>Ga0126373_10002639_pt1 | contig 13236 bp, 9 predicted proteins | sample PanSoiMetPlot_11_FD_92545 | JGI IMG/M metagenome (GOLD analysis project Ga0126373, IMG submission 92545) | Tropical forest soil microbial communities from Panama - MetaG Plot_11 | ecosystem: Environmental > Terrestrial > Soil > Tropical forest > Bulk soil | place: Panama | collected 2016-02-17
CGCCACGAGTGGACGACGGTGATGGAATACGAGCCGGCCGAGGGACGCACGGGTCGGATTGAGGAGATCCTCGCCGGCTATCCTGTCCTTGTCTCCCGAATCACCTCGCTCATCCGCGCTGCCAAGGTGAGCCGCCCGATCCGTCTGCGGCGCCAGGCCGAAGGCGATCGGCTGGATTTCGAAGCCTGCATCGACGCGACGATCGATCGGCGCCTCGGGAGCACGCCCAGCCCTAAGGTTTATGCGCGACTCGAGCGCCGTTTCCGTGACCTCTCGGTCCTGCTCCTGCTCGACGCCTCGCAATCGACCAACGACATCGTCAGCGGCATCGGCAGGAGCGTGCTTGAGGTGGAGCGTGACGCGACGGCGCTGTTGGCGCACGCCATGGACGGTCTCGGCGATCCATTCGCCATCCACGCCTTCTGCTCGGACACCCGCGAGAACGTTCACTACTATCGCATCAAAGATTTTCAGTCTCCGTATGCGGCCGCCGCCAGGCGACGCCTCGCCGGTCTTACCGGAAGGTTTTCAACCCGAATGGGCGCCGCGCTGCGACATGCCGGCCAGGAGCTAACAAGGCAGATGACTTATCGCCGGCTGCTGCTGATGATCAGTGACGGGGAGCCCTCCGACGTCGACATCGCCGACCGCCGCTATCTGGTCGAGGACGCCAGGCGCGCCGTGATGTCGCTTCGACATGTAGGCATCGACGTCTTCTGCGTCGGACTCGATGCCGGCGGCGACAACTACCTCACCCGCATCTTCGGGCGCCACAACGTGGTGCAGGTGGATCGTCTCGAGCGGCTGCCGGAGAAGCTGCCCTTGCTGTATTTTCGGCTCGCCGGTTAATCTCGCTCACGCAGTGGAGGTGCGGCTCTATGTTGCGGACCGAGCGTCGCCCCGACGGCGGTTGTCTCGACGGCGGTTACGACGCTTTAGGTCTTCTGTCCGAGCATATCTGGATCAATAAATTCAGGGTGCTTGTACACGGGATGGCAACAAAATTTCTTAGTGACGTCAGTGGTCATCGAGGTTAACACGTCGCTCTTGGCGAACCGCTGCCGAACGGCTTTTTAGCGTGACGCGGACGCCTCCGTCGGCCCGCTTGGCCGCGTCGTTGAACTCTATCCAGTCATTAGCGCCAGCGGAGATCAGCACAGCTTCGTCCGCCGCGACCCGCTGCAACAATTTCTTGCCCAGCCGGGAATGCAATCGTCGAATCGCATTGCAGACGGCTCTTTTTGCGAAACTGATGACAAATGGGCAAGATGTTAGGTTGGTTGAAAGTATGCTTAGCAAGAAACCATCGTAGCTTGGGCCGAGCGGCCGTTCCTTTCCTGCCCCATCACTCAACTATTGTACAGGTGCTCTGGCGCCACGATGAAGTGCCTCCGAGGTGCCAGGTAAGGCCCCTTGGAGAGCATGTCCCACGTGGCCGCATTCCGAAGCATCTTCATCTTGCAGTCGAGGTCGGAAAGCTCTTCGGCGATCGCGCGGCTTTCCTCCGCTTTGAACTGGTACCATTCTCTAACGGACATTGCGGGACGGAGCGCCCTTGCCATGTTAGCCCTCACAAGCTTTTTGCGGGTCTACCTCGACCGACGTGGAAACTCGAAGAGGCATATTCGCGGATCGAACCCGCGACTCAACGCCTCCCGCGGAGGGCATAGCTGATTGGGCCCGGAAAGGTTCTGCCACACACACACAGCAGCTATTGGGCAATCGTAGGTCTGCGGCTCGCACCTCTCGCTGGCCGGTTGGACCATACACTCTTGCCAGGTATCACCCTTGGACGGCGCTTGCACCGGCAAGCCCTGTGGCCGCATTTGTAACCACCATGGACAGCCGAGTTGCGCAATCAGGGGGCAGCGCAGTGCTGCACACGCGACGCATTTTGATTGCATGGGCAATGCCCCACGCCCCAGCCGTTGCGACCATCCTTGACTTCCCGAGTCCGCGGCAACCGTCGCTGGACGCGATATGCAGCACGCTAACCTGATCGTTGTGTTACCCGGCCACTGCCGGGCTTTGCCTCGTCGCGGCGGTCTCGATATCGCCGCAAGTGATCAGCGCTCTCGTTCTGTTAGGCCATTTGGCGCCAAGCTCCTCACCGTCGTGGTAAAGTTTCGCTTGGAGCTTTCGCGAATACGCTTCGTGCAGCACCCGAAGGTCTTTCTGCGGTTCGAGCCATCCCTCAACAACGGATGCGTCACGGCCGTCAATCCTCATATTTCCAACGAGATACCTCAGCTCTGCAATTCGCTGCTTGCAATCAATCTGTTGGACTTCCGCCAGCAGCCCGAAAGTGGCTCCGAGTCTATCTTCTTCTTCAATGAGCAGTCGTCGCAAGGTGATTCGCTTCCCCGGATCGGTTTCATTGTTCAGTTGCGCACGAAAACGCACTACATAATGACCCGCAATCATGCCTGTCTAGTCCCCGCGCGAAAATTGCGAGACTTGCATACCTCGCTTGAGAGCACACTTGTGCCGTAATTTGTTCGCAATGTGGCCATAAAAGGGCGCGACTGCGGTCTTGCCCCACACGCGCGGACGCGACTGCGTTTCGTCAACGGGAAGTCTTCAGAGAAAACCCCGGGAAACCTCTCTTGAGCATCCCGCCGTGAGGCTCAAGGGATGGCATTTTTGACAAGCATCAGTGGTAACGAGCTGCTGTATGGATTCGACACGGCAAAAATATGCCAAAATATTAAGCGTCTCTTGACATAGTCGCCTCCAGGAGCCGGTGGCTAAGACAACGATCGCGCTTCCCTCGAGGAGGTATGTGCGATGCTTCGAGGCCGCAGCGAACAGATTCGATTGTGTTACGAGCGCGCTGCCGAGGCCAAGCAACGCGCCGAAGAGACGACTGATCCAGACGCTAAGGCCGACTTCTTAAACATGGAGAGGCGCTGGCTTCTCTCGGCGCGCGCTTACCATGTTGGCGAAGGCGTGGGAGACTTTGCTTGCGCGCTTGCCGACCATCTCCCGAAATTGTCACACGCCTTCGATCCTTACTCGATACTGCAGGCGAGCGGTGCCGCCATATTTGCAAAAGACAAAGGTAGCCGCTTGATTGCGGTGAATTCGGCCTGTCTGAACCTGGTGGGCAAGAGTTGGAATGAAATTCGAGGCCGCAATGACGGCGAGTGGCATCTCGACCGCGCTCAGGCGCGAAACGTACTTGCCAATGATCAACTTGTCATCGAGAGTGAGCAAGTCCAAGTCTATGAGGAGTCGTTCAACACCCCATTGGGGTCGCGCATCATTCTTTCGACCAAGGCGCCGCTATGTGATCAAGGCGAGATCGTGGGTATAGTGGGCGTTGCGAAAGACATTACCGAACGCAAGAAACGAGAGGAAGAAACTGAATTACTGTACAACGAGTTGAGCCACCGCCTGAGAAACTCACTGGCGCTCATTCAGGCCGTGGCACGCCAAACAGTTAAACGCGGCGATGGCTTGTACCATTTTGAGCAACGCCTGCTTGCCTATGCACGCTCTCAAAAACTCGTCCTTGAGCACCGGGGACGGGGCGTCCTATTGCGCGAATTGATCAATGCCCATTGGTCAGCATTCAATGTGCGTGATCGTGTGAGCGTCGAGGGTGCGGATGTTGTCCTCAATCCGCATTTCGCTACTCAAATCGGAATTGCGCTTCATGAGCTCGCGACCAACTCGGTTAAGTACGGCGCCTTGGGCGGCCACGGGCGAGTGGAGGTTCGATGGGCATTGGAGGGAGTCGATGAGCAGAGACAGTATCTCGCGTTGAACTGGCACGAGATGCACGGCCGCTTGCAAGGGCAGCCGGCCCATCGGGGCTTTGGCCACGAGGTACTGACCCGCATAATTCCCGCTCGTTTGAACGCCGTCGCATCGCTCGAAATCAGCATAGGTGAGCTTCGCTGGACACTTCGGGCCGAACTCAAGGATTAACGCGCAGGCGCAGCCCTCTGATTCTCAGCAGATCTGGGGGGCGCAACCTGCGTTCGGGTCGCTTTTCTCTGGCCTGAGCCCGCAAATGGCACGTTCCGGCCCAATGTATCGGCCGGGCGGACAACGTCTGGGAGAGAAAGGCCAACTATCTTGAAGATTGTGCGTCAATTCGACCGGAGACATCATTTGCGGGCATAATCAGCAAATTCACGGCAAGTTCGTTGCCGTCGTTTGGTCCTTACTCCTCAGGCTTTCGCGCTTTTTCGACACGCGCCCGTATAGCGAAAATCGATGTGAAAATTTGGCCCCAATCCAGCCCGCAGGACGATGACGTCACGGGTGGCGGGTGGGCAGGCGCCGATCTCGCATGTCGCAGTGAAGGTGCTTAACGCCAGCGCATGATCGCATATTGGGCGTACCCGCCATAGAGTCCTTCGATCGTCACCCCGGCACCCGCAACTTCGGCCAACAAATTCAACTTGCGCTCAAGATCATTACGCGGTGTGACCTCGAACAAGCTCAACCAATGCGTCAGCCCGGTGCCGAACCACGACGGTAGATTTTCCTGGCGGCCGAAATCGATCACGTGCAACTCGCCTGACGCGGCCAGCAAGGTGACGGCGCGATCAAGGACGGTCTGCCAGGCCGGGATCATCGACAGACTGTAGGACAGGAACACGCGAGCGAACTGCGCCTCGCCAAACAAGTCGAGGGGATCGAATAACGTTGCGTCGGCTCGCGCCACCACGACCCGGCGCGACAATCGCGCCCGGCTGATCGCGGTCGTGGCCGAACCCAGCATAACGCTTGAAATGTCGATGCCGAAAAACCGCGAGCGCGGATAGCGGCGGGCGGCCACGATGAGATTTCGCGCGGTGCCACAACCAAGCTCAAGGACGGTGTCGCCGGCTCCCACATCCAAGCCGTTGATCAGCCGATCCCGGCCGAGCAAAAAGTATTTTCGTGTCAAGTTGTAGATGTGCCGCTGGTTCCGGTAGATCCGGTCCATGCGCTGGGCGGCGCCGGCATCGGCGGTCATCCGTTAGTCCTCGAGGACGTAAAGATGAAATCCACCATAGATCGCCGAGCGATCGCGCGCCGTCAGCATCGCCGACTGCTCGGCCTCGTAGCGCCAACGCTCGAGCACGGCTTGTTCGACCCGCCCCGGCAGGATGCTGGCGGCGGCGGCCGTGCGAAACACCACCCGCGCACCCCGCCGAGCGGTGCGGGAGATCTCCCGCCACAATGCATTGAGCTGCGCGTCCGTCATCCAATCCTGCGCGTCCAGCAACACAAAGCGATCAAGAGATCGCTCCGGGCAACTCTCCAGATATTCCGTAAACGACGTTCTGCGCACCTCGACCCGATCAGCCCGGGCCCGGATCGTGTCGAAATGGTTGCGGTGCAGATAGGGCGGAACCGGCCCGGCCTCACGATCTGGATAGCAGCGCGCGAACGCCTGCCAAGCAAAATAGTTCTCCGCGAGACTAAAAGCGCAGGTCAGACGCTCCATGCGCTCGCGCAACACGCTGGCCATATCGCCGGCCGCCGCCAGGGCCGCATATTGCGCGGGCGGAATGCCCAGGCCATAGAGCGAAAGCTGTTGGCCAATCGCCCACCGCACAAACCGCTTGTCAAAAAGCGGCGCGAGCGCCGTGTTGAAGAAGCTGCGCTGTTCGTCGACCGATCGCGCGCGCAACACGTCGCCAACATTGACCCCGTAGGCGCGCGCGATCAGGTGACCCAGTCCAATGAAATGCCCGAGCACGCCGTGTCGAAAGATGTTGCGTGAAAACATCGAGATTCGACGCCGCCCGACGGCGAGCATCGACCGCGCCTCCCAATAGGCACGCGTCTGCGGATCGAGGTTTGGCGCGACCCATCGCCAGTAGGCATCAATGTTAGCCTTCTCATCGGCATTGCCGAAGAACCGATAGAATGCGTCCCACGATGGCAAGTGGATGGCGGCCGCGAGCTTGAGACGGTTGAGCGCCACGTGCGCTTTGCTTAGATCGACGGCGGTGATGCGGGCCGGATTAGCGATCAGATAAGACAGGATGTTGCAACCGCCGGACGCGATGGCCACCACGTGGCAGTCCGGTTCGATCGCCAGCGCCTTGAGATCGACATCGGGATCTTCCCAGATTTGGGGATAGACCAACCCTTTAAAGGCCCAAATAAACAAATATTCGAGCAGTCCTTCTCGCGAGAACACGCGATTGCGCCGCACCGCGCGTCCTAATCCGTCGCCGCTAGCCATGCTCTCCCCAACCACCAATCTGCGCCCCGGCCACGCCGATTCGTGAAAGCCTAGCGGCTCTACAATGTTAGTTTGATGACAACGGCCGCCGGTGCGGTGCGCGCCGGCTGCGGGGGCCCGTCATGCAGTACAAGTTGGGCGCGTGATTTATTTGGGCGCGCCCCTCGCGTCGATCGCCGCCCGGGAGGGGACGTTCCACTCTAGGATCCGTGGGCGGCGCCCGTACCGCTGCGACCGAGGATCTTTCGAGACCAGCCTCGTGCACGGCGTCATTCCGCGGCCGGGTGACTCATCGCAGCCCCGGTCTTGCCCTCCTCGGCCGTGAAGGATCCAATCAATCGTGGCACCTTCGTATAACCCAGTTCTTTTGCCTTCTCATACCAGTTGCGCGCCGCCGCGGTGTCCGCCGGGACCCCGCGGACCCCGAGGTACTTTAGCACCTTCGGGTCATAAGAGGTTCCAAGCATAAATGCCGCCCGGGGGCTGCCCGCCCGAGCGGAGCGCTCAAGCAACAGACGCGCCGCCGCGATGTCGCCGGCCGATAGCAAGTCTTCCCCGCGCCTGCACAGTTCGCTGACCTGCGCGGGGTCATCGCTTGGCGGTACTTCCATACTCACCCTTGTGGGCGCGTCGCGTTGCGCCCATTCGCGTCGCAATGCCCGCCGGTCGACCAGCGTGTCGTCGGCGAGCCGCAGTTCGACGGCCAGATCGATCGAGCCGACAAAGTCTTGCGGCGGCCAGATCACCGCATCAGTGAGGTCGGCGACGGGAAGCCGCCAGCCATCGGCACCAAGCGGTCGACCGGATGAGAGCTTCCATCCGCTCGGAAGTCCCGTCAATTCCAGGACCGCCCCCTCGCTCGGCCCGACAACCGAAATCCCGAGCGGCATGTCATCGCTCTTGCCGGGAGGCCTGGGGTCGACCACAAGACGCGGAGAGGGCGCCGCCACAGGGGTGACCAGCAGGACCGGCGCCGTCCCCGTACCGGCCACCACGGTTCCGCGTTCGTCCGCCGGAACAATACCATGGCGAACGCGCGACGGATCCGCGAGAAGCACGGTCAGGAGCGCGACGACCGATACCGCCACGACCAGGCCGGCGGCATTGATGCGAACGACGGGTCTGGGCAACGCGGCACGGGTCCGTTCCGCGGCTGACTCGATCGTGGCAGACCATCGCGGCGGCGGTTCGCGTTCGCCAGTCGCCTGTTGCCCTCGCGGATCTTTCGACCTGGAGACGTCCATTTTGACCCTCTTCCAGGCATCCTGCATCATTGGAGCGTGAGCGGCAGAACCGTCGGTCCTGCCTCGGTGCTCGCCGACCGCAAAGGCGAACTTGTCTCCTGGACCCCCGAGCGACGGGCCTTACGGCCATCGCGTTGCCACAAGACCTACCCAGACTTGACGGCGAATCTTGGGCGGAATACAACTATTATTCTTAAGCGCAGACGAACACAGCCGCTGGTCTCGGTCCCCCAAAAGCCTGGGGGGTTGGGGTTCGCAAGCCCTGTTCCTGCAAAAGCTGACTGGCCGGATGATCGGGGCCTAAGAGTAGGACAACGCTGGTTTAACGCTGATCCGCAGCCAGCGTTTTGAGCGCGTCACCGACCATTGGCGAGGCGTGCTCTTTAGGCAGAAACCGTGCCGGGTCCAATGCCCATGAAGGGGATCCTGCACCCCTGTAATGCCGCATAATCTTTCCGGACAGACTCTTAGTTCGGCGCCGCCCGGTTCGGATTCGGCGGAAATGCTGTGTCGATGGCGATGCCCCGAAGCAGATCGTCGGCAAGGTTGAGCGCCTTGTCGTTCTTGGGATCGGGCGGGATGTAGGACTGTGATCCGGTCTCCTCCGTACCCTGTTGGGCTTTGAGGTGTCCTCGCAAGGTGGCCTCAGCAATGGCTTCGACACGGCCCTTCACCTCGTCTGGGACTTCCTGCAAGACTTTAATGTCGGGCGTAATTCCCTTGGCCTGAATTGAGCGCCCGGACGGCGTGAAGTACCGGGCCGTGGTTAAGCGCAGCGCGCCGCTCCCGGTCCCGAGAGGAATGATGGTTTGGACCGATCCCTTGCCGAAGGACTGGCTGCCCACGACCGTGGCGCGCTTGTGGTCCTGAAGGGCGCCCGCGACGATCTCCGAGGCCGATGCTGATCCACCGTTAATAAGTACGACCAACGGCTTGCCGTTAATCAAATCGCCACTGGTCGGGGTCGCATAGAAACGCTGGCTTTCGTCCGGATTGCGCCCACGTGTCGACACGATTTCGCCCTGCTTGATGAACGTATTCGACACCGAGATCGCCTGGTCCAGCAGGCCGCCCGGATTGTTCCGCAAATCAAGCACATAGCCTTTGAGCTTGTCGCCAGGGATCTGCCCCGAAAGGTCGGCGATTGCCTTCTTGAGACCGTCGGTCGTCTGCTCGTTGAACTGGGTAATGCGAATATAGCCGACGTCATCGCCGTCCTTGTGGAAGCGGACGGAACTGACGTGGATCACATCGCGGGCGAGCGTCACTTCCAGGGGTTTGTCCTGTCCCTTGCGCACGATCGTCAGCCGGATCTTCGACCCCACTGGGCCGCGCATGCGTTCCACGGCCTGATTGATGGTCAGACCCTGCACGTCCTGGCCATCAAGTTTGATGATCAGGTCGCCGGCCAAGATGCCCGCTTTGGCGGCTGGGGTATCGTCGATCGGCGCGATGACTTTGACGAGGCCATCCTCTAAGGTGACCTCGATCCCAAGACCGCCGAACTCGCCTCGAGTATCGACCTCCATCTCGCGGAAGCTATTGGGGTCCATGTAGCTTGAGTGGGGATCAAGCCCACTGAGCATCCCATTGATGGCCGATTGAATGAGCTTTTCATCGTCTGGCTTGTCGACGTAGTCGGCCCTGACGCGGTCAAAGACGTCGCCGAACGCGTTGAGCTGCCGATAGACCTCATTGGTAGGGGTCGGCGTATTCGACCCTGCCAGGGCAAAATGCTCTTGCGTGGCCAACATTGTCACTGACGCGCCGGCGGCAGCGCCGAGAACGACAAGCGAGATCTTGCGCATTACTAGAACACCTATTTCGACAGCGCGATCACGCGCTTGCGCCGATCTGCGCAAGCGACCACACAACAGGCGGAGCCGAACGGCCCCGCACGCCCGACTTCTAACCCGACCCACGCAAAAGCACCAGGGTGTCGCCTGGTACTCAAGTCATCGTGAAGCCTGGAGCCGATTTCGGAGAAGGGTCCGCCGCAAGAAGCCAGCCGCGGAATGGACGCATGCGGGCCGGCCCGACCGTACGGGAGGCTCCCGCTTCGTCGGGCCGGTCCGCCGGCGCGGGCTCAGACGAACCCCCAGACAGAGCCCGCCGCGCCGAAACTGCGAACCGGGCCGGCCTAGCGCTCGCTGAAGGCGCGATGCATCTGTTCTGCGATCGGCTTCGTCAAGTAGCTGAACATGGTGCGGCTTCCGGTTTCGAGGAAGACTTGCGCCGGCATCCCGGACATGAGCTGCAGGCCGCCCAACCGCTTCACTTCCTTCTCGGGTAACGTCACGCGGACCGTATAGAAGGAGGCGTTGCTCTGCTTTTCCTGGGTTGAATCGGCCGACACATAGGAGACAAAGCCATTGAGGGAAGGGGTCGTGCGCTGGTTAAACGCCGCAAAACGCACGTTGGTGCTCTGCCCCACATGCACTTGGTCAATGTCATTGATCTGAAGCTTCGCTTCGATTTGCAGGTCGTCGGTATCCGGCACGATTTGCATCAACGTTTCGCCGGGCGCGATGACGCCCCCGATGGTGTGCTCGACCAGATCATGGACAACGCCTGACGTCGGGGCACGGATGTCGATGCGATTCAACACGTCCTGCGCCGCGACTTTTTTCTGCGTGAGCTCGGCCTCCTTGTCCTCGGCTTCGCGAAGGTCTTTGACGACCTCGCTGCGAAACTGTTGGTCGACCTGGACAATCTGCAGCTCGGCTTCACTGATTTTGCCCTGCGTCTCGGCAATCGAAGATTGCAATTGGCCTTGCTCTCCGTCCAAATTGGCCGCGTCACGCTGCAGCGCCGTCAACCGCGTCAACGGCACCAGATGTTTCTCGTAAAGGCTCTGGACCCCCTGGAGCTCGCCGGTGATCAAATCGCGCTGTGCCGCCTTCGACTTAATTTGCGCGGTGAAGCCCTCGATCTCCTGTTTGAGCTGATCGATTCGTGACCGCAGCAATTGCTTCTGGCTGGTGCGCGCGCTGCCGCGTGCCTTAAATAGGGACTTCTCCGAAGCGAACAGCGATTGCACATCCTTGTCGCCGGTGTGTGCGGCGAGGTCCCGCGGCAATTTCACGTCGTCAAGGCCATCGCGCTCGGCGACCAGTCGGGCGATGCGCACCTGTGTCTCGTCGAGCTGCTTGGCGATCACCTCGAGGCTGGCACGCGCTTGGGTTTCGTCGAGCCGCACCAATAGGTCGCCGTCCTTCACGTGCGTCCCGTCATGCACCAAGATCTTCGCCACGATGCCACCGGCCTGGTGCTGAACTTTCTTCACGTTCGATTCAGCGACCAGCGTGCCGGGAACGACCACGGCTCCCGACAACGGCACCAGCGTCGCCCACCCCCCGCCAACACCGAACGCGACCAGCAGCACGCGCACGCCGGCCCTAAACTGGTCCTCAAACGAGCGTCCGATGTGCTCCTGCAATTGCCGTGTCTGCGCGTCGTCCGCGAACGCACCATTTTCGCCTTTGACGACAAACCGGTAGGCAAATTTCAGGCGTTCCAGACACACGTCGGCGACACGTCTGATGTCGGCGCTGACATCGGTGTAACGTGTCGCCGCCGGCAGCGCCCGCCTGACGTCCGGTGGCTCGCTGGCGAACCGCAGCATCATTGGTCTTGGGCGCGGCGGTGCCTCCGATATCAATTCGCGGCCGACACGCCCCCCTCGTTCGGCGCGCGCCATCTCCTTGGTGAGCCCGGCCGTGGGGCGCGGGCTCACAGGAGCCGAGACCCTGGGCGGCTGCATGTTCCCACTGCTTGCGCGGTTCAATACCGGCTCTCGACGCGTCTCGTCTTCCAACAGGCGCACCTCACGGGAACGAGGCTGATTTGGCTTAAGCGGTGGACCGCTATTGCGACGACTGTCACCGCGTACTTGCTGGATGCGCCGAAGTTCCCGAATCAACGCCATCCCTTGCGGGACGTCCGAGCTGCCCGGACGCTCCGCGTCTGCGCGCTGCTCCGAGCGGCGCGGTTCGCTAGTGCGTAAGCCCTCAGCGCGCGGCCTCGACTCTTGCCGCGCGACCCCGCCCTCTTTCATGTCGCGTTTCCTTTGTTGGCATCATCGCCGCGTGCCGGTCACCGCCCGCGCCGGCGGCATGCCTTTAACGTTGTTGGCTGCTAAGTTGTTGGCTGGTACGGGGGCTTTGAGGTTGCTGTTGACCCGCGTGAGGTTTGCGAACACCTCTTCGCGCCGCCCGAAGGTGATCACCCGTCCTCGATGAAGCAGCATCGCCATGTCCAAGGCTGAGAGCGCACTGGGACGATGGGAAATGACGATCACAATGCTGTTTCCACCGCGCAGAATCTCGATGGCCTTGCTCAACGCAATTTCACCTTCAGTGTCCAGATTGGCATTGGGCTCGTCGAGCACCACCAGAAACGGATTTCCAAACACCGCGCGTGCGAGTCCTACGCGCTGGCGTTGGCCCGCGGAGAGCGCCATGCCGCCTTCCCCGATCCGGGTCCCATATCCGTTCGGGAGCCCCAAAATCATCTCATGGGCGCCGGCAACCTGGGCGGCGTCGAGGACAGCGTCAGAAGTTGCGGTGGGATCGAAACGCGCGATGTTGTCGGCCACGCTGCCATCAAACAGCGCCACGTCCTGTGGTAGATAGCCGATATGGCGACCCAAATCGTCGATGTGCCATTGATCAAGCGCGGCGCCGTCAAGGCGGACCACCCCGCGGGCCGGCGGCCAGACGCCCACCAATGCTCGGGACAACGACGATTTGCCTGAAGCGCTCGCTCCGATGAGAGCCAAGCCCATTCCGGCCGTCAATGAAAACGACACATTCGAAACGATAGTCTGCTCGGATCCTGGAGCCGTCACCGAAAGATCGCTCACCGACAGTTCATGTTTGGGCCGCGGCAACACCACCGCCGGGCTCTTTGGCAGTGACGTCGTCTTGAGGATGTTGCGGAGCCGACCAATGCCCTGATGCGCAGCCACCAGTTGCTTCCAGCTACTCAGCGCCACTTCGATTGGCGCCAGCGCCCGCCCCATCATGATCGAAGAGGCGATCATGATGCCGCCGGATGCTTGTTCGTTCACGACCAGATAAGCGGCAGTCCCGAGCATCGCTGATTGCAACGTGTAACGGATGATTTTCGCCGAGGAGCCCAACACCGCCTGCACATCGTTGGCCTGCACATTTTCCTGCAGAAACCGTTCATTCGTCTCGGCCCAGCGCGTGGTAAATCGGCCGGTCATCCCCAGCGCGCGGATCACTTCCGCATGGTGGCGCGTGGCATCCGCCAGAACTTGGCGCTGTGCGCCGCTCTCTGCCATGGTCTTGGCCGCCGCCCTTGATTGACGGTCGGTCAGCAAGGTCACACCGACGATCGACGAGGCGCCAATAAGCGCCACCGTGCCGATCAGGGGATGGAACATAAACAGCGCAATCAAAAAAATAGGAAGCCACGGCATATCGAGGAACGCCGTCGGTCCCATCCCGGACAGGAAAAGGCGCACTTGATCGAGATCGCGCAACGGCTGTTGGGCGAGAGCCGGCTTAGATCCTTTCAGAGGCAGGACGGCGAGTGCGACATGTATGGGCTCCTGCAGACTGGCATCAAACAACGTGCCAATCCGTGAGAGCATTCGCACCCGCAAAGCTTCAAGATAGCCCTGCAGCAAATACGCCAGGAGGACAATCAGCGACAACCCGACGAGGGTCGCGATATTGCGACTCGGAATCACACGATCGTACACCTGCAGCATGTAGAACGAGCCCGACAGCGTCAAAAGGTTGATTGCGCCGCTAAAGACCGCAACCCCCA
>Ga0126373_10002640_pt1 | contig 13234 bp, 28 predicted proteins | sample PanSoiMetPlot_11_FD_92545 | JGI IMG/M metagenome (GOLD analysis project Ga0126373, IMG submission 92545) | Tropical forest soil microbial communities from Panama - MetaG Plot_11 | ecosystem: Environmental > Terrestrial > Soil > Tropical forest > Bulk soil | place: Panama | collected 2016-02-17
ATCCATCGACTACCGCAAACACGGGCACGAAAGCAAGCTATGCACTCTTTGCCGCGTCGGTCCCGAGGTTTGCCGCAACTAGGGCAAGGTTGCGATGCGCCTCGAAGTTCGTCATATCTCTTTCGGCATTCCCTGGTTCGGTTGCAAACTCCATATTTGTTCTTGTTTCGCGTGGGCTTGCCGCAGACCAGGCAATCCTTGCCCGTCCGAGGCCGGTAGTTACGATCGTGCACTCGCTTACGTCGCTCCTCACGACAAGCTGAAGTCCTAGAACAAACCCCGATGCAGTTGTCTCGCCTCAGGGGCGCCTGGCAGACATCACAATCCATGATCCGATGTTACCACATGACTATCATGCTAGCATCATGATCATTCGTGATGTCTTAGCAGGTGAAAAATATTTCCCATGAGGTTACCCTTGGGGATGGTTAGCGCTGGTTGGGAACGCTTAGCAACTCCGACCCATCCCCAGCTCAGCCCCTTGCGCCGTTCACAACAGAGAACGTTACGAGGCCACTACCTGCGCTTAGGGTACTTCTAAAGGCTGCCTAGATGTTAGCTAAGCTTATTGTCAGTACCCCTGATAATTGAGCCTTCAACCTTTTGCCCGCGTGAGACACACCCACCACACCCTTCTATAACCAACTCTCACTGTCCCAGCTTAGCCATGCCTGAGCCCATCCCTGAGAGCCCCTGGGCCATCCTCCGTATCGTCGGCATGCCTGGCAGTCCCTAGGGGCTCAGGGAGCCTTACAGGGCCGTCTAGGCCATGCCTGCCAGCCATGCTCACCTGGCCAGACTAGCTTACGTAACGACTAAGTAACGATGCTAGCTAAGCCTCTTGACAGCCGGTGTGACGGTATGACCATGATGATCCTGCACCACACAAGAGGTCACCAGCAGGGCCGGGTCATACCGGCAGCAGGAGCCAGGGGCCACGTCATAGGACCTAGGGATTAGCCCTAGGGTGCGTGGCAGCCGACTAAGGCCTTAAGCCGACCTAGCTAGCCAGGCACAGCGCCAACCAAAAGCCACGTCACAGTGGGGCGCAAACACTCTCTCTCCCGTTCAGCCTTACGGCTGAACACTCTCTCAGAGCGGGCATGTTTCGGCATGCCCGCTCATATGGGCAGACATGCCGAGTTGGCGTTGCGATCGAACGTCCTATAGATGACATAAGCCTGGCGAGATACGGCAATCACTTAGGTGATGGGAAGCCGTAGCGCGATCACGTAACTAGGCACTGTAGGCATGTCTGCCCTTATGAGCGGCAACGCTCTGCTAAGGAAACACCCTGGAGAGAGGGAGAGAACAATGGCACTCATTAAGCACAGTCTCAGGACTAAGCGGGAAGGCTGCAAGGGTTGCGGGTCCACTGATATCTACTGGGCTCACGACACTGACCGGCCAGGCCGAATCTGTCCTGAGATAGGCCCCAAGGGTGGCAAGGTGTGCGCTAACCCTGGTGTGTCGGGAGCTTTTGTCCTGATCAACATCGATGGTTCACGTCACTCTTGCAAGCCTTGGAACACGCCAGAGACGCCTGAGAGCAAGCCTGAGCCTAGTCCATACGTTAAGTATGCTCCGGACTCTGAGCCTGCTCCTGAGCCGTCTAAGTCCGTTACAGAGCCGTCTAACGGCACCGCGCCTAGCGCCGACAAGCTGGCCGTGGCGGCTCAGCTCCTGGATGCACTATCACCCAAGGTTGACGCCAACATGGTCCGGCAGTTTGTCAGTGATGAGCATGGGCAGTTCCGTGAGGATCTGCTCAAGCAAGTCACAGACAAGATCAGCGCCGCTAGCTTCCCGGTCAGTGTCAAGGTCGAGTCACCTAGTGGCGAGACCAAGACCATTGAGGGATGCCACAAGGTTCTACCGACCGTCGTTAAGGTGGTCGGCATCGCCCGTAAGCACTGCCTCATGGTCGGCCCTGCTGGCACTGGGAAGTCAACGATTGCTGAGCAGGTAGCAGAGTCCCTGGGGCTTCGCTACTTTTCCATATCGCTGTCACCCCAGACACCGGCGTCTAGCCTGCTTGGCTACATGCAAGCGGCTGGGGAGTACGTCAGGAGTCTCTACCGGGAGGCTTACGAGTTCGGCGGAGTGTTCCACTTTGACGAATTCGACAATGCCCACCCTAGTGTCCTGGCAGTGATCAATGCCAGTTTGGCTAACGGGCATATGGCCTTCCCCGATGGGATGGTTGCACGTCACCCTGAGTTCAGGGTGTGCGCTTCGGCTAACACCTACGGACGCGGGCCAGATCGTCAGTACGTTGGCAGGCAGGCTATAGACGCTGCCACCCTAGACAGGTTCGCTGTCGTCACCGTGGACATAGATGAGGCTCTCGAAGCCAAGATCTGCCACGCAACCGGCGCCAGTGAGACTGTCGTGTCTGAAGTCCTCCGCTACGTCCGGAGCATTCGCAAGAATGCCGAGGATGGCAAGAAAGCTCTCATCTTTAGCCCTAGGGCTAGTGAGGGCATGTGCAGCTTGATCGCTGCCGGTATCCCTGTCAGTGAGGCAATTGAGATGCGCGTCCGTCGCGGTATCTCGGATGCTGATTGGCAGTCGGTTACCTCCCGGGTCACCCTGCCAAACCTGTAGCTAACACTGCCCATGATAGTCACGCCTTAACGGCGTGACTGTTGTGGAGTGTGTTGGATGCACACTAACGAGAGGGAGAGGGAACCATGAACGAGTTTCAGGTGACCGATAACGTTATGAAGTCGGTCTACTACTCGGTTAACGAGTGGGCCGAGGCTGCCAAGAAACACGGCACCGCTGAGAATGATGGCGATGAGTGGGCAGGCGGCCTTGCTCAGGCTGAAGCCCTGAGCATGGCCGTTAACGGCTGGGATGAACACTTGACAGAGACCATTGAGCTAGCGGAGTCAATGGTTGACAAGGTTGAGAAGGATCACGATGTTCCGTCGTTTACCCCTGTCTGGGATGTTACCGGCGCGGAGGTTGACGTTGCCCGGTACCTCTCAGGCGTGCCTGAGAACATGATCGATTTTCCTGCGATCACTACACCCAAAGTGGGCAGGGTGATAACGCTCTGTGCCAGCATCAGCTACTCAAGCTCAGTTGACCCGGACGTTATCAAGCGGCGCGGTCAGGTGCTTGTGGCACTTGCCCTGCTCTTGTCAAGGCTCGGTTATGCTAGTGAGCTTTGGGTGGCCATGACAGCCAGGCGGAGGGGCACGGATTACGTGGCGGAATCCAAGGTACAGATCAAGAGTGCTAATGATGCGCTTGACCCAGCTAGGATCATGTTCGCCTACGCTCATCCGGCAGCGCTCCGTATGGTGATGTTTGACTGCCAGGATGGTCAGGCCAAGGCAGACAGGCGCTTTGACATGGGTATCAGTCGTGGGAGTCCCATGCCACCCATCAGGGACCTGCCTGAAGGCACCATTTACATGCCTGAGCTTAGATCCAAGACTAATGTCCCTGACGCCCCGGCGCAGTTGCGGGGTTACCTAAGGGAGCTAGGGCTCCTTCAGGAGAGCTAGACACTGCCTGTCAGGCAGGGCTACGGCCCTGCCTGGTGGAGTGTGCCTAGACAGACAAGTCAGGACACGAGAGAGAGGGAAGACAATGACAACGGAAGTCCAGCTATGGGCTAACACTCTTGTCTGCCAGTTCTGCGGAGTCATCTGCAAGCACAGGATGACATTCGGAGTAGCTGGCACACGGGTGCTGTGCGGCCCGGATGCTAAGCCGTTCCTGGATCTCATACTCTATCCGGCTAAGGGGAAGTAGTCATGGACAAAGAGATGACGTTCACGCTTACGGTTCGCTACCCGACCGGCGGCGGCCAGCGTGACACCTACGACCTTGAAGGCCTGCGAGCGGAACTCAAGCAGCTTGCCATGGTTCTAGATGCCCTGGTCCCAGGTGAGACTGTCGAGATCAAGCGCATTGCCTAGACACTGCCCATAGGGCTCCAGCCTTACGGCTGGAGCTTTGTGGAGTGTGCCTAGCTTGCACACAGGAGGAGAGGAGAGATTATGAAGACGGAAATCTGGGTCATGTTCACCCATATGTATGTTCATCACAGTGCCGCCTGGCATACCTCAGTCGGGCCGCGCGGATGGTGGACATGGATGCAGACTCACAATACTGCGGCGGGCTTCGGATGGGTCCAGGGCTTGCTGATTCACGCCTACGAGACCCGGCCTTAACTAACTGCCTTAGGACCAGGGGAGTGTAACTCTCTCTCCGCTCCCCTGGTCCTTTGGCTGTCAGTTAAGTCAACAGAGGGAGACACCGTGAAGCGCTTTAACTGGCACGCACACAACATCATCGCTTACTGGCTCTGCCGGTATGCGGAACATTCGCTAAGGAAGTGAGAGGCACTCTTGACAGCTCATCCTGTCTCAGGGATGATGGTCATGTAATAACACAGAGAGAGGACAAGGACATGCCAGCTATCAAGATTCAGCCAGATGGGGTGCTTACCCGCCTGGACCTGCCGACCGATGGCACCACGCTGTCATGGCTGTACCAGGAGATCGGGTGCGACCTGGTTGACTGCATCGGGCTGCCTCACGGCCTGGACTTCTGGATTGATGACGAAGGCCTCTACAGCGGCGCTCAAGCGAACCTAGTCGCCAGCTTGTTCGCGCTCATGTTCGGTGACCTTAACCTGGGCCACCCAATCATGGGGACGGTTATCGTTGCCAAGCATGATGACGATGGCAACACCATCGCCCTCGATACCGCCGAGTACGCAGCTTTCCTGCTTACCCTGCGAGCCATGGTCAGGGAAATCATGGCCGCGACGAGCAAGGGCTCTCCCGGCGTGATCGCCACTGAGATCAGCCCCAACTAGAAAGGAAACGTAACTATGTCTGACAACGGCACCAAGGCCAGCCCCGCCGAAGTCCGCGCTTTCTTTGAGGAAGGCGGTGCCCGCAAGGTAGGTGCGAGGGAACTTATCGCGCTCAAGAAGGACCCGGAGACGGGAGATCCCATCCCCGACTATGACCAGATCGCTGAAGGCATCGGGGACGGGTCATTGACCTACTGACTTAACCGGCCTGGTCTTGCCCAGCCTTGCGGCTGGGCTTGGCCAAGTCAGCTAAGCCTACCTAGGGAGAGAACATGGAATACATCTGTCCAAGATGCAAGAGGCCAGCCGTAGGCTGGCCGTTGAGGCGGCCTGACATATGCAGCCCGGCAGACTGGGTTAACTGCATTCGCATTCCCCAAGCAGATTGGGGCAACTGGGCTGGCCCTGGCTTCACTCGCACCAACGAAGAGTCGGCCAAGTGAAGCACCCGAAGATAGACGCCGGTCAGGTGTGCGTCTTCCTGCTATGCATCGTTATAGCAGCCATCCTCATGCAACTGCCCATCTTCAAGTAAAGGGAGAAAGACCATGCTGTTCCAGGGAACCGAATTCGAGGACGTTAAGCTCCCCTGCAACCGGGAGAACATGACAAAGCTTGCCGAAGCCCTGGAATCCGGAGACTATGAGCAGGGGAAGAACTACCTGCTTACCACCAAGGATGACAAGCGTAAGTATTGCTGCCTGGGCGTGGCCTGTGAGATCTCGGGCCTGGGTGACTGGATTCCCGTGAGGCCACTCCACAGTAAAAGCAACTATGTCGTGTCAGACGTGGATTACTGTGATGCGGAACTGCCCCATGCGGTCCAGGAGTGGCTTGGCATCGAACACGGGATGATGATTCTTGGCATCCATAGCACCGGAGACGTGCTTACCGCCGCCAAGCTTAACGACGCTCAGCCGGGGGACTACCCGATGAACCCTGGTGAGGCTTATGACTTCGCAGCTATCGCTGCCAAGATCCGAGAGACCTACCTCACCGACTAAGGGGGAGTCATGGAAGACTTCAAAGTGAATGACCGAGTGCAGCTTCACCCTGCTACCGATGCCTGGATCTTCGGTGACAAGTTCGGCACTGTCGTCAAGATCGGCCGTAAGAAGATCCATGTCAAGATGGACCGGAGTGGCAAGATCCGCAGGGTTACCCCTGACCTGATTTACCAGAATTATGGTCAGCAGGTAACGCCGTAATGTTCAACGTCATCTACACGGCGGCAGCGATAGCCATCGTTGTCCTGATCGCTGCCGCCGTCGCCACCCTTAGGGAAAGAAAATGAGCCAGCTCACCTTTTACCTGGCAGTCATCGGCGCCGGTTACCTGATGATCGTTGCCTGGAGCGCGATGGATTCTCTTTATCAGTCCTGGCAACGCGCCAAGCGCTTTCAGGCTCAAGTATTCGAGGAAGCCCGGCAAATAGTCGAGGAAGACTCCCGTGCTAACCGGGACACCTAAGACAGTTAAGCGTGCCCTGGACCCTAAGGGGTCCAGGGCTGAGAGGAAATACCGGGCCAAGACAGGCCGTAACCCCCGCCTGGGAATGAGGAAAGCCATGAGCACTCAAGAGCCTGTAGAGATGAAGATCGAGCGCGACTACGACAACCGTTGCGCCCATGCCCGCTCCATGTTCCATATGGCCGTGCAAGCGGCTGAGGTTGTCCTGGAAGCTCAGCTAAGGGTAGCTGAGGATATCCGGCAGGGGGAGTTGTCCGATGCCCGCAGAACGGCGCTCAGCGCCACGGAGGCATAGCCGTGAGCGGTCATCAAGACCTGGCAACCCTGCTTGCCTTCAGGCTACCGAACAGGGATACGTCTTGGATGGAAGAAGGCTTGTGTGCCTACTACTTTGATCCAGATCTCTGGTTTCCGGTAGGCCACGGTGACAGCACTTCACCTAGAAGCCAGTACCGCCGCACCGCAGATAAGGCTATGGAAATCTGCGCGGAGTGCCCTGTCCGGGACAGGTGTTACAAGGACGCTAAGGATCGTGAGGAGATCAATGGTATCTGGGGCGGCGTGGACTTCTATGTGCCCTGGCGCAAGCGTAAGCAGCAAGAGAAAGAGGTGGCCTAGATGCTTGTTCTAGTGCCCTTGTGGATGATCGCCCTTACCACGTCCCTGGCCCTGGGGCTAGGGGTCCTGGCAGGGGCGCTGGCCATGATTGTCAAAGATCTCAAGCAAGACTAAAGGAAGCCTAAAGCCCCCCAGGTCCGGGAGACCTGGGGGGCATGATAAGACCAGTTTAAGACGGGAGCTAGCCATGATCAAGAGAGCCGCAGTCATCCTCGCGGCAGCCGCCGCGTTCTACATCCTGCTGGCCACGGTGGGCATCGCTTACCCGCATGCCAGCACTGCCAGCACTCAGCCGGTTGGGTCGAGCACGGTTAGCCTAGGGTCCGGGTACTGCCTGACCACTGCTTACGGCTCGGACTTGCCGGGCACCAGGCTCATCGCCGGTGACTGCAATCCAGCTTGGCAGCGAGACCAGTTCTACTTTGCTAACGGGCTCCTGGAGCCCTGGGCATCCCACAACACCGTCAACGTGAACTCGGCCGGGCAGCTCGTGCTAGGCAGCCCTGCCGGGATCTTGACTTCAGCTCCTACAGTCTGGACCTACGGGCCTGGCCATGAGCTAACCACGGTAGTTAACGGGCAGACCGAGTACCTGACCTGGCTAGTGAGCCAGGGGAACAAGCCCCGGGTTAGCGCTGTCCAGGGTCCTGGCCAAGTCGTCTACATCCTTGAATTCCTGGGTTCCTGAGGGAGAGAAAGCAACCCCCGGCCGGGTCTGAGCTAGCTCCCCGGCCGGGGGTTTTTTCATGTCCTCTGAGCACTGCCCCGGCGAGGCTCAGGGGCTCTCAGATTTGCTCTCAGGGCCGCACAGGGCCATGTCTGCCTCGATCTTACGGGCCAGCCCGGCTGCGCTGTCAGCTTCCAGGCTCAGTGCTGGCCTGGCTATCCAGGTAGGCCCCCCATGTGGGTTAGGCACGTACCAGATCTGATACGCGGGGAAGCGGCGCCGCAGCGCCGCCTTGGTCTCCTCCAGGTCCATGGGAGGCATGGTATCCCACTTGTCCTCATACATCTCCATGGTTAGCTCAGCCGACTCCCAGCGGGCTTTGTAGGCCTGCGGGCTAACAGTTACACGGGCACAGTCACCCTGGCCCAAAGGACACTGAGCACGATCGTAGAGGCAGTAGTTAATAGCGCAAAGCTCACTCACACTGGCCAGCCCCCGATACAGGCTGGGTCAGCCAGCCTTAGCAACCATGCAACCGTCTCATTCCCGGCACAGCATGCCGAGTTGCCATTCAGGCCGCCTCCCTGTCCTGCTTCCGCCACGGGTCTTCACCTCCCAGTTCTCTTTGGAGTTTCCTAAGGGCACGGTGAGCCTTCTGCCTGAAGGCGTCGTAGGTCATGCCCATGGAGCTAGCTATCTTATGCCGCTCCCAGCGCCCCTCGTCGGTGTCCTCCTCGGGGGCGCCGTAGTAGACCTTAAGGAAGTTCCGGTTGTGCTCGTTCAGCCGCTTGTAGGCGTTGCAAACGTCCATCAGGATCACCTGGTAGTTACCCTGAGATTCAGGGTCTTCAGCCCTGATATGGACGCCTGCGGCGTCCGTCTGGTGACTTGCGTTAGCTACAGCCAAGGGGACATCAAAGCCAGCGGCAATCAAGGCGGGCAAGAGCTGGGCCAGCAGGCCAGTCGAGTAGAAGGCTTCATCGATCGACCTGTAGCCATCCCTGGCCGCCTTGACGGCCCTGCGGTAACGGGCGTCCTCATGGCCAAGTCTGGTCCCAGCCGCCTTGAGATCCTTCCAGATCAGGCCATCGTTATCTTCCCTGAGCCACTTAGCGTGCTTAGCCTTCCGATGATAGGCCCTGGCCCAGATCTCCTGCTCAAAGTCCTCGGCAGGCACCTGGGGAAACCTTCGGTGACTTAGGGCAGCCAGCTTAGGCACTCTGTCGGCAAGCCACTCCCCCAGCGGCCCGGAGATCTCCTCAGTCATCCCAATACCACGCAAGGGATACCATCATCAGTCTCAGGCGTGCTGCTCTCCAGGCTTACCGTCTGGGTCTCCCAATTGCAGTAACGGAAGACCTGAAGATCCGGAGGCATCTCCTCAAGCTCTGATATCAAGTCCTGAACAGTCATGGGGTCCAAAGCCTCTCTTTGCCTCTGCAAGTCTTCTCGTGTTCCTGACGATCGAACCAGCCAACTGGCCCGAAGTTCCACCATGTACCGCACCAGTTGGGAGCGTTACGGCAGCACAGAATGAAAATCACCGGATTGCCCTCAAAATAGCTGCCGCCAAGTTCTCAGCCATAACCGCTTTCATGCAGTGAACCGTTTTGATCTTCTTCCAGCACTGACATTGATCCATCTTGTTCTGGCCCATGCAGATCCGGGTGTGCTCATCCAGGTAATCCATATCCGGCTCATCTGGGTAATTGCACTTAGGATCATTGCAAGTCATCTCGTGGGCCAGGCGGGCTATGTCCTGGTAAGAGCGGTGCTCGCGCTTAGTCATCTTTTTGGCCATCACGCCGCCTCCACAATCTGAGTGCCCTCAATGCGCTTAGACGATCTAGACCACCCCTGGCACTTCTGGCACCTGAACCGCTGATACTTACCCTGAGCCGTCAGGGAGTAGCCACGGCGCTCCAGGGCAAAGCTGCCGCACTTGGGACAGCAGTCGGCGCCCTCATGGGCGCCGTGGCTGGGATGGCCCTTAACCCATGGCTGCAAGAACTCATATAGCTCCTCAAGCAGCCTTACGTCTTGCTTGTTGTACTTCTCCATCTTGCGCCAGGCTTGCTCATCGCCTTCCATGCAGGCAACCAGGAAGGGCATGTCAAGCTTCATGGTCTTGCCCTTGAGCCCGAGCTGGTGACTCACGTAATCCAGGCTCTTGAAGGGAAAGCCGAACTGCTGGCGGACTACGTAGTAAAGATCGATCTGCTTATACGGGCTAGGCGGCGGCTGGCCTTCCAGTAGAAGCTCCCGGTTAAGCACCGGGATATCATGACGCCTGCCGTAGTAGGTCATCACCACGTCTGCTTCGTCTAGCAGATCCCATGCCCTGTTAAGCATGAGAAACCTGCCGTCTTCATGGACGGAATGGAAAAAAATTTTAGGACGGCCGAGCCACTTAGCCGAAAAGCACAGAATCTCGCCCGGCTTGATCAGGTTGCCAGCGCCGATGTACTTAATCCGCGCAGGGTCGTACACCCTGACTTCCTCTGGGCTGTTTTCTATGTCAAGTAGGAGCGTCTTCATCTTTAACCTCAATCAAGAGCCTTAGCGGCTCTACCGACTGAACGGCTATGACGCGGAAGCCCTGATCCCTGAGGAGCTGGGCTATCTGCCTGATTTCCTCTGGGCTCATTCATGCCGCTCCCCAGAGGGATGACCACGAGACGCACATGAAACGGGCAAGCCAGTAAAGGCTAAGGCAAGTGCCGCTAGGCCACAGGTGGCTAAACAATGATCTTCTCCTTGATGACGGCGGCGCCGAACTTCAGGAAGGTCTCGTTGACATCCTTGCCGGGCAGCTTCACCAGCACGGCGGTGTCAATGTCCTTAAGGATCTGCTTAGACAGCTTCTCCCCCGGCTTCTCACCTTTCTGGTTGGGCTTGTCTTGGTCCTCGAAGACGAAGACCTTGCGGTAGCCCCTGAAGAGTTCCTTCCACTCAGGGTGCTTAGCCCACGTGTCAGTGCCAGGGACGCCCACGGCCGGGATGTCACACTTGGCCATGAGAGTGATCGTGTCGATTTCCCCTTCAGCTATGGCTATCCAGCCAAGCCGGTCTGCCTTATCAAAGGCGCCAGGGTTGTAGATCCTGGTCGGGTAAGGCGTAATGTACTTGGAGTGCTGGCACTGCTCAGTGCAGTCATGAGCTACCCGGAACTTGAGGCTTACCACACCGGCCCTGGCTGTCACGTAAGGGAAGCAGATGCGCCCCTGGTAATCCTTGTGGACATCAAACTCCTCAGTCACGATCCCCAGGCCGTGCAAAGATGCGTCCTCTGTGCTTATCCCTCGCCCATTTAGGTAGTTTCGAGCTGCCAGAGCTTCGGAGGAATCCCCCGCTATCAGCCGCAGCCCGTAGGCTGCGGCCATCATGCCCAGTGATTTCCTGAACTCGTCTGACAAGCGCATCGCCGGTTAGTCCTTCCTGCTGTCGGACCAGACTGTAGGCGTTTCCGGAAACACCGCACGCATGGCAGTGGAAGACTCCCTTAGCTTCGTTGACCACGCCGCTAGCGCGGCGGTCGCCATGGAAAGGGCACTTGATATTCTTGTCATCTCCGTAGCCATGCGCTCTGCCATCCCAGCCATAGAACTCAAGGACTGGGCGGATAGGTGGCCCCTCTTCCATGTGCTGCTCATAGGTAAGGGCTCGGACTCTGGTTCCTGGCCCGTTGCTGGAGTTCCTGGATAATGTCATCTGCCTCACTCTTAGGCAAGGCAATCTCATAAGCGGGCATCGACTGCTGCTTAGGCTGGCTTGTTACCCTGATGTAACGGTAGAACGCCAGGCAGCCAAGGACGCCGAGAGCAGCCACCGGGGCATTCAGGCTCCGGTCAAACCAGGTGATGTTAAGCAGTATCGTGAACAGCAGGCAGCCTGCATACTCCATGGCATAGGGGATGGCAACGCGGAAGGCAAGGTAAGCCCCCAAGGCCGTCAGCTTGGAAAAAATTTTAGGAACCATGTGAGTCCTCCCCTTTCGTAGTCTCATGATGATTGACTACGGCACAGTAAGCTTCATGCCAGGCTTTCTGAATGTAGGTTGGCAAGTCATCCCAAACTGGCATCGGCAAGCCGAGATGATTACGCCACTGAACTTGATTGGCATAGGCCACGTAAGCAACCCTGCCATCACTCTTAAGCAGCATCATTGTCTCCCGGTGGTTCTGGGTAGATAACGCTTTCGTCCTCCAGGTACAGCAAAGCGTCTTCCAGGTTCATCTCCTGCCCATTACGGGCGTAAGCCTTGCGGAAGGTCCAGCTAGGCTTTCCGGCCTTGGTTCGGCCAGTCAGCTCCCAGGAGAGATAGAAGGGGAGCGCGACGGCCTTTGCGCGTACCTCTGGAACGTCCTCAGCCTTACGGAGACGGACTACCAGGGTTGTGCTGGGGTACTCGGTCCAGCCGTTGTCCTCAGCGGCCTGGAGAATCCTCTTGACGTTGACGGGCAAGGCCTCCAGGGCCTCGGAAACTACATCGCCGTAACTCATGATCCCAACGATAGCAGGTGACTATCATTCCCTGCAATATGTTCGATCACCGTTCTCAAAATGCCTATGGCGTGCTCTTTGCCAAGCTTGCCCTCTTGGCAGATACGGCCAAGGAGAATCTGATTGCAGTCAGAGCAGAGCAGGCCCCGGTTGCAGTTGCCACACGTCGGCGGCTTAGGGCAACAGGCATGATCATGGTCAACGCTAAGCCGGTACTTGCCAGGTTTACGGCCACAGAACTTACAACGGCCACCCTGCCCGGCAAGCAGCTCCCGGTACTGGTCCCCAGTGATCCCAAACTTGTACTTGAGATCGTATTCCCACTGAGGCTTAGCGGTCATTCCTTACCTTCAAGCAGGTTATACAAGTAACCCATGGCATTGAAGATGATGCCGCACAGAGCCTCAGTGACAGTCTCCCTGGCAGCGCTTCCGCGCTGCCGATGACAGAGCCAGAAGTCCAGGAGATGCCTTAGCAGGCTCTTGGCATACTCATCCTTGGGGATACCCTGCTGCCAGTCATCCCCGGCTCGCATGGTGCCATCGGAGCGGCGGCGGTGCCGGTGCATGTACTCGGCATATCTCTTGAGCACAAGGGGGCTAAGGAAAGCCTCGAAGTCGAGCTTGCCTTCATCGGTGTCCCTGGTGGCGCCGCTCTCGAAGCGGCGCACTTGGCTGGCCTTCTTCACTTAGGTTGCCCCTTGTTCTCTGCGGTTCGTCCTATGACATGCTGGCAATCGCAGCGGTTATTACATTGCCCGTGATTCCTAAAGGCCACGGAAAGCAGCATCGTCCGCTCATTACGCTTGCCTAGTAGATCAACCGGGTACTTCAGTGCCTCCAAGTTCCAGTAAGCAGCCTTGCGGCAAGGCAAGCAGATCATTGCGTGTACCTCGTGTATCTCTTGACTGGAATCCCGGCTCGCTCAGCACGGTCGGCGCAGTCCGTAGCGCCAGTGGAATTGTTCTTAATCCAGGCAAGGCAAAGATCCGCTCCACTGTCTACCATCTCTTGATTGCGGATCGGGCCAGCGGAGCGGCCCAGCTCTGTCCACTTTGGGCGATGTGGCTCGCCTTCCATGCCAAGGGAGTATGCAACACCGGCAACAAACCAGTCCATGTGGTAAGCACCGTGAAC
>Ga0126373_10002642_pt1 | contig 13230 bp, 9 predicted proteins | sample PanSoiMetPlot_11_FD_92545 | JGI IMG/M metagenome (GOLD analysis project Ga0126373, IMG submission 92545) | Tropical forest soil microbial communities from Panama - MetaG Plot_11 | ecosystem: Environmental > Terrestrial > Soil > Tropical forest > Bulk soil | place: Panama | collected 2016-02-17
GATTGGTCAGGCTGCCGCCGCCACTCTTGCGGCACTTTTCGGTGCTTACTGTCTCCGCGTCCTCGTTAACTTCGATCCTTGCTTATCGCATTTGCGCGATGCGCTCTGGCTCGTTGCCATCGGCGCCCTGGGAAGCGCCATTGTGAGTTCGTCGATCGGAGCTTCAGTTTTGTATGCGAGTCATGAGCATCCCTACTCCGGACTCAGTTCTGCCTGGTTGATCTACTGGCTGGGAGACGCCATGGGCGTGCTCCTCGTGACTCCGCTCGTATTGACCTTTCCCGATCTCCTGCGCATTCGCAATCGGGATCGGCTCATGGAGTTGGTCACACTGCTTGTTCTCCTCACGGTCGCTTGCGTGACCGTTTTTGGCGATCTACCTCGAGTCACGAACGAAGTGCACGTTCTGTCTCTTATCGTGCTCCCATTTGTAATGTGGGCCGCCATTCGTTTTGGCGTGAGCGGGGCGGCGCTGTCGATTCTTGTGGTCGCCACCATAGCCACCGTAGAAACCGCCCTAGGATCAGGGCCCTTCGTAGTCAACGGCTCATTCGCAAACGCTGTATTGTTGGACATTTTCTTTGGCGTGCTTTCAGTGACCGGACTTGCCTTGGCAGTTCTTTGCACAGAACGGGAGCAAGGCCAGCGCGAACGAGAGCGGATGGTACGTAAGCAAGCGGCGATAGAGGCATACTTGCAAAACCAGAGAGTGCTTCAAGAGAGCGAACAGCGCTTGCGCGTGGCGGCCCAGGCCGGAAAGATGTACGCCTATGAATGGGATGTCGCGAGCGATTCAGTTGCTCGATCGGGGGGAGTCGAAGCTGTCCTTGGCCCGCCGGAGCAGTTCCCGGGCGACACACGCCAAGAATGGCTAGCAAGAGTTCACCCTGATGATCGAGAACGACTCGACGCTTCCGTAAGCGAGAGAACTCCTGAGAGCCCAGACTCTCAGGTCGCTTATCGCATATTGCGTCCTGACGGATCAATCATATGGCTGGAGCGAACCGCTCACGCTTTGTTCGATGAGCATCGCAAAATGACGCGAATGATCGGCATGGTAGCGGACATTACCGAGCGCAAGCTGGCAGAGGAAAGGCTGCGAGAGTACGAGAAAGCGGTGGAAGGGTCAGAGGACATGATTGCGGTTGTCGATCGAGATTACCGCTACCTCATCGCAAATCGTCAGTTTTTGAAAATGCGGAATACGACAAAGAATCAGGTGATTGGGCGTTCTGCCCGTGAAGTATTAAACGAGGAGGTCTTTGAGACAAGGGTCAAACCCAAATTGGATGAGTGTTTCGAAGGCAACGTTATTAGGTATGAGATGAAGTACATGTATCCGGAGATTGGCGAGAGAGACCTACTGGTCTCTTACTTTCCCATCGAAGGTCCTACCGGTATTGATCGAGCCGCGTGCATTTTGCAGGACATCACGAATCAGAAGCTGGCAGAAGAGACCCGGTTCAGACATGCAGCCATTGTGGAGTCCTCTTCCGACGCCATCATTTCCGAAAACTGTAATGGAGTAATCACCAGCTGGAACGCGGGTGCCCAGCATATCTTCGGCTACAAGGAGGCAGAAGCAGTTGGACAACCGATGACCATTGTCATTCCCCCCGATTTGCTAGCTGAGGAGAACAGGATTCTCGAAAGGGTGAGAGCTGGCGAGCGAATTGAGCATTATGAAACGGTACGTGTTACGAAAACAGGAAAGAGAGTTGATGTCTCGGTAACGGTTTCTCCCATTAAGGATTCAGCGGGCAAGATAGTCGGCTTTTCGAAGATCGACCGTGATACTACCGAGCGCCGCCTGGCGGAGCAGGTCATGGCAGACATGAGTCGTAAGTTGGTCCAGGTTCAAGAAGAGGAACGTACGCGAATCGCAAGAGACCTTCACGACGATATCAATCAGCGCCTGGCATTGTTGGCAATCGAAATCGACACCCTGAAAGCAAACGTACCCGAACGCGTGAATGAGATCAATCGCCGACTGACGCAAATCCGGGAAGGGATTGTTGAGGTTTCAAGCGGAGTGCAATCTATATCGCATCAACTGCACTCGCCACAGTTGGAATACTTGGGCATCGCTGCGGCCATGAGGATCTTTTGCCGAGAATATTCTGCGCGACAGGCCGTTGAGATCGACTTCGCGATTGACGAGATCCCACACGTCACATCACCCGATGTCTCCTTAGGACTTTTCCGAATTATGCAAGAAGCCCTGAGCAATGCCGCCAAACATAGCCGGGTACGGAAGTTTCATGTGAGGCTGGGCTGCTCGGCCAGTCAGCTCCATCTCACAGTCTCAGACCATGGAACCGGTTTCGACGCCAAAGCAGCGATGAATAAGGGAGGGTTGGGTCTTATCAGCATGCGTGAGCGTGTTCGCCTGATGAATGGAACCATGACCATCGAATCGAAGTTGATGGGCGGTACGATCATCCATGTTTGCGTTCCCATCGAGTCAGAACAGGTTTCCGCGCGTGCGGCCGGCTGACAGAGCGAAGAACGTTAGGCCAGCTAGTAGCCTTGTTCGCATCTATGAACCGCTGTGTGTTCCGCGCAGATGCGTTGGAAGACGTCGTCGTCCATCCTTTCCCTAACGCCTCCAAAAGTGTACCCACACAGAATCTCTATGTCGTATGTGCTGAGTAGCTCGTTGCCGAGCTTCTCGAACTGGATCGCCCCCTCTGCGTTGCCTTGTGCCCACAGTAGATGCACGCATTCTCCGAAGATTGCAACGCGCGCTTGCTCTGCGCCACTGGCAGCCTTCGCAGCTTCTGCAGCTGTCAGAATCAAAGAACCCAGCATTTTCAAAAATCGGACCGGATCCGGCATGCCATCGACCATGAGCATAGAGAGTGTGTCAGCCGCGTCCAAGGCGATGTATCTGCCCTGCTCAATGGCAGAACCAACATTCAAGCCGCGTTCCTCCAATCTTGCGAGAAGGCTGTCCCGGTGCCACGCCGTGGCGACAACAATAGCTGCATTTCCGGCCTCTAGAGCAGCCCGGACGAAATGCGTGAGATCATCAAGAAGAGACCCTTCAGCAAAATAAAAACCTACTTCGTGGCTGAGGGGAGTCGCCGCTTTCGCCAGCGAGCCCGGTGCGACGTCTTTGCGGGAGGCTGGATCCTCAGTGAGCTCATTTGTAGAGCCGGTGTTCTTACCGGCAAGACTGGCACTCACAAACCGTTTGCCCTGAAGAACAGCTTCCACAGCCGCCAATAGTTCACGTTCGGCGTCGGATTTAACCACGTAGCCGCTACCGCCCGTGCGCAAGGCTTCTTCTACAATGTCCCAGGAGCGTTGTTCACTTAAGAAGAGGATTTTGGACTTGGGTGAAAGGTCTCTTATTCGGAGAGCGGCCTCCATTCCATTCAGTGTCGGAAGCCCGATGTCGAGCAAGATGAGGTCTGGCTGCAGCTCCTCGGCTTTCCGAACCGCTTCCGAGCCGTCGGACACTTCGCTGATGACCTGTAACTCAGGCCGTTTCTCGAGCGTCGAGCAAACAAAGCGACGCCAACGCTCATAATCATCTACGACCAGAACCCGCGTGGTTGGTTCTTCCAAGTAACCTCTGCCGATCAAAGCTCAAGTCCGATCGCTGACTGGCGGTACTAAACCTCCGACTCAAAATAAGGATACACACGGGAGTTGTTTTGCTCGTTGCGCAATCGCAGTCTTGTACTTGCTGAAAAAGCGACTAAGTCTAGCATTTCTCGCGTAATTGGCGTGTCGACCTTCAACCCGAAATCTTGCACAAACGAGACTTTGTATGAAAGATGGCCGTGCTTGCAGAAAAGTGCAGGAAGCGAGCACGTCACTGGCAGCATTAGCAGTATTGGAACTGTGCCACTCAATCCAAGATAGAGGGGCTTGCTTGTTTGCCCGCCACTTCCTCCGCAAGCGCCGAGCATGCCGCCGACTCTAGCGAGATCAAGACCTTCGGTAGCTTGATCGACTCGTCATATCAGGTGATCGCGAGAAAGGAAGCGACGATCATGCGATGCAGACACTTTGAATTGGTGTTGATCGTTATTGTGCTCCTGTGTGCGCGTGCCTTCGCGCAAGCTGCGCCAGCGGCCGATTCCTTCTTAGCAGGGTCTCGAGCCGCGCCAGGCAATGATGCCGCCGAAACCAGTACAGAAACTTTCTCTGCTAGGGTTCGCGAGGTGAATCTTCTCTTCTCGGTATCGGATTGGAGGGGCCGCTTTATCTCCAATCTCACTCCTTCCGACATCAAGGTGCTCGACAATGGACAGCAACCACAATCGTTGACCTATTTCCTGCGGCAATCGGACCTGCCCTTAAAAGTTGGAGTGCTGATCGACGTCAGCGGATCTGTCGGAACCTTCTTTAGCGACCAGCAACAAGCGGCCGCAATCTTCCTACAACAGACCCTGCGACGATCGGATTCCGCGACCATAATGAGTTTTGGTGGTGAGTCGCGGGTAGTCCAGGACTTCACCTCGAATCTGGAATCGCTGACGAAAGCCGTCCATGGTCTGTCCGCCGGCGACACTTCGACGGCTATCTACGATGCTGTAACCAGTGCCTGCGCCAGACTCTCAACTAACGCCGGGTCGAGCCTGGCTCGTCGCGTTTTGATCCTGATCACCGATGGTGAGGAGAACTCCAGCCATTCAAGCCTTGAGGACGCGATCGAGGCAGCTTTACAGTCCGACGCGATTGTTTTTGCGCTGAACACTAGTCCAAACCGGGTATTCACGGACCCGATGCTACAGAAGCTTAGTAAGAGTACTGGCGGTAGCGTCCTAAACGCACATGGAGCCAGGGCATTGAAGTCGGCGTTCCGCAAAATCGACGAGCAGCTGCGAAATCAATATTTGTTAGGATACAAACCGCCGCACTGGCAGGCAGACCACAGCTTTCACAAGATTCGTGTTTCCTCCCTCCGCTTCGGCCTTCATATTCATTGCCGAAAAGGTTATTACGCGATCGAATAAACCTCCGATACTTTTCTGAATCGCAGGCGATCACGTTCACCTGTAGGCGTGGCTCAGTGCTGAAGGGCAACAATTCCGACTCTGTATTTCCTATAGAATCTATAGAGAGTAGGCCACGCGTGAGGTGGTCGAGTTTTCACTTGGAGTATCCGTTGCGGTTATTTCTTCGACGTAGTTTCCTAGGTTGTTTCCTGGTACTTGTTTCTCTCTGCTGTTTTGGCTCGCCGGCAACAAATACTGCGCCGTCTGAAGTCCCATATCGTCTTCATTTCTTTCACACCCACACTGGGGAACGGCTCGAAATCGTCTATCGGCACGGGGATACTTATGATCCCGAGGCGCTGGCGCTCATCAATCATTACCTGCGCGATCATCGCACTGGCGACGTTCACGAGTACGATCCGCGTGTCTTCGATTTGCTTCACGATCTGACGGTCGCATTGAGACGTCCGAACGCGGAGATTGATGTCGTGTGCGGTTACCGGACGCCATGGAGCAATGAATATCTTCGAACGCACGGCCACGGCGTAGCGCGGCACAGCCTGCACATGCAAGCAATGGCCATTGATATTCGCGTTCCGGGTGTGCGTACATCCGAACTTCGTGATGCTGCATTGGCCATGCATCGTGGTGGCGTTGGCTATTACGCCACTTCAGACTTCGTCCATGTAGATGTGGGTCGCGTGCGCCGCTGGTAGTCCCCTTCCCGTTTACGGATACGGATAACCCTTCGCTAATGCCCGGGCGAGTTTTGTGTCGTGTCCGTAAATGTCATCGTAGAAGTGGACCTCGTTGTTCTCGTAGCCGATCGCAGTTCCGTAAACGATAAACACAGGCACCTTTTGTGTCAGATTGACAGTGACATTATCGCTGCCGTTCTGCATCTCCTGTCGCACCCGATCGACTGTCCAACCAGGATTGTTGCGCAACGTCCACGCCACAAGTTCAGCAGGCTTTTCGACGCGAATGCAACCGTGGCTAAAATCTCGGCGCGTGCGTGCGAATAGTTCGGGCGCTGGCGTGCTATGTAGATACACGTTGTATTCGTTGGGAAACATCAGCTTGACTAGTCCGAGCGCGTTCGTGGGACCCGGCTTTTGCCGCACCGCCAACTTACCTGCCTGAAGCTGGGCAAGTACGTCGTCCGATATCACGCCGGAGGTGACTGGATTGCCGTCAAGTGTAGTGACCTCGTAGTTCTTCCTTGCGATGTAGTTGCGGTCGCGCTTGATGGCCGGGACGATTTCACCGCGAAGGATGCTAGGTGGAACGTTCCAATATGGGCGCAGCACAATGAATGTCATGTCGCGCGTAAAAACGGGCGTTTGAGTACGCAGAGCCCTTCCGACCACAACGCGCATATCGAAACTGATCTTGTTCTTATCGTCTAGTGCGCGTAGATGGAAATCTGGAACATTTACGATGATTGGAGGCGCAGGAAACTCGCTGGGCAACCAACGCCAGCGCTCCAACGTGAGCTGCAACTGCCGCACTCGATCTGACAAGGGCACGTTCAATTGCTTAATCGTGGCTGGCCCAAGGCGCCCATCGGCGTCGAGTCCGTGGCGACCTTGAAACTTTTTTACGGCTTCAGCCAAAGTGGCGTCATAAACGTGATGATCACGGGGGTTGGTATCTGTCGGCAAGTCGCCGACGAGATGCAGAAGTCGCGTAAGCCGCGGCACGCCTACGTATTGCTCACCAGGCCCGATGGTCTTTGCGGGAACCGGAAGCTTTTCACCGTCGTCATTGCGCGCCAGCTCCACGTATCTGATGAGGGCTTGTTCGGTACGACGGTAGCCGGGAAACGGAGGCTCCACAGTGTCCAAGAGTACAGGTATATCTGTTGCCGTCAGTAACCGCTCGCGAACGAAGTGAGCTAAGTCGTATTTCTTGTGATTCACGTCCAGGTCGAAGTTGAGGTGCTGCGGATTAATGCGCCCGATGTGGAGATCAGAGACGTAGCGCATCGTACAGACAGTAAGAGCTACATCAAAAGTTGCGGGATCGCCGTCGGCGCCTTTCAGCTCCTGCAGGCGATCGTCCCAGCGGGAAGCGTCGTAGTCTTCAGGTTCCAATCCATTTCGCCCGGCATTACGGAAGCGCTCGATCATCACAAGCGCTTGAGGCGTTGGAGTGTTTCCCTGTATCCAGGCTGGAGCGTAGTTAGCTGTCTCGTAGAACTTCTGCAGCCAGACTCGATAATCGCGGAAGTTTGGCCAGCGCATGCTCTCCAGACTCCCAGCGGTTATGATGCTCTGAATTCGCGAGGATGGCTGGGCCATCGCGACCAAGCTCAATGCCATCGCAATGAGAAGTTTCTTGTAAACAGAGCAGAACCTGCGGCCCAGATGATGCAGGTTCGTCATCAGGCTCCCAGCAGACCTTTACCCTGCCTTGACTGGCGGCTAGCTTGACTCTTCCTCAGAGATACGGGGAGCACAAATGAAGGATGCAGAATACGATCTATGGTTGCGGTTCAGGCCTGAGGGGACTTTGCAATCCGAAAGCCGCACCTGCTTCCGAATGCAGAGTCCCCGTCAGGAGTCGCTTCGTATAAGCCATCTTATTTCTTGGAGGAAAGATGGCAACTGGCAGAAGTGGCAGTCGAGCGAAAGGGTTGACCCCTTTTAGTGTAGCGACTCCAGAGGGTCTGCGGATCTCCGGAAGAAATCGGAATCCAAACGAAAGTGCAAATTTACTTTTGGGACATGGCAAACCACCTAGCCATGGCGCAGTCGCTGCAAACCCAAGCGATTTTCGAACTCAATGCTTTCAGTGAAAAAAACCAAACCCCGCAACGGGAACACAAATGGGCTTTATAGGAACTTTCTACTCTCATAACTCACAATTCAAGATCCGAATAAGAAAACAATTCGTCCACGCCTGAACTTATCGTCACAGGTGAAACCTGTCGTTGCGCTGGAGCAACGGCAACCGGATAGTAGTACGCGTCCGGTTATGAATCGGATTCCCAGAACGGCGAGGAAAGAGAGTTTACTTCACTCGCCAGTCGGAAAGGGATGATTCAGCAGAACGGATCAAATGCTGCTAGAACTGACAGTCGCCAGACGGACAGGATAAGGGTATTGAAGTCCTGGACGCACAGGCTCACGGTTTTACCGTCCTGAGCGGCGATTCGAGAAGGTGTGGGGGTCCAGACTGATGAACATGCATAGGCTGTCAAAGCCAATTGAGACAAAACTATTCTCTTGGTTCAGCGATCAGGAGCTAGCCGTGATCATCGGTTTTATCGTCTTAATTTTCGTGAGCTGGGGAATTTACCCACTTTTTGCGCGATGAATTCCGATATCAACGGGATTTATCTAGACCAATGCTCACTTCTTCTCGGGAGGAAATTCTTTCAGTAACTTGACGATTGCCTTGTCGATCAGCTCGAGAGATTTCTTCTTGTGTTCGATGTCCAAGCCGACCTTAACGGTACCGGTCCAGACAACTTTGTTGGCGCTGCGGTCAACGAAGTTGAGCGTGAGTGCCCCTTTTGGAACATACGTTGCCATCGAGCCAGAAGCACCACCTGCTCCTGTCCACATAGTTGCGTCAAATGCGGGAGGTGGCCCGCTGTAGGTCGGCGAAATCGGCGTGCCTGCGGCCGTATTCAAGCCCATTTCCGTTCCGCCAGCAGGAACTAAGACGAGATCGCCATTGTTCTGCGTTCTCTCGAGGCCCTTGGATTTCAGTTCGTGATCGATAGAGCCCACTATCGCCGCATAGAGTAATGGTCGTGTTGGCTGCGTGCCTGGCTCGGCCACTGTATAGCTTCTATATCGCGAAAAATCTACGCCCTTGTCGTATCCAACACTTACCTTTTGGGCGAAAGATTGGGCGAATAGAAGTGCCGCTAGCAGCGCGTGTGTGCACAGCCTACTTAGAGAATTCATTCGACCTCTGGCAACGATGGACGCAAATAGAGAAAAGTCGTGCTGTGGTTCTCGCCGCCGGAAATGGTGGTTTTCGATTGCGTGTCCTGCGGGGACGCTGCACGTCGCATACCCTGCCCGGTTGGGATGCAGAGTCCCCTCAGGAGTCGCTCGTTTGCGACTACCTTATTTCGAGAGGTTGGGATAACAACTGGTAGAAATGGCAGCAAAGGAAGCTGAGAGACTATCGATCAAAACCGAAAGATGATTCCGGTGCTGACTTCACCCTGCTGCGCGTATATCGGATCAGAGACTGAAAAACACTGATTGAATCCATTGCAGAACCATTCTTCATTCGATTTGACATGCGTAGGGGTCCATTTTGCCTCAAGTCGCAATCCCACCCGAGGCACAAAGAAATACTTAAGGCCGCCGCCCAGTTCGAACGAAAACTGTGTCTTGTCTGACAAACGAGCACGAGGAACAAAATTTGTAAAACCTAATCCTGCCACGAAGAAGGGATGAGGATGCGAGCCCGTGTCGGCGGGGTGAAGCAGGAAATTGAAATGATACTGATCAAGATATGCGCCAAACAAGCGAGTTGTGGTGTTGTTCGGGCGAGAGACCCCGTTGACATGCGTGTCCTGCCGGCTCCACTGAAATTCGACCTGAACATTGTCGTGAACTCCATGATTTAGGGCGACTCCGTATGTGCTGTTGCTCTCGATCTCCAGTTTTCGGACGTTCGGATTCAGAACAGGATCCTTCAGGTCAATGTTTCCGCCGAATCGGTAGCCGACCATCGGCGTCAGCTCAAATCCTCCTTGTCCCCACAGCAGAGAAACAGCACTCAGCAAACTGAGGACAATGAGTACTCTGATGCCTTTGTTCATAACGCAATGTAGCCGCAACGCGAATTGATTTTGGCCTATCAATTGTCACAGTTAGATGCACGCAACTTGATTCGAATTTCCTCAGTTTTGACATACGTAAAAAAATGTTTCGACTGAGTGACTAGTATTTTTGACATCTTCCCACTTCGACTCGTGGTGCCCTACCCTAAGTGCCGTTCAACAAATCTACAGCAGCCCAGTCAAAACAACTCCAACCGCCACATCGAAAACGAAGACAAAAGGAGAATAATCATGCCAGTCAAGACCCCAAGGGAATTGTTTGTCCAGATGCTGAGCAACCTGCGACAAGGGACTGAGCGGTCCACCAAGCTCGTTCAAGAATTCACCCAAGGTGTGCAGGACCCAGATGTTAAGGAGGCACTAGAAGCACGGATTTTCGTCCATCAGAAAATCCTCGATACCCTTGACCAATGCTTCAAGATCATTGGTGAACAGCCAATGAAAGTTAGCAGTCGACTGTACGATGCTTTTGTTGAAGACTTCCGCAGCGAAATTGCTGATGTGCAGAATCCAACGGCTCGGAACCTGTTCATTCTCGCCAAGGTAAGTCAGGTGGTTCACCACCGCATTGCTGAGTACAGAGCGCTGATCGCAGCAGCTGACCTTTCGGGCCACTACGCCGTAAGCGTACTGCTGGAAAGCGGTCTCGCGGACAAGGTGGCTTTTGTCGAGAGGACGCGGCGTCTCATTGAAACCATTACGCAAGTCAAGACAGCTGAAAGAATTGCAGCAAAGTCGGCTCAAGTTGCGTAAGTAAGCCGTCGAAACAGAATCTATTCAGTGGCAGATCACCGCTCAGGCCGGGCGCACACCCAGGCGCTCCGGCGCAGAGCGGATTCCTTTCCGGGACTGGCATTTCTGCCAGTTCTTCCGTTAACTCGGTTCGATATGCTCGGCTCAGGCGCTAACAGAACTTGCTACACATCGGGAATGAGGACTCAAGTTGTGAAGGGTGCATGGTGAGAAGATTCACATCTGCTGCAGTCGTCTCATTCTTGTTGGTTGTTTCCCCGCTATTGTTCTGTCAGGGAAATAGCTCCAAGTGGCAGGTTGGCACCATTATGGCAGTCGCGCCGCATGCGGACGGCGAAAATCCAGATATTCGCAAGTATGATGTCTCGGTGAAGGTGGGAAAAACTATGTATGTGGTTCTTTACGTCCCACCGGATGGAACGGACACTATTACCCATCGCGCCGGACTTGATTTGCTCGTGTCGGTTAAGCCGAAGACCATTGCGTTTAACAATCTTCTGGGCCGCAAAATGGAAGTACCCATCCTTAGCCGAAAGGCAATTTCTCCCTCGTCCTAACCGCCTCTTTGCGGAATTTGGCTAATCAATCTGTTTTGGGTAGGCATCAGGACCATCGAAGGCGAGCCGACTCATAGATCCCGGAGAAGCTTCATTCAACTTCCGAGACCAAGTAAAGAAATTGCTTCTGGCGTTCGATTCTCAAAACAACCGGAGAACCAGACGGAAGTTTGGCCAACGTTGCACGGACCTCGGCTACGCTGTGAACGGGTGCCCCGTTAACCGCGTGAATCAGATCGCCAACTTTTAACGACGTTTCCATACCTTCATGCTTGGCGCACTTTGCCGTAACAAGCACACCAGAAGCTAGCCTGATTCCAGGTATGGTTTGAGCCACGTTGTTGTCGACGTCGAGGCCCACGATGTCCAACGTGCTTATTAGATTCCTGTCGACGTCTACCGCGGAATTTAGGGGATCTACTTCCGAGGTTTTTTCGACAACAACGACATTCACATTAATGACTTTCTTTCCACGCAGCAGTCGCAGCGACACGCGCTCACCCGGCTTTCTCCGGTATATCAAACTGAGGAACTGCAATGCGCTCTGGACAGCCTGTCCATCTGCGGTCGTAATTATGTCTTGAGATTGAATGCCTACTTTCTCTGCCGGAAACCCGGGACGCACATCCGATACGATCACACCAGTATCTTCAGGTAATTTGAGACCCGCTGCCATATTGGGAGTTATAGTCTGCACACCCAACCCGATCTCACCTTGAATCACGCGTCCAGACTTGCGGATTTGCTCGTATACAAATTTGACCGTGTCGCTGGGGATAGCAAGCCCCGCCCTCTCCGCCTTCAACATAGCCGCATTGATCCCAACTAGGTTGCCGGCCGTATCTACAAGTGCGCCTCCGCTGTTTCCCGGATTAATGGCCGCGTCGGTTTGGATATAGACCAGAGGGCTGTCGGAATCGATTTGTCGAGCAATGGAACTGACAATCCCGATAGTTGCCGCGTTCCGGAGTCCAAGCGGACTTCCGAAGGCGATGACCATCTGCCCTTGACGCAGATTCTCGTAATTCGCCAACTGGAGCGTCGGCAGACCATTGGCTTTGATTTTTAGTACTGCGAGATCTGTCGCCTGATGGACACCAACAATTGCTGCGTCGAAGGTTGGTCCCGACGCCTCGAGATATGTTCTAACTGGCATTTCAGCGGTGCGGGTCGGATTCAGAATGACCTCCACGCGTTTCGCACCATCAATGAGGTGTGCATTCGTAATGATGTAACCGTTGGAATCGAGTATGACTCCGGCGCCAGTTACATGCTGCTTCACAATGCTGCGGGCATTGTCGTCGTCGTCGTTATCCCCAGGGTTATCGTCTACGCCGTATCCCCATACCTTTACTTCAACAACGGCAGGCGAAACTCGTTCCGCAAGCTCTTTGAGCGAGCTGTTCAATTGATCCAAAAAGCGCTGCCGCTCAGATATTGCCTGTGCACCGATTGGCTGCAAGGAGAACACTAAAACAAAAAAGATGAACAGACAGGTCAGGGTGTTAGACGGCGTTACGAGTTTCGCTAATCTCATTATGGGCCTCCTCTGTGCGCTCGTGACTCCGCCGGGTTGTTGGGAACCAAAAACGCGCACGTACCGTGGTCGTGGGGCCCACACGTTCCACAAAACCGCTAGCTTGCCTTGATTGCCGTTGCAAGAAAGAATCGGACGGCAACGGCCTCCGTTAGTAAGGACGTGTCTCGCAGCCTAGAAATAGATGTTCTGCTGCGCCACTGTCAAAAATACAGGTTCGAGACAACACTTCGCAGAAACAACACTTCGGAAATCGAACTATCGCTTAATTCCAAATAGCATCCCGAGTGCGCTGTAACAACTACTAGTTGCTCGACTGTAACTGGTAGCAGTAACACTACGGTGCAATATTGCGAGAGTCCGGCAGCTCGTGATCAACTCCTCGGCGACTCCAGCTAGACCAAGGCGATTAGGCCGCGTGGCAGAGTAGAAGTATGTCGGGCAACGATACAGAACTCCAAAGAGCGGAGGGCACGGAATTTCTCCGCTCACTATATGAGCATGCTCCCGTTGGTATCGCGCAGGTTGCATCGGACGGCCGATTGCGCTGGGTAAATGCCGCTCTCTGCCGAATGTTGGGCTACAGTCAAACCGAGCTGGTGGATCAAGAATGTGAAA
>Ga0126373_10002643_pt1 | contig 13230 bp, 4 predicted proteins | sample PanSoiMetPlot_11_FD_92545 | JGI IMG/M metagenome (GOLD analysis project Ga0126373, IMG submission 92545) | Tropical forest soil microbial communities from Panama - MetaG Plot_11 | ecosystem: Environmental > Terrestrial > Soil > Tropical forest > Bulk soil | place: Panama | collected 2016-02-17
AAGTGCTTGAGCCCGGCTAAGTTGAACATCCCGGAAGCTTTCGAATGCACGTGGAGGTCACAGCGCATGCAACAATTGTCGGAGTTGAATATGAACAGGCCATGAAGAGGGAGAAAAATCTGCATGAATGTGCTCATGGAACTTATTGGACACAAAAGGGTTATGCGGTTATCCACATGGCATGTAAGGTGCTCTTTCGCCGAGCAGCCGATATATGGCACAATCCGTGCAATGAAGAAAATTCTAATCGTCTACCATGACGCAGGGGGGGGACATCGAAACGCAGCCGTCGCTTTACAGACGGTGATTTCCGAGCAACCACGCGATTGGCAAGCGGAACTGATTCAGTTTCAAGACATTGCGGACCAGCTCGACGTTCTGAGAAAGTTGACAGGGATTCGGATCCAACAGCAGTACAACATTCTTCTGCAAAATGGCTGGACGTTAGGCAGCACCTATCTCCTGCGCGTCCTGCAGGCGACGATCCGGCTATATCACAAAAAACTGGTGAATTCTCTGGAGAAGGTTTGGCGCGCGAAACCGGCGGACCTGCTGGTTTCGGTGATTCCTCATTTCAACCGGCAGATTAGCGAGAGCTGGGCACGTGTGAATCCGGGGCGGCCGTTTGTGACAATCATTACGGACCTGGCAGATTTTCCGCCGCGGTTTTGGATTGAACCCATCCGGGAACAATATGTCGTTGCGGGGACGGAAAAGGCTGCGGAGCAGGCGCGCGCGATGGGGCATGACCACGAACACGTCTTTCGAACGTCAGGGATGATTGTGCGGCCGGACTTTTACGCAGTGGACAATTCAGATCCAGCGGAGTTGCGCAGGCAAATGAGCTTGCGGAACGATCGAGCTACGGCGATGGTTTTGTTTGGCGGACACGGCTCGAAAGTGATGCTGGACATCGCTGAGCGGCTGGATGCGGAAGACCTGCCAGTGCAACTGATTTTGATTTGCGGGCGGAACGAAGCGCTTGCCGAGAAACTACGCTCGCGCAAGTGGAAGATGCCAGTTCAGGTTGTCGGATTCACGAAAGAGGTGCATCGCCTGATGCGTGCGGCGGATTTCCTGATCGGCAAGCCCGGGCCGGGAAGCATTGCGGAAGCCATGATCCGGCGGCTGCCGGTGCTGATCGAATGCAATGCGTGGACGCTTCCGCAGGAGCGGTATAACGCGGAATGGGTGAAAGAGAAAAACGTCGGCATTGTGCTGAAGAGCTTCAATGATGTGGCGAGCGGAGTGAAGCAAATGCTGGAGCCTCCGAGGCTCGCAGAGTTCCGCAAAAATGTCGCCGCGCAAAATAATCGCGCCATTTTCGAGATTCCTGAAATTCTCGCCGGACTCCTCGGTGCATTGCCTGGGGGCAATAGGCAGGCTGAAGAATTCATTCGTGCGTCTACAGCCAGAAATTGACGAACATTTCTTGGACCCGCAACCGAGAATCCTTTGGCTAGGTGGTTTTATCACTTCAGACTTGCCGACCATCCACTTGAAACGGCCTCCGTTCTGCTGGACTCTCATGGCCGCCCGCCCCGCTGAGCAATCATGCGCATCGCCGGCTGACTAACGAGCATTTTGGCGGGATAGGCGTCGCCCCATGACAGAGGCGTCAGGTCACGAAATTCCTTCCAAATCTTCTTGCCATCTTCTTCAAACATCCGGCGGATTGAAGCACGAACGCTAACATCCGCTTTGCGATCGAGCAGCAGCTTCGCGAAGCGGGTATCGGGTGGTTCGCCTCGATAGTTACCCCAGAAATTCGCATAGCAAACCACAGCGCCGAACAGAGGTGTGTACCCTCCGAAGCCGTTTTGATCGATAGCCGATTTCGCGTTGACGTTGGCGCCTTTTTCGACGAGCCATTGCGCGATTTCGAATTCATCCCAATCGACGCACATGTGAAGCAGAGTGGTCCCAGGCAGCGGGGTGCCCTGCGTATCGACATATTCGGTGCAGCCGAATTGCGGCGGGAAGATCTCCTGATGAGAAAAAGTGCGCTCGAACAGTCTCGGGTCGCGCGCCAGATGCTCTTCGAGAAGGTCGATGCGGCCTCTGTGCAACGCCATCACCGGCGTATCCGGAAGTCGTGCGCCATGCTGGACGTACATCTCGAGGATTTTGTGCTTTTCGCCCGGCTTGCGGCTGTCACTGCAAATGACCACGTCGACCGGGGCGATGGTCGCGCCGTTTTCGTCGATGGCCGTCGCGCCATGTTCAAACAGAAACGCCGTGCCGGCTGAGCTCAGCGTGTAAGCGGGACCGCCGAGAGCTCCTTTCGGGACCGGAGGCGCGCCGAGCATCGCATACAACATACCCGCGGTGTCGATTTTTCCCTGAAGTGTTGCGCGGCCGATGGCATGCTCCAGGTCCCGTGCGCCGTGGTCATGGAGCATACGAATGATAGCGTCGCGCCCGAGATTCGCAGCGTAGGACATCGGCGGCCCCCAGTTACTGTTGCGAATGCCGGCGTTTTCGTGCAGGAGCTGCGGATTTTTCTGTATGATCGAGCGCACGGTCTCGAGATCGTCCAGCCAGATCGCGTCGATCAATTTGCAGGCGAGCACCAGACGGGTCCAGCCTGAGGCCTCGTAGCTGCGTGCCAGAACAAGCTGGGCGTCGGCGAGCTTGGCTTCGTATGAAGAAATCTTCTCGGGATGATACTTCCGGAATTCTTCGACAGCAGTGGGATCTCCACTTCGGAATTGGCGAAGCAGATCCTTTGCCTGATGCTTCAATTGAGTGAGATTCGGGCGAACCGGCAGGCGGCGTTCGGACATGCAAACCTCCTTTGAGACTAGATCGACGGTCCGCTTGCGTCGGCCAAAAAGGAGGTTCGTGAGAACCAGTTGTAATTTTCAGGCAGGTGGACTCGGTCCTTTCCGCGGACGGGCGGCGTCCTGAACGCCAGGCGAGAGCATATCGAGGCCGCTGATGGAGGTCAAGTGCGAGTCATGGGAAATCCGGGAGTGATTTGGGGGTGGGACAGATAACCGGGGAGGTGCCGCACCTAACGGTGCTAATTATTTTCCTAATCCTTTCCGAGCGCTCACGCGCTCGAGCTAAAGTGTGACGCGCCTCCGGCGCTCCGAGAAGAGCCGGGACGCACAAACATGGAAAGACCCACCAATACAAGTGGCACGGGTCTGAAGACCCGCCACTACAACCGGGAGGATACGTTGTAATCCGTGACGCCATACGCCAAGGCTTATCTCACCACTCGGCCAGGCTGGAATAGAGCCATTTCCTGTAGGGGGCTTCGCGCCCTAGACTGAAGCCCAGGGTCTACGGAGCCCGGTTCTTGCTGGCTCTTGATGTCGGAGCTAAAGCTCCGGCCCCCTAACGGACGCTTAGGAGAGCAACCTCACCCCTGAAGGGGGTGAGCTAGCTGCTTCTAGGGTTTCTCGCCGGCGTTGGAGGCGCTGATGTGGCTTTGCGCCGTGCGAAAGGCGTCGAAATCGGCCCAGATGTGCTGGATACTCCTGTCGTCCAGGATTTTGGTAACCGGAGCGGCAGTCTTTGAGGAATAAATCTCGAGCTTCACTTCGCCGCAGTCCGGACTCACAGCGTCGGGCCGATACGCATACACGCCTTTGTAGGTAGAGTCTTCCATCCTGACCGCGCGATTCTGAATCGAAACCGTCAGCGGAACTCTACCGGGGTGAATAGGCGCCACTTCCTTGCCACCGCAAAACAGCTTCATCTTCTGGAAATCCGACTTAAACTTCAATTTCGCGGCCGCGTTCACGTTGAACGACCGGCCTAGCGCGGAACCGAAACTTTCCTTGGGCTGCGGGGCGACGTAAATCGTAAGAACTGCGGGATGCGCGCCAGCTTCCTCTTCCCACGCTTTTGGAGCATCTGGATCATGTTGGTTCTCGTTCTCGGCCGTGTTTTGTTGCTTCTTGTTGCGCTGCTTCTGCGTGCGCTCCGCCCGTAGCCGCCGTTCTTCCAGTTCGCGATAGTCGAACGGAGGCGTAGAAAGGGCAATGTTGAAATCCCCTGCAGACAAATAGTAGGGCCGCGGATCGAATTTTTCTGACTGTAATGCGCTCTTGAGTCCTTCGATCGGATACGGCGTCAACGGTTCCACGGGGAGAAGCGTGCCGGACGGCGGGGGACCGGCCGCCTTGGCGCGATTCTGTTCGAGCAATCGAAGCGCCTCCTCGACACGCACGATCCCAGACACGCCCCCGCCTCCGTCGGTGGCGAACGTGGTCAGTCCAATCACTTGGCCGGCTCCATTAAACAGCGGACCGCCTGAACTGCCTGGACTGATGCGAATATCGGAAATGATGGTGTGCGCCTCGACCTTGCTGACAATTCCGGTGGTGATGATTTTGTCCAGGGTCAGGGGGCTGCCAATAGTGAACACGCGTTCGCCTTCCTGCACGGGGGCTCCATCCTTTCCGTGATAGAGCGGCGCCACGGCGGCATTCGGGAAGGCAGCCATGTTCACCCAAAGGAGCGCGACATCTTTTTCGGGATCAGCAGCAACCAGTTTGGCGGGGAGCTTGTGCTCGCGGTCAAACTGTATGGCGAGGTATTCGGAGTCACTAACCACGTGCTGGTTGGTCAGAACCAGTCCTTTGGCGTCAGCGAAAAATCCGGTGCCGTGACCGGAGTCGCTGTGCACTGTAACGACGGTGTTTTTCAGGCGCTTGAAGAGTTCTGTAAGGTCAGCCGGGCCCTTCGACGACGAGGCAGCGGGAAGGGAGAGCTCTTGAATTTTGGCGTTGTCGTTGGTCAGGTCGACATTTTGCTCGGCGCCGGAAAGTGTGACGCGCACATCCCAGGTAAAGCGCTTGCCACCCAGTTCCGCGGGCTTGGCTGAGGTAAGAGTGTACTTGCCTGGGGGAAGCTGCGTTTCGGCGCTCCCATCCAGACCGGTCTTGACCTCCACGGCCTTCGCAGCGCCCTTGAGGGACACCACGAAAAAGGGCACTGGCTTTTGATTGAGTTCCTGGTCGACCAGGACTACACGGACACGCACTTTAACTGAGTTGGGCGAGGCCGAAGCGGGCAGAGCCGATACGCACGATACACACAGAGCAACAGCGCGGAGGATGCGATTCATGGGGTACCTTTCGCGGGCGCAATGTTGGACTGACCTTACGATTGTGAAGGGACGCTGGGAGCGGCACAACAAGAAGCGGGCGGCGGCAAACCGAATTAGTCACTTGGTCAAAAGTACAGGCAAGAAGAAGTTGAGTGCCGACTACAGGCGGGCGTGTTCGGTGCGACCGGGGTGGGGGAATCGCGGGCCGGCGTGGGAGTCGCGTGCAGGCGTATGCATGTGCGGTTTTGCGCAACGTGTTGCCCACCAGCGGGACGCGTATTTCTTGGACTCGCACATTTTCACGCAGCCGCCGCGCACCTTCGATTCGGCGCAATGGCAATAGCAGCCGCCAGTGGGGGCAGCGCGGAGCAGAGACGGCGTGTTGGCGAGAAGCGGCAACGCGCCGGCAAGGAAGCAAAGTGCGGAGGCAACAAGCCGGGTTGAAAACTTGGAGCGCAAGAACGTTCCAGTGCGAAAAGTTCGCATGCGCCATTTTGCGCCAGGCTTTTGAAAAAAACCGATAGCTCAGAGCGATTGTGAGTTCTGTAACCCGGGTTCTGGAACTGAGGCAGGGGGTGCGCCCCGCCACGGGGTGTGCGTTGGAGGATCGCTTTACCATCCCGAAGTGGGTTCCGATTTGAATTTGAAGTCCGATTTGGAGTGCTGAACTGCGGTCCAACTGAAATTATAACCAACACATAAGAATACACTTAGAGGGTTCTTGGGGTGGCCTTAAGTTGGCCGGAGCCGTGCATCACTGGGGACCGGCGCGTTTCGTCTAACGGACTGTCGAGAGAGGCAAGCGAGGGGGAAGGGGCTTGCTTGTAGCTCTTGGCGGATCGTACCCACCTGCCTCTGAGAGGGAAGCTAGGAGGATGACCCCACGCGCTGGTGTGAAAACGACGCCAGCAATTGAAACGCGCCTTACGGGGCCCCCGATCCCAAGCGGGGGCCCCATTTTATTTGCGCGTGGCAGATGGATTACGAAAAAATCCGTCCCAAGAGCCCCGCTCGTCTCAACACTGGAAAGAGCAAAGGACAAAACGCTGGACGCATTCTAAAGCGCACAGGCAAGAGTGCCTGTGCTACTGGAGTTGCGGTTCTATCTACGGTCTTGAAACAAGCGGTAACTCGATGAAGCTGGCCTGGTTTGGCGCGTGGTAAATGCGCTGGGTGGCTTTGCGATAGTCGGTCGGATTGGCCCAGAAAATATTGGGCACGAATGTTTGCGGGTTCCGGTCGTAGAGCGGGAACCAGCTTGATTGGATTTGCACCATGATGCGGTGGCCCGGCAGGAAGACGTGGTTTGCGGTGGGGAGATTGAATTTGTAAAGCAGGGGCTTGTCTGGTGCGATAGCTTTAGGAGCTTCCAGGCCGTCGCGATAGCGGCCGCGGAAGATGTCTGCCGAAACCATAAGTTGGTAGCCGCCCATTTCCTCCTGGCCCGCGACTTCGTCGGGATAGACGTCAATTAATTTCACGACCCAGTCGGAATCGGTGCCGCTGGTGGACGCGACAAGATTCGCGACAGGCGGGCCGCTGATCTTCACGGGCGTGGTGAGCACGTCAGAGACAAAAGCGAGAACATCCGGCCGTCCGGAAGCTTCGCGCTGATCATCCACGAGCCAGTGCGGCCAAGTAAATCGGCCGCTGTAGCCCACAGGTTGGTTAGGGCGTGAGCGGAAGGGCACAGGTTTGGCGGGATCGGAAATGTATTCATCGAAGCCTGCGTCATTCGGCTTCGGCGCCGCGAAATTGAGCTTCGATCCGGCGGATAAATATAGCGGGGTCGTATGAATAGAACAGCCGCTCGCGCAGCCAGCGGGCCAGGCGGACAGACGCTCCCAGTTATTTGCACCGGTTTCGAAGGCGTTCACCGGGGCGACATCGGCTTTCGGTGCGCCGTCCTTCAAGTATTGCGCGAGAAATGGGGCGAGAATATCTTTGCGGAAGTACAGGCCTGTGTCACTTGAAAATTTCAGCGCGCCGAGTGAGCTCGCATCTTCGATTTCCTGACCGTGATGCCACGGGCCAATAACGAGAAACACTTTGTCGTTGTTCGTGTCTTTGGGTTTGATGGCTTTGTAGACGGCAATGGCGCCGTAGATATCTTCCTGGTCCCACAAGCTGTGGACAAGCATGGTGGGAACTTTCAGCGGTTCCTTGGCAAGAATCTTGTCCATGGCTTGTTCTTGCCAAAATGAGTCGTAACTTGGGTGTTCGAGGATTTTGCGACAGAAACCTACCTGTTCGAGGCCATGTTCACGGCCAAGCTCGCCGGCCGAACCCGCGTGCAGGTATTCGTCGTAGTCGTCGAAGTGGCTGACCCACCATTTGGCTTTGTTGTCATGCGTGGCTTCCTGTTCGTAGATGTAGGGCATGTTCTGCTGGCGAAAGGCGCCGTTGTGGAACCAGTCGTCGCCCATCCAGCCGTCCACCATGGGATTCATGGGAACGGAGACTTTGAGCGCGGGGTGCGGATTGACCAGCGCCATTAAGGGCAAAAAGCCGTCATAGGAAATACCAAGAATCCCGACCTTGCCGTTGCTTTGGGGAAGGTTTTTCACGAGCCAGTCGATCGTGTCGTACGTGTCGGTCGAATGGTCCACAGGAGTCGGATTGAGAGGGCCGTGAAGGGGCCGGTTCATCACGTAATCGCCTTCGGAGTCGTACTTGCCGCGCACGTCTTGTACCACGCGAATGTAGCCGCCTTCGACGATGACTTCGGTGGCGTTGTCGTAGCCCCAAAGGATGGGGCCAAGATGGGCGCTCGCCGCGTGTGATGTGAGGTTCGCGGCACTGTACGGAGTGCGGGTCAGCAAAATGGGAGCGTTTTTCGCGCCCTTAGGAATGAGGATGACCGTGTGGAGCCTTACGCCGTCGCGCATGGGAATCATCACGTCGCGGAGGGAATAGCCCCAGGTGGTGTCGGCGACTTTAAGTTGCGTCGGCGTTTCGTTCGCCAGAGTTGCTTGGGCTGATTGCCGCGACGGGCTTTGGCTTGGTGCATTAGTGGCCAATACAAAAGCAGCGATCGTATTAGCAAGCAGGACGAACGTGCAGCGGCGAAAGGCTTTTGTCATCGCATCCTCATGGGAAGTGAATCGGGCGACCGCTCGCAGCGGAACAGGCTGCGAGCGCGGGCATTGTAGTTGCAGGATTGGTGCCGGGCAAGAGGGGCATTCGTGCTTTGCCCGGCTGCAGTTTTCTCTACAGGGTTTCTAGCGAACGAAATTGCCGCCGACCAGAACGATCTGGCCCGCATCGGTGTTGAACGCCAAGCCGTTTTGGCCCCAGCGGATGAGGCGAATCGGGTTTCCGCTGCTGACACCTGAGAAAAGGATCGAACTGACCGGAGCAAAGGTAGTGAGATTGTAGGAATAGATCTGAATTGAATTAGACCCAGTCTGTGTGGCAAAGAAAGCCAGATTCAAGCTAGAGTCCGGCACCATGACGGGCGACCTAAGTCCCGTGAGCGAGAACGTCCCAACGGCCTTCCCAGTCGCGGGATCAACAACGTGGCCGTCATCGGAGTACACCAGCTTTGTTCCGGGATCAAAGTGAATCTTGTTGGAGAAGCTCGAGAAAGTATTTGGGAAGTCACTCGCTAAAGACACACCACTAGAAGTGACCGACAAAGTGTAGAAGTCATAACCGGAACTTTCATTGTTGGCCGCGAAGAGCGCCGTCACATCGGATCCCCATTGAATCGAGCTGAACAATTGGGGGCTGCCCGGAGCTTTCGTGGCTCTCGGAGTGGCGTCATCGAAGATGACTACACCTCCCTCTGCTGGGGTGGTGGTGCCATTGACTCCAAGCGCCACGGCGGTTGTGTGCGGTGCGGCCGGCGCCACTTGCAGGTCTAAGGCAAAGTAAGGACCGGAATACTGGTTCGAGCCAAGTGGATAGCTGATATCCGGTGCGAGTCCCGGCAGAACAAAACACTGGACAGAAGAAGACCCATCGAGTCCGGCATAAAGGAACTGGCCGCTGTCTGAAATGGACAGCATGCTTGGATTGCTTCCCGCGTACTGCTGTCCAATGATCGTCATTGTTGCCGGGTCGAGCACCGCGATGGTGTTCCCTGTTGTCGCGGAATTGGGGACGGAAAGATAGAGACGCTGGCTTGCTGAATCAAAAGCGATCTGTTTGGATGGTTGATTCACGATTTGGAATGCGAGTCCAGTTCCTGTGGAGCTTGTCGAACTGGATATGCCGACGAAGAACGTCGCGCTAGCGGAGTTCCCGCCAGTGGCTGGCGGATTGGCCACCACTACACTGGCGGTGCCCGAACTTCCAGCCGTTCCTGGAGGAACCACCGCTTGCAATTGCGTGCTCGATACATAGGTGGTGGACAATGCATTGCCATTGAACAGCACGGTCGCAGCAGGATCGAACTGGGTTCCCGTAACATTCAACGTAAAGCGCTGGTTGGGCCAAAAGGACGAGCTGGGATTCAGGGACGAAATTGTGGGCGCATTCGGCGCTGGCACAGGCGGAACGACAGGGGCTGGAGGTGGACTCACAACAAAGAGCGGGGCGGCAGAGACAAAGTCACCCCCGAGAAGAACGACCTGACTAGTTCCGTTCGCGGCCTTGCTAATAAATGCCAGTCCATTCTGTCCCCAGCGAATCAAGTGCGAAGGCGCACCCGTGACGCCGGGAATCGTCACTGTGTTGATGAGAGTGAAATGCGCAAGGTCGAAAGACTCGATAGTAGCTATAGAGTTCGAGTTCAAGCTGGCGAAGAAAGCCGTGTTCAGCCCTGCATCCACGGCCATCACTCCGTTTGCGTTGAAATTCCCTACAGGAAGTCCGTTTGCTGGATTAATCGTATGGCCGTCGTCTGAATACACGAGGTTCGTGCCCGGGTCGAAATGAATCGCGTTTCGAAAACTCGAAAACATTCCGGGGAGATCTTGATTTAAGGTGACCCCGGTTGAGTTCACGGACAGGTTGTAGAAGTCGTAGCCGCTAGACTCACTGTTGGCTGCGAATAGCATGGTGCCATCAGCACCCCATTGGATTGAGCTGAACAAGTTGCTCGATCTAGTGAATCCTGGGGCGCTTGTTGGGCGAGGAGTGGCGTCATCGAAGATAGTTATCCCACCCTGTGCTGCAGGACTGACGCCAGTATTGCCGATGGAGACAGCGGTTGTGTGAGGGGCACCTGTGGCTACTTGCAGATCCAAAGCTATGTTCGGACCATAGTATGGGCTGGTACCAAGGGAGTAGCTGATATCCGGCGCGAGGCCGGGAAGGACAAATCGCTGGACGGTCGAAGTTCCATCAATTCCGGCGTAGAGGAATTGGCTGTCGTCGGATATCGCCAGGACATCTGGATTGCTTCCAGTGGGCTGCGTGGATGTGATGGCGGCTACTGCCGGGTCCAGAATAGCTACCGTATTTGGATTGGTGGTAGCTGTTCCTGGAACGGAAAGATAGAAGACCTGATTTTGGGGATCGTAGACGATGTCTTGAGCGGCTTGATTCACGACGATCGTTGCAAAATTACTTCCGCCGGTCTGACCAACAAAGAATGTGGAGACGTTCGATACAGCGCCGCCGGCAGTCGCGTTGGAAACAGTGATTTTAGCAGCGCCAATGCTGGCAATGTTGGTGGACGTAACTGTTGCTTGGAGCTGGGTACTGGACAGGAAGGTCGTGGACAACGGACTCCCGTTCCATTGAACTGTGGAACTGGATGCAAAATTTGTTCCGGTAACAGTGACGGTGAGCGGTCCGCCTCCGACTATCGCGGAACTCGGGCTCACGCTCAGGATGCTTGGAGGTGGAGGGCCTACCGTGAACGTTACGGGGTTGCTTGTGACGCCGCCCACCATCACCGTGACGTTCCCGGTTATAGCACCAGGAGGCACCAGCGCCACGATAGCGGTTTGACTCCAACTTGTGGGCGTTGTGGCACCGGTCCCCGCGAATGCGATGGCGCTAGAGCCCTGCGTTGCGCCAAAGTTGGTACCCCTGATAGTGACCGACGTGCCCACTGGCCCCGAGGCGGGATTCAAACTCGTGATGGTCACAGGAGTTACTGTGAAGTTGAAGCTGTTACTAGCGAAGCCGCCTGCTGTGACCACCACAGGTCCAGTAGTCGCGCCGACAGGTACGAGAACGGTAGCCCCACTGTCAAGCCAGGTCTGGATGGTTGCGGGCGTCCCATTGAACGTAACCGTGTCGCCTGGAGCAAACGCTCCAAAGTTAGTACCTGGAATCGATATGGAATCGCCCACAGCCCCAAAGGGCGGATAAACATTCGTAATAGTAGGCGTCACCGCGAAAGGCAAGTAATTACTTAAAATTCCGTTGGCCGTGACGGAAACATTTCCGGTCGAAGCTCCTGGCGGCACGGGCACGGTTATGCTTGTCGGGCTCCAGTTGGTCGGAGTAGCATGCGTGAAATTGAAGGTAACGTAGCCGGTCCCTTGCGACGCACCGAAATTCGTGCCGGTGATCGTGACGGAGGTGCCCACGGCACCCTGGGTGGGACTCATGCTTGTGATTGTCGGTGTGGGGTAAATGACACTAAACCAGGAAGCGTTGCTAGCCACCCCGTTGACCGTAACGACCACATTTCCTTGGGTTGCGCCTGATGGAACTGTGGTCGCGATACTCGTCGCACCCCAGCTCGTCGGCGTCGCAATTGTCCCGTTGAAATTGATTGTACTTGTTCCCTGTGTGTCACCAAAGTTTATGCCACTGATGGTGACGGAAGTACCCACGGGTCCGCTCGTTGGGCTCAAACTCGCAATGCTTGGTCCAAACGGCGTAGTTACGGTAGCGACATTGGAATATGCGCTCAGGTTGCCCGCTGCGTCGACGGCGCGCAGTCTGAAGGAATAGCTCGTGGATGGAGCGACCGGCCCTACTACAAAGAATGGGACCATGTTTCCGGGAAGCGGCGGGTTCTGCGTGAAATTCGTGCAACCCACGCCCTGGCACTCCTCCAGCAGGTAGTTCGCGACTCCGACATTGTCTGTCGACGCTGTCCAAGCGAGATCGATCAGCAAACCCGTGGCTGCTGTCGCCGTCAAGCTTGCAGGCGTTGTAGGCGGCGTTATATCGGGACCATATGTAAACGACACTCCGTTGCTAGCTACGCCGCTTACCGTCACAACGACATTCCCAGATGTGCCGCCGGAGGGCACGATAACTCCAATGCTTGTATCACTCCAACTGTAAGACGATGTGAGAGTTCCGTTGAACGCAACCGTATCCGATGACACAAACGTGCCAAAGTTTGCGCCTGTGATTACCACCCTGCTGCTGGCTGGCCCGGAATTTGGACTCAGGCTGGTAATGTTCGGCGGGGGCGTAATTGAGAAATTGGCTTGGCTACTCGCAAGACCAAGAACTACAACCTGCACTAAGGCATTGGCATTGCCGGACAGGGACGCGGGAACAGTGGCAACGATACTTGTGTTGCTCCAGCTAGTAGGAACGACTTGGGTTGAATTGAACAATAGGACACTAGAGCCTTGGGTGTTTCCAAAATTCGTGCCGGTGATCGTTATGGACGAGCCTAGGGGGCCGGAAGATGGATTCAAGTTACCGATATTCGGCGCCGTGGCTTGGACTACTGTAATCGTCGCGGACGCCGATTTGGTTGGATCGGTTACAGAAGTCGCCGTCAGTGTGACGCCAGATGGATTGGGTGCACTGGCCGGGGCATTGTAAATCTCACCGGGTGCTGCGTTGTTAGGTTGTATCGTTCCGCAAGCCGAGCCACTACAGCCAGCCCCGGAAAGAGCCCAAGTCACGCCGTTGCCCAGGGAGTCGTTTTGCAGTGTTGAGGAGAAGATCTGTTGTGCGCCTGTCCCCAACGTGACCGCGGCTGGAGAAACACTTACGGAAATGGGGTTAACTGTGAATGGCGCTCCGTTGCTGGACAGGCTGTTTACCGTAACAACCACGTTGCCTGTGGTGGCGCCGCTCGGAACTGGCACGACGATGCTCGTTGCGCTCCAACTGGTTGGAGTCGCTGCCGTGCCGTTGAAGGTGACCGTGCTCGTCCCTTGCGAGGCGCCAAAGCTGGTTCCGGTGATCGTGACAGAAGTACCCACGGGGCCCGACGTCGGCGAGAGGCTCGTGATGCTCGGTGGAACCAAAATTGTGAAGGGCACGCCATTACTGGCAAGGCCGCCCACGGT
>Ga0126373_10002644_pt1 | contig 13230 bp, 14 predicted proteins | sample PanSoiMetPlot_11_FD_92545 | JGI IMG/M metagenome (GOLD analysis project Ga0126373, IMG submission 92545) | Tropical forest soil microbial communities from Panama - MetaG Plot_11 | ecosystem: Environmental > Terrestrial > Soil > Tropical forest > Bulk soil | place: Panama | collected 2016-02-17
GACCACTGTCTGATCACTCTCTGCGCCGCGGATGAATACCGATGTCGGCTGCCCGACGCCGCCGGTGCGTGCAACTGAAATGCCCGGCGTCTGGGCAAGAAGATCCGAGGTAATGGTTGCCTGACTCTCTTTGATGTCCTGCTCATCGAGCACCGTCACCGAGCTGCCGACTTTCGATAGCGGGACGGGTGCGCGGTTTGCAACCACGACCACTTCATCGAGCGAGGTATCCGTGGTGTCCGCAGCGGGCTGTGCGGCGGGCTGCGCCGAAGATTGTGTTGCGAAGAGGATGAGCGGGACGGCGGCAGGCAGCAAAGCGATTCGTCGTTTCACGGCAGAACTCCCAAGTTGCGCAAATCCGGGCGGATCGCGCGGGAGGATGCCGGCCGATTCAGCTCTTGCGAGCGCGAACGGCCACCACGTCCTGCCACGCGGTCCGTGTCGCCACTCGGTTGGTTCCGCTCGCGCAGCACACCCCGGCTGCTCGATTGGGCGACCGCGACAAGCAGGTCTCCTGGCTTGCGGCTCGAGTCCTCGCATCACCTTCCCGGATTCTCATCCAGTGGTCTTCGATGCGAGGCACACCGCGTACAGTTGCGGGGGCAGCCCGGGCGTTTACCCGAGTTCCCGTTTTAATCCCCTTCTAGGGGAACTTATCGCGCGGCGAAAAGGTGCCTGAACGTGGGCACTGAGTCAACAGGGATACCGCGCGGCCACCAGTCGCCATTACAGATCAAAGGCTTGCGTGGCGTTGCAACCTTCGCGCTCTACGGCCTCGATCTCGGTTATCCTCGAGACTCGCAGGCGGCTGAATGCCGGATGAGGCGGCAATGGTGACACTCACAACGCTGCGACACGACGAACCGCTGGCAGTTGAGCTGACGGCCGTACTGAAGCACGGCGATGTCCAGCGGCTCGTGCAGCTGCTTGCCACGGATCCCGGGCTGGCCCGTTGTGTCGTTGAGGATGCGAAGGGGGGAGGGCGCTCGCCGCTGCATCTTTTCGCCGATTGGCCGGGTCACAATCCTAACTCCGCGGCGATCGTGCAGACACTCACGACCGCTGGAGCCGATCTCGACGCTGCGGCCAGCGGAATGTGGCACCGGGAGGCGCCATTGCACTGGGCGGCGAGCAGTGACGACGTCGAGTTGGTCGACGTACTGCTTGACGCCGGCGCCGATATCGAGCGTCCCGGGTCTTCGATCGACGGTGGCTCGCCGTTGTCCTGCGCGGTCGGCTACGGTCAATGGGCAGCAGCCCGGCGACTCGTAGATCGTGGCGCAAGGACGCTCTTCTGGCACGAGGCGGCGCTGGGCCTGATGGCGCGGATCACGCAACGGCTCGAGGCCGAGCCGCCGCCTGGGCCGGACGAGCTCTCCGGGGCATTCTGGAACGCCTGCCACGGGGGGCAACTCGCGATGGCGGAATACCTGCTTGCCCGTGGTGCCGCCCTCAACTGGCCGGCTCCGTGGTCCGCGCAGACACCGCGCGACATCGCGGAGCGGGCAGGTTGGAGCGATCTCTCCGCCTGGCTCACCCAAAAGGGCGCCTTGCACGGGAAATCGAGCGCCGGAGATTGAGCGGCTGAGCGGCGCTGCTGGCGGTTTGAGCGCGCGCTTACCTCCTGGCCTCGAGAAAGTCGGTGATCGAGTCGGGGCTCGGCGTGATGCCTCTCAGCTGCAGAACGGCGCCGGCATTGCCGCGGTGATACGTTCCGTGCAGACAAACGTGCAGGATGATCTCGCCTCGGCGCATGCGCGCCGGCTTTCCGCTGGTGAAGACGAAATCGACCGGCTGCTCGAAGTCGCTCTCCGTCAGGCGCGCGACGTAAGACTCGTACCAGTCGTCTACCTCGCGCGCGCTGTTCGCGAGCGCGTCGAGCTCCGGCAGTCTCTCCGAGCGGGGTGCGTGAAACGAATGCGGTACCTCCTGCAGGTGATGCTGAAAGATCCTGTCGACCGTATGGATATGGTCGAGTATGCGCAGCATGATCACGCCTTCCTCGCTCGTGAGCCGGTCGAAATTCCGGCTGACCGCTTCGTAGAGGCCGCGATCGGCCCATCGCTTGATGGCGATGAGTTGGGAGTAGGGCTGAGTCATGGCGTCTGTCCTGTTCCGTTGCTATTTCGGTACGCGGATGCATAATATGAGCGATAGCTCTCATTTGGCTACTCGCATTCGGACCGCGGCAAATGGCTCCCAGACCACTCACGAATCCCCGAAAACACGCCTCGCAGGCGCGCTCACGAGCGACCGTCGACGTGCTGATCGAAGCGACAGCTCGCATTCTGGTCAGGGAAAGTTTCGATGGCTTGAGCACGAACGGCATCGCCGAAGAGGCGGGCGTGAGCATTGGCTCGCTCTACCAGTACTTCCCCAGCAAGGAGGCCCTCGTCGCCGCCGTGATCGATCGCCATCACGAGGAGCTGATGCAGGTCGCCCGTGGCACGCTGGCGGCGGTTGCGGCACTGCCGCTGGAGCAGGCGGTGCGCAAGCTCGTCACCGTTGCGATCGCGGCGCATCGCGTCGATCCCAAGCTGCATCGCGTCCTTGCGGAGCAGATTCCGCGCACCGGAAGGCTCAAGAACGTGGAGCTCTTCAACCGGGAAAACTACGCCATGTTCAAGACCTATCTCGAGGGGCATCGCGATGAAATTCGCGCGGTCGACCTGGAGCTTGCGGCGTTCGTGTGCGTCACCTCGATAGAGGCGGTGACGCATACAGCGGTCCTGCACCATCCTGAAGTTCTGTCGGCAGGGGGAAGTGAAACCCTCGTCGAGGAGGCTACGCGGCTACTGGTCCGATATCTGCAGTAGTGCCGGGTCCGGTCATTGCAGCGTGAGCGTGAAGCACATCTTCTTCCTCTCCGCTCCGGCATCCAGCGGGTAGTCGGGCGGAACATCGAAGACTCCAACACACTCGGCGCCGAGCCGCTCGAGAGTGCGGCGGCTCGACATGTTGTCGGGCTGGCAGGTGATCCAGAGGCTGGTCATGCCGTGTCGTTTTGCCAGCGGGATGATCAGGCGGCAGGCCCTCTCGGCGTAGCGGTGTCCGCGGTGAGCCGGCTCCACGGCGTAACCGACGTGTCCGGCATAACGGATCACGTCCTCATTCCAACCCACCCTCAGGCGAATGCGCCCCAGGTAATCGCCGGTGGGATCCTCCATTCTGAACAGGTACGCCGGGACAGCCCAGGGGCTCTGCTCGGCCGGCAGGCGTTCGGTCAGGATAAGCTGCAGATCGCCGTCGGGCGGCAGCGCAATGTCAAGAAACTGGAAAGGCTGCGTGCGCGACATGAGTCAGGTATTCGGAAGCAGTCCGGATACCGATGATCATACCTCAGCCCGTATATCCGCCCGCAAACTGGTCTAAGCATTTTCACGAAACTGGCTCTTTTCGACAGGCCAATCTGAGCGCAGGCTTACCTTCGAGCCACTGCGGGGAAGAACCTGTGAATACGATCGCGCCGACAGAGCGCACGACCCTCATCCGCCGTCCCGACCGCGGTATTTTCGATCGCTCGATCGTCAATGCCATTCTGGACGAGGCACTCATCTGTCACGTCGGATTCGTGATCGACGGCCAGCCGTTCGTGCTCCCGACAACGCATGCGCGCGTCGACGATCGGCTGTACATCCACGGCTCAGTCGGCGGGCGCATGCTGAGGACTTTGCGGCGCGGGGCGCCGGTCTGCGTCACGGTTACTCTCCTCGACGGTCTGGTGCTGGCGCGATCGGCGTTTCATCATTCAATGAACTACCGTTCCGTGGTGATCCTTGGTGGCGCCAGAGAGGTTGAGGACGAGGCGGAGAAGCGCCGAGCGTTCAGCGCACTGGTGGATCACGTGCTGCCTGGACGCAGCGCGCAAACTCGAGAGGCGAGTGCTCAGGAGTTGAAGGCGACGTCAGTACTCTGTCTTCCCATCGAGGAGGCGTCAGCCAAAGTCCGTACCGGGCCGCCCCTCGACGACGAGGACGACTATGCTTTGCCGTATTGGGCGGGCGTTCTTCCGCTCCGAATGCAGGCACAGTCCCCCATTGCCGATCCGCGCCTTCCGGAGGGACTTCCGGTCCCGGCTTCTTTGATAGACTATCAACGCTAAAAGCCGCCGGCGTGAATCGATAGCGATGGGGCGTTGAATAGTTGAGTCCGTCCGACTGGACGCAGGCATCGCCCGCTGCTCGTCCTCTTCGCGCTGAAGCGGTTGTCGAGCTGCGCAAGCGCCTGGACATGGCGATGGCGAATGGCGACGGGCTTGCGGGCGCCCATTGCATCCACGAGTTATGGATGCGCGCGGAGCTCGGCATCGACTTCGACTCGGCTCTCGATCGCCTCTGGAAGAGCGCCGCAAACTCCATCCCCGAATGGCTGCCGATGACCTATGTCGAGTGGCTGCCGACGGTCTATGAGATTGCCGCCGGCTTTGGCGCCAGGCGCAAAGGCCGGTCGAACATTTATCTGGTACTCCTCGATTACCGAGACAGGAAAGGTAGCCCATACGGCGTCTATGTCGGCATGAGCGACTACACGCCTGCAGAGCGGTTCGATCAGCACAAGGCCGGCATCCGCTCATCCGGCAGCGTGCTCAAGCGCGGCCTCGAAGTTCTTACGGGCCCGACGCTGCACCTGCAGCGCATTGGGCGGTCGGAGGCGGCAACAATCGAGGCGAACCTCGCAGCGGCGCTCGGTGATGCCGGTCTCCTGGTTCAGGGCGGTCACTGATCAGCCGCTGAACCTCGCGCTCAGAGACCGAGAGCGCTCAAGCCGGGATGGTCATCCGGCCGCCGGCCGAGCGGCCAGCGGTACTTGCGCTCCGCTTCGGTGATGGGCACGTCGTTTATGCTGGCGTGCCGGGTCCGCATCAGTCCGCGCTCGTCGAACTCCCAGTTCTCGTTGCCGTACGAGCGGAACCACGAGCCGCTGTCGTCGTGCCACTCGTACGCGAAGCGGACTGCGATCCGATTGGCGGTGAAGGCCCACACCTCCTTGATGAGCCGATAGTCGAGCTCGCGCGTCCACTTGCGCTTGAGGAAAGCGACGATCTCGGCGCGTCCCTTGAGGAATTCCGCGCGGTTACGCCAGCGGCTGTCTTCCGTGTAGGCGAGGGCTACCCGCTCGGGCTCGCGGGTATTCCACGCATCTTCGGCGCCGCGCGCTTTTTGGGCGGCTGTCTCGGCAGTGAACGGCGGCAACGGGGGGCGGCTCGACATCTGAAGCCTCCAGAGCATGTGCTCAGCGCTCTACGGCCGGCTGTACGCTAGAGCGGGCCGCCCTGTGGCGTCAAGGACGGTGCCAAGCTGTGCGGGTAGAATGCCCGCCTCTCATCGAAGGCGGCGCGAGGTGGTACGGTGCTGAAGAGATTGGCGGCCGGCGGAGGTCGCGCGCTTGCGTGTGCCTTGGCGATTCTGAGCATATGGGCGGCCGTACCGACAGCGGCCGTAGCGGCGCGGACATTTGCTGCGCCGCAGCCGCGCAGCGCTGTCGTCATCGCTTACCGCAGCAGCATTGCCGACCGGCCCGCGCTGCGACAGGAAGTGCAGCAAGACCTGGTGCCGCGGTTGGAGGGATGGCGGCGCGACGGCACCATTGCGGGATATCAGCTGCTCTGCAACTCCTTCGTCGACTCCAAGACCTGGGACCTTCTTGCCATCCTGACTTTCCGCGATTTCGCCGGCATCGAGAAATGGCGCAACATCGAGCGCTCCGCGCCCGGCGGGCTCACAACCCGCGGGCTGCGCATCCTCACGCCCATCTCGGAGTACTTGATGGATGTCATTCAGCGCTCACACACTGTGCGGAGTGACGGCCGGTCCGGCGTGTTCCTCGTCATCCCATATGTCTTCTCGCCGACTCCTCTCGAGCGCTATTTGCAATATGCCCAAGGCTACATCGTGCCGGAGACCGAAGGCTGGATGAGACACGGCAATATTTCCAGCTACGGACTCTACGTCAATCGCTTCTACCCCGATGAGCCCGTACAGTCCCTGTTGGTGTTGGAATACAAGGACTTCGACGCGCTGGCAAACCGCGAAGCGGTGGTCGCGCAAACGCGCAAAGAGCTGAGCGCCGATCCGGCCTGGAAGTCCTGGAGCGATGCCAAGGGTAACGAGCACATCCGCGCGGAGAAACAGGCCGTCATCGCGGAAGAGTTGGCGGCGCACTGAGCCTACGAAGGCGCTCGCTGCGGGCGGCGGGAACCATAGCGGACCGTCCACAGAATCACGAGAATGGTCGCCCCGCCGAGTACGACCGGCGACACCGCGAGCACCGTCGCCGGGGAGACGGTGTAGATCAGCACGGCACGAAACGCGAACTCGGCGACGAAGAGCAGACCCCAGACGAGCGTCACTATCCGATGGCGGTGACGCGCCTGGGGGTACTGCCAGCTGGCATCGAATGCGGCGCGCTTCATCGGATCATTGCCCGTCGCGAAGACGCGCCCGAAATAGAACATCAGCGGCTTGCGGGATGGCAGCAGCAGGGAGCCCAGGCAGACCAGACCGAAGACGAAGGTGAAGAGGGATTCGCGCAGGAGCAGCATCCTGTAGCTGCCGCCGAAGACCAGCGCCGCGATTCCCGCGGCAATGCCGAGGAGCACCACGACGCTCACCGGATCGAGCTCACGACGCCGCCAAACGTCGTAGATGCTCTTGAGGGTCGGAAAGACACTCGCGAACAACAGTGCGGTGAACTCCGATGGCGAGACGTACTGCTTCGAGAGCTGGTAACAGATCATGGGAACGGCGACATTGAGTCCGATCTCCCACACCATCGGCAGGATGGGAGGTCTTCCCACGGTCACGCGCGCCTGGGCCTGCTGCGGCGTCGGCGTGACGGTGGCGCCGGCGGCGGTGGCAGTTTCCCCGACTGTTTCATGGCTGATCACGGGCAATCTCCACGGGACGTGCTGCAGAGGTTACCCGAAGGGTCGGCGTGCGAGCAGTTACGGGCGTAAGGATTTGCAGATGACAATCGTCACGTCGCAGGCCGTCGCGGGTAGAATGCGCGTTCTTCGCCCGAAAGACAGAAGATGACCGAATCGCACTCCCTGCCCATAGTCCTGATCCCCGGACTGCTGTGCTCACCGCGCCTGTATGCGGAGCAGCTTCCGGAGCTGTGGAGGATCGGGCCGGTGACCGTGGCGACTCATACGCTTGATGACGGCATGGGCGCGATGGCGCGGCGCATTCTCGCGAGCGCCCCGCCGCAATTTGCCCTCGCGGGTCTGTCGATGGGGGGCTATATCTCCTTCGAGATCCTGCGCCAGGCGCCGGAGCGGGTCGCCAAGCTGGTACTGCTCGACACCAGCGCGCGACCTGACCCGCCGGAGCAGAGCGAGGGGCGGCGCTCTCAGATCGAGATGGCGCGCAGCGGCCGGCTCGGCGAGATCGCGGACATGCTCTTCCCGAGACTGGTGCACGCGCGCCGCTGGGGTGACGAGTCGCTGCGCCGCATCTGGCGCGCCATGGTGCAGGAAGTCGGCGTCGACGGATTCATCAACCAGCAAACGGCGAACATGGGCCGGCCGGACTCGCGACCTGGACTGAGTGCCATCCGCTGTCCGACGCTCGTGATCGTGGGCGACGGCGACGTACTGACGCCTCCGGAGCGAGCGGAGGAGATCGGAAACGGTATATCGGGCGCGCGCCTGAGCGTGATCCGGGATTCGGGTCATCTGTCGACGCTCGAGCAGCCCGCCGCGGTGACGAGGAGCATGGTCGAGTTCCTGAAGCGATGAGGAGTTTGGGCGCCGTTATCCGCGGCGAGTCAGGAGCGCCTCAAGAGCCACAAACACTGATTCTCGCTACCGGTCCTTGGCAGTCTGATAGGTAGCGAACGTCACGAATAGGTGCCGTATTCCATCTGGTGGAGGAGATTGGTGACCTTCTCTGCTCCGAAGTCGTTGCTGATGGCCTGCAGGGGAGTGCGGCCGTTCAGGACGTCGCTGGGCTCGCGTAGCCAGGCGATCGCGTGCGCTCGATTCTCCAGCACGTCGATTGCCAGGGCCAGCATTCGGGCAATGCGTCCGATGCGATCGGACACCGCGGGGTCGAGCCGGCTCCGATGTTTCCAACGGACACGAGTCCGCAGGCTCACCTGCAGCAGCCGATCCTCTTCCGCCGGGGTCAACCCCAGCGTCTTCACCAGCGCTAAGTACGCGCTGACCGGCAGCCCGCGCTCAATTTCTGCCAGTAGATCGATCCGACGGGCGCTAAAGGCGCGCCGTCCTCCGAGCGCCTTGATGATATCCGCTTCCATCGCCAGGGGCCGAATGATAGATGACACCCATTCTAATGCCATTTGAAAAAAAGGGGGCGTGCTCGGGCCCAGCCGTGCCCAAGCCCACCGGCCGCATGGAGACGGCGGGTCGCTGGCGGTATAGTGACCGAAAGGCGTTCCACGGCAAAAAGTGGAGGTAGCGTGACTGCTCATTACCTGCTGAAAACAGAGCCTTCGGAATATTCATTTGCCGACCTCGCTCGCGACAAGGAGACCACCTGGGATGGAGTGTCGAATCCGGTGGCGCTGCGGAATATGCGCGCGATGACCCCGGGGGACAGGCTGGTCATCTATGAGACGGGGGATGTGAAAAGCGCAGTGGGAGCGGCAAGCGTGGTTTCGCTTCAGGGGGCCGACGGAAAAGAGCCGCGACTCAAAATCAAGGCAGCGAAGGCGTTGCCGAGAGTGGTGTCGCTGGCCGAAATCAAGGCAAACAAGCTCTTTTCCGATTCGCCGCTGGTGCGTCAAGGGCGCCTGAGTGTCGTGCCTCTCAGCGAAGAGCAGTACCGCTATATCACCGGGCAGAGCGGGTAGGGAGGAGCGCAATGTCCGTAGTTCTGCTCGAGCGGCCGGCCTCGGGGGTCGCGCTGCTGCGGCTCAATCGGCCGGATCGTCTGAACGCGCTCAACATGGCGGTGCGTGAGAGTCTGGCTGCGCATTTTACCGATCTGGCCTCCGACGACGCCGTCAGATGCGTCGTGGTCACCGGTGATGAAAAGGCATTCGCAGCAGGCGCCGACGTGGCGGAACTTGCGGCGCGTACTCCCACAGACGAGGCGTTCGCACGGTCCCGGGCGGCCTGGGCGGCGATCGAGCGCTATCGCCGTCCGGTCATCGCCGCTGTGAACGGGTTCGCCCTCGGTGGCGGCTGTGAGCTCGCGCTGCACTGCGACATCATCATTGCCGGGGAGAGCGCGAAGCTCGGCCAACCCGAAGTCAAGCTGGGGATCATGCCGGGCGCGGGCGGCACGCAGCGCTTAGTGCGAGCGGCGGGGAAGTTTGCCGCCATGCGTTGGGTCCTTACGGGTGACCTGTTGAGTGCGGCCGAAGCGCTCCGGTTGGGCCTCGTGTCGGAGGTGGTGCCTGACGGCCAGGTCCTCCCGCATGCCCTCGAGATCGCGAAGCGCATCGCGGCGCTGCCGCCCCTCGCCGTGGCGGCCATCAAGGAGGCGGTGCTCGTCGGTGCGGACCTGCCGCTCGAGGCCGCACTGGGTCTGGAAGGCCAGAGCTTTCAGAAGCTGTTCGCCACCGAAGACCGCACCGAAGGCATGCGCGCCTTCCTCGAGAAGCGCAAGCCCGAGTTCAAGGGGCGTTAGATGGCAGATCATTCGCAGCCACTCGACACGATAGGCGTTGTCGGCGCCGGCGCGATGGGCGCCGGTATCGCCCAATCGGCGCTGACGGCCGGGCTCAGAGTCATCCTGCACGATGCGAACGGTGCTGCGCTGGCCAAGGCGCGCGGTGAGGTGCATGCGAGGCTCGCCCGGCTGGCGGAAAAAGGTCAGCTCACGGCCGATGCCGTCGCGGACGCCGACCGGCGGCTGACGCTCGCGGAACGGCTGCAGGAGCTGGCTCCGGCGCAGGTCGTGATCGAGGCCATAGTCGAGCAGCTCGAGCCGAAGCAGCGGTTGTTCGCGGCGCTCGAGGAGATCGTTCCGGCCGACACCGTACTCGCCACCAACACCTCATCGCTTCCCGTTGCCGCGATGGCGCGCGTTTGCCGGCAGCGCGAGCGCGTATGCGGTCTGCATTTCTTCAATCCGGTGCCGCTCATGCGGCTCGTCGAGGTGATCCGGGCGGCCGATACATCCGAGAGCACCATGCAGCGTGCACTCGAGCTCGCGCAGCGCCTCGGCAAGACCGCGGTGCAGGTGAAGGACGTCCCGGGCTTTCTCGTCAACCTGCTCGGGCGCGCCTACCTCACCGAGGCGCTGCACATCCAACACGAGGGTGTTGCGACAGTGAGTACGATCGACCGGATCATGCGCGAGGCGGCGGGCTTTCGCATGGGTCCCTTCGAGCTGATGGATCTCACCGGTATCGACATCAACTTCCCGGCGACACGGGTCGTCTATGAGGGTTTCCAACACGATCCGCGCCTGAAGACGACGGTGCTGCACGAGTCGCTTTTCATGGCGGGCCGGCTTGGACGCAAGACGGGCCGCGGATTCCACGATTACAGCGAGGGGAAGGCCGCCTCTGCTCCGGCCGAGAGTGACGAGGCAGGCGCGGCTCCCGCCGCAGCAATGCCTGTGTCAGCCTGGGTTGCCGAGGAGGCGCGCGGGTTCGAGCTGCTTGCCGAGCGCGGCGTGCGGCTCGTCGCCGCCGATCAGGCCGACGCAATTCTCGTGAGTCCCGTGGGCGAGGATGCGGCGACCACCGCGGCGAGGCTCCGACTCGATCCGACGCGAGTGGTCGCGGTGGACTTCCTGGGAATGGAGAAGGGGTTCCTGACGTTGATGGCGCCCGTCGGCGGTGACGGCATGGCGCGGAAGCTTGCTGCCTTTCTGCGCGGGACGGGTCTCTCGGTAGCCGTGATCAAGGATTCCCCCGCCTTCGTGGCGCCGCGGATTCTCGCAATGATCGTCAATCTCGCCTGCGAGATTGCACAGATGGAAATCGGCACGCCTGAGGACATCGACGTCGCGATGCGTCTCGCGCAGAACTACCCGCGCGGGCCGTTCGAGTGGGGTGAATGGCTCGGAGCGCAGCGCGTTCATGACACGCTGCGGCAGATGCAGGAAGTTACTGGCTCTGATCGCTACCGTCCGAGCCTCTGGCTGCGGCGCCGCGCATTGCTCGGGCTGCCGCTGCGCGCTCGGCAGTGACACAGCATGAACCTGATGTCCGCATTCAGAGGGGTCATTGTTGTCCTGATCGTCCTGGCCCCCTCGATCGCGGGACGGGCCGCCGCCGCTGCGGCGGCTGACCGCCCGTGGCTCAACGCGACGCTGTCGCCGGATGAGCGTGCGCGGATGGCCGTGCAGGCGATGACTGAGGCGGAGAAGCTCTCCCTGGTCCTCGGTTATTTCGGGTCCATGTACCCGGACGCATCATATCGTCCGCCGCAGGGCGCGCGCATGGGTTCGGCGGGTTATGTGCCAGGCATTCCGCGCCTCGGCATTCCGCCACAGTGGATGACCGACGCGAGCCTTGGAGTTGCTACCCAGAGAGAGTCCACCGACGCCTATCGCGAGCGAACCGCCTTGCCCTCGGGCCTGGCGACCGCGGCCACCTGGAATCCGCTGCTGGCCCGCCGCGGCGGGGCGATGATCGCAGCCGAGTCGCGCGCCTCCGGATTCAACATGCTCTTGGGGCCCGGCGTGAATCTGACGCGCGAAGTGCGGGGCGGGCGCGACTTCGAGTATGCCGGAGAGGACCCGTTGCTGGCGGGCACGATTGCCGGGGAGCAGATCCGCGGCATCCAGTCGCAGCACGTCATTGCGGTGCTCAAGCACTTCGCGGTCAACGACCAGGAGACCGGCCGCTCGATCCTGAGCTCAGACATCGATCGCGGACAGGCGCGCGAGTCGGATCTGCTCGCTTTCGAGCTGGCGATCGAACAAGGCGAGCCCGGCTCGCTCATGTGTGCCTATAACCGGGTCAACGCCGTGTATGCCTGCGAGAGCCCGTGGTTGCTCGATGACGTACTGAAGAACGACTGGGGCTTTCCCGGCTATGTGATGTCCGACTGGGGGGCGACTCACAGCACCGCAAAGGCGGCGCTCGCGGGGCTCGACCAGGAATCGGGTTGGATCCTCGATCATGAGCAGTACTTTGGCGCGCCGCTGCGCGCAGCGATCGCGGCGGGGAAAGTGCCGCCGCAGCGCCTGGATGACATGGCGAGGCGGATCCTGCGCTCCATGTTCGCTGTCGGGCTGCTGGCGCACCCGATCGACGACGACCCGCCGCCCATCGACTTTACCGCCGATGAGCGCATCGCCGCGGCCGACGAGGCGCAGGGCATCGTGCTGCTCAAAAATACCGGCGCGATCCTGCCGCTCGCGCGCACTACGAAGCGCCTGCTGGTCATCGGAGGCCATGCGGATCGTGGCGTGATATCCGGCGGGGGATCTTCAACGGTGTTCCCCGTCGGCGGCAATGCGGTGCCGGGTCTCGGGCCACCGGGCTTTCCTGGACCTGAGGTGTACCTTCCGTCATCCCCCTTGGCAGCACTCATGGGCCGGAGCCCGGCGGCCCGGTCCCGCTATCTGTCGGGCGATGACTTTGCTGCGGCGGCGGGCCAGGCCAAGTGGGCTGATCGGGTGATTGTGTTTGCCACGCAATGGGCAGGTGAGGGCGAGGACGTGTCTCTCACCCTGCCCGACAAGCAGGACAAGCTGATTGCCGCGGTGGCGGCGGCCAATCCGCAGACGATCGTGGTATTGGAAACGGGCGGGCCCGTGCTCATGCCCTGGCTGCCGCAGGTAGCCGCCGTGCTGGAGACATGGTATCCGGGCAGCGGCGGCGGGGAGGCGATTGCGGCAGTGCTGTATGGCGCGACCGATCCCTCCGGCCATCTACCGGTGACTTTTCCAGAGTCGCTGGAGCAACTCCCGGACGTGAAGCTCCCGGGAGCGGGGTTGCCCGCGGGTCAACCGTTCAACGTCGAGTACCGCGCGGGCGCCGCGGCGGGTTACAAGTGGTACGAGCGCCGTGGCCTGAAGCCGCTGTTCCCCTTTGGCTATGGCCTTTCGTACACGCACTTCGACTACAGCGGCCTGCGGGCACGGATGGAGAATGGCCGATTGGTGACGTCGTTTGCAGTGAGAAACGCAGGCAGCCGCGCCGGGGCGGCCGTAGCGCAGGTGTATGTGGGGCCGAAGGCCGGCGGCTGGGAGGCGCCGAGGCGGCTGGCGGGCTGGTCGAGGGTGAGCCTCGAGCCGGGCGCCTCGGCCACGGTATCGATCACAGTGGACCCGCGGCTGCTTGCGACATTTGACGAGACCA
>Ga0126373_10002645_pt1 | contig 13226 bp, 15 predicted proteins | sample PanSoiMetPlot_11_FD_92545 | JGI IMG/M metagenome (GOLD analysis project Ga0126373, IMG submission 92545) | Tropical forest soil microbial communities from Panama - MetaG Plot_11 | ecosystem: Environmental > Terrestrial > Soil > Tropical forest > Bulk soil | place: Panama | collected 2016-02-17
GATCACCCACTGCCGGTCGGCGTCCGAGGCGCCGAGGGCACGTTGCGCCGAGGGAAGCGCGATGTTCACGATCGTCACATCCAGCACCACCATCAGCTGGGCGAGGGCGATGAAGGCGAGGGCGAGCCACCGCCGCGAATGGGTGGTGGCGGCCGGTTCCACGGGCGCCGCGCGCCGGGTCAGTTCCATGTGACGATCCCTCTCCGCGAAGCTTTTTCATCAACGGTGAATTACTGTCTCACAGTGCAGGCCATATTTCAACTGTGATGAAAAAAGCTGGCGGGACAGCCTTAGACGGAGCGCTGGTAGGCACCGAAGGCCCGGGTGGCCACCCAGCCCATGACCACGGCCAGCCCTGCGAGCGCGGCGAGCCGCGGCGCGACCACTCCCACGTCCGGGGCACCGGACAGTGCCTGCCGGCTGACCACTACAGCCCAGTCGACGGGGTTGTAGTTCGCGACGTGCCGCACCCACGGTGGCGACAGCACGGCGGCAATGAGCGCGGACGACAGGAACGGCAGCGGCAGGCTCAGAAACTGGCTGATCCCGATCAGTGCGTCCTGTTGCCGGACAAGCAGGGCTACCGCGTTCGACAGCGCAGCAAAGACGACTGTCAGCAGCGACGCGGCCACGAGCGTCACGACGACGCCCGAGACGCCACCGCCGAAGCGCGCCCCGCACGCATAGGCGATCGCGAACACCGCAAGCGACTGGATGACCGTCACGATCGACTGGTATGCGAGCGTGGCGACCATCATTGCGCCACGGCTGACCGGCGAGGCCAGCAGCCGGTCCATGACGCCGCGGTTCATGTCCTCGATGTAGACCGTGCCCGCCCATCCGGCCGAGAACAGCGACGTCATCATGATGACGCCGGGCGTGATGAATTCGAGATAGCTGCCGCTCGCGGCGAAGCCCGGGATGTGGACGACCGATTTGAACAGCTGCCCGAACAGGAGCAGCCACACGATCGGCTGCACGAGCGTGACCGCCACATACCAGGGCTGGCGGATCAGCGCGCGCACCGAGCGGACGGTCAGGTAGCCGGAATGGCGGACGAACCGTCCAGGTAGGACAGCTGCGGTCATGACTGGTGATTCCCTTCGAAGCGGCGCCCGGCGTGGCGCAGGTAGACGTCGTCCAGTGAGGGGCGGGCGACGGTGACGGATGCGGCGGCGATCCCGGCGTTGTCGAGGGCGGCGAGCAGGGTGGGTACGGCTCGGGCACCCAGGTCCGCGCGGGCGTGCACGGCCAGCCCGTCAGGGACGATGCCGCCGAGCCCGGGGAGTCGTTCGAGCAGACGCAGCGCTGCGGCCGCGGTCTCCGAGTTGTCGAATTCGAGGTGGACGGTGTCGCCGCGTAGCTCGCTCTTGAGCTCGTCCGGGGTGCCCTCGGCGACGACCCGGCCGCGGTCGACGATGGCCAGCCGGTGGGCGAGGTGGTCGGCCTCGTCCAGGTAGTGCGTGGTGAGCAGCACAGTTGTCTGCTCGTCGGCGGCGAGCCGCGCGATCTCGGCCCACAAGTCGGCGCGCGCCTCCGGGTCGAGACCTGTGGTCGGTTCGTCAAGGAACAGCACCTGCGGCCGGTGGATCAGCCCGATGGCGACGTCCAGCTTGCGGGCCATTCCGCCGGAGTAAGTGCGCACAAGACGGTCGGCCGCCTCGGTCAGCCCGAACCGGTCGAAGAGCTCAGCCGTGCGGCGGTGCGCGTCGCGCCGGCTCAGGCCTTGAATGCGCGCGGCAAGCACCACGTTCTCCCGCCCCGTGGCCATCGGGTCGCTGCTCGGCCGCTGCGACACAAGTCCGATCGCGCGTCTGACCCGATCCGGGGCGAGGGTGACGTCGATCCCGGCGACGCTGGCCCGGCCCGAGTCCGGGCGCGACAGCGTGGTGAGGACCTTGACTGCAGTGGATTTGCCCGCCCCGTTCGGGCCGAGCAGGCCAAACACCGACCCGGCCGCGACCTGGATCGAGAGCCCGTCCAGGGCACGCACCGGATCCTTGCCGCGTCCCGCCGGGTAGGTCTTGACGAGGTCGCGCGCGTCCAGCGCCACGTCGACCTGCGTGCGGGTGGATAGATGCAACATGCGAGTTGGCTCCTTGCCGTGAGGTGCGGAGCCGAGCGCCTACCCTGAGAGCTGCGCTTGAGTGGATTCGGTGCTCGTCAGGGCGGGGATCGGCTCGAGGGTGAAGCCCGTCCCGGGTGTTGCCGCACCCGGGCGGGTTGACTCAGTTGGGTTGCTCAGGTGGCAGCAGGACGCGTCCCTCCTCCCCCAGATAGCGGAGCGGATCGGCGGAGATTTCCTCGAAAGATGTGCCGGCAGCGATCAGCTGGTGCACGCGCCCCCAGGCCTTGGTGCCAGGTAGGGCGCTGCTTCGGATGTCACGGCTCAATTGCGTGACGAACTCCTCTTCGGCACGCAGCATCCGGACGCGGAAGACGCTCTCGATCAGGAACAGGTCGGGCACGCCCTGCTCGCGAGCGCCGGCGAGCATGCCCTCGACGGAGCCCACCTCGGCGCGCAGTTTCTCGACGCGGGTATCGAGCAGGTCGGCCACCACATCGGGAGGCAGGCCTCCGATGAGCGAGAGCCCGGCCTCCAGGGACGTGTATTCACGGACCGGCGTGGAGAGCAGCTCGGACAACCAATCCTCGAATTCTGCTCGCCCGGAATCGGTGATCGCATAGACGGTGCGCTCCGGGCGGCGCCCGGCGCGGGTCGTCTCCTGGGCGGTGATCAGCCCGTGCTTTTGGAGCGACTCGACGACCGAGTACAGCGAGCCGTAGTTCAGCTTGATGCTGTGCTCTTTGCCGCGCTCGCGCAGCGTCGTGGAGATCTCGTACGGGTGCATGGGCCGTTCGATCAGGCAGCTGAGCACCGCCAGCGCCAGCGGGTTCGACACTCGCCGTCGCGCCATCACAGTCCTCCAGATCGATTACTCGAAGTAGAGTACTTGTATTCGGCCACTCGATGTCAAGTGTATTCGCTGGCCAAGTACCGTCAGTAGCGTGACGATGCTGCCACCACCGGACTTCGACCACCCAGACGTCGGCGCGTTCGAGCAGGGCACGCCGGGTAGTCGGTGGGCGCTCGGTCGATACCTGGTCGGCCGCGCGATCGGCGAATCCGTGAGTCGCGCGCTGACGGTGTTCGCGCTGCTTGTCGTCGCGCTGACGGCGTTGGTGTGGTGGCTCGGCCCGCACTGGCTGGCCGGGGTGATCGGCGTGTTCGCGCTGACCGTCCTGCTGCTGCGCTCGCTACTCGGGGCGGTGCTGCGGCGGGTTACCGGTGCGGGCTACTTCGGCGCCGCTGAGGGTCGGATGCGCCGCCTCGTCGCCGAGACTCGCGGCGACATCCGCACCGAACTGCGCCGCATCGGCGTGCCGAGCCGGATGTGGACGCTACCGCTGCTGGTGTGGCGATTGGCACGCCGCGCTCGGCGGGCCGAGACCCTCCAGCGGCTACGCGGTTTCGACGCGGAGCGGGTCGTGTCCCGGTCGCGCCTGGACGAGGTGCACATGATCGTGCGGCAACTGCGCCTCCCAGATCACCGCTAGCCGTGGTCGCCGACGGCACGCTGCCGAGGAACTGACAGACTGGCGGGGATGTCGACAGAACGAGCCAGCGCGGCGTCCCCGGAGCAGTCCGCGCAACGGCTGCCGCCGGCGGCGCCGGCCCAGCCATGGTTCACCTCGCGGGACCTGGGGCCGGCCGCTGTGATCATGGTCGGGCTCGCTGCCGCCGGGGCCCTGCTCGGCCTGCTGTGGCAGCAGATCAGCCCGCGTACTCAGGGATTCGTCTACATCCCGCCGCACGGCATCATCGCCGAAGAGAACGAGTCGCTCATCGCCTCCGACGGCCGATTCGTGCTGCTGACCTGCGCGGCCGGCATCGTCGCCGCGGCCGCAGCCTGGTCGCGCCGGTCAGCCCGCGGACCTGCCGCAGCGCTGGCACTTGCCGCCGGGGGGCTACTCGGCGCGCTGCTCACCGACCGGGTTGGGCATGCGACGGGTGGTGGGCACGACGGCGGCACATTGAACCAAGTGATCACCCTGTCCGTGCGCGTGCACGCCCGGGGTCTGCTGCTGCTGGAACCGGCGATGGCGCTGCTCGTCTACGCCGCCTGCGCGCTGTTCTCGCGGCGCGACGACCTCGGCGCCGACGTCGCGTTCGCCCGCTTGGTCGACGTGTGGCCCGAGCCGGGCGCGGCCGTCGGAGACTGGCTGGCAGCGCCGCGCATCGACGTGACGCTCGACCGGGAGCTCGCGGGCTCGCCGGACTGGCTGCACGCATACGCCACGCATGGCGCCGGCGACGGCTACGTCACGGTGCCACTCGAGCCGCCGACCACGGGGGCACGTCCCGATGGCGGGGTCACCTACAGCTTCACCGTCGCCGACATGCCGGGCGTGCCGCCGCTGGAGATCCTCGTGCAGCCGCGGCTCCCGTATGTCGACGCCTCGGCACTGGACGAGCGCCAATGGACGTTCACCGTCATCTCAGACGCCGGCGACGCTCCGTAGACTCGCAGGCGTGCTGCGCCGCATCGATCTGACCGCTGCCGACTCGGACCTGCGCCGGTCGTTGCCGCGCGCCCGGGTCGACGTGCATCAGGCGCTCGCGGCGGTCACGCCGATCGTCGAGGCGGCGGCCGAGCGCGGCTATGCCGCGGTCCGCGAAGCAACGTTGCGCTTCGACGGCGTCGACGTGCCGACGCCCCGGGTGCCCGCGTCCGCACTGCGGTCCGCGCTGGATCGGCTCGAGCCCGCTGTCCGTGACGCGCTCGCGGAGTCCATCCGCCGGGCGCGCCTCGTACACGAGGCGCAGCGGCGTACCGACGTGGACGTACGCGTCGTGCCGGGCGGCAGCGTCACCCAGCGATGGGTGCCGGTGGCCCGGGTGGGGCTCTACGTGCCGGGAGGGCTCGCCGTCTATCCGTCGAGCGTGGTGATGAACGTCGTGCCGGCGCAGGTGGCAGGCGTGCGGTCGATCGCGATCTGCTCGCCGCCGCAGCACGATCACGATGGGTTGCCGCACCCGGTGATCCTCGCGGCGTGTGCACTCCTGGGCGTGGACGAGGTGTACGCCGTCGGAGGAGCGCAGTCGGTCGCGCTGCTCGCATACGGCGACGCGGGCCAGGGCATCGAGCCCGTGGACATGGTGACCGGCCCGGGCAACATCTACGTGGCGGCCGCCAAGCGTTTGCTGCGCGGCGTCGTCGGCATCGACGCCGAGGCGGGACCGACCGAGATCGCCGTCCTCGCCGACGCGACCGCCGATCCGGTCCATGTCGCCGCCGACCTGATCAGCCAGGCCGAGCACGACACCCTTGCCGCGTCGGTGCTGGTCACTGACTCGGTGGCGCTGGCCGACGCCGTCGACGTGGAGGTCGAGCGTCAGGTCGCGCTGACCAAACACGTCGAGCGGATCACCGCCGCGCTGACCGGCGACCAGTCGGCCACGGTGCTGGTCCGCGACGTCGAGCAAGGCATCGCCGTTGTCGACGCGTACGCGGCCGAGCATCTCGAGGTGATCACCGCGTCGGCACGCGAGGTCGCCGAGCGCGTCCGTAACGCCGGCTGCATCTTCGTCGGACCATACGCCCCAGTATCGTTGGGTGACTACTGCGCGGGTTCCAACCACGTGCTGCCCACAGGCTGCACCGCCCGGCACGCGTCCGGTCTGTCCGTGCAGTCGTTCCTGAAGGGCATGCAGCTCGTCGAGTACACCCGTGAGGCGCTCGTCGACGTCGCCCCGCACGTGCTCGCCCTGGCCGCGGCGGAGGATCTGCCCGCGCACGGCGCCGCGATCTCCATACGCTCGTGACCACCCTGGACGACCTGCCGCTCCGCGACGAGCTGCGCGGTGCGCTGCCCTACGGGGCCCCCCAGCTCGACGTCCCGGTGCGGCTGAACGTCAACGAGAACCCGTACCCGCCGTCCGGCGCGGTCGTGGCTGAGATCGGGCATGCTGTCGCAGAGGCGGCGCGGGATCTCAACCGCTACCCGGACCGTGATGCGCTTGCGCTGCGTGCTGATCTGGCCGCCTACCTCGGTCACGGGCTCACCGCCGACGAGGTATGGGCGGCCAACGGCTCGAACGAGATCATGCAGCAGCTACTGAGCGCCTTCGGCGGGCCGGGCCGCACGGCCGTGTCGTTCGCCCCGACGTACTCGATGTATCCGGAGTACGCCCGCAACACGCACACCACCTGGCTGCTGGGCCGCCGCCGCGAGGACTTCACGCTCGATCCCGCACATGCGCTCGGTCTTATCGCCGAACGTCAACCGTCTGTGGTGCTGCTCGCGTCGCCTAACAACCCGACGGGCACCGCACTTCCGCTCGACGTGATCGAGACGATCTGCGCCGCGGCGCCCGGCATCGTCATCATGGACGAGGCGTACGCGGAGTTCCGCCGGTCCGGGACGCCCAGCGCTTTGTCGCTGCTGCCGCGGTACCCACATCTGGTCGTCACCAGGACGATGAGCAAGGCGTTCGCGTTCGCCGGCGGGCGGCTGGGCTACCTGGCTGCGACACCCGCCGTCGTCGACGCGGTGCGTATTGTCCGACTGCCGTACCACCTCTCGGCGCTGACCCAGGCGGCCGCGCGTGCGGCGCTGGCTCACGCCGATGAGCTGCTCGCCCGGGTGGACGAGTTGCGCGTGCGCCGCGACGACACCGTCTCGTGGCTGCGCGAGATCGGGCTGAGGGCAGCCGACTCGGACACCAACTTCGTATTGTTCGGGACCTTCGTCGATCGCCACGCCGTCTGGCAGGGACTGCTCGACCGCGGTGTGCTGATCCGTGAGACGGGACCGGACGGGTGGCTGCGCGTGTCGATCGGCACTTCGGACGACATGGCTGCGTTTCGTGCCGCACTGGAGGAGGTTCGCCCATGACGCGGACTGGTCGCGTGGAGCGGCAGACCGCTGAGACGAAGGTGCTCGTCGAGATCGATCTCGACGGCCATGGGGTCACCGACGTCTCCACCGGGGTCGGCTTCTACGACCATATGCTGACGTCGTTCGGTAGGCACGGCTTGTTCGACCTGCGCATCGAGGTCGAGGGCGACCTGCACATCGACGCCCACCACACCGTCGAGGACACCGCGATCGCACTGGGCCAGGCGTTCGCCCAGGCGGCCGGTGACAAGGCGGGCACCCGCCGGTTCGGCGACGCGCTGATTCCCATGGACGAGGCGCTGGTGCAGGCCGTGGTCGACCTGTCGGGGCGTCCGTACCTCGTACATCGAGAGCCTGAGGGCGCACCGCCCGTGATCGGTACCGCGTACGCGACCACGCTCACCCGGCATGTATTCGAATCGTTCGCGCACCATGCGGCCCTCGCGCTGCACGTGATCGTCCACAGTGGACGCGACTGGCACCACATCATCGAGGCCCAGTACAAAGCCACCGCGCGGGCGCTGCGGGCCGCCGCCGAGATCGACCCTCGGGTATCGGGGGTTCCGTCGACCAAGGGCGTCCTGTGAAGCACGTCGCTGTGCTCGACTACGGATCGGGCAACCTGCGCTCTGCGCAGCGTGCCCTGGAACGCGTCGGCGCCTCGGTCGACGTGACGCCTCACCCGGCCGGATACGACGGCCTCGTCGTGCCCGGAGTCGGCGCCTTCGCGGCGTGCATGGCCGGACTGTCCACAGTGGACGGCGCGGTGACGATCAAAGCGGCACTTGATGAAGGCTCCCCGGTGCTTGGCATCTGTGTCGGCATGCAGGTGCTGTTCGAGGCCGGTGTCGAGCACGGCACGGAGACCGCTGGGCTGTCCGTGCTGCCCGGACGGGTCGAGCAGCTCCAAGCACCGATCCTGCCCCACATGGGCTGGAACACGGTCGACGCGCCGACCGGATCAACCCTGTTCGCCGGGCTGCCGGGCGATACCCGCTTCTATTTCGTGCACTCCTACGCCGTGCACCACACCTCCGGCCTCGTGGCGAAGGCGCATCACGGTGAGGACTTCGTGGCGGCGGTCGAGGACGGGCCGGTCAGCGCGACGCAGTTCCACCCGGAGAAGTCCGGCGACGCGGGCGCGACGCTGCTCGAGAACTGGCTGGCGACACTGTGAGCGCTTGCGCGAAGAGCCGGAGGGCACGGTGAGCAAAGCTCGTGCGAAGGCGCGCGCTGAGCGGCAGGCGCTCGCCGCGCAGCGGGCGGCAGCCGAGCGTGCGGCCCGGGACCGCGAGGCGGCGAGGCGGGCGCGCCGGGCCAAGCGGGAGCTGGCCTGGCGGCAGGGCCGACTATGGCGACACGGTGCTGGGTTTCGCCGCAACAAGGAGCGGTGGGCGGCCCTGCTCACGCTCGTCCTCGTCGCGGTGCTGCTCACCTATCTCGTGACGTCGTCGATCAACGCGGTCATCGTCGTGGTCCTCGTGTGCCTTATCGGGTTGCCGGCGCTGGCGGTGTCAATGCTGGATCGGAGGTCCCGGTGAGCTTCGTCTTACTGCCGGCGGTCGACGTCGCTGACGGCGCCGCCGTCCGGCTCGTGCGGGGTGCGGCCGGCACCGAGACCTCCTACGGCGACCCGCTCGAGGCGGCCCTGGCGTGGCAGCGCGACGGCGCGCAATGGCTGCACCTCGTCGACCTCGACGCCGCGTTCGGGCGCGGCAACAACCGCGAGTTGCTGCGCAAGGTGGTGGGCAGCCTCGACATTGCCGTCGAGCTGTCCGGGGGCATCCGCGACGACACGTCGCTGGACGCCGCGCTGGCCAGCGGCGCGACCCGGGTCAACCTGGGCACCGCCGCCCTCGAATCGCCGGACTGGGTGCGCGAGGCGATCGCCGGGCACGGCGAGCGCATCGCGGTCGGCCTCGATGTGCGGGGTACCACGCTCGCTGCCCGCGGCTGGACCACCGAGGGCGGCGACCTGTGGGAGACGCTGGCCCGCCTCGACGAGGACGGCTGCGCTCGCTATGTCGTCACTGACGTACACCGCGACGGCACACTCACCGGGCCGAATCTGGGACTGCTCCGCGATGTCTGTGCTCGCACGTCAGCGGCAGTGGTGGCCAGCGGCGGCGTCTCGTCGCTTGCGGACCTTCGCGGCATCGCCGGGCTCGGCACGGTCGAGGGGGCCATCGTCGGCAAGGCCCTGTACACCGGGGCGTTCACGCTGCCTGAGGCGCTGGCGGCGGTCGCGTCATGAGCGTTGCGGTACGGGTAATCCCGTGCCTGGACGTCGACGCCGGTCGCGTCGTCAAAGGCGTCAACTTCAGCGGGCTTCGCGATGCCGGCGACCCGGTCGAGCTGGCGGCGCGGTACGACGCCGAGGGTGCCGACGAGCTCACGTTCCTGGATGTCACTGCCTCTTCGGCCGGGCGGGAGACCACGTACGACGTCGTGCGCCGCACCGCCGACCAGGTCTTCATCCCGCTGACCGTGGGCGGGGGAGTGCGCACGACCGCCGACGTGGACGCTCTGCTGCGCGCCGGCGCGGACAAGGTCGGCGTCAACACCGCGGCGATCGCTCGTCCCGAGCTGTTGCGCGAGATCGCCGTGCGGTTCGGCCGTCAGGTGCTGGTGCTCTCGGTGGACGCCCGTCGCGCGGCCGGCACCGCGAACGGATTCGAGGTGACCACCCACGGCGGGCGACGCGGTACCGGCATCGACGCCGTGGAATGGGCAGCGCGCGCAGTCGAGCTCGGCGCGGGCGAGATCCTGCTGAACTCGATGGACGCGGACGGCACCCGGCAGGGTTTCGACCTGGAGCTGATCCGGCTGGTGCGTGCCGCGGTGGACGTGCCGATCATCGCCAGCGGGGGCGCCGGAGCCGCCGCGCACTTCGCCCCGGCGGTCGCCGCCGGCGCTGATGCGGTCCTGGCGGCGAGCGTCTTCCACTTCGGCGCGCTGACCGTCGCTGAGGTGAAGCACGCGTTGCGGGCGGCCGGCGCAGAACTACGGTAAACGTAGATCGCATAGGCTATTCACAGCTGGCGCCCAGAGAACGCTAAGAGGTACTCAGCACTCTGGAACCCAGCAAAGGCACAGTCGTGCCTCATACGGCTCAAGGGAGAATGGCCATGGCCGCACCCGTTTTGACGAAGCGCCGGGTACTAGTCGTCGACGACGAGGAGAATGTCACCCACCTCGTCTCTTCGGCGCTGCGCTTCGACGGTTTTGACACATTTACTGCGGACAACGGCCCGTCCGCGCTGGCGGCGGTGGCCGAGTCCGACCCCGACCTGGTCGTGCTCGACGTGATGATGCCTGGCATGGACGGGCTCGGCGTGTTGCAGAACCTGCGTGCAGCCGGCTCTCAGGTGCCGGTGATCTTCCTGACCGCGCGGGACGCGGCCTCCGACCGCATCGGCGGATTGCGGGCCGGCGCCGACGACTACGTCGTCAAGCCGTTCAGCGTCGAGGAGTTGCTCGCGCGGGTGCACGCCGTGTTGCGCCGTTCGGCCCCCGAGGAGAGCCGGGAAGGCGTGCTGCGGGTGGCCGACCTGGAGCTGGATGAGAACAGCCACGAGGTGACGCGCCTCGGCAAGGAAGTACATCTGACGGCCACCGAGTTCGAGTTGCTGCGCTACCTCATGCGCAACGAGCGGGTCGTCCTGTCGAAGGCCCAGATCCTCGACCGAGTGTGGAAGTACGATTTCCAGGGCCAGTCGAACATCGTCGAGCTGTACATCGGATACTTGCGCAAGAAGGTCGATAACGTCGAGCCGAAGCTCATCCACACCGTGCGTGGTGCCGGGTACGTCATCAAGGCACCCCGCGCCTAAGCGCGGCGGCACATCCGCGCGTGTCAGGCTTGAGGTCGTATGAGCAATGACCGCGCCATCGAGGTAACCGAGACCGAGCCGCCGATCAGCGACGCGCCGTGGCACGAACACGGCGAGCCGCTGGATCCGAACGCGAACACCGGTCCGCTCCCGCCGCTGCCGGAAGAGCCGCCGGCCGCGCAGGAGCCGCCGCCTGCGCGCCGGCGCTGGCGGTTCGCGCCGCGATCTCTGTCGAGCCGCCTGGTCGTCTTTGTCACCGGCCTCGTCCTCGTGGTGGTAAGCGTCACAGGTGTGGCCACATATGCGGCACTCCACTCGTTTCTTCTCGGTCGGCTGGACCAGCAGCTGAGTGAAACGGCCAGTTTGGGCTCGATCCAAGCCCTGGTCAACGGGCCTTTTGGGTCCGGAGCCGGCCTGCACAACCCGCAGACCGTATGGGTGGCATTCCTCGATCCGGCCGGGAACATGCTCAACCAGCAGCCGATTGGGCCTGGCATCGCCGAACTTGACGCAAGCCAAGCAGCGCGGCAATCGCTTGTCGGTGGCACGAATCATCCGGTCAGCCTGACCACGATCGATGACGTGCACCTGCGGGTCGTCTCGGTTTCCAACGTGACCCTGCGCAGCCAGACACCCGCTGGCGGGGTGTTCGCTCAGCAGGTGAGCGTGCTGGTCGGGTTGTCGACAGCCGAGATGGACCGCACCCTCCATCAGTTGATCTGGCTCGAGGTTGCGATCGGGGCAGCCGCAGTGGCCGCCGCGCTCGGGGTGACCACCTGGGGTGTGCACCTCAGCCTGCGGCCGCTCAACCGGGTGACGCGCACCGCTAGGGAAGTGACTGCCGAGCTCTCGCCAGAGGGGGCAGGCCTCGACCGGCGCGTGCCGGAGGGAGACCCGGAGACCGAGGTGGGCCAGCTCGCCGAGTCGTTCAACTCGCTGATGGGCACCGTCGAGGCGCAGTTCGCGGCGCGTGTCCACAGCGAGGAGCGGATGCGACAGTTCCTCGCGGATGCCTCGCACGAATTGCGCACGCCACTGACCTCGATCCGCGGCTACGCCGAACTGTCCCGGATGCGGCGCGCCAACGGCGAGTCCGAGCACGGCGACACGCTCGATCGCATCGAGTCCGAGGGGACACGCATGTCGCGGCTCGTCGACGACCTGTTGCTGCTCGCCCGTGGTGACCGAGGGGCGCCACCCCAGCTCGAAGTCGTCGACGTGGCCGAGGTAATCGATGACTCCGTCGACAGCGCCCGCGCCGCCTTCCCACAGCGCCGCATCGACATCGCCGCACCGCACGGGCTGACGCTGCTGGCCGACCGTGACCAGCTGCTGCGCATACTCCGTAACCTGATCACGAACGCGGCTGTCCATACGGAGCCGAACGGGCCGATTCAGGTCAGCGGCGAGGCAGCCGGCGACGAAATCGTGCTGCGCATCGTCGACTCCGGACCGGGCTTGCCGCCGGAGGAGGCACAGCACGTCTTCGAGCGGTTCTGGCGCGCCGACAAGGCGCGCAGCCGGGGGCGCGGCGGCAGCGGGCTGGGCCTTGCGATAGTCGCGCAACTCGTCCAGGCGCACGACGGCACCGTCGAGTTTGAGAGTTCGGCCACCGACGGCACCACGGTCACAGTTCGACTGCCCCGGGACGGTGCCGCGCCGGATACGTGACCGGCCAGGCACAATCAAGGGATGCTCGATCCCGCTGTGGCCGACCACCTCAAACGCGATGCCAGCGGGCTGATCGTCGCGGTGATCCAGCAGTACGACACCGACGAGGTGCTCATGGTGGGCTGGATGGACGACGAGGCCCTGCACCGCACGCTCACGACGGGGCGGGCCACCTACTGGTCGCGGTCACGCCAGGAGTACTGGGTGAAGGGCGCAACGTCGGGGCACGTACAGTACGTCAAGTCCGTCGCCCTCGACTGCGACGGCGACGCGTTGTTGGTCAAGGTTGACCAGGTCGGCGCCGCCTGCCACACCGGCGATCGTTCCTGCTTCGATGCTGGCGCGTTGGCGGTGCACGCATGACGATCACGCGCGCCGAGTTGGGGACATTGGCCGATACGCACCGGCTGGTGCCGATCACGCGCACGCTGTTCGCTGACGCCGAGACGCCGGTCGGCGTTTATCGCAAGCTGGCCGGCGGCCGGACAGGCACGTTCTTGCTCGAATCCGCCGAGCCGGGGCGCTCGTTCTCGCGCTGGTCGTTCGTCGGTGTGAACGCGGTCGCCTCGCTGTCCACAGTGGACGGTAATGCCGAGTGGACGGGTGACATTCCGGCCGGCGTGCCTGAGACGGGTGACCCTCTCGAGGTGCTGGGCACCGCTTGGCGGACTCTGCGCGGCCCGCGCCTGCCTGGATTGCCCCCGCTCACCGGAGGCTTCGTCGGCTACCTCTCCTACGACGTCGTACGCCGACTGGAGCGCCTGCCGGAGAAGGCGGTCGACGACCTCGGCTTCCCCGAACTGAGCATGCTGCTCGTCA
>Ga0126373_10002646_pt1 | contig 13219 bp, 11 predicted proteins | sample PanSoiMetPlot_11_FD_92545 | JGI IMG/M metagenome (GOLD analysis project Ga0126373, IMG submission 92545) | Tropical forest soil microbial communities from Panama - MetaG Plot_11 | ecosystem: Environmental > Terrestrial > Soil > Tropical forest > Bulk soil | place: Panama | collected 2016-02-17
GGTTCCTTCGTAAGCGCGTTAGACCACAACGCTCAGTTCATTGCATCTCAGTTGACTCGTTTTGGCTCTGCATCATCAGGGAGCACTCCAGTTGCCAAACACAGACCGCAATAAAATCTATGCGCTGAATCTAGACAACGTTATCTTCCTCGAACAATGTGCCCGCATAGAGTCACTGCCCTCCAGCCGTCATGGCGTGAGTTGCCATGGAAACAAGAACAAAGTCAGGACTGTGGTTCGGTCCGCCGGTTCCGGGCGCGTCCTGGCGCCTCCTTGAAAATTGCTCAGACTATTGGATTTGACCTTGTCATTGCTTGCCGTACGCGTCTAACGATTGCTCGCACCGCAAAGTCTGGTTCGAAGAGATCTCTCGGCTCAGACCTAGTCGTAAACGTTCTGGCGATCGGTGTGCACCTAGAGAGGAGAAGGAGCAAAGGTGGTGGCGCTACGAACTTCCATAGTTGAATTCTCCCATTGGCTCAAAGCACAGTGGGTGGCGGAAGTCCCCGAAGATCTGGCGATATGCGAATTTGAATGCCGCAAGAGCCAATGTTCATCCGACGACTGGGCTAGGTGTGTCCGTCGCGTTTGCAATACTCCTAAAAGCCTTATGCTTTTGCGCCGTTCGGTTGACGACGTCAATCAGAGCAGAGATGCATCGCTTGACACGCCAAATGCGGCAACGCACAATAACCTCCTACCCTCGGTAAGTCATGCCCCTGAACCATTTCGAACGAAAGGTGAGCGAGCGAGCCATGACCTTTCGGCCTCTGATGTTCAAGTATTTGGTAGCTCAGAAGGAAGCAAGAGCCCTAGTGCATAGCCTACAGCAAGGGAATGCGTTACCGGCCCGATACAGGTATTTTGATGCTGCTGATATTTCTGCTACGCGGCTAACTGACGCGCAGTACTTGGTTGCTCGACGCTACGGATTCAAGAGTTGGTCCGCACTGAAATCCTCTTTGACCCGGCCTGCCTGAACGCTGCGGCCACAGCCGGAGCGTTTGACTTCTACTGGCCTGCCGCGCCTAGTCGTAATATTCCTGTCCGAGGTGAGTGATTAGATCTTCGCCCATCATCCAGCGCAGCGTATTTTTGAGCTTCATCGACTGAATGAACAAGTCGTGTTCGGGATAGAGGCCCGGAGCGGTCATGGGTGACTTGAAGTAGAAACTCAGCCATTCCTGGATCCCGCGCATCCCCGCGCGCTGCGCCAGATCTAAGAACAGAATCAGGTCAAGCACGATGGGTGCAGCGAGAATCGAATCGCGGCAAAGGAAGTCAACCTTGATCTGCATGGGGTATCCGAGCCAACCAAAGATATCAGTGTTGTCCCAGCCCTCTTTGTTGTCGCCGCGTGGCGGATAGTAGTTGATGCGTACCTTGTGATGGATCTTTCCATACAGTGTCGGGTAGAGCCGCGGTTGCAGGATGTATTCAAGAGCACCCAGCTTCGACTGTTCCTTGGTCTTGAACGAGCCGGGGTCGTCCAACACTTCGCCGTCGCGGTTGCCAAGAATGTTCGTCGAATACCAACCCTCAAGTCCCAGCATTCTCGCCTTGAATCCCGGTGCGAGAATGGTTTTCATCAGCGTTTGCCCTGTTTTGAAATCCTTCCCGCAAATCGCCACATTATTGTCCTGGGCGAGTTGCTGAATGGCCGGGATATCCACGGTCAGGTTGGGCGCACCGTTCGCGAAGGGAACTCCGCTCGTCACCGACGCCCAGGCGTAAAGCATCGATGGTGCGATCGCGGGGTGATTGTTCTTCATGCCCTCGAGAAACTTCTCAGGTTTCGAGTGCACATCTTCGGGCTTAATGAACACTTCCGTGGACCCGCACCAACAGGTCACCAGGCGCGATAGTCGCTTCGCCTTTTTGAAATGTGCGATATCTTCCTTGATTTGCAGCGCTAGTTCGTATTTGTTTGTCGCTTGCTTGACATGCGAGCCGTCCAGCTTTTTTACGCGGAAAGAAAGCTCTTCACTTGCGATAGATGCTCTTGATGAAGAACCCCCGCTTTTACCGCGGCCTTATAGGCATTGTCCTCAAAAATGTCCCACCCACCGAAAACGAGGTCGTGCGTGTCGGCCAGCGGAACGAATTCTCTGATCAGGAGCGAACGCCCATCGGTGCGTTTGCCGAGGCGAATGGTGCCCATCTGCGTCAGCGACCCCACCGGACACGCTTTGCCTGTTCGAGTTAGCTCAACTCCCGCCATGAACGTGGTGCTTACAGCCCCCATTCCCGGCAGTAAAATCCCCAGTTTTCCCTTTGGCGGCACGATTTTATCTGGCCTTTCCATGTCGCTCCTTTCGTGCGCGGTCACTACGTGCGAGCCACAGCCACATAACACAAATTGACAATCAACCGCGAGTGTTCTCCCCACTCGACTAATGAGAAGTTAGAAGCTGCAATGAAGGAAATGACGACAAAGGGCAAAGTGGCCCGCCAGATTCTTCAGGTCCGTAAGCCCCTATTCCCGAAAACGCCACATCGTGTGCAAAGACAGTCCTCGCCGCGGCGATTTTCGGGAAGGTGCTTCCAAATGATCTCTGGACAGCGCGAAGCACCACATAACGAAGTGGCCCAATGGCAAGAAGAGCCGCAGAGACTCGAAGACAAACTCGAAAGGATGCACACCGCTCAATGAAACAGGTTTTGCAAGGCGTCAAAATCCTCGCTCAAGAGCCAACGCTTAGCATCTTCCGCCTCTTCGCCGTGCTCCAATACATCCAAAATCGCTTGATTCACCACCGCCACGAACAAACGTTCGGCAGCTCTCGCTTGGAAGTCGCTGGATTGTCCTTGCATATTAGGAAACCTCCTCTTTGGCTTCAGAGAGACCTATGGTCGTCGTTTTCGCGAAGGGCTGCCGGTATCTTACGCTGACGAGGGCACCAAGAGCCTTGAGCCCAGAACCAAGCTTCCCCAACCATAAAACCGCGATGCAGCCGAGGGCGTATACGGCGCCGATGAGTGCCACAACCACGAACCCGAGCGCCACGACCGCTTCCATGAAGAGCAGCTCCTGGACGTAGTAAAACTGGAGAAGGAAGACTGCTGCAATAAGACCAAAGCCTATCTTGGCCGTCCTCTTGAAGGAGGGTGAATGGCCGAAAATTCCGGGCCGCTGTCGAAGCATTTTCACGAGTTCCACACCCTTGCTCCTGTGGGAAGAACAGCACGACAGCAACCAAAGCCGAGAAAACTGCAAATGCCTAGCAAATCTTGAGGACACAGCGCTTAGCCCGTTGCTGTGACCTCAGAGGGCGCCACGTTTTTCGGCAGTAGTGACGTTCCGCTGGCAGATAGAAACCAACCGACGCCACCCTTCTACCGCTCAATCCAATCTTCACCCTCTAGTACTTCCTCTAATTAGGCTCCAGTTCAGGGATATGCCCTCACCACAGGACGGAGGGTTCACCGCGGGTGAAGATTTCGTTGCGGCCGGCTAACTCGCTCACCATGCTTCCGATCGTATTGTCCACCTGTCAGTGTGCAGGGCCTGCGGAGGTGTCTATACTTCAAGGCGAATTGGCGGCGAGTCCGATTGTCCAGCACTTGCAATTCTGAGACTGGTTCCCGCTAGCAGCAAGAGAACCAGCGCGCTCGTGATAACTCGGTCAGCGGAAATTTTTCGTTTTTGCGCGGCCCCACCCTGCGCCTCTGTGGAATGACATACAGCCGCCGTTGGTTCCATTAGAAGTCAGGGATCCATTGCAACATGTGCAGAGCAAAAGGCCGGAACGGGCGAATTCAGATAACTATGTGGTGCGAGTTCTATTGTCTTTTTGATGTGTGCCGGCGCAAGACAAATTCTTGCAAAACGTTGATGACCGCGGTGGTTCCGAGGGCGATCCCGGCATTTTCGAAAGTTAACGCAGCGCCGTGACGGTCTCTTTCAGGTATATACAGATTCGAAAGCCCGCCGGCCGCGAGGTCACCGAAGACCGAGGAATAGTTTGGCTGCCAACGTTGGTTGTCCCCTTTACAAATGAAGGGACGAGAGACAGCGTATAGGAATCGGGAACGTTTGGTACCGGTTCCCTTATAGAAGTACCGAGGATCCTGCTTGAGAATGGAGGGTAGTATGGCGCCTCCGATCCATAATCCAGAAGCGAAGTTTGCATACGAAGCGCCATAGCGCTTGGCGTAGGCTTGGGCGCCTTGGCCATAACCGCTGAAGCGGTCCGTGGCCTGGTTCACTCCGGCAATAGTGGCGATGGCCACAGTGGTTACTGGATCCGTGGTTGCTTTCAAAGCGAGCTCAAATTTCCGCTTTGGGGTCAAAGGAGCAGCTTCGCCGAAGTAGCTGACATAGAAGTTGGGAACAATGCCGAAAACGCGTTGCTGTTCCAGGTCTTTGAACTCCTCTTGTGCGATTTCTTCGGTTGAAGGAGAAACGCGCACCACGGTGACAACCGTAGCAAGGGACATAGTGATCGGGGGCACAACGTAATCTTCACCGGGCCGCAGTGTATTCGAAATTGCTTGTGTGGTGAAGCCTTCCCCTTCGGTGGTGAGCTGAAAAGGCCCTGGCGGGACTCCGTCAAAGGCGAACCGGCCATCCTCATCGGATTGCACTTCCTGAATTGCGGATTCCTGGTCGTACCTGATTTGCACGTTGGTCCCAGCGACGCCGTTGCCGTTTTGATCGACGACCCGGCCGCTCACAGTGCCGTAGCTTTTTTGTTGCGCCTGTGCCCCACCTGGCAGCGATGACTCGGGAACTGCAGGAACGTTCGCCTGTCCGGAATGGTCCTCGTGAAGATGCTGGGACGGTGCCACTGCTGCAGAACTGAACGAGTTAACGAGCGTGACGCAGAAAAAGAGAGTCGCGACGGCAGAGCGGTACATCACTGGAATCGAAAGATTCCGATGAGTGCTCCTCAGCAGATCGCGGAGGGCGCAGAACGCCCTGTGAAGCCACTCGGGAGTAGCGCGTCGTTTGAGCATCAGGTGAAAGTGTTCGAAGATGTCCCGTATGAATTTCGCGCGCAAGTCGCGCAGCCAAAGCAACGGCTGTTCGCCCACTGAAGCGACGTAGGTCATTTCCGACATGTCAACCCCTTTTGCTACGAGATGTCTAGAGATGAGCGACTGCACTAGAACTCCCCGGGCTGAGACAAGCCGACCTTCTAACCCAAGTTCCAGGCCATCATTTTTTTGATCGAACTCCGCTCGCAGCATTCTTGTTCCTTCAGCGACCATCGTTGGTCCCTAAACCGTGCGTGAGCACGCCGTGTGCCAATCTTTACCGCTGCTATCCCGCTGATCGTGTTCTAGATATGTCATGTATCAGACTTTCTTGTTGTCGTGATACGGGCACTGCCCGAATGGGGGCAGGCAACAGATCGAGTTTCTATGAAGCCCTTGAAAGCTCGGTGTTGATTCGGACTAACCGAGTTTGGCTCCGGATGAGTAAACGGACATACGTAGACCGAAGCTCCGTGTCTCTCGCGTAGAAGAACGGTTCGCTGTATTTGATTCAATTCCATTTTTGCAGACCATCCTGAGAGGCAGCCAGGACGTGTTTGGACAGAACTTCGTTGCAACCGCGCGCAAGGGTCTCTAACGCACATGGTGGCGGGTGCTGACAGCAGGCGGTCAGTAATCTGCCAGCTGAGTCGCTGAAATTTCGTGTCGAATTCTGAAGGGTTGGTGAATTATCGTCTGGCGAGTGAAAGAGACGTTCGCGATCATCGCATCGCCAGACTGGCTACCCGAGAGTTAGGTGCCCTTCTGAACGCTCGGGTTATAGGGACGATAGGAGCCGCGAGGGCATATTCTCTCATTCATTTCCTGGTCGATTGTTGACGGAGCTTGTGCTCTGTCCGTCGATTCACGATTCCTGTGTGCACAGACTTTTGTGGCCTCTCAGGTTGGCACCCCAAATGCTGTTGGCTATTGGGAGAACGCCAAACTGGACCGCGGCGAAAAGAGTTCAGTTTCGTCGTTCTAGCAGGTGAGGTCGAAATGAGGTACGAATCTGTTAGCGAGGTTAGTTGGGTTCAGTTCTGCACTTTGCGGCGTGAAGTTAGGAATCGGTGCCACATGCCGAGGTCTTCTAAGCGAATCGCGGACCCTGCGACTGCTATGCCACCAGAAGTTGAAGAAGAGACAGGCCACGTGCATCAGTGTGATTTACAATCACCGGCCGCAAAGGAACTGGTATCGCCATGTCGTTCGTCGGATCAGCTCTAGATCTGCGCTTGAAGTCCGTGTTGCTGGCAACGGATCTCTCGCCTGCCTCCGTGAAACCTCTGCATCATGCTTTGGCCATCGCTCGGCACTACAGAGCGAAGTTATATGTTGCCCATGTTGTTTCGCCCATCCCCTATTTAATGGCCGGTCCAGAAGCCCTGGAACTAGGCTGTGAGGGAGCCTCCCGGGATCTACAAACACTCGAGCGTGAATTGGTTCACGACGGGTCGCTCGACGGCTTAGATCGTGAATTCATCATGCGTCGCGGAGGCGTCTGGGAGGAACTCCAAGAAATTACCTTCCAGAAACAAATCGATCTCGTTCTGGTCGGAACGCACGGCCGACGTGGCATTGAGAAGCTACTTTTGGGGTCCGTCGCCGAACAAGTCTTCCGACACGCCGCCTGCCCGGTTCTGACGGTTGGACCACACTCATACCTGGAGGGCCGGGTTGAGTGGACTGGAACTCAGACCTATCTGTTTGCTACAGACCTCGGCGAAGCGTCTCTCCGTGCTCTGCCCGCCGCTGTTTCACTCGCCAAACGAATTAAAGCAAAACTGATTTTCGTGCATGTAGTTCCGGCAGTTCACATACCGCAAATCCCCGGCTCGTACAGCGAGGTCATCTCCATGCGAGAGAATGCGCGCACGGCTTGCGCGCGACGACTCGAGCAGCTCTTGCCTCCTGACGAACAGGCGCTAATCGATCATGAGTTTGTCGTCCGGTTCGGAACACCAAGCGAGAAGATTTTGCAGGTTGCTTTGGAAAAGAGAGCAGATCTTATCGTTCTGGGCTTACGCCGCTCATCTCTGCCGGGCACGATTTCGCACATACCTTGGGCGACAGCCTATGAGATCGTGTGTGGTGCCGCATGCCCGGTACTGACGGTCAGGCGATGATTCGCGAGTGTCGGCGTTGCTGTTGCGAACTCCTTCCAGCAGCTACAATCGCAGCACGTGATGGTCATTGCATAGACATCGTTCATGGTGCTGTGACGCGCATCAGTAGGTGCGATTTGCGAACCGGCATGACTCGGTCCGGCGTGCATGGGGCCAGAGCGAGCTTATGGGGCCACCGTTCACGGCATTTCTGCCGCTCAAAGCATCGCTGACTGATCTGACCGCATACTGGCAGCACATGCTCAGAGTCCGGCTCTCTACTGATGCGAAAAGATTGTCAACGTCCGCTTATGTTCTTCCTTGGAAGGCACTTGAAGGAACAGTGGGGCGGTGGTTCGCTGGCCACTCGAATGCATTAGCGTTCGGAGCAGTGCTGACGAAACGTTAACGCAAGTTACTGAAAGGAAAAATATGATGTGGCAAAAATCTCGAAACTGGAAGGCAAAGTCTGGTCCTGCATTGGTCCTGGCGCTCGTTGCGTGCTCAGTGACATACGCGCAGGATGTGAGAACCAACTATATGCCAGGAACTGATTTTTCGAGATATCACACCTACGCATGGGTCGACGAGGTAAAGGGCGTGCCCCAAGTAGGTGGTAAGCCCGACCAGATCCTGGACACCCAGGTCAAGCAAGCGGTCGGTTCACAAATGGCAGCCAAGGGCCTCACGAAAGCGGTAGACGGGGGTAAAGCCGATTTACTCCTTGGCTACCAACTTGCTATCGATCGGGAGAAGCAGATAAACGGCTTCGCGGATGGCTGGGGCGGTTGGGGAGGATGGGGCGGCTGGGGCCCGTGGGGCAGCGGCCTCAATTCATTTTCGGCGACGACTTCAACTATTAACATCGGGACTTTCGTCCTTGGTATGTATGACCCTGCTGCAAAGAAGCTCATTTGGATAGGTGCTGCCCAACATACCCTTGAACCCAGCAAAAAACAGGAAAAGAATCAGGAAAGGCTCAATAAGGGAGCGCAAAAACTGCTGAAAGACTTTCCACCGGTACGAAAGTAGACGCCTCCTATCCCGTCGGGACGCTGGCGGTGAACGTCTTGATCGGGGAAGGGATCTGGCGTGGGTTCTTACCTACCTCGGCTGAAGCAGATCGTTCGGCTGCAAAAAATAGGACTCGCAACCAACGTCTAAAGCCAGGAGTCAGAGAGAAACCATGAGATTGTTCGTACCCTATGACAAGAAAAACAGTACCCATTGAGATTGACGATGAAAACTTCGTGGGATCACTGGTTTCACGGGGTAAGTTGCCTGAAGAGTTGGTCGAAGCCTTGCTCGATCATCCCATCGGCTCTCCCAAACTCGAGGAGCTTGTAAGAGGCAAGAAAAACTTGTCATTATTAAGCTCGGATCACACGCTTTCGAACTCATATTGTCGAGGACACGTTAGCATACCTGCTCGCGGCTAATGCCGTTGAAGCGCTTTGTTTTGGAACCGGGCCGGGCGACAACAGCAAATCGACTCTATAGATGTGGGGTCTTTCCCACGCCTTCCAGCTGCGCCGGCTTGACATCCTCTCGATGCGACGACAGGCCCGTAGCCGGCGAGACAAAGACAAAAGAATTCGAGAATGTGACCACGTGACCTGTGGGCTGCTGTGTTTCGTGGTCAATCTCTTGTAGCCGAAATTGCAGCCAACCGATATCGGTTACATTCCCAGTGACCCCCGAAATCTGTACCCGGTCTCCGACTCTTATTCCGCGCTTTCCAACCAGCAAGAAGTATCCTAGAGCGGAAAGGATGACGCTTTGAAGCGCAATGGCTACTCCTGCCGTCAGGAGACCGAAGAAGGTCGCCAACGATGTCAAGTCGGATGTAAATGAAAGTGCGGCGACCAGCACAATGATGACCCATGGAACAACCCTCTCGATCACCCGCATAACGTGGCGGCGCTCAGCGTCGCGAACATGACGGTCGGTGAGGCTGCGTGCAGCGGCGCCAATTAGTAGCAGCGCGCCAATCACTACTGCAATACCCACCAGCCGCGATATCAGGTTTCTCCACGTTTTCTCATTTTCGTTTTCGATGGTGGCACGCCACGTTTTCAGACGCGAAATGTATACAGTAAGCAACACGTTCTGCTTATCTAACGCTACCATGGCCGGAGCAAGTGCCTTGGCCACAGCTATGAGCGCATCAAGTTCTGCCTTCTGCTGTTGCAATACGCCAAGGTCGCTCGCCTGAAGATTGTTGTCTGCACTAATTGGAAACCGTTTGTTGGCGTATGCCAGCAAGGGACTGCGGACATCCTCGGATGACTGCCGCAACTTGTCGGTCCGGCGGATCTCATCGTCGAGGATGCGTAGTTTTCTTCCAAGCGTTGACACTGCCGAGCTCAGGCCGAGAATACCGGAATCCCGCGGCTTAGCGAATGAAGCCAGCTCAAACATTTGTGTCCGTGATCTCATCGCCGTGGGATTGGTCACCTCGGGCACGGTTCGTGCGAGGTCCTCGATACTCGATGTCAGATCGGTCTGGCGAGCGGCACTGACCTGCACGAAGTCAACCAGCTCCCGGAGACTTGCCAATTCTGCTTGCAAGAGGTTCAAGCGACGCTGAGTCACATCCAGCGCGGCCTGCAACGTTCGGCGCTCGGTTGCACGCGCGGTTACGAGCTTCTTCTTGATTGTCTCGACTTCTTGGTGTGCTTGTTGGCTCGCCAAGTCGGCTTTATTTTCCAACTCAGCGAAATGCGCCAACTCTGCCGAGGAACCGCTCGCGATCGCAGCGCTCGCTGTCTGGCTGCCGGCCTGGAACGTGGCCCCAAGGGACGCATCAGCTTTCGCAAAATCAAACGACAGTCGTACAATCTGCGCAGCGACTGGCCGATTGTCCTCCAGGAACACAAGGTCGACTGGTTCGGTTGCGAGCTGCTCCTCTGCCGCGCGATGCCGATACCAGTCGATTGACTCGGTCAAAAATGCGAGCACCTGCTGGTCTGATGGTACATCGGACGGCGGCGAAACTTGGGCGGAGATCCCAGTCGTAAGCACTACGACCAGGAGCACATAACAAGCGCAGCGCAGCTTGACCCGGGCACTCCCAACAGATAGGGTTCTGACACAATTCTGACACAGCGAGAGCCCATGCTCGAGAACCAGCTTGATAACTGAGGTGCAGAATATCGGTTTCATGCAATGTCCGCCCTTGTCCGAAAAACGGAACGCGGCTCCCACGGCGCTAGCGAACTTCAACGATTACGAGCGAAACGTCGTCGGCGAGAGGACCGTGTCTCCACGCAGTCACGCCTTCGAGGATCGCCTGGCGCATCTCCGGTAATGGAAGCTTTGCTGAATCGAGGATTAACTTAGAAAATCCTTCGGTGCCAAGCATTTCCTGCCGACTGTTAAAGACTTCAACGAGGCCGTCCGTGTAGAGTACGAATCGGTCTCCAGATGAGAGCTCCATTTCCTTCGCGGACTCGGATGGTGCTATTTCATCGACGCAACCAAGGATTCCACTTTGCGACTCAAGCAGGTGGACACAGCCATTCGAGACGAGCATCGCCGGTGGATGGCCTGCGGCAGCAAAGGTTGCACGCCGTCCGCGCATTGTGAAACGAACAGCAGCCATGGTGAAGTAAAAGGTGTCTATGGCGAGTCGATCGTGCACGAACTCGTGAACCCGTCGCAGCACAGCGCTCGGTCCTGATTTGCGTTCGAGCTGATGCAGTGTCTCGGAGTAAATGCGGTTTGCCATGAGCGCCGAACCAATACCATGACCGGATACATCGCACATGAGGATGCTTAGAGCTTCATCGGTGTGAGGAAACACCACGCCGAAGTCGCCGCCAATGGTACGTGCGGCGTTGTAGTAAGTCTCTACCGAGACATCGTTCCAAACCAAGCTTTGTGGAGCGAGCGATTGTTGGACGCGTGCAGCGAGTGAGAGTTCCGCCTCAATTTCCATCTGCCGCTTTTCCAGGAGCGCATTGGATTTACGAAGTTGTTCCTCGGTACGTTTCTGTGCGCTTATGTCGGTCACGACGAGCAGCACGTATTCCTGCCCGTCGGGCCCCTGAATCTCCCGGCCGCTAAAAATCACTGGGATTTTCTCACCGTCCTTCCGCGGAAAATAGAACTCGTTGCGGCTGTGTTTATACCGGTGACCTGATTCACGTTGCTGCATGAGGTACGGGATATCTTCCGGCGGGAATATCGCGTCGGGCGTGCGCCCCTGGATCTCGGTCCGCTGGTATCGACCTAGTCGCAGCAGCGCTTCGTTAGCGAAGACCACGCGGAGTTGGTTGTCGGCGATGACCACTCCCTCATTGAGTTCTTCGAGGATAGTCTCCGTCTGGTGAAGCCAGTCCGGAGTTTGGATGTTCGCGTTAGCCATGACTGTGTTCTCTCGAGTGCGCCGCTGAACTCTTAATGTAGTGGCTCAACCTCAAAGCAGGAGTTTTCAGCGTGCTCGTTTTTCTGCGACGCTCGTGTATCGTGATCGACCGGGTAACTATGGCAAACAGAACAGCGACGGATATGCCGCACATCAATACGCCAGTCATACTCTCCAGGGGTCCTAAGAGTCGCCAGTTGGGCGGAAGCATCACATCCCCAGACCCGACGGTGGTGTAAGTGCTCGCGGAGAAATAAAAGGCAAGTTCCCAAGACGAGAAGCAGCCCAAACGGTACCAACTCGCCCAGAGCAGAATCACGAGCCCGTGCAGAACGATGATTGCGATCGACGATTTCACCACTAGGGCGGCAGAGTGGATCGGGCCAAAGTCGTGAGTGTTCCCGGTTAACACGCGTTTTAGCCACTCGATCAGCGCAGCTACACCAGCACACTGCAACCAGAGCGTAACAAGTAGAAGAAGAACAGCCGCGGCAGCTTCATTAAAAAGAATCATCGAAAAGCCTTCCCTTAGCCTCGTGCCTTCTGTGGACGCTAGTCCAAGTCTAATGAGCAAAGCATTGCCGGCCGCTTCGCAAAATCAACTGAACGTCGCCCTCAACTGGTGTGGGACACCAGTTCAGTTGTGGCGCTAGCCTCAGCCTGTGCCGGTGCGTGTTTTGCCTCCCAGCGGATGATTTTCAGGTCAAGAACGAAGATGCTGTAAAGGACAGGCACCAGAAGCAACGTGATAAAGGTTGCCACGGCAAGGCCGCCTATCTGTGCATAACAAAGAGGCTGCCATAGCGGTCCCCCCTCAAGAGCCAGTGGGAAGAGGGCCAAGATGGTCGCTAGCACAGTGATCATGACCGGACGAATACGCTGGATGCCTGCGTCCGGAAGTGCCTGCTCCAACGGCTCCCCTTTCTCATGCATTTCCTCGATGAAATCGAAGAGTACGATGACATGGCTGACGATCACGCCGATCAAGCTGGCTATGCCTAGAAAAGCCATAAACCCAAAGGGCGTGTGCATGATCGAGAGGGCGATCAGAGAGCCGATCACACCGTAGGGAGCAGCAGCGAACACCAAAAGTGGTTTGACGGCGTTATTGAATTGAATGAGGAGCGCAAGGTAAATCCCGAGTAAGGACATCAACAGAACGACCTTGAGATTGTCGAACCCTTCGATTTGTTTGGCCAGTTCGCCACCAATCCGGAGCTGATAACCCGGCGGGAGGTTTTTCTGAAATTCCTGTATTTTTGGAAGGACCTGGTTAAGCACCTCAGAGGCGAGAACTCCAGGCTGGGGATAACACAGTATAGAAATCGTGCGAAAATGCTCCCGCCGCCTGACACGACCCGTTTCCAGAGAATTTCCGACCGTGGCGATCGACAACAGCGGCACCCGGTTGTTCGTCTGTGAAGAGTAAACATACAGGTTCTTTATGTCGGCAAGCTGGGCCCGCTCCTCCATGCGAAGACGTGCCACAATGGGGATGTTCTTGTCGCCCTCTTTGAATATGCCCACTGGGGCGCCGCTCATGGCCGTGGCCGACGCGTCTGCGACGTCGGCGTTGGTAATGGCTGCGACGTTGGCGCGGTCTGGATCGATCTGAATCCTCTGCTGAACATTGTCAGGGAACCAATCGTTCCGAAGAACAGCAATGCCGCGAGCCTGCGCTACGATGGCCTGAGCCTGTCCGGCAATCTGTCGCAGGGTGCGAATATCGCTAGCTTCATTTCTCGCGTCAACGTCCTCCTGCCCA
>Ga0126373_10002647_pt1 | contig 13217 bp, 14 predicted proteins | sample PanSoiMetPlot_11_FD_92545 | JGI IMG/M metagenome (GOLD analysis project Ga0126373, IMG submission 92545) | Tropical forest soil microbial communities from Panama - MetaG Plot_11 | ecosystem: Environmental > Terrestrial > Soil > Tropical forest > Bulk soil | place: Panama | collected 2016-02-17
CAGGCGCTTTTCTGGTTGGCGCAAAAAGCCGGACAGAAAGCCGTGGGCACCATTACCGGGGCGATTGAAAACGATCCCGACACTGACGTGAAGAGGAAAGCAGTGTTCGCGCTAAGTCAATTGCCCAAAGACGAAGGCGTGCCGAAATTGATCGAAGTCGCGCAGACGAATCGAAATCCAGAGGTTCGCAAACAGGCCATGTTCTGGCTTGGTCAGTCCAACGATCCCCGCGCCCTCCAGTTTTTTGAGCAAGTCCTGACGAAGTGATGCGCGAGTGCCAAGACAAGCCGGTGAGATTCGCCACTTAGGTGCGGGAATTGAAGACGCCCTGGGGAGTATGAGAACATTAAGAAAAGAGTATGACCCCCAAACAGCGCAAACTCGCCTACGAATTGATCAGCAATCCTCCGCCTGGAAGCAAACTTGCCAAGGCCAAGGAATGGGGCGTTGATCTGACCTTGCTTTACGCGAACTTGCTGCGAACACCGACCGAGCGCGCTCAGTCTTTTGCCTCAGCGGCTCGGTTCTTCGAGATTCTCCGTGCCGGGACAAAGAAGTCAGCACGCAGCTGATGAAGGAACTCCCCGAGATCCTGAAAACCCTTTACGATGCACAACTCGAATTTGTGGTCATCGGCGGCGCTGCAATGCATCTCCAAGGTTCCGCGTATCTAACTCAGGACGTCGATTTTTGCTACGCTCGAACGCCACAGAACATTAAGCGGCTCGCGACCGCTCTTCAGCCCCATCATCCCACATTGCGCGGTGCGCCAACGGATTTGCCCTTCACATTTGACGCACGGACTATCAAGCAAGGAATGAACTTCACGCTGTCCACTGACCTGGGAGATTTAGATTTTCTTGGAGAGGTCACAGGATTGGGCTTGTACGAAAAGGTCAAAGCAGCGGCGGACATACGAATCATCGATGGAATGCACATAGCTGTGCTTTCGCTTGTTGGTTTGATCAAATCAAAGAAGGCGGCAGGCCGCGAAAAAGATTTATATGTGCTCCCAGAGCTTGAGGCGCTTGAACAGCTAAAGAGAAAAACGGGAGCGAAGTAGGCTCATCGCAAAAGATCCTCGAGCTGCACCCGGGCATCTGTTCTTGCGTCGCGGTATTTCACGATGACGGCCGCTTGGAGTGAGAGTCCCCACTTTGCCCCGGCGGCGCGTGAAACCGCACGCGACCCCGGAACCACTATCGCCTCCTCAGGAATAATGAGCGGCTCCGAATCGGTAGCTGTGTAAACGGCGTCGCGAACCAAGTCGTACACTGGGATGGAGCGGTTAAGGATCGTTCCCGTACCTAATACTGCGCGGCGTTTCACTACAGTGCCTTCGTAAACGCCGCAATTCCCGCCCACTAGAACTTCATTTTCTATAATCACCGGCAGCGCGCCTGCAGGCTCCAGAACGCCGCCGATCTGCGCGCCCGCGGAAATGTGGCAGTTCTTTCCCACCTGTGCGCAACTCCCAATGAGTGCGTGAGAATCGATCATTGTACCTTCGCCCACGTACGCGCCTACGTTCACGAACATCGGCGGCATACAAATCACGCCGCGGCCAATGTAACTCCCATCGCGGATGCTGGAGCCACCGGGAACGATGCGCACGCCGTCGGAAACGCTGAAGGTGCGCACGGGATATGTCGTCTTATCAAAGAAAGGCTGCTTCGCGGTATCGATGGACATGTCCGCAATGGCGCCCATACGAAAACCCAGCAGGATTCCCTTTTTCACCCATGTGTTGACCCGCCAGCCGGATTTTGTGGTCCCGTCCGGCTCCGCGGCGCGGATTTCGCCGCGATTCAGCGCCTCTTTAAAATTGCGAAATAGCCGGTGATGCTCCTCCTCGTAATGCTGCGGCGCTTCGTCAAATAACTTTTCAATTTGCGACTGCTGCATGAGCATTCTCTGGAGCAGGCGCGGCGGCCTCGCGGTGCACCAGCCCCAGCGATTCCAACACGCCCCGGATCCGCGCCTGATTCTCCGCCTTTGGCGGTACCAGCGGCAAGCGCCATACTGGTTCGAGTAAATCCATTTCTGCCAGCGCAGCCTTCACGGGAATAGGATTCGACTCCACGAAATTGATTTCCATCAGCGAGTGGTAGTGCCGGTGGACTTCCCGCGCGCCGGAAAAATCTCCTTGCAACGCGAGATGAGTAAGCCGCGCCATCTGCGCAGGAATTTCATTCGAAACGACCGAGATTACTCCACGCCCGCCCAGGGCAATCAGCGGCAGCGTGATCGCGTCATCGCCGGACAGCACCACGAAATCGTCGGGAACCGCATTCAGAATCGCTGCCATCTGTGACATGTTCCCAGATGCTTCCTTGATACCCACGATCCTTTCGATTCCTGCGAGGCGCTTCACTGTGGCCGGTTCGACGTTCACGCAGGTGCGCCCCTGCACGCTATAGAGAATAATAGGTAAGTCCACCGCCTCGGCGATGGCCCGATAGTGCTGATAGAGACCTTCCTGCGTTGGCTTGTTGTAATACGGCGTGACCGACAAAATCGCATCTGCGCCGATTTCGGCTAGCTCGCGGGCAAGCGCAATCACTTCCGCCGTGTTGTAACCTCCCGCGCCCGCAAGCACCGGCACGTTTCCGTTTGCCAGTTCGACCGCAATCGCAACGACGCGCAGATGCTCTTCATGCGTCAGCGTCGGGCTCTCGCCTGTCGTTCCGCAGGGAACCAGAAAATCGATTCCTGCCTCAATCTGGCGCTTGATCAGCGCGCGCAAAGCCCTTTCGTCCAGAGAGCCGTTGCGCTGGAAGGGGGTGACAAGTGCGGTGCCGGTGCCAGTAAACATGATGTTTCTCCTTTTCTCTGCTGCTTGTCTTACTTCTGAGGGCCAGGGGCGGCTGCTGGGCCGTCGTTTTCTGGGTGCCTCAGCTCAATTCGCTGAGAATCTCTCGAAATTCGTAGACGCCTTTCTTGCCTGTGATCCATCGCGCTGCGCGCAAGGCTCCGCGGGCGAACCCTTCGCGACTACGCGCCGTGTGCCGCAGCGTGATGGTGTCTGCAGCGGAATCAAATCCGATCTCGTGTGTCCCGGGATGCGCGCCCGCTCGATTCGCTGTCAGCGTCAAAGCGCGGCCGTATCCGGCAGCACGAATCTCTTCGGCAAGCTTCTTCAGCGTTCCGGAAGGGGCATCTCTCTTCGCCGAGTGGTGAATCTCCCAGCCCCAAGCTTCGTACTCTTCATATTTCGCAAAGAAAGCGGCAGCATGTGCGACCGTTTGAAGAAACACATTTACGCCTACAGAAAAATTCGGGCTGTAGACGAGGCCGGTCCCGGCAGCAAGCACGGACTCATGCACCGCCGGAAGACACTCGTACCAGCCGGTTGTTCCGCAAACCGCGTTAATCCCCAGCGAAGCAAGCCTGCGTAAATTGTCCGGAGCGGAATCCGCTGTTGTAAATTCCAAAGCCACGTCGATTTCGCGCAAGGAATCCCGCGAGATTGCCGCATCGTGCAGATTCTTGTCGCGCCCGAATTTCGCGCGTACCTCGAAGCCATACTCCGGCGCAAGCTGCTCGATGAGCCGGCCCATCTTTCCGCATCCCACGATGGCAAGGCCTCGACTCATATGGCGCTCCTACCAGTGGCCAGTAGCTGCCTCGCCATGCGCGCATAAATCTCTACCGCATCGCACAATTCCTTTTTCGCAATGCGTTCCTCCGCGGTGTGCGCTACGTGAATGCTGCCCGGTCCGATGAGAAACGGTTCTCCCCACTCGCCATTGAAAGTTGGAATGTCCGTTGTGAACGCTACGACCGTCGTCGGCAGTCCTTCGAATTTGTTCAGCCGAATTGCCGGCGTACACAGAACCTCGCGCGCCGTAGCGCGGCTCGCCGCCGCGGAAGCAACCGCCTCGCGCAGCGCCGTGGGGTCGCCGACCGTCCGGAACATGATTTCCGCCTCGGCATGGTCCGCCAGCACGTTGGGAGCGCGGCCTCCGCTGATGGTCCCGATATTCAACGTGCCGCGCCCCAGCAAGGCGTCTTCCGGCAGCGGAATCTGCCGAATTTCCCCAAGCACATCAAGCAGCGTGTGAATCGCAGAATGTCCAAGCTCGGGATATGCAGAGTGGGCCAGCCTGCCGTTTGCCGTGATTTCGTAGCGCAAAGCGCCCTTCGAGCCGAGTGCGACGTGATTTTCCGTTGGCTCGCCATTGATCAGAAAACGGGAGTCCCGGGGACTCGCCGCGGCAACTTTTGCCCCAGCACTGTTCCGTTCTTCGCCAACCACAAACAGCAGTCCTAAGTTCCGTATGCCGGCATCAAGCAGGTTTTCCGCAGCGCAAATCATCGCCGCAATAATCCCTTTCGCATCGCACGAGCCTCGCCCGATGATGAATTGCTCATCCTCGCTCGAGCTGAAAAACGGTGGCACAGTGTCCATGTGAGTGGAGAGGGTCACGACCGGTTTTCCCCACCAAGCAAAGACATTGTCGCGGTCTTGCTCCACTGGCATTCGAATGACCTCGCCGCCGCTTCGCGAGGCGAGCGTAGACAGATACGCAAAGAGGTAGTCGCCCACACTTTTCTCATGGTTCGTTGTGGACTCAATGTCCACCAGAGCGCGCGTTAATTCGAAAAGACTCATAGCCGTTATGTTTTCTGGGAGCGAAACGAAAGGAAGGAACCGCGAGGATGCGCTCGGGCTGCCGCCTCTCGATAGCGCTCCATCCGAATTCTTCCGCGGCCGAACAGAGGCTCGCGTTTACGGATGACAGTGGACAGGTCTTAGGCCTGCCCCCCAATCCCCGCGCCTCCAACTAGCGCGGCGATTTCGGCGGATTATTGCACGTCGCTTGCAGCTTTCGCCGTCGAAGCAACAGCCCCTTTCGCGCGGGCGTCCGAAGTAGATCGGAACTTCTCACCCGGCTACTCTTGGCTTCCGCACCTCTACCAAGAAAGTTTCAGTGTAAAAGAGAATGCCCCGAAATGCGAACGATTTTTCGAATCGCAAGCATTCGAGAATCAAATCTTATGCATTCAAGAAATCGTTGCGCTACAGCTCCAGGGGCTGCAGCGGAACATCCTGCGAAGCGACCAGAAGCTCTCCACAAAACGCCGATTCGGCGGGGCGCCGCCGCAGCGCTTCTTCTGCCGAGAGGCGCACCAGATCGGGATTGTTGTTCTCCTGCGAAAGGTGCGCGAGCACAAGATAGCGCGCCTTCCCGTCAAATCCCTCCGGATCGGCGAGATATTCGCTGACCGCGTGATTCGAAAGATGGCCCGTGCGGCTCAAGATGCGTTGCTTGACCACCCACGGGTACGGCCCAACCTTCAGCATGTCCAGATCGTGATTGGATTCCAGCAGCAAGCAGTCCGCGCCGCGCAAGTGAACTTTCACCAGTTCGGTCATGTACCCGAGGTCGGTCACCATTGCGAATTTCGTCCCATTGGTGCGGAACGTGAAGCCGATGGGGTCGGCAGCATCATGGGGGATCGCAAACGCGTGCACATCAATGTTGCCGATCATAAAACGCTGGCCGGCGTGAATCGTTTCCACGCCGCGAAGCCGTTTCCCAAGAGTTTCCGGCAGGATGCGCCGCATCACGTCCATCGTTGGCTCGGTCACATATAGCGGCGCCTTCCACAAACCGAGCATCTGCGGCAATCCATTGCAATGATCTGTGTGTTCGTGGGTGATCAAAATGCCGTCGAGGTGGTCAACGGTTTTTTCGACGGCCGCAAGCCGCGCCAGCGTCTCGCGTTTGCCGAGCCCGGCGTCAATGAGGAGGCGGGTGCGCTCCGTCTCGAGCAAGGTAATGTTGCCCGAGCTTCCGGAGGCCAGAATGGATACTCGCAAGCCGATCGTGCCGCTCCTTGCTGTAGCTCAGGCCCCTCAGCCTGAGGACTCTCTTTCGCAACAACCGCGAGCGAATTTTCAGCATCATCGCAGACCGTCGTGGACGCGTCAACACCTGTTCACAATCCCAAAAGGACCACTGGACGGACCTACAACTTTGAAACGCTCTTAACCTCTATTTCCGGGCTTTGATATACTCGCGCGACAAGCCATGGAAAAGTACGATCTCATCGTGATCGGTTCCGGGCCTGCGGGGCAGCGCGCCGCCATTCAAGCGGCGAAGTTTGGCAAGCGCGCCGCGCTCATCGAGAAGCTCGAAGTCGTCGGCGGCGTTGCCACCAATACAGGGACTATTCCCAGCAAAACGATCCGCGAAGCGGTGCTGCACCTCTCCGGCTATCAATACCAGAGCATTTACGGCGTCAACTATCGCGTGAAGGAAACGATCACCATGGCCGATCTTTCCTTCCGCGCGCTCAATGTCATCAAGACCGAAATCGACGTCATTCGCGCGCAGCTTTCGCGCAATGGCATTGAAGTCGTTACGGGGACTGCCAGTTTCCTCGATCCACACCGCATCCAGGTGAACAACTCGCGCGGGCAATCCGAATTTCACACGGAGCACATCATCCTCGCCACTGGCACCAAGCCTGCCGTATCTCCGCTTGTGCCTTTCAATAACCGCACCATCATCAATAGTGATCAAATCTTGAGCATGCCGGAAATTCCCAAAGCCATGATCGTGGTTGGCGGCGGAGTGATCGGCGTCGAATACACCTGCATGTTCGCCACTCTCGGCGTGCGCGTCACGCTCATCGAAAAGCGTCCGCGGCTCCTCGAGTTTGCGGACCAGGAAATGGTCGAGGCGCTCTGTTACCATTTGCGTGACCGCCGCGTGACCCTGCGCCTCAATGAAGAAGTCGAGAGCGTGGAGGAAACACCGGATCACACCGTCGTCGCCAATTTGAAGAGCAAGAAAAAAGTCTCGGGCGAAGCGCTGCTCTATGCCGTCGGCCGCCAGGGCAATGTGGATGAACTAAACCTTGCCGCCGGCGGACTCGAAGCCGACGCCCGCGGCCGCATTCAAGTCGACGAGGAATACCGGACCAAGCAGCCGCACATTTTCGCTGTTGGCGACGTCATCGGCTTTCCCAGCCTCGGCTCCGTCTCCATGGAACAAGGCCGCATCGCCGCCGCAAGAGCCTTCGGCATGCCCATCAATTCCAATCGCGCCAACTATCCTTATGGCATTTACACCATTCCCGAAATCTCCTTCATCGGCAAAACCGAAGAGCAGCTCACCGACGAAGGCGTTCCTTACGAAGTGGGAATGGCGTACTTCCGCGAAATTGCCCGCGGCCAGATTCGCGGCGACATCACGGGAAGGTTGAAGCTGCTATTCGATCCGTCGTCCAAGGAGCTCCTCGGTGTGCACATTATTGGCGAGGGCGCGTCGGAGTTGCTGCACATTGGCCAGGCGGTCTTCGCCCTGAAGGGCACGGTGGAGTATTTTGTGGATACGGTTTTCAATTATCCGACGCTTGCGGAATGCTACAAGGCCGCGGCGTTCAATGGGCTCAACAAGTTGCCCAAAGGGTAGTGAGCGGCTGGACAAACAAAGAAACTGAACGAAGTCGGCTATTCTGAATCGCAGACGATTGGCAGGGGCACCATGCGCAGGACAGTTGGCGTTCTCGTGATGGAACATATTGCGGCCGGCCTGGTCGAAGGTAGCAAGGTTGCTGGACCGCTCAAAATTTTTCCCGAGTTGGCGCAGTCACTCGATCCCTTGCAGTCCATGCCTTCGGCAGACATCGTGGACTGCATCCGTAAGCAAGTAGAATCTCTGGCCGCGGGCGAAAAGATCGAAGCTATCGGGATTGGGTTCCCCGGAATCATCCGCAATGGGATTGCCGAGGAATCGCCCAACTTCCAACAAGTCAAAGGCTTCGCACTGCAAGCCGCTTTGTCCTCCTCGCTGACCGGAAATACCGCCGGTGTTCCCGTGCGCGTTTTCAATGACGCAGACGTCATGGCCGCGGGAATTGCCGCCACGCAGGGAAAGCTACATCAGCTCACGCGCGTCTGGACCCTCGGAAACGGCGTTGGGTTCGGGCGATACCCTTCCAGCGAAGGTGCGTGGGAAGGGGGCCACTCCGTAGTCACGCTGGACACAAAGGAAAATTTCTGCGGCTGCGGCGGACGCGGCCACCTCGAAGGCATTCTCGGCCGCCGGGCCATGCGAAAGCGCTTCCTGGATCTGGAGCCGGAAGAGATCCTTGAAAACGCGCGTGCGGGTGATGCGCGCTGCGCGGAATTTGTCCAGTTGTGTAATCGCGCGTTGGCTGCGGCTACGGCCACCAGTATTCACATGGAAGGTCCTGGCACATTTTTCATAACCGGCCCGGAGACAAAGTTCATCGATGCCGGCTTGCTAGACCGCTTCGTCCATGAAATGGTGAAAATGAGTCCGCTGCAGGGCAGCCGCTTCGAAGTCATTCCCACGTCGGATGAAATGGGTATCATCGGAGCCGCCGTCAACGCCGCTCACGCGGCCAAGTAGGATCGCCTTGCGATTCCTACTTCCCGACTAAACTGAGCTGGCTTGCGACGCACAGCCATTGGCCATTCTTTTTGATCCAGGTATCCGTAAAGCGGCCCTGATGCTGGTACGCCTTGCCCTTGAGCATGCCCCTCTCGTGCGTCGCGCCGGTAACGATCACCGTCTCCCCATGTACGTGGAGCTTCATGTCTTCGGAAACTTCCACGGTAAGTTGATTCGAGCTGTCGCGGATCGTCGCGAGGAACTGCGCCTTGTTCATGACTGAGCCGTCGTAGTCCGTGAAGATGAAATCACTATCAAGCATCTTTGCCATGGCGTCTGCGTCATGGTTGATCTGGATCTGATTCCACAGATTCTCGAGCGCGATGATTTTTGTTTCGTCGCCCTGCGCACGGGAAACGCTTTGCGCGAACGATAGGAAGATCAGCGCGAGCAGAAGGGGAAACACATTTCGCATAACAGAGGCTCCTGGAAAGGTGACCCTGTCCAAGAGAATGCCACGAGAAGACACCCGGCGAAGCATCGAAATTCGAGTATGCCTCACGAAAGTAAGCGTTCCGGGCCAATTTGTCGGTTGCGTGCGCACCAGCGATTGCGCGAAAATTGTCTTTCCCGCCGTGGCCGGAAACGTTCCCAGAAGGCAAACTAGCGGACAGTCTGCTCCGTTCCTGTGGGGGCAGACTCCAAGAAACCAAAGAAGGGCGATGAACATGACACAACACATTGGAGAACTCAATCCCCCGGTGCGCTTGATGCTGACGCCAGGACCGTCCTCGGTTGATCCCCGCGTATACCGCGCGCTGGCCACACCGCTTGTGGGCCACCTGGACCCGTGGTTCCAAGGGTGCATGGACGAAACGCAGATCCTGATGCGCCAGATTTTTCAGACGGAAAACCGCATCACCATGCCGCTGTCCGCTTCTGGCTCGGGCGGGATTGAAGCGTCCGTGCTCAATGTGCTCGAGGAAGGTGACGAGGCTATCGTCGCCGTGAATGGCGTCTTTTCCGAGCGCATGTACGAGATCGCCAAGCGCGCCTCATCGAAAGTCGTCAAAGTGGAAGCTCCGTACGGCAAGCCGGTCGACGCCGAAGATGTACGTCGCGCCGGGCAAGGTAAAAAAATCAAGATGATCGGCCTCGCGCAGGGAGAAACGTCTACCGGCGTGCTGACAAAGATCGACGCGTTTCGCAAAGTTGCGGACGAATTCGGAGCGTTGCTCGTTGTCGATACCGTCGCGTCCCTTGCCGCCGTACCTCTTCACGTGGACCGCGAACGCGTGGACGTTTGCTTCAGTGGCTCGCAAAAGGCCATCAGCGCGCCTCCCGGAATGTCGCCCATCACTGTGAGCCCCTCCGCCGAGGAAGTGTTTCGCAAGCGCAGGACAAAGGTGCAGAGCTGGTACTTCGACCTAACCACAGCGATGAATTACTGGGGCAAGGACCGGCTCTACCACCACACACCGCCAATTTCCCTGATCTTTGCCTTGCGCGAAGCGATGCGCCTGGTAGTGGAAGAGGGCCTGGAGGCGCGCTGCGAACGGCATCGTGCTAATCAACTCGCTCTCATCGCGGGCTTGGAATCCATGGGATTGAAACTGTTGGTCGAGAAGCCGGCAGATCGCCTCCCAACCGTCACGGCCGTCATGGTTCCCGGCGGAGTCGACGACATAAAGTTGCGCAACCAACTCCTGGACGAGTTTAACATCGAAATCGCAGGCGGCTTCGGGCCGCTCAAAGGCAAAATCTGGCGCGTCGGCTTGATGGGCTACTGCAGCCAGAAGACCAACGTGCTGCTCTTCCTTGCGGCGCTGGAAAAGTGCCTGACCGATCAGGGCTTCCGTGTTGGGAGCGGCGCGGGAGTCGGCGCGGCGGTAAAGAATTATTGCCACGTGGAGACAGCCGCGGTGGTGAGCCGGTGACCGCACGGCCTGTACTTGCAAACGCCGGCGCGATGAGCCAGTTCATCGGCGCGTTCGAAGTGACCTCCAAACTCAGCGGGCAAACCTATCAGTGCCGCTTTTCGCACATGTGGAACGGCATCGCCACACGCCACGCGGACACCATTGACACAAAATTCTTTGTGGATGGCGAAGCGCACGTTGTTGGACTGGCCCACACCGCCTTCGTAAAATTTCGGGAAAGGGCGAAGCGGGATTTGACGGACCGCGAGTGCAGCTTTGTGGCTGCAGAGTACTTGCGCGAGCGCCTCGGGGAAGAAGACCTTCGCCCCCTCTATGACGTTCCCGAGAGCGAAGTCCTTCGCCTCGTCCAACTCATCGGCATCAAGTAAGCATTAGTAACACCACACTATTTCTCATTTCGACCCTCAGGCTGCGTTCTCCCGCAGCTTGAAGCGGAGAAATCCCTCCTAAACTTAGTCACCCAGGCTCAGTCCCCTGGCTCGGCGTGAAAGGCTTCCAGCGTCGGATGGCGCATCCCGTCGCGCCGGATAAAATGAATCACCAGAAGCATGAGCAACGCGCCGCAGACCATGACCGCTACGGCAATTTGCAACCCGAGCTGCAAGTCATGCAGATCGGAGATTTTGCCGACGATGTGCGGGCCAATGCCGCCGAGCAACTGCGTGGCAAGCATGTAGACACCAACGGAAGTAGCGTGCGCGCGCCTTGGCATCATATCGTGCAAGACCGCCGTGACCGGCCCGTGATACCAGGACATGAAGAAACAAGCGACGGCTAGGCCGAACAAAACAATCGGCTTCTCTTCCGACTGGATAGCCAGCAAGAGAAACGGCGCCGCTAGAAGGAATGCGGCGGCCACCGCGATGATGCGCCCATAAGTAAACGAGCGGTGCAGGCGATCGGCGGCATAGCCTCCGGCTAGAACTCCGAGCACTAGTGAAAAAAGCATAATGAGCGAAAGGGAAACAGAAGCTTCCCGCAGGCTGAAGTCCTTGTAGTTCTTCGCGAAGTCCACTCCCCAGGAAACGAGTGAGACAGTCGAGAACGTAATGCAAATTCCCGCCGCGATCATAGAAACGAACGCAGGGACACTCAGGAGCCGCAGGATGGGCACGACCTCGGTACGGGGGCCGCGGGGCGGTTCCTCCAACCCGACCAAGGCTAAGCTGGGAAGAATGCCGAGGGCCGCAACGACAAATAGCGTGACCTGCCAGCCGTAGCGCGGGCCGACAAGGCCGCCAAGAGCTTGACCCGCCGCTCCCCCGAGCAACATGCCTGACGCGAAAATGGCCTGCGCAAAAGCGCGGCGTTCCACGGGAAAAGCACCCGAGATCATGGACTGAGCCGCAGGAGCATAAGCGGCCTCCCCCAGCCCAACTAGCGCCCGTGCGAGCAGGAAGAACAGGAAGGTGGACACAAGGCCACCGGCGAGAGAAGCGATGCTCCAGAAAAAGATTCCGATGGCGATGATCGCCTTGCGGTTGAGACGATCGGCAAGGAATCCAAAGGGCAAGCTGGCGACTGCAAGGACAGCCAGCAGCAAAGTTTGAAGAGATCCGAGCTGAGCATCGGTGGCATGGAAATGGTCACGCAGCAGAGGGACGAGGGGAACCACGACCCAACGCGCCGCAAAGTTGACAAAATTCACCAAAGCAAGTACAGCAAGGAGGCGAATCTGCTGAGAATTGAGCGGAGTGGGCTTGGTGGCCATACCTGGATATGTTCGACGACCTGTGCGCGACCTGGTGGTACGGAATTGGAAAGCTATCAGAAACCGGCCGGAACGCGAAGCCGTCCCGTCGGTTCGACCGCTAAAGATTATAGTACGACCATGAATGGCACTCCCTCTACCAATGCCACGACGAGTGACCGCCTTACCACAGTTCTCTCGTATGGTGTGTTGCTCCTGTTGATTTACCTGGTATTTCGCATCTACGAGCCGTTTCTCACGGCACTCGGCTGGGCCGCTGTTCTGGCCATCTTCTTCTACCCAATGCACCAGCGGTTTGGCCGGCGTTTCTCGCCGACCCCTGCGGCCGTTGCCAGCACCTTGGCGGTAACCATCCTTCTGATCGCGCCCGCCATCGTTGTCACCACGATGTTTGTGCGTGAGGCGGTCTTGATCTCTCGCGGTGTGCAACATTCGCTTGTGGAGCAGCACGCGCCGGTCGCCGAGAAAACGTGGTCCTGGATTGCCCGGCACTTTCCCGGACTCGATTCCAATGCCTCTGTGTTTGAGGTGATCGAACAGGGCATCGAAAAGCAAGCGGGATTCCTCGCGGAAAGGCTCGGCACGATTCTGAAAAACATCGCAGCATTCATCTTTGATTTGTTTGTCATGATCTTCGCGATGTTTCACTTCTTTCGCGACGCCGGCCACATGACCCACATGATTCGCGGCCTTTTGCCGTTCGATCCCGAGCATCGCGAAACGATGATGGGCCAGACTCGCGATCTGATCTTTGCAAGCGTTACCACCAGCCTCATCGTTGCTGCAATTCAGGGGGCGCTCGGCGGCCTCGGCTTCGCCATTGTCGGATTGCCGGGCCCGGTTTTTTGGGGCGTGGTAATGGCTTTCTTTTCCTTGGTGCCCATTGTGGGCTCAGGATTGATTTTTGTGCCGGCCTCGCTCTGGCTTGGCCTCACCGGTCATTGGGGCCGCGCCGTTTTGCTGCTCATAATTTGCGCCGGAGTGTCGACCGTAGTAGACAACGTCTTGCGGCCGCTGCTCCTCGGCGGCAGGACCGAATTAAGCGGCTTGGTGATCTTCATCAGCGTGGTAGGCGGAGTCAGTCTGTTCGGAATGCTCGGTCTCGTGCTTGGGCCAATCTTAGTCGCCATGGCCGCCGGCATCCTTACCGTTTACGTCGAAAAGGCAGAACGAGAGCCGATAACCACTGCGTGA
>Ga0126373_10002649_pt1 | contig 13214 bp, 14 predicted proteins | sample PanSoiMetPlot_11_FD_92545 | JGI IMG/M metagenome (GOLD analysis project Ga0126373, IMG submission 92545) | Tropical forest soil microbial communities from Panama - MetaG Plot_11 | ecosystem: Environmental > Terrestrial > Soil > Tropical forest > Bulk soil | place: Panama | collected 2016-02-17
CTCGTAGAGGATAAGACCGAGAGCATAAATGTCCGTGCGATAGTCGACCGGCTTGCCGGAAACCTGCTCCGGCGCCATGTATGCGGGCGTGCCGATCATCGCGCCGGTCAGGCGAGTGCCGGCTTCCATCGAGCGGGCGATGCCGAAGTCCATAATTTTCACATTGCCATGGTCATCGATCATTACGTTTTCGGGTTTCAAGTCACGGTGGACAATTCCCTGGGCGTGCGCTTCGCGCAAACCCGAACAAATCTGGAGCGCGAGATCCACTCCTTTGCGCACTGGGAGGCCGCCGAAACGGTTCAGCACGCAGCGCAAGCTTTCACCCTCGACGAATTCCATAGAGGTGTATGCGATTCCGCCGACCCGGTTGAATTCATACACACGGCACACGTTTTTGTGAGTGATACGGCGAGCAAAAAGCAGTTCGTTTTTGAACCGTTCGGTCATTGCCTGGTCAGAAGCAATCTCCGGCTTGATGAGCTTCAGGGCGACGGTTTCGCCGGTCTCGCGGTCGCGCGCCTTATAGACGTAGCCCATGTTGCCGTGACCGGCTTCGCTCAGAACGTCGTAGCGTTGAGAGAGGGCAGCAAGGCTGCTCGAAGAGAGATTCAGACTTGGAGAGACGGAGCCGCCGGTTGAAGACCCGCGCCCGCCTGATGCACGCACCGTGCTTGAAACTGCCGGAGTTTCGTTCAAGAGAACGGTTTTTTGATGCTCGGCCGATGAGCTGCGCCGTGCGGGCACAGGGGTATCTTTCGTTTTGACAGTCTGGTCCATATGAGCCCTGTCAACAATAAACACAAAAATGGCGTGAAATGGGACTGGCTTGAAGTAGGGGTGTAGGGAAAAGGTATCTGGTACTTTGGTTCCACGCATAAACGTGCTTTCTTATCAGAGGTTTGCATGCAGGCTAAGGGAGCATGGCTGGCTTCCAGAAAGCGCACAGAGCAAGAAAAAGGAAACTTACTTCCAGGTTGGTACAAACGTTTGGGTTCAAAGGAGCGACTTGGACTCGGCCCTAAGGCCCGTGTTAAAGAGCGAGCGGAAGCGCTTCTTGAGTGGCGTTTACGGACCAACAGACCGATTCGCGTACGGGAGCGTATGAGAATCGATGCAAAGGGGTTGGTCCATACCTCCGGAGGGCTTCTAGATGATCCGGAGTGCTGTAACCGCGATTGGTGCCGAGGCCATACTGCGGATACATTTGGTCGAAGTCGTCCATTAAGCGGTCGCGTTCGACTTTGGCCAATATCGACGCGGCGGCGATCGAAACGGAGCGTGCGTCGCCGTGAACGAGCGGCTTTTGCTCGATGGGCAGGGGCAGTTCCATGGCGTCGACCAAGAGGTAGTCGGGCGCTGGCCGGATATTTTCCACTGCGGCAAGCATCGCTTGCTTGCTCGCCTGATAGATGTTCCAGGCGTCAATGCGGCTTGCATCGATTTCCGCGACGGCCCACGCCAGCGCGTGTTCGCGAATGCGCGGAGCAAGTTCCGTGCGACGTTCGGGAGTGAGTTTCTTGGAATCGTCAAGACCGACGATGCGGCGCCGCGGATTCAGAACAACGGCAGCCGCCACAACAGGACCAAACAGTGAGCCGCGCCCTGCTTCGTCGATCCCGCAGATGCGCATCCATCCTTGCTTTCGCGCCTGCAGTTCGTAGCGTGTGCAGCAGAGCCGCGCCATCGCGCGGGATTCTATCACAGCAATCGGGCGCGATGCGGAGCGTCGTTTGTGAGAAAGTTTCAAATGGAGAAACTGCCTCTACGCTGTGAAACTCGTTCCCTCATCGCCGGAAGGCCCGTAAATCGCCGGCACCTTGCCTTGCGCTTGACGAAGATAAATCGTCAACTGGCCGCGATGGTGGATTTGATCGAGCAAATTTCCCCAGATTGTTTCCGCCTGCTCGAGTTCAACGGATCCGCCGCGCATGGTCACGGTGACAGTCTTGCTGAATTGAGTTTCGGGTCGCCGCATTTTTTCAGATGCGTCACGGTGCGCAGCTTCGTATGCGAGGGCAATCTCCTCCATCGTTTGTGGCGGAGGCGGACTCGGCGGGACGTTGCGAAGGTCGTTGAAGCCGTCGATGATTTTCTCGATGACGCGCTCGTCGATCACGCATTGCCAGGCGAGGTCGCGAGTCGAACGCGAGCGCTCGTGTGGCTTCACTTCGAGGCTCGTTGGCGGAAACGCCCTAAGTACTTTGGCCGTCGTTTTTGCTTCGCGGTCCCAGATACGCAGGAAAATTTCCTTCGCGTCCATATCTAACGGCCTCCGCTGAGTTTCATCGCCTTCATCATGCGAGGATTGGCGAGACGGGTTTCGCTGAAAGCGGATAGGCTGCAGCCAGGCAGCCTAAGTGAACGCTGTAGCGAATCTATTCGGCTGATTCTTTTGCGGTAGCGGGCTGCTCGGTTCGTGCTGCGCGCTTGATGCGTGCTGACTTGCCCTTCAATCCACGCAGATAATAAAGCTTGGCGCGGCGCACATTCCCTTGCTGAACGACTTCGATCGAGGAGATCATGGGTGAGTGCAGCGGGAAAATTCGCTCGACACCGATGCCGAAGCTGACGCGCCGGACAGTGAAACTTGCGCCAGCTGTATGGCCTCGACGCTTGATCACGACGCCTTCAAACGGCTGAATACGCTCTTTTTCTTTTCCGCCTTCGGCTTCGCGTAGTTTCACGTTGACGCGAACCGTATCGCCCGGGCGGAACGCCGGAAAATCCGTGCGTAGTTGAGACGACTGTGCCTTATCGATGGGTCGATTCATGTGCTTTTCCAGGCAGACCCGCTCAGGTGGGGCCAGCTCATTCAGCGCGATTGCTTAATATACCGAAAAGGTGCATTTTTGGCCATAAAATTCAGACATGGTTTTTCAGAGAGGCTAAAGCTTTCATGAATTCCGCCGAGTGATGGCGGCTCGCATTCGCGCAAATGCCGTGCTATTTTTGTGAAGGAACGACACGGCTCATGTTTGAAAACCTCACAGACAAACTTCAGCGCGCCTTCAAGAACCTCCGCGGACAGGGAAAACTGACTGAGGAGCACCTCGATTCCGGACTTGCGCAGATTCGCGAAGCCCTGCTCGACGCAGACGTGAATCTCGGCGTGGTCGACGAAATCGTAGCGCACATCCGAGAAAAAGCGCTGGGCTCCGAGGTTTTGCTGCAACTTTCGCCGGACCAACAGGTGGTAAAAATCGTTCGCGACGAGCTTTCCGAACTCCTTGGCAAAGAAGTGCGGATGCAGTTTGCGTCGCGGCCTCCCTCGGTTTGGCTCATTGTGGGATTGCAAGGCTCCGGCAAGACTACGACGACGGGTAAGCTGGGCAAATGGCTGGGCGAGCACGGGCATCGTCCCGTGGTAGTTTCGACCGACGTCTACCGCCCAGCGGCTCGCGAGCAATTGGCTCAAGTGGCCAAAGCGACGCACACGCCGAACTGGCCCGGCAAAGAAGCAGATAAGCCCCTGGAGCTGGTCCGCGGCGCGATGCGCGAGGCGAAACTTTCAGCTTATGACGTTGTGCTGGTTGACACGGCGGGCCGACTGCATATCGACGACGAGCTGATGAATGAACTTTCTACGTTGAAAAAAGAGCTGTCGCCGGCGGAGATTCTGTTTGTTGCCGACGCGATGATTGGCCAAGACGCGGTTCGCTCGGCAGGTGAATTCCATAAACAACTGGGCATCACGGGAGTCGTTCTCACGAAGCTCGATGGGGACGCGCGTGGCGGCGCCGCACTTTCCATTCGTAAGGTAACGGGCGCGCCCGTGAAGTTTGCGGGTATCGGCGAAAAGTACGACGCGATCGAGCAGTTTCACCCTGACCGGATCATCTCGCGCATTCTCGGCATGGGCGACGTCCTCACGCTGATTGAAAAAGCGGAAAAGACCATTGACGAAAAGCAGGCGCGCGAGTTGCAGCACAAGCTGACTCACGATGAGTTCACGCTGGAGGATTTTCGCGATCAGCTGCGGCAGATTCGCAAAATGGGATCGATCGAGCAGCTGATGGGAATGCTTCCGAAAATTGGACCGTTCGCAAAATTGCCGACGAATACCGAACTGGATGAGAGCCGTTTGAAGGTTGCGGAAGCGATCATCAATTCTATGACAGCGGCCGAGCGCGATGACCACAACCTGATTGACGGCAAGCGCCGCAAGCGAATCGCGCGCGGCAGCGGAACCAGCGTTCAGGAAGTGAACGAAGTCCTCAAGCAGTACGCGGAGATGCGCAGGATGATCAAGATGTACGGCAACACCATGCGCGGCAAGATGCGCGGCCTAGGCAAGCTCCGTTCCGGCCTGAGCTAGTAGCAAAAACATCGAGAATCCCAACCGCCTTGACATCAACCACGGTATATGACTATAGTCATGAATGACTATGGTCACACATAAAACCGGCTCACGACGAGAAAGAAAGCACGTCGCGCTGCGCGCGCGCATCGTTTCGACAGCGATTGACCTGTTTTCTCGACATGGTTTTGCCAACGTGACGGTGGACCACATCGCGGACGTAGCGGATATCGGCAAGGGGACGGTCTACAACTATTTCCAAGCCAAGGAAGACATCCTTGTCGCTTACATGGTGGACGTAGAACGGAAGGTGCAGCAGAAAGTCCCGGATTTTGAAGCGCCGAAGAAACCGCTCGACTCGATTCTAGTGGATTTTCTGCGCTTCCAGTTTCGCCTCAAGAAGCCGTATCACCAATTCGTCCGCGTGTTCCTGGCGCAGATGTTTGCGCGAACCGCGGAAACTCTTCCGTACATGGTGGAAATGCAGAAGGCGATCGATCCGCCCTTGGAACAGCTCTTCCGGGGCTTGCGGTCGAGCGGATTGATTCGCACAGATCTCGACATTTTTTCGTTGATCACGGTGTTTAAGACGATTCACCTAGGTCTAACCGCGGTATGGGCTGTTGAAGGGCCACCGTTCCGAGGAACGGAGCAGGTTCTAAAGCAAGAGATCCAACTATTCTGCGAGGGGATCAGGGGGAGACGCCAATGAAAGCGATCGCTGCCGTTCTTGTTTTTTTCGCAGGGCTCGGAGCACTCGGCGCATACCACGCGAACAGCCGCAACAGTTCGACGGGAACCCCAAACGTGAATCCTTTCAGCCGGCAATATCGCGAGGGAGAAAAAATCAGCTATCACATGAAAGCGACGAATAAAGATCGGCTGAAGACAATGAGCTATGAGGCGCAGGCCGACGGCGTGGTGAAGAAGGACGCGGCCGGCCATTTTTATGAAGAGTATCAGTGGTCTGGCGTGGTTTGGGATGGTCGAACCGCCCAGATTCCTGCTGACTTCCGGCAGATTTTATCTTTGGACCTGAAATCGCGGCCGCAACTGCCGGATTTGCAGCATGCAGGCTCGGCCTTGGTGGGGCCCACACTGGACTTGTTTAGCTTTTACAGCGATTTGATAATCGCGCTCCAACAACCTGGACTGAAGAACGCCGGAGATCACACCTATGTAAAGCTTGGCGGCCCGAACTCATGGGCCGCAGGCGAGGGCTTGATTCTCGGTGAAGATTCCATCGATTTCGATTTGACTGTACAGAGTATCGACCGCAGCGCTGGCGTCGCGACACTACTCGTCCGACACGTGCCTCCGCCGCAGCCACAGATCCACACGCCAGCCGCGTGGATGCAAACTCCCGTTGTGGATGAGCCCAATAACTGGGTAGAGGTCGGCAGGAATCAAGCGGGGAAGTATGTCGCTTCGATCGGCAAGGAGACGTTTGACGATGTCATACGCGTCAGCTTGGCCGACGGGCATGTGCTGTCGGCAACGATGGACAATCCAGTGGAGGTTTCGGAACGCGAGTGCGAAGACGCGGCGCTAACGGTATGTGGGGCGCCGATTCGGTATCAAATCCGGAGGAAGATTGCCATCCAGTAGGGTAATTCACTGGGTCAAAAGCACGGTTTTATTGGGCTTTTGAAATTGCGGAAGCTTACGTTATACTCTGAACTGCCTTTTTGGAGGAATATACCGAGTGTTGATGATTCGCTTGTCCCGCATTGGCAAGAAGAAGCAGCCAGCCTACCGTGTTGTTGTGATTGAAAAGACCCGCCCTCGCGACGGTCGCTTCGTTGAAATTGTAGGGACTTACGATCCTTTGAAGAAACCTGCTGCAGTGAAACTAGACGCCGAGCGCATCAAGTATTGGCTCGGGTGCGGTGCGCAACCCAGCGATACCGTCCGTAGCTTCTTGCGTCATCAGAAGATAGCCTAAAGCGCCGCACCGTTTAGCCGCAGGTTCCCAACGCCCGGGCTCGAAGCTCCAGCGCAAATTCCCGCTCCCGGAGGTATCTCATGAAGGAGCTCGTTGAGGAGATCGCGAAGGCTCTTGTCGACCATCCTGACCAGGTTACCGTAAAATCAATTGAAGGTGAGCAGGTTACAGTGCTTGAATTACGAGTCGCGCCCGACGATCTTGGGAAGGTGATCGGGCGTCAAGGCCGGACAGCAAAATCGATTCGCACGCTGCTGGGCGCGGCCGGCATGAAATTGAAGAAACGGTTCACTTTGGAAATTCTCGAATAGCGTGAGCGATTCCCCGGCCGATCGTGTCACTCTGGCAAGAATCCTGCGCCCGCACGGGCGGCGCGGTGAAGTTGCCGCTGAGATCCTCACCGATTTTCCCGAACGGCTCACGCGGCTGAAGTCTGCATTGCTTTGGGACGGCAGGAATTCGCCGCGCGATGCTGCGATTAGCGGATGCTGGCTGAGCAAAAGCCGCGGCGGCCAAGCGATCTTTCATTTCAAAGAATCCGGCTCCATTTCTGATGCGGAGAAGCTGGTCGGCCTGCAAGTTCAAGTGCCGATGGCCGAGCGCGTTGTTTTGCCCGCGGGCAGCTATTACGTGACGGATTTGATCGGGTGCGAAGTTTTTGAAACGCGCGACGCTGCCGCCAAACTCGGCGTAGTGCGAGACGTACAATTCACTGGCGAGAATGTTTCTGGAACGCCGATACTCGTCGTTGATGCGCGAGCTGGCGAACTCCTCATTCCCTTGGCAGTGGAGATTTGCAGGAGCGTTGACGTGGCGGTTCGACGCATTGAGGTTGTGCTTCCCGAAGGCCTCCTCGATTTGAACCCCTCGAAATCGAATCGCTGAAGCCGCGACGCCGAGTGCGGTAAGATTCACCGGTGCGTTTCGACATCATCACGATTTTCCCGGAGTTTTTTCGCGGGCCGCTCGATTACGGCATCGTCCGGCGGGCGCGTGAAGCGAAGATCGTCGATATTGGCGTGCACGATTTGCGCGATTTCACGCACGACCGTCACCGCACGGTCGACGACCGGCCGTTTGGCGGCGGCGAGGGGATGGTGCTGAAGCCAGAGCCAATATTCGAGGCGGTAGAATCTCTGGTTGGACCGATAGGCGAGGCGCAGCGAGGCAGTGTAGCGGAAGACACGGCAGTTGTATTGCTCTCGGCGGCGGGAAAATCATTTCGGCAGGAGACGGCCCGGCGATTTTCGCAGCTGAAGCAGATCGTGCTGATTTGCGGGCGCTATGAAGGGGTGGACGAGCGCGTTGCGCAGTATCTGGCGACAGATGAGATCTCAATTGGGGACTTCGTGCTCTCTGGAGGAGAGCTGGCGGCAGCCATGGTTCTTGACGCAGTGACGCGGCTTATTCCCGGCGTGCTCGGTAATGAAGATTCCGTGGAAAATGAATCGTTTGCTATTGTGAGCCTCGATGATTTCGCCGATTCGTCGATAGCGCGACAGCAGGCTGACGACAGCTCCGCACATGGGCGAATTTTGGATTATCCGCATTACACGCGTCCGCAGAATTTCCGCGGTTGGGAAGTGCCGGAGGTCCTCGTGAGCGGGAATCATCAGGAAGTTCGCCGCTGGCGGAAACGAATGGCAATTGAGAAAACGCAGGGCAACCGGCCAGATCTGCTCGCTGGCACGAGCCCGCGTGGGGCGAAAAAATCTCCGGGAGAAAACTGACTGATGGCCATCATCGATTTTCACGATCACTACTATCCTCCGGCGTATATCGATGCATTGCGAAACGGCCAAAGCACGGTGAAGGTCGACTTGGATGCCGAGGGCAATCCGCGGCTGCATTATCCGGGCGATTACAACGTGGCCGTGCGTGGACATCGCGATATTGATTTTCGCGAGCAAGAGCTGGCGAAGTATGGCGTCGACGTGCAGGTGATCTCGCTGACGACGCCCGGAACCCACGTGGAGACGCCGGCAAATGCGGCAAAACTCGCGTCCCTGGTGAATGATGCGTTTGCAGATGTTGCAGCGCGCAAGAAGGGAAAGTTCGTCGCGCTGGCGACGCTACCGCTGAACGATCCAGCGGCGTCAGTGAAGGAATTCGAGCGCGCAACGCGGCAGTTTGGATTTCGCGGCGCGATGCTCTTCAGCAACGTCAATGAAGTTGCATTGGCGGACGAGCGCTTCTGGCCGCTGTATGAAGTCGCGGATGAGTCGAACGCGATTTTGCATATTCATCCGACGGCGCCTGTTGGTGTGGAAGCCATGCAAGACTACTGGCTGATGCCGCTGGTCGGTTTCTTATTCGACACGACACTCGCGGCAGAAAAGCTCGTGTTCAGCGGCGTCGCAGAGCGCTTTCCACGAATTCGGTGGGTATTGAGCCATCTCGGCGGCGCGATTCCTTATATTGCGGAGCGCGCGGACCGCGGATTCTATGCGTTCAAAGAGTGCCGCGCGAAGATTTCGAGACCGCCGAGCGAATATCTGAAGCAGTTTTACTACGATACGGTGAATTTCGACCCGCTGGCGCTGAAGCTGGCCGTCGATTTCGCCGGCGCGGAGCATGTTTTGGCCGGCAGCGACTATCCGCATCAGATTGGCAGCATTCCGGAAATGCTCAAATCGTTGCGCAGTCTACACATCCCGGAAGCAGATCGCGCCAAAATTCTCGGCGGCAACGCCGCGCATCTGCTGAATTTAGCCGCGTAAATGTTGATTAGTTTTGGACGGTCGCATACACTAGTTGTTTCCGTTGACTGGTTTTTGCAGGCCGAGGTGCCGCATCTGGATTCTAACGTCGCGCCCATTTAATTTAAGGAGACGATTCTTTGCCGAAGCGCACTTTTCAACCGCATGTTCGCCGGCGCCATAAGAAGCACGGCTTCCGCTCGCGAATGAAGACCAAGAATGGCCGGAAGGTACTGGCGCGGCGTCGCGCCAAGGGACGGCACGCGCTGACGCGCGTTTAGCATCCACCGTGGCAGAAGAAAGGCCTGTTGCCGAGCGTCCGCCAAAGCGGAATTTACCTCGTGAATGGCGGCTGGTGAGGCGCGCGGAATATGAAGCGGTGTACCGCGAGGGGCGGCGGCGCGCAGGCGCAACGTTCGTGATCTTTGTGCGCCGTAATGGTTTGCCGCGCGATCGTTTCGGAATGAGCGTCAAGAAGGCGTTGGGTAACGCGGTGGTAAGGAACCGAATCCGAAGGCGCGTGCGAGAGATATTGAGGTTGCATCGCGAAGAGATCGCTCCGGGATGGGATATGGTGATACATCCGAGTCGCACAGCGGCGACGCTGAAGTTTGCAAAGCTCGAAACGGAGCTGCTCTCTCTGCTCCCCCGGCAAAAGAGAGAAGCGGAATGAAGCGCGCAAGCATAGGCTTATGGCTTGCGCTGGCCAGCATACGCGCGTACCAGATTTTCCTCGGACCTTTTCTTGGTGGTGGCTGCAAGTTTTCTCCCTCCTGCTCGAGATACGCGTATGAGGCGGTCGAACGGTTTGGCGCGCGTCGCGGGTCATGGCTTGCCTTGAAGCGCCTGATGCGCTGCCGGCCATTCTCTCCGGGAGGATACGATCCTGTTCCGGAAGAAGCGGCTGAGCGGGAACGCGAGACACACGATTCGCGTAGCGTAACGGCTCCAGGTGACGGCAGGGCCGTGGAGGTCTTGCGTTGAGCGACGAGCAGCGCGCTGGCCTGGCCCTGTTGTTGATGGTTTTGGTTTTGATGTTGTGGTCGCGTTTTTACAAACCCGCCGTTCCCGCGAAGCCCGCAGACACAAATCCTCCGGCCGCGACAGTCCAGTCACAAAAACCGGCAGCTCCCTCCGTAACGCCATCACCTTCCGAGAAAAGTAAGGCTTCCACCGCAACCGAAACGGAGCATTCTGCGAAGCCGCCTAAAGAAGCCGCCAAAGAAGAAATCATTGCGATTGAGGGCCCACTTTATCGCGTCGAGCTTTCGAATCACGGCGGCGTAGTGCACAGTTGGAAGCTCGACAAGTACCGCGATAACGAAACTCCGCCTAAGCCTCAGGAACTGGTGAATGCCGTAGCGGCAGGACAGTTGAATGCTTGGCCGCTTTCGATTCACTTGGACGATCCAAAACTCGCCGCGGCGGCAAACAATGGCCTCTACGTCGTGAAAAATTCGTCAACCGATATTCACGCGCCCGGCGAAATTGACTTCGAATGGAGCGACGGGCATTTGGACGTTGTCAAGCAATTCAAATTTGCGACCGGTTACAAGATGGAGTTGAGCGTTTCGGCAACGCTTGATGGACAGCCTCTACCCGTCGGAATTGCATGGGGTGGCGGCTTTGGTGACCAATCTGTGCCGAACGCCGCTGCGCTGACGCAAGTTTTCTACAGCGAAGCAAACAAGATCGAAGCGCTCTCTTACAAAAAGCTCGGCGTGAAGACGCATCCGGAGATACCGACGCAGGTCTCGGGCTTTATCGATGCAGCGGGAATCGAAGACCAATTCTTCACCGCGGCATTCCTGCCAAGTCATCCAGGAATGAATCTGTGGGACTGGACCCAGACGCAGAGCGTAACCGAAGAAGGAAAAACGTCGCAGCCCCCCATCCCGGAAATGGCCGCAGGAGCTCAGACGCCCGGCCCTTGGGACGTGCAACTCTACGTTGGGCCGAAGGAACTATCGGAGCTTGGCAAGCTTGAGCCGAATCTGACCGGGCTGGTGCAATTCGGCTACATGAGTTTTATCGCCAAGCCGCTGCTGAAGATTCTGAAGTGGACGTACAAGTACGTGCCAAATTATGGCTGGGACATTGTGCTGCTGACGCTGGCCATCAACATGGCGCTTTTCCCGTTCAAGGCAAAGAGCTGGCGCTCGATGAAGAAAATGCAGGACGTGGCGCCGAAGCAGAAAGCGATTCAGGAGAAGTACAAGAAATATTCGATGCGCGATCCGCGCCGGCGGCAAATGCAGGAAGAAATCGGCGCGCTCTACAAGGAGCACGGGGTAAATCCGCTCGGTTCGTGCTTGCCGCAACTGGTGCAGTTTCCGATTTGGTGGGCGCTGTACCGAATGCTGGAATTTTCGATCGAACTGCGCCACGCGCCGTGGATCTGGTGGATACACGATCTGTCGGCGCGGGATCCTTATTACATCTTGCCGATTCTGATGACCATCGCGATGTATTACATGACCAAAATGACGCCGCAGACGGTGACGGATCCGGCGCAACAGAAAATGATGACGCTGATGCCGCTCGCGTTCGGAATTTTCCTCTTCCTCTATTCCAGCGGCTTGGTGCTTTACATTTTTACGAGCAGTTTGGTGGGAATTGTGCAACAGTGGTATTTGAATCGCGCCGACCCTCTTCCCTCGCGTAGTAAGTTCAAGAATAAGCCCGCAAAAGCCTGACAATCAGATCTGAAGTTTAGGGAAGATCAACCAGATAGCCGCGCTTCCCCACGTTGAAGCAACGCGTGCGGCCGATCTGGTCGCTTTTTCCGCCGCATTCGTGGATGTGACCGCAGAAAAGCATTTCAGGCTGCTCGCGCTCGACCCATTCGCGAACAGCGCGGCTGCCGGCGTGTTTGCCGGGGGCAAATTCATCGAGCTTGCTGCCATAGGGCGGCGCATGCACGACGAGATACAGCGGCGAGTGACCGCGGAACGTGTTGAGCGCCTCGGTGAGCTGGTCTTCGCTGTATTCGCCGGGCGTGTCAAATGGAGTGGGATTGCTGTAGCCAAGTCCCGCCCAGAACGTTGAGTCGAGCTGGCGAACCTGCTGATGAAAATCGACAAGGCCAGCGTCCGCACAGAATTTCTGATTTTGCTGAATGGTCTCGTGGTTTCCGGGAATGACCCAGACGCGGTCGGCCTGCCTCGCGAGAATCGGGCCGCAAGTATCGTGGCCTTTGCCAAAGTTCGTCAGGTCGCCGGCAGAGATGTAAACGTCCGCAGGGACGCCGAGTAACTTCTCAAGGGATTTCACGTCGCCGTGAATGTCACTGAAAATCTGAATTCTCATTGCCGGTTGCTCGACGACGCGCTGTCGCGTGAAAATCGCGGTGCGCGTCCGACGAATCCATAGTTAAGCATTTTGCCCTCAGAATCAAACGAAACGTAAAACAGAAACGGCATAGGCTGGCCCTTGTCTCCAGTGAAAAAACGCATATCCGTGTATTCGACAACGTGCTTGCCGTCGTTTTCTGTGAAATGGACTAGAGGGAAGCGCGAGAACCACAGGAAAGTCTCGACCGGTTCGAGGCCGCGAGCCTCCTGGATGTAGCGATTCGATGGAGAATCGGCGAAGAAGCGAAACGCGGGGTCAGTGGTATCTCGCAAACAGAATGTGGATTGGTATACGCCATTTGGTGTGAGAATCAGGCCGTCCCAATGAAGGAACGAGATTGGCATGGGCATCGCGCCAATGTTTTCAGCGGAGATGTGCTGACGCGACGCGAATGCGCGCACACGTGACATCGCTGCATGATGCGCAAACCCGCATGCAATGATGTAAGCGCAGGAGAGGCAGAATCCCGCTTGACACCATCGTGTGCGAGATATGCACGCGCCGAAGCCTCGCCAAATGGGCATGAAAAGGACGGCCGCGAAGATCCCAGAAGCGACGATTACGGGCAATAGGTGAAACGGAAATTCCGCAGCGCGCGCCAAAGCCCACACTGCAAGCGCCGAAAGCGTCAGAAACACCCATGTTGCGGTTGCCCGTTTGACTCTGTTCCCGCTGCGATGATGCACCCATGCGCCGAGCTGCGGCACGAGCAGGAGAGCGGTGAGAATGAAATCGATGATGAAAAGAGAGTCCCACGCGACGCGATCTTTCGAGAATGGATTGAGCATGCGCGTGCCGAACGACGTGAAGCCATCGAGAATGATGTGGCTCGCGATGCCAGCCGCATAGATCGCAAAGAGAAATGCGAACGACGGAGGCGTCCAATCTTCGCGTCCAGGGCGCTTTGCATACCACA
>Ga0126373_10002650_pt1 | contig 13209 bp, 9 predicted proteins | sample PanSoiMetPlot_11_FD_92545 | JGI IMG/M metagenome (GOLD analysis project Ga0126373, IMG submission 92545) | Tropical forest soil microbial communities from Panama - MetaG Plot_11 | ecosystem: Environmental > Terrestrial > Soil > Tropical forest > Bulk soil | place: Panama | collected 2016-02-17
CGCCTACCCGATGCACGAGCTGGCCGCTCACCCCGATGCGGCCAGGCTGTTCGCGCTGTACAACTCCCACAGCGGGTCGGTGGACAAGGCGGGCGCGGGGGAGACGGGCCAGGGCACCATGTTCGAGCCCTGGCCGACTACCGGCGTGCCGCTGGCGGCCCGCGAGGACTGGCGTGAGGTGCTTGAGGCCGCCGCCAGCACCGGCACTAGCCACCTCTGGCTGGCCTTCCACGGCACCGGCGAGGTCCACGACCGGCAGGTAAGCCAGCGCGGCGCCTGGGCCGCGACCTGCCTGGCCGCCGAGCGCGCCCGCGCGGCGGGGCTGCGCGTCGGCTGCAACGTCTTCCTCACCGCCGCCAGCCTGCCCCGGCTAGATGAGCTGACCGCCGCCGTGCAGCATCTGGCGGACGCGGGCGCGTGCTTCGAGACAGCGAGCTTCCTGCCGACTCCCCGGTCCCGGCGAAACGAGCGGCTGCGCCTGACCCTCCCCGAGCTGGCCCCGGTCGCGGCCCGGCTCGCCGAGCTGGCCAACCCGGTCAACACCTGCCAGTGGACCGGCCCGGAAGCCCGGACCGAGGCCGCCTACGTCCGGCAGGCCCTGGCCGGCGGCTGGCCGGGAATCCCGGATCCCGCGCCCGGCGAGCTCGCCCTGGTATGCAGGCCCGGCCTCGATGTCCACTCCGGCCTGGCCGGCCTGTACCGAGCCCGGCACGGCAACCTGCGCGCCGACGGCATCGCCACCGTGCTCGGCCGCGCCCTGGACCGCGGCCGCGAGCCCGATGACGCGCTGTGGTTTGGCCCCCGACCGCACCCCGGGCCAGCCGAGCTCGCGGCCCGGTACGGTGACGCCACCGGGCTAGGGGTCCACCCCGGGCCGGAATCGGTGCGATACCTGTGGCTCGACCGCGCCCGCCAGCATCTCGCCCGGTGCCGCCCGCGGCCAGGCAGTCCTAGCGCAGCCGCCGCCTGAGCACCGCGGCAACCTCGTCAGGCGTGCTGTGCAGGAAGAAGTGGCCGCCGTCGAAGACCTCGAGCCGGAAGCCGGCTGATGTCAGGTTTTCCCACGCCCGCAGGCTGTCCAGGCTGATGCCCGGGTCATGGCGGCCGCCCAGCGCCGTGACCGGCACCGCCAGCGGACCCCAGCTCGGGACATACGTCTCATAGACCTCGACGTCCGCGCGGAGCAGCGGAAGGAGCAACTGCACGAGCTGAGGCTGGGCAAGCACCTCCGGCGACGTCCCCTCGAGCTGCGCGATCATCGCGAGAAACTCATCGTCGGGCAGGTCGCGCAGGCGCTGCGTCGGCGGCAGGCACGGCGCGCCCAGCCCCGAGACGAACAGGTGCCGTGGCGGCTTGCCCAGCGCGGACAGCAGGTGCGCGAGTTCGTAGCAGATCACGGCGCCCATGCTGTGCCCGAACAAGGCGAAGTCACTCCCCGCGCGGCTGGCCAGGGGCTCGCTCAACTGGGCCGCGAGCTGTTCAGCCGAATGGAGAGCGGGCTGCCGGTAAAGGCTCTCCCGCCCCGGCAGCTGGACCGGGATCGCGTCGATGCCCGGAGCCAGCAACTCCGGCCACTCCCGGTAGACCGACGCGCCCGCCCCGGCGTGGGGGAGGCAGAACAGCTGGACCGCGTCCGAGTCCAGGGTGGGCGGGGGAGTGGCCTCCGCCCGGCAAGGGGGGAAGCACGACATGTTGGTCGCCCTCGTCATGGATGCACTTCCTCAGCCTGGGCGCCCCGTGCCGCCGCCCCGGTCCGCTGCCTGATCCACCTGGCGATGCCGGCCGCCGTCGGGTCCTCGAAGAACTCGACCAGCGTCATGTCCACGCTGTAGCGCCTGCCCACCTGCGTGAGCAGCCTCATCGCCAGCATCGACTGCCCGCCGCCTTCGAAGAAGTTTTCCTCAAGGCCGAAGCTCGGCACGTCGAGCAGCCGCCCGATGATGGCGGCGATCTCGGCGTCGAGAGCCTCGGCGTCCGCCAGGCGGGTGCCGTGACCGGCCGGAGAGGACGGGACGGCCGGGGCCGGGAGCCGCGTCCGGTCGATTTTCATGTTGGCGTTCTTCGGCAGTTCGGGAAGCCGGGTCAGCCGCGACGGAACCATGTACTCGGGCAGCCGATCACGCAGGTATGCGATCAGGTCCCCGCATTCCGGGAATTCCTTCCCCGCGTAGTAGCTGGCGAGCGTTTTATCGCCGGATTCGGTGTCAGTGACCGCGATGGTCACCGATTCCGTGACCCCGGGATGCTGGAGCAGCGTCGCGTCGACCTCATTCATCTCTACGCGGAAACCCCGGATCTTAACCTGGAAATCGGCGCGGCCGAGGAAATCCAGCGAGCCGTCGGCCAGCTGGCACACCAGGTCACCGGTCGCGTACATGCGCTTGCCCGGTTCTGCCGCGAAGGGATCGGCGAGGAACCGCTCGGCGGTCAGGTCCGGGCGGCCGAGATAGCCCTTCGCGACACCGTCGCCGCCGATGTACAGCTCGCCCGGCACCCCAGGCGGCTGCGGACGCAGCCGGCCGTCGAGCACATAACAGGTCGTGTTCGTTACCGGGCGGCCGATCGGCACCCTGAGCTGGCCCGCGGGCACCGGCGTGACGTGGTGCGCCGTAGCCAGCGTCGTGCATTCCGCCGGGCCGTAACCGTTGACCAGAGCGCAGCCCGGCAGTGCGGCGACCGAGTTGGCCTGCCTGACCGCCAGGTTGTCGCCGCCGACCAGAATCTGGGAGACGGTGCCGAACGTGGCCGGGTCATCCGCCGCGAGCTGGTTGAAGAGCGGAGCGGCGATCACCATGATGTCGATGCGGTGCTCGCGCAGGGCCGCGGCCAGCCGGCCAGGCGAGAGGATCGTGTCACGGTCGAAGCCGACGAGCTCGGCCCCGTTCAGCAACGCCCCCCACACCTCGACGGTGACGGCGTCAAAGGCCGCGTTGGAGATCTGCGCCACCCGGACGCCGGGCTCGAACTTGAGGTAGTCCGCTTTTCTGATGCGCTGCACCACGTTGCGGTGCGTGACGCATATTCCCTTCGGCGTGCCGGAGGACCCCGATGTGTACACGACGTAGGCCAGGTCGTCTGGGTCGGCATTACCGCTGATCCTGACGTGGTGGGCGTCGTCGTCGCGCGCCTCGTCCGCCAGGAGTTCGCCCACCGTGACCACGGGGATTCCGAGCTTGCTCAGATCGCCGGGATCGCCCGCGCCTGCGTCGGTCAGCAGCGCCATCGGCCTGGCCTCATCAAGCAGCGCGCGCAACCGGGCGTCCGGCTGCGCCGGGTCAAGCGGCAGGTAGGCGCCGCCCGCCTTGACCGCGGCCAGCATGCCCGCGATGACGCCGAGGCTGCGGTCGGCGAGGATCCCGATCAGCCGGCCGGGCCGCGTGCCGAGTTCCTGGAGCCGGGCCGCGAGCGTGCTGGCCGCCCGGTCAAGCTGACAGTAGGTCAGGGTCACGGGACCGTAGGTCACGGCGGGCGCATCGGGACAGACCGCGACCTGCTCCGCGAACAGATCGCTCAGCGAGTTGCCTTCCGGCATTGGCGTTCAGTCCTTTCGCCAGGTTACGGCCGGCCGGCCGGCCGCCATAGCGGCTTGATATTCCCGGCTTTCTCGATCATTCCGTGGCAGTAGGAGCCGCTGTGGTCACGACTCTGCGTCGGCATGAAGGGGTACTGCAGCCGCTTGTGGTCGACGAGGAAAATGTGGTCGGCCGGCATCGTCTGAACCTGGACCGCGTCGGCAAGATCCGGCAGGTGTTCCGCCGGGACCCGCACGGTGTAGCTGCGAGGGCCGCGGTCCAGCACGCGGAGCGCCCGGAAGCGCTCGGCGGGTACGTCCATGGGCGTGTTGCTGTACATGTAGGGACGGTTCAGCAGGTCGATTTCGAACAAGGCCCGCACCTTGTCGTCGTCCCACCAGCCCTGGCTCTGCGCGAAGCGGCGCACATGCTCGGCGAAGACTTCCCGGTGCTCGTGCAGCACGGAGTGGATGAAGAGGCCGTAGTTGTTCACGTCGTAATAATCGGCCTCTCGGATCGAGAACTCGATGTACGAGAGGATGGGGTCGTCTTCGGGCTGCTGACGCAGGAACTCGGCGAAAGCGGAGAAGATGTCCTGATAGCGAATATGCGACGTCCGCACCAGATAGCGGCTCACGGTCCTCAGGCTGCACGTGTTGTGCAGCGCGTGGAAGGAATAGAAGTAATACATGCCCTCGACGAATTCCTCTTCCGTGACCTCTCTCGTGCCAACCACGATCCGGGCTTCGGCGATTTCTCCCCCGGCTGATCTGGTGACGATGCCCATTGAGTCTGAATTGTGGTAGATGGGCGTGTTGTTCAGGAGCAGGTGAGGGTAGGCGATCACCGTTTGCGCCTCGTTGTCGCACAGCGTGCCGATGCCCCGCTTGAAAGACTCGAGGGTTTCGCCCGGAAGCGGCCAGATCAGCTCGATGAAGGAGCTGATCTGCTTTTCGCGCAGGTCTTCCTGGATCTCGGCGAACGCGCTCAGCTTTATGTTCGCGCGAGAGATCAGGTTAAGGCTGTACGGCTCGAGAGTCTGGAACGAGACGGGCTGAGACGAAATGAGGTTAGCCTCCTGAAAGATGCTGGTGATCTTCGTGACAGCGTGCGGCTTGTTTTTGGCCGCTGAGAAGTAGACGATGTTCGGCGCCCCGTGATCGCTCGCGCACTTCGTGATGTGCCGGGAGATGTCAACATCGCGGCTCAGCATGCCCCAGTTGGCGTCGGCGATGAAAAGGTACAGTATTTCGTTCTTGGCGATCCATTTGATCTCGTCGCAAACCCGCTGCTCGTCGAAGCGGTGGACGCGGTCATTCGTCGCGGCGCCCCAGAAACAGAAGCCGCAGTGATAGGGGCAGCCGCGGTTTGTCTCTAGGACGGCTATGCTGTAACCGAGGTCGAAGACCCCGGTCAGGAACGGCGAGGGGATGTCATCCAGGCTGCTGATCCGGGGCTGCTTCTGGGTGGTGACAATCTCGCCGTCACGGTAGAAGGTGAGGCCGTTGACCTCGTGGAGTCGCGGGCTGGGTTCCGTGAGCGCCAGCAGGTACTGCGCGAACGTAATCTCCCCTTCTCCGTTGCAGACGACAGTGCGCTCGTCCGTCTTGCGCAGGTAGCGGTGGCCTTGCGACATCACCTGGGGGCCGCCCAGGATGATCTGAGCCTGCGGCCTGGCCTGCCGGACGGCCTCCACCACGGACCTCACCAGGCCCATGTTCCACACGTAGCAGCTAAACGCGTACACGTCGCCTTCCGACCTGAGCAGGTCGCGAATTATATCGGCGCGGGGTGTCTTGGCGACGACCGAAAAGCGCTCGAAATAGTACTCGCCGCGAATAACCGAATCCGCCGTGGCGTATGCCTGAAGATATCCGGAGGCCAGCGGTGTCATTCGTTCGAAGACGGTCAGTTCAACGAGCACGACCTTCTTCAATTGCTCGCCCTTCAGCAGGTGGGGATTACCCACTGGTTGGTAGAACTTTCCCAGGTCCCCTCTGCGAACTTGCCGTACATTCGAAAATAACATTTTGTATTGATTAAGTCAATCTCCGGTGGCCGAGCACCAAGCCGAAGTTACGTCTGCTGAGGTAGCGAGTCTGGGCACGCAGTAGATGAGTTCCGCCTCAGTGGTCACACTGGACTCTCAGCCCCCATGCCGCCGTTTGCGCGCAGCGTAACTCCTGAGTGCGCGCAGGAAGTCAATCTCCCGGAACGCGGGCCAGTAAGCCTCGCAGAAGTACAGCTCAGAGTACGCGCTCTGCCAGATCAGAAAGTTCGACAGGCGCTGCTCACCGCTGGTGCGTATCACGAGGTCGGGATCGGGCTGCCCGGCCGTATAGAGATGCCTCGCGATGTCATCGACGGTCACCGTCTCCGCTGCCTCCTCAAGGGAGCGCCCCGCTACTGCCTGCTCCTGTAGGAAGGAAACGAGCGCATCGATGACCTCCTGACGCCCGCCGTACCCAATCGCCAAAGTGACATGCTTCCCTGTCGCGCAATCGCGCGTCGCCTCGACGACCTCCTTCAGCGCCCGTGCCGTGCTGTCCGGAATGGCGTCCAGCATGCCCGCGATATGCACCTGCCACCCCAGAGCCGGACGGTTGAGGTTGGCGGCCACGATCTCTTCGATGACCCGCATCAGGAAGGCGACTTCACCGTCGTCCCTGCGGAGCAGGTTCTCCGTGGAGCACAAGAACAGGGTCACGTGCTTGATGCCCGCCGCCTGACACCAGTGCAAGACTCGCTCCACCTGCTGAGCGCCATGCTGGTGCCCAAGCCCGACGTCGGTCATACCCTGCTGGCGTGCCCAGCGCCTATTGCCATCCATAATCAATCCGACATGAGCAGGCTTGGGTTTGGATGATAGCTGTGCTCGCAGGCGTCGGGCATACATCCGGTAAACAAAACCGTGCAGCAGCATAAGTGAAAGTCTACGTGGGCAGTCAGGCGCTGACGGTTCGATTGGAGATGAGAGACCATCACCGCTGTCACGATCCCGGGGACTGGAGGTGATCCGGTCGAACTGCCGAAAGCTCCGGCTCTCGCAGTGGATCCGCGCCCGTGCCCGCCGCGTACGCGCCGAGCATCTCCTTGTAGGTCCGCCTGTATTCGATGCTGAAACGATCGGCTCTGGTATGAGCCTGCGAATGCAGGTCCAACGGGGCCTCAGTCGGAACCTGTCGTTTCAGGATCTCGTGGTCTTCCTCGAATATCGACTGCTCCACCGCAAGGAGCTCGTGGAGCTCCAGCCCACGCGCCAACATATCGTCATCCATCCCCACAGCCCAGAACTGCAGGATGTGCTCACCTGCCGCGTCGGCGGGCGTCGCAGCCTGGATCGTGATGCGGCGGCCGCCGAATGGCGAACCTATGCAGACACAGGCGAATGACGGCAGGCTCACGAAGTACCGCATGTCATGCTGGCCAGCCTCGCCGTTGGCATCAGCGTCCGGGCGATTCGGCGTGAGCTGTACGCCTGTGCTGTAGCTGAGCTGCCAGCCCTTCCTTTCAACCTGATACGGCGGCACCTCCTTACTCGTGTGGCCCATGGTTCTCCAGTGGACAAACGGTTGGTGGGCCCTGTCCCGGAAGTTCTCGGTGACCTGACGGATCCCGCAGGCCACCTCGTAAGGACGGCCCGCTGCGATGTGCCATTGGGCGCCTATTTCCTCCGGTAGCCGCGGAAACGGTACTCGCGGGCGTGACGATGCGCTGAGCGACGACCACACCAGGCCGTACGCCACTTGCGTCGGGTACACCGTCAAAGACGCGTGTGTTGGCTCCGTACCGTCCGGCAAGGAGGGGATCTTGACGCAGCGTCCGGACCTGGCATCGAAGAGCCATCCATGATATGGGCATTCAAGCAGGCCATCAACGATGCGTCCTTGGCTCATCGCCATCCCTCGATGGGGGCAATCGTTCTGAGTCACCGTGATGTGGCCGTCGACTCGTGCCACGGCCAGGTCTGTGTCCAGGATCCGTCCCTGGACAATCCCACTGTCGAGCTCGTCGACGGTCGCCACGGGAAACCAGGCATTCTCCAGGAGTCGGCGTTCTGCCCGATCCATGAAGATCACCTCGACCTTCCGGCGCAGTCTGGACTGAGTCGATGCCTACCACCGTACGGGACCAGATTTACACGTGCATCTCCCGGTTAGGAAGAGTGTCAGCAGATGCTGGCGGGAATCCTTCCTGCGCCGTGCTGCTGACACCCGCGCGGCTGCTCACTTTGGATACGTGGTGACCGCTTGTGGTACGCGGCGACCACCAGAACCGGACATAATGGGCGCAAAATGACCGTAACGTATCGCAAGTTGTCGTGGCGTACCACAAGTCGTCACGGCTGGTGCTGATGTGGCGGTGCGGTAGGCGGCAGACGCGCGCACCCGTCGGATCGCGCTCGTCCGGATCACCCTCGTCGAAGCCCCGGCCGGACAGGCCAGGAAACGATTTCCCGGCTTAACTCCGATTACGGAAGCCAGTACACGGGACGGGAGTTCCGTGACCTGTGCCTCGATAGCGGGATTATCCCGTTCGTCAGGAAAACCGCTATCTGCTATGACAACGCTGCGTAAAGAAAGGCCGGTTGCGGCGTAATATAAGTTTCTGCGAAAGCGGTAAGTGTCCAAACGGAGCGCAGCGCCGGGACGGCCGTTCGGTCGTTCCTGCTCGCTACGCGCCCCGTTGCCGGGAAGTGCATCACCCGGTCGCCGCAGCCGCCGGAGGATCTTCACGGGCAGGTCGCGTACCGACTCCGTGGAGAAGGTCGTCGATGTCGCCGGCCTGTGCCGCGACGCGCGGGAGAAGGCGATAATCGCGTGCCCAGCCACCGCTGACCAGGCGAGCCAGCGGGTCAGGCATGCGAACCTCGCGGCCAATATCAACTCTTGCCCGCAAGATGGCTGCCTGTTAGCATCTGTCTCGCTCCGCCCGGTGCCGACCATCAGTCCACGAAACGATAATCGCTGGCCGGTAATCGATTTCGACAGGGAAGAAACCGAGTGCGCATGATTGACGATCCCGCTAAGGAGTTGCCCAGGCCGATAGGTCCTGTCATTTCACTGACCGACGCCGAACGTGAAGCTCTCGACGAGGAATTCGGCCGCCTTGGCCGCTCTCTTCACTCCCTGCCACTTGATGACGAGGGATTTCTCACCGAGGCGGAATTCGCGGGAACCAGGCTGCCCGGGCACTTGCTCCGGGAATTGCGCCGTTTCCGGCGTCAGGGCAACAGCGCAGGCGCGCTGATCATCAGGAACGTTCCCGTCGATCCGGTGCTTCCGGCCACCCCGCTGGGAGGCCGCCTGGAGTCCTGGGGGGAGCTCCCGGTCGCGACCGTCACCCAGCTCGCGGTGACCTCGCAGATCGGTGATGTCATCGCCTACGCGGACGAGAAGGAGGGCGCTCTCATCCAGGAAGTCGTACCGATCAAGGGAGCGGAGAAACTCCAGGAAAACTCGGGCACGGTCTACCTGGAGCTGCATACCGAGAACGGCTTCCATCCTCACAAGCCCGACTTCGTAACCCTGGTGTGCCTGCGCCCCGATCACGCGCGGACCAGCTACACCGTCGTGGGGGCGGCGGCCGAGATGCTGCCCGCGCTGTCCGGTCATTGCGTAGAGGTCCTGCGCAAGCCTTCATACCGGCTCCACGCGAGCAGTTCGTTCGGCGCAGGGAAGCAAGGACTTCGGACCGGGCCGGTTGCCGTGCTCTCCGGCCCTGACCACAGTCCTGAGTTCCTGGCGGACTTCCATGCCATGGAGCCACTCACCGACGAGGCCATGACCGCGTTTTCGGAGCTGAAGAACGCGCTGCTCGCCACCATCAGGGGCGCGCGGCTGGCCGCGGGCGACCTGCTGGTCATCGACAACCGGGCAGCCGTCCACGGGCGCACCTCGTTCGCCGCCCGGTACGACGCGACGGACCGTTGGCTCCGCCGCTGCTTCGCGGTGTCGGACATAAGGCGCTCACGCGGAGCCCGGCCCGCCGGATCCCGCGTCTGCGCCCCGCTCGCCACCATAGGTCTGGCGGCGTTCCCCGGGGACCTGCCCGGCCCGGGAATCAGCGACCGCGTAGAGGGTGCCGCATGCAGCAATTCCTGACAAGCCTTAAAGAAATCTCCCGGGATCCGCCCCGGCGCATGCTCCTGCTCTATTCCGGAGGCCTGGACGGAACATACCTTCTTCACCGGCTACGGGAACTGGGGACCACCGCGATAGCGCTCAATGTGCGCATAGGTGAGCCAGATCCATCGAGCATGGCCGAGAAGCACGCCGGTATTCTCGGCGCCCCTTACCGGGAAGTAAATGTTAGCAGCCAGTTCTTTTCTGAGTTTCTCCCGGTCGCCGTGCACGCGGACGCCTGCTACCAGGATCAGTTTCCCGTCAGCTCCACTATTACCCGGCCACTCATGGCCCGGACCGCGGTGAAAGTGGCCCGGGAACTCGGATGCGACGTAATCGGCCATACCGCGACCTATATGCAGAACAGTGCGATGCGGCTGACCGGATCTGTCTGCGCTCTGGCCCCGGATCTTACGGTCGCGGCCCCGTTCCTCGGCTCCGACCTGCCCCGTTCAGAAAAGCTGGCCGCGCTCGCCGGCCTCCAGATAACTTTCCCCGAGGGAATACACAGCATCGACGCCAACCCGTGGGCCCGGGTGATTGAGTGCGGGTCGCTGGAAAACCCTGAGAACTACCTTGACGAGAGCGTCTTCCGGTGGACCAGGAGCGTCAGCGACGCTCCCGACGATCCCGCGGAGATCAGCCTCACCTTCGACGGCGGCCTCCCGTCCGGCCTCGACGACGTGCCGCTATCCCTGAGCAGGATCGTCACGGACCTCAACGCACTTGGCGGCGAACACGGGGTCGGCCGTTCCTCAGGCCTGGAGGACACCCCCTTCATGGTCAAGAATCACGAGATCCGTGAGGCTCCCGCCGCGACCGTCATCATCAAGGCGCACCAGGTCCTGGCCAACGCCGTCCTCACACCTCGCGAGCACACGGTACGCGGGCTCATCGGGCGCGAGTGGACCGTCGCCGCTGTCCAGGGCGGGTGGTTCACCCACCTCGCCGAGAGCCTGGCCCGCTGCCTCGCCGACCTGGACCGCCCCCTCGACGGAACGGTGCGACTGCGACTGCACAAGGGGTCGGTCACTGTCCTCAGCGTGACCTCCCCGAACGGCCTTTACTACGCCAGGCTCGGCGAGAGGTTCCACGAATCCATGGCCGAGTACGCCTACGCCCCCTGGCTGTCAATGGCCACCTTGCCCGACCGGCTCCGCCGGCCGGGAACGCCGAAATGAGTGATGGGTGAGATGAGCAATCAAAAGCACATCCTCGTCGACCTTTCCCACCCGGTACGGGACGGGATGACCACATACCCGGGGCTGCCCGGCCCGGTCATCGAGGACCACATGTCATGGGAAGACTCCCATGCCCGGTACGCCTCCGGAACTGAATTCCAGATCGGGCGCATTACGCTCGTGGCCAACACAGGCACCTACGTCGATGTCCCGGCCCACCGGTTCCGTGGCGGCGCCGACCTTTCGCAGATGCCGCTCTCGCGGTTCATCGACCTCAACGGGACCGCGGTCTCCGCGCCGACCGGGGCCAGGGATATCGGCCCTGAGGTCTTCCGCGGTCTGGATGTGGCCGGCCGGGCCGTGCTGGTGCACACAGGATGGGACCAGTACTGGGGAACCCCGCGGTACGGCATGGACGGCCACCCCTTCCTGTCCGCCTCCGCCGTGGAGTGGCTGTTGAGCCAGGGCCCCGCGATCGTTGGCATCGACTCCGTCAATATCGATGACATGCGGGACCTGACCCGGCCGGCGCATACCGGCCTGCTGAAAGCAGGCATCCCGATCGTCGAGCACATGACCAGCCTGCGGCAGGTGGTGGGAACGCGTTTCCGCTTCAACGCGGCACCCGTCCCGGTCGCCGGCATGGGAACCTTCCCGGTCCGTGCCTACGCGCTGGTCGAAGGTGACTAGCCGTGAGAAGGCTTCACATCGATGCCCAGGCCAGCACGGAGATCGCTTTTCGACAACCTGAACGATTCTTCTATCAGGCTGCATGAACGGGACTGTGTGTCTAGGGCAGAGTATGCTAACCTCAACGTTACATAGATGTGACCCATAAGAACTTGGAGGGCAGAAGCTACCGTCAGGCAAGATACGATTTCTTCCTTTCAGGAGACTGAATGTCCGGTTTTCGGGGCACAGGATATGAGGGGTTGATCTACGATCTGCCCGTGGATCGCATCCATGGAGTATTCGAGCGCCAGGTAAAAGATAGGCCTGATCGGGTCGCAATTGAATACGTCGGCGCGTCGATTTCGTACGGTGATCTGAATGCCCAGGCCAACCAGCTGGCTGGATTTCTCCGCGGTGCCGGAGCCCGGCCGGGGGCGGTGATAGGGGTCCATCTGTGTCGCGGCATCGATATGGTGGTAGCGGTTCTCGCAGTACTCAAAACGGGTGCGGCGTACGTGATGCTCGATCCAGCCTATCCAGAGCCTAGACTGCGTACCGTAATCAAGGATTCCGGGGTTCAGCTCGTCGTAGGCGCTCTCGATTATCGTGGCTTGTGGCCGGACCGGAAGTACATTTGCATGCGGGCCGAGGCCGGGCGCATCGCAAGTCACTCCGCGCAGAATCTAAATGTATTTCCACCGTCGGCCTCCGCGGCATGCGTGATGTTCACCTCGGGCTCCACTGGCAGGCCGAAAGGCGCTGTCGTATCGCACGAGGCGATGCTTGCCTCGTTCATTGGCCAAGATTTTCTTGACCTCTCACCCGCACATACCTGGTTGCAGTTCTCACCGGTGTCATGGGACATTTTCGCACTGGAGCTGTTCGGGGCATTGCTGTTCGGGGGACGTTGTGTGCTTCAGCCCGGTCAGAAACCTGAGCCACCGGCAATCGCGAAGCTCACAGTTGAGCGCGATATTGATACTCTTTGGTTTCCGTCAGGGCTATTGTCCGTGATGCTGGACGAATACCCGGACATGTTCACCCGGGTAAAGCAGATAATATTCGGCGGCGAAGCCCCGTCACAATCGGATGTACTAGCCGCCCACAGGAAGTTCCCCGCTATCCGGATGGTCACCGGGTACGGCTCCGTAGAGGCATCCTTGTTCGAGACATACCACGTGGTGAGCGAGGATGACTTTGGTCGGCCAGGAATCCCGGCCGGCCGGCCCACGGCGAATACACGTGGCTACATTCTGGACGAGTTCCTGACCCCGGTACGACCCGGCGCGGCCGGAGAGCTTTACGTAGCGAGCCCCGGCATGGCTGATGGCTACATCGGGCGACCGGCCCTCACGGCGTGCAGGTTTGTCGCTGACCCGTTTGCTGGCGTCGGCGGTGGCAGGATGTATCAGACAGGCGATCTCGCCCGCATCGAAGAAGACGGGTCGCTCGTCGTGCTCGGCCGGTCAGATGAGCAGGTGAAGATTCGCGGATTTCGCGTCGAATTGGCGGAGATAGAGTTTGCGTTGTGTCAGAATTCCGCCGTTCGTCAGGCTATCGCTCTTCTCAGGCAGGGAGAGTCAGGGGCAAAGCAGATCGTGATGTATGTTCTTCCGGCGGCCCGCGCTGAGGAGAGCGATCTACTCAATTACGCTCGCAGTCGGCTGCCCGACTACCTGGTGCCCGATCGGATTATCCTGGTCGATTCCTGGCCTCTGA
>Ga0126373_10002651_pt1 | contig 13206 bp, 10 predicted proteins | sample PanSoiMetPlot_11_FD_92545 | JGI IMG/M metagenome (GOLD analysis project Ga0126373, IMG submission 92545) | Tropical forest soil microbial communities from Panama - MetaG Plot_11 | ecosystem: Environmental > Terrestrial > Soil > Tropical forest > Bulk soil | place: Panama | collected 2016-02-17
CACTCGCTGCCCCTGCGAGAAGCCCTCCGCGCGGCGATCGGCGAAGTCGCCCATCTCGAGCACCTGGACCAGTGACTCGCGACGGCGTGCACCCTCGTCGGCCGGCACACCTTGCAGGCGCGCGAAGTAGTCGATGTTCTCGCGCGCGGTGAGATGCTTGTACAGTCCGCGAGCATCCGGTAGCACGCCGAGCCGTTTGCGCACCGCTAACGCATCGACGCTGGCGTCAATGTCGTCGACGAGCACACGGCCGGTGTCCGGTCGCATCAACGTATACAACATGCGCAAGGTTGTTGTCTTGCCGGCACCGTTGGGCCCGAGCAGGCCCGTGATCTCGCCGTCGCGTGCCGTGAAGCTGACGCCGGCGACGGCACGGATCTCGCCGAATGCTTTGTGCAGATTCTCCACTCGGATCATGGGGCGGCTCCGTTGAAATCGACGAACTGCGGCGTCGGCCCGAGTCGGTCAAGACAACCGGCGTCGAGCTTCTTCGGTTCGGGGTCATTGATGAACTGCTCGATGAGCTTCGGCATGCAGCCGCGGCCGAGAACTGCGTGGCCCTGACCCTTGAGCAGCAGATGCCGCGCGTCGCTGAGCCCCTGCATGATCTCATCGCCGTATCTCGGTGGCGTCACAGGATCGCGCGAGCCCGATAGGATCAGGACGGGGCTGTCGCTCCGCAGCGGGGCATGGAAGTCGGTGGGCATCGCACCGTGCGGCCAAACGTCGCACTGCGCCTTGATGCTGTCGATGAGGCGATTGCCGAGTATCGTATCGGCATCCTGCGGCCGATCCTGCAACCCGTAGGCGTCCTCACTGCAGATCACGCTCATCGACATGCCACCGTTCAAGTCGCCGGCGAGGTCGGCGTCCAGCAGCCGTTCCTGACCCAGCAGCGGGGCGACATCGCCATTTGCGGCCTCATTGATCGACAAGGGGAGCAGGGCGGCGGTCTCGGGCTCGTAAGCAAATAGTCGGACGACGGCCGCCAGCGAGTAAGGCGTCAACATGCGCGAGACGGTCTGGAAGTTGCGCGGATCCCGAAACGTGACCTCGTGCGGATGGGCCCGTAGCGCATCGCGGAGCTTGTAGAGCGTGCGCATCGGATCGCCGTAGGCCTGCTTGCACGCCGGTGCGGCGGCACAGTCGGCGAAATCGCGCCGCAGGGCCGATTCCAGATTCGCGGCGAATTCCTCACCGAGTATTACCTGATTGGGCGCCGGCGAATCGAGCACGGCGCTTCGTACGGCGTGCGGATGGCGCATGAGGTACTGCTGCGCGAAGCGAGTCCCATAAGACACACCGATCAGGTCGAAGAGCGGCGAGCCGAGCGCCACGCGCACCTTCTCGAGATCGCCGACGGCGATGGTCGTGGTGTAGTAGCGGGGATCGGCCTTTTGCCGTACCTCGGCGAGGCAACTGGCCACTCTCTTGCGTATTTCGTCCGGATCGAACACGTCGGTGCCCGGCGCCTGCGCCCGTTGGGCCTTGGCCGCCTCTGCGCAGCTCAGCGGGTTCGAATCGCCCGTGCCGCGCTGGTCGAGGAGCAGCACGTTGTGGTGCTTGAGCACGCCCGAGTACTGAGCCGTGTCCGCGAAGTCCTTGGTGGCAGCCTCGCCGGGGCCCCCGGCGATCATGACCACCATATCGGCGTCGGGCCTGGCCGCGTCGCTGCGAACAACGGCGAGGTGCAGGCCGATGTGCCGGCCCCCCGGTCGGGCCGGGTTTTCAGGGACGTCGAAGTTGGTGCACCACGCGGCGGTCGTCGCGCCGCTGTTGATATGTGGGAGCTCGCACGAGGTGAGGTTCAATGTGCCGAGTTGCCAGTGCCGAAGCGGCGGCGGTTTCACCGGCGGAGCCGAAGATGCGGTCGCCCCCATCGTGCCGGACAGGGCGTGTGCCGTCGTCGGGGACCCCCTGTGTTGGCCGCCGACGTGCCGCCAGATCAGCAAAGCTGCGACGATCGTCAAGACGACGATCCGCAGGATCGTTCGACCTTTCAATGCCACTTTCCTCACCCCTCGTATCTTTGCGGCGCAGCCGGCTTCTCTTCCGAGGAGGCCGTATCTTACGTGGCTTCGCGGCAGGCATCGACCCGGGGCTCGCGCTGGCGGGGGGCGAGAATGCTGGCCGCGGACCGGGATGGCAGCGCGTGCGGCGGCAAGGTCGTAGCGCACAGCCTTGAGCCGGTCGTCCAGTTGCCGCAATATCTGCCCATGTATTCCTCGCTCGAGCAGGCGATCCAGACGATCATCGCCATCGGACAGCGGCTCGATAGCCGCGGCCTGGCCGCCGCGACCTCGGGCAATCATTCGGCGCGGCTGGCGGATGGGCGCATCGCGATAACGGTCTCCGGTCGCCACAAGGGACGTCTGAATCCGAAGGACGTGATGGTGATCGACGGTCAAGGGCGCACCCTCGAGGATCAACGGCCTTCCGCCGAGACGGCACTGCACACGTTGCTTTACCAGCATTATCCGCACGTCGGTGGAGTGTTACATGTGCACTCCGTCGCCAGTACTACGCTGACCCGGCATCTGTCCGAGGCCGGGGAGATCGTTTTGCAGGGCTACGAGATGCTCAAGGCGTTTCCCGGGATTTCGACACACGAGACGGCGGTGCGCATCCCGCTGTTTGAAAATTCCCAGGACATTCCGGCCCTGGCCGGAAGCGTCGCGCGGCGGCTGCAGGAGGAGCCCGCGGCGCCGGCCTTCCTGATCAGAGGGCACGGGGCCTATGGCTGGGGGAAGGACCTGGACGAGGCCGAGCGCGTGGTAGAGGCTCTGGAGCATCTGCTGCTCTGCGAGCTCGAGGCGCTACGGCTCGGAGGAGACAAAAGATGACCCGCCTGACCGTTTATCCCGAAAGCAACTCCGCCGGCAGCGAGCTCGACACGACCGAGGGAAAGCGGATCGCCGCAGTGTTGCAAACGATAGGAGTGCGCTTCGAGAGATGGCAGGCCGCTGCGCCGTTGTCGCGCGATGCGGATGATGCGGCGGTCATGCACGCATATCGGGCCGACATCGAGCGGCTGAAGGCGGAACGCGGCTATCAGGCAGTCGACGTTGTGCGCTGTCTGCCCGACAACCCGAACCGGCACGACCTGCGGCGTAAGTTCCTCGACGAGCACGTGCACGACGACGATGAGGTTCGCTTCTTCGTCGAGGGAGCGGGCGTCTTTTTCCTGCGTGCCGCAGGCAAGGTCCACGTACTGCTCTGCGAGCGCGGCGATCTGCTCAGCGTCCCTGCCGGCACGCGGCATTGGTTCGACATGGGACCTGCACCGTACTTCACCGCCATTCGCCTGTTCACGACGCCGGCCGGTTGGGTGGCGAGGTTCACGGGCGATGCAATTGCGCAGCGGTTCCCGGCGTTCGAGAACGTCGCCGCGTGATCGGGATCGGCAATGTCCGGGCAGTGGTGACGGATATCGAGGGGACCACCACCAGCCTGGCTTTCGTCAAGGAGGAATTGTTTCCCTACGCTCGCCGGCACCTTCCCGAGTTCGTGCGCAATCATGCGGCGGAAATCGCAGACATCGAAGCGCAGGTAAGCGCTGCGGCAGGGGCAGGCGCTCTCCAGACGCAGGAGATCATCGACACACTCCTGCGCTGGATGGACGAAGACAGGAAGATTACGCCGCTCAAGCAGCTGCAGGGCATGATCTGGAGGTCCGGGTACGAGTCCGGCCGGCTGCGCGCACACGTGTATGACGATGCGGTGCGCGCTTTGCGCAAATGGCATGCGCAGGGCATGAAGCTCTACGTCTACTCCTCCGGCTCGGTGGAGGCGCAGCGGCTGTTATTTTCGCATACGGCGCACGGAGATCTGACGCCGCTGTTCTCCGGCTACTTCGATACGACGATCGGGCCGAAGCTGGCAACCGGCTCCTACCGGGACATCGCCCGCACGCTGCACCTGGCGACCAACGAGATCGTGTTCCTCTCGGATCATCCCGGTGAAACACACGCTGCCGCCGCGGCTGGCATGCGCACCGTCCTGCTTGCGCGCGAGCATGGCAGTGAGGCCACGCAGCCGACGGCGCGCGTCTTTGACGACATCGAGCTGGGACCCTGGCCGGGCTGCGGCTGCGCCACCCACTGACGCCACAGCCGTACGTCGTGTAGCCTCTTGAGCCGCGGAGGCAGTTGATCCAACAGCGCTGCCGCTCTCTCGAGCAGAGCTCCGCGCTGTGTCGGGTCGCAGAGGGACTGTGCGTAGAGCGCACGGGCGAGCTCGTAAGAGACCCAGACATCGCCGCGATCGCGCGCCAAGAGCCCTTCGTCGAATTTAACGACGGGACCGATTACGTCCGCGGCTGGGCGCAGCTTGCCCTGCCGGGCGAGCGCCATGGAGAGCCAGGTCGAGATCTCCGCGCTGGCTCGCTCGCTGTCGATGACTGACGAGGCAAACGGCAGGACGGTCTTGTCCTGCTCGAGCGCGCTGCGCTCGGCGCGCTCGGCCGCGGCGAAGTGGCCGAGACGGTATTCGGCGTGGCCGTAGACGTTGGACAGGTCGTAGAGCAGATACGCTTGCGCGAGCTGCGCGGTCCCCGCCAACTTCGCGCCGCGCAGCCCATCGACGGCCTGCCCGGCAAGGCGGCTCGCTTCGGCGAAGTTGCCGCGCTGGTACGCCGCCTCGGCTTGTACGGCCTGCACATCGAGTCCCAAGGCATACAGGCCGTCACCGCTCGATGACCCGCCGCGGGAGATCGATTCGAACAGCCGTTGCGCGCCCGCTGCCGTGCGCAGCGCACCGGTGAGATCGCCCGACACGGCCTGCCAGTAAGCCATGCGGGTCGCGAGGTATCGGATCTGGACCACGAAGCCGCCGCTCAAACTCTTCGACACAGTGGCCCACGCGTCGAATGACCTGCGGCACCAACCCAGTGCCGCTTCCAGCCGCCCGCTGGCCCACAGCGGGACGCAGACGTCCGTCAGAGCCAAGGCGAGGTTGTTTCGCATATCGACGTTCCTGGGGTCGAGGCTGACGAACGCCTGCGCAGTCTGCTGCTCCTGAAGAGCGAATCCCTGGCCCGCGCGCGGATCGAGCTCGCCTTCAGCGGCGGCAACCATCCAGCCGTCGGTGATCTCCTTGGCCCGCAAGGTGAGCCGGTACCAGGGTCGTATCGCGAGCACCCCGTCGGCCACGGCAAGCACGCTCTTTCCGACCCGGAGCGCTTCATCATTGCGGTCGAGGTTGACGAGTGCGTTCACTCGCCAGGCGCCCGCAAAGGCGTAGTCGGCACTGATCTCGAGATTCCCGAGATTCTCGGCGCCGAGCGCTGAGGCGATCTGCATGGCCTGCTGCGTGGTCCGCACGGCGTCCGCGTAATCGACACCAACCGTCTGATCCGCCCAGCCGAGATTCGTGAGGGCTTCCAGGTAAGCCTGCCGGACCGGCAGCGATGCGCCCGGCTGCGCAGCCGCCGACTCGAGCATGGCCACCGCCCGTTGGCAGGGGTCGGCGACACTCTGATTGTCGGTGATCAGGCATTGGGTCGTGTAGGCCCTGTCGAGTGCCACCAGCGTCGCCTCGGACCGGTCGCCGCTGCTTCGCAGACCGTCGAGCAGCCGGATGGCCTCGGCGGTGTTCTGCACGCCCGTGCCATAGTCGCCGAGCTGTTGCAGCGTCTTGGCATGCTCGATGAGAGCGAGTGCGCCGTAGCGCACCGTCAGCGGGTCGCGTAGCACAGTCGGCAGAGAGTGGAAATAGTCGATCTGGCGCTGCGTGAACTGCGCGATCAACTTGAGTTGGCCGAAGCTCTCGAGCTCGCGCTCGAAGTCGTCGGCGAGATACCCGAGGAGCCGCTCCGCATGAGTGCGCGCCTGTTGCGCCAAGGCCCGGTTCTGCTGTGCCAGGTGCTCGGCGCGGCGAGCGCGCCCGGCACTCACGTAAGCGGATATCGCCGCCGACACCGCGAGCGCTGCGAGCAGAATGCAGCCGATGGCGATGGCCCGAGCGCGCCTGAGCGCATGCCGCGCCGCTCGCGCCCGCGCACGCTGCTCTTCGAGCCCGCGCTCGGCCGTCTCGCGTGCTTCGCGCTCGTGGCGCTGATCGCGGCTCGCCTTGACCACCCCGCAGAGCACGTCGTGTGTGAGCTCCACCCGGCGCACATCGAGCCGCTCCTCGATGCGCAGCAGCCGGCGGTTGACCAGCGTGGCGAGCGCTCCAGGGGAAGCGCCGGCGGGCGCGAGGCGCTTGAGCAGCCTCTCCTCTGCGATGTTCTCGCGGAAACCGGATTCCGTGAGCAGCTCATCCTCGATGAGCCGCCGTACGGCCGCGGGTTGATCGGCGAGTGAGCGCTCGTAGAAGCCCCCGAGGATGCTCTCATGGGAGCCGGCCAGCAGATCGAGGGAGATCTCCTCGCGCCGCTGGGCCACGCGCGCGTCGTTCAACTCACGGCAGATGAGGCTGAGGAGCGCCGGCTCGACCTCCGCGTTGGCAAGCTCCTTGGCGCCGGCGACGAAGCGCACGATCGCCGCCGCCACCTCGTCTGACACCAGGCGCCGCCCCGGCCGCAGCACCGCTTCCAGCGCCTGCGAGCTGGTCATGGGAGCCAGCCGGAGCCGGTTTTGCGCGAGGCTCGGCATCACGCGCTTCAGGCTCTCGAGCGGCGCGAGATAATCCTCCCGCAGACTGATCAGCACGCGGTAATCGCTGCGGTCGAAGTCGAATCGCTCGGCGGCGCTCTCGTCTTCATCGATGCGCGCCTCGAGTGCCTTCGGCGGGCGGTTCTCGACGAGATCGGCGAGGTCCTCGACGAAGCGCATTGCGCGGGCTCTGCCGACCTCATCGGTCTGCGCGAGCGTGAACAGCTCTTCGAACTGATCGAAGATCAGCAGCGGGATGAGCGGCTCGCCAAGGGCATCGCGCAGCACATCGTCGCGGTGGTGCAGGAACTCCCAGAGAGACTCACCGGCGGCTGCGACGCCAACCTGAGTCCATTGTCCGGAAGCGCTCGCCGCGCGGCGGATGGCCTCCTTGATCTGTTCGGCGGGCTCGGGGGTATCGTGGCCGTAGGCGATGCGGACGTACACCGGGCAGTAGCCGTGCTCGCGCAACCGCGGGACCAGCCCCGCGCGCAGGATCGAGGTCTTGCCGAGCCCCGACTTGCCGAACAACACCGTGAGGAGCTTCCGTTGCACGCGCCGGGCGAGCTCGGCCACTTCGTCGTCGCGGCCGAAGAAGAAGGCGCGGGTCTCTTCGGTGAAGGAGACGAGACCCAGCCAGGGGTTGCGCGCGTCGACCGTCGCTTCCGGGTCGAAGGGCGCCGCGGCGCCTGCGGCCTCGGGGTCGGCATTCACGCGGAGCGCGCCCGCGTGAGCTCAGCCAGGCGGGCGGTGAACTCGGGGGTGACCTCTCCGCTCGGGAGCGGTGTGAAGTGCAGCGCTCGAAAGCGCTCCGGAACCTTGGCGGCGGCCCCCGTCCCGTCGAGCGTCACCGGCAGGATGAAAAGCGCCTCCTCGGCCATATTGCGCGCTCGATCGAGCGCGTAACTCCACTCGCGCCGGAAGTAAGCTTCCAGACGCCTGTCGGTGTTCTCGGAGATCACCGGGATGAAATACGAGCAGCGGGCGATGTTGCGTTGGATCTTGCGATCGTAGTCATCGCCCCCTTCGAGCCGGTCGATGTCGAACCACGTGGCGATCCCGGCCGCCTCCAGTCCCGCCCTGATCCGCTGCACGGCTGCCAAGTCCTCGCGAGCGTAGCTGATGAACACGGAGTGTTCGACCATCTCGCGCGCCGGCGGCGGGAAGCGCGCCGGGCCCGCGGCCAGGGTTCCGGCGGCGGCCTTGCGCCGTCCCTGCCAGCGTTCCGCGAGCTCGGCCACGAAGCGCTCCGCGCCGCGATAGATGCGGGTGTGCACGCTCACCTGCTGCAGGAACGACACCAGCCGCTCATCCTGCGCCGTGTGGTCATCCGCAATCACTTCGCCCACGTCGCGCGGGGCGGAGAGGCGCTTGCGCTTCGCCATGCGCAGGAAGAGCCGCGCCACCCAGTTGGTGAGGCTGCTGCCGATCACGAGCAGGTGGTTGTGCTCGAGCTCGTAGAAGAGCCGCTCCGGGGAGAGGTGCTCGCTCTGCAGCGCGCAGAGATACTCGAGCAGATCCTCGTCCGAGATGACATAGGTCGGGGAGGCCGAGAGCTTGCCAAAGAGGTGGTACACCACGGGCCGGGTCAGCCGCTCGCGCTCAGCGGGCAGATCGGTTACGCGGTTCGGTGCGTATGAGAGCACTTCGGTCGACGAGGCCCCGCCAAAGCGCTCCAAATTGATTGCCGCCTCGAGCAGCGGATCGAAGGTGGTGGAGACGAAGAGGTCGAAGTCGGTGATCGCTGCGAGCTGGCGCAGTGCCGCAGGAGGCTCGAAGTCGGTGTCCTTCAGCAGCCCGCGCAGTCGCACGTAGGCCTCCTCGCGCCGCCCGCGATGGGCCAGGAACAGGCACACGACATCATTGAGCGTGTAGTGCTGCGGGAGCTGCCGTGCGTCGACGTTGAGCTTCGCCGCCAGCCGCTCGGCGACCCAGTCGTAGAGCAGCCGCGGCCGCTCCTCGGTCGCGACCATCAGCAGCTCGGGCCCCACGATGGGGATGACCCGCCGCTCCTCGATGAAGCTTAAGAGATCCTCCCAGGCGTCCTCATCAAAGGCGGCCTGGGGCAGAACAGGGGCTGCAGCGTTCGACATGTGCGACGGCGCATCGGCAAGCACGGTACGCCGGGAAGTGTGTCAGCTCTGATGGGCACGCCCATCAGACGCCTCGTTTGCGGCGGATGCTACGCTGGGGTCGCGTCGCAGTCCACGGCGCTGGCGTGTCGATATTCTTTACAATCGGGATTCGCGAGCCGAGGGCGCGCCATATAACTTAATGAATGTATTAGACTTATTCACTGAGGCATGGCCTTTGCTAATTACCTGAGGTTCGGGGAAATTACAATTACCAGGAGCCTGGACATGTTCAAGCGCTTCTCTACGCTCTGCCTCACCGTCGCCGTTGCCGGCGCGATGGCCGCCGGTACCGCCTCTGCCGGTCCCATCGAGATGTTCCTGACGAGCGGTAACCAAACCACGACCGTGCTGGTCGGCAACACCGGCGCTCCGTCCTCGGTTTCCTTCACCGGCACGCTCAACGGCTGGACCATCACCGCCGGCACGGGTGGCTCGAGCTATTCGCCGGGTCTCAATACACTCGTGGGTATCGACCTGGGCGGTTTCACGGCAACGTGCGTGGGTGTGGGCGGCTGCTCGGCGGACCCACTGACGGTCGCAGTCAGCGCAACCGGATTTACCACGCCCATCGACTCCAACGGCTTCCTGCTCGAATTCAGCGGCAACGTCCACGGCGGCTCGGTAACCACGTCTGCCTATTGGGACACCGCCAATACTTATTTCTGTAACAGCGCCAACACCGCTGCCAATGATTGCACTTCCGGCACCCTCATCGGCTCGCTGACGCTGAACAACACGAGCGCCGGAATGTCGACCTTGGGAGGTCCTGACACCATCAGGTCTTATTCGATCACGGTCATCGATACGTTCGCAGCGGGCGCCACCGGTGATCCGGCCTACAGTGTGGACAGCACCGTTACCCAGGCTGTGCCCGAGCCGGGTACGCTCGCGCTCTTCGGTGCGGGTCTGCTCGGCTGCGCCCTGGTTATAGGCCATCGGCGCCGCGCCCGGTAGATCTGAGGGCAGACTGACAGTGTCCTGAGAACGGCCCCTTCGGGGGCCGTTCTCTTTTGCTACGGGGGACGAGTCATGAGAAAGGCAATCGCGCACTGCCTGTTGTCCCTGCTGCTGACCTGCCCGCTGATCGCGGCGGCTGCGCCGGCACCCAGCCATTATCTTTTCGTCTGGGCAATGGAGGCGAAGCGTCCCCAAGCCTCGACGCAGGCGCTGATGTCCCCCGATCGGGCCGCGTGGGACAGGGCGCTTGGATTGGGCCAGGACTTCCTCGCTGTTTTCGACGTCCGCCCAGGCACCTCGTTCGGCAAGCTCGTCGCGATGCGGCCCGTCGGAAGCGCGATGATGGCCCATCATACGAATTATGCGGAACCTCCCAACGACGTCCTTTACGCCAACGACTGGATCGCCAACCGCACCTACGTCTTCGACCTGCATGATCCGCGACATCCGCGGCTGGTGAGGAAGTTCGGCAGCGTCGGGACGTACGGCTATCCACACTCTTTCGTCTATCTTTCCAACGGCGATACGCTGGTGACATTTCAGTATTCCGGCGGGTTCAATCACGCCGCGGGTGGACTGGTGGAGTTCGATCCACAGGGTCGGGTAGTGAGGAGCGCCTCGGCTGCGGTTCCCGGCGATCCTGCCATTCGGCCGTACAGCCTGGAAGTCGCTGCGAAGCTCAACCGCGTGGTCACCAGCAGCGCGGACATGATGGGGGCGCAGGTCAGTCACGTCGCTCAGGTCTGGCGGCTCTCCGACCTGAAGCTGATCAAGACCATGCGGTTGCCGGCGCAACCTGACTGGTTCTACGACACGGCCGCCGACTCGTCAGAGCCTCGCATGCTGGCTGATGGCAAAGCGGCCGTAGTTTCGACGTTCAACTGCGGCCTGTTCCTGGTTCGGGATCTGGCAAGCGACAATCCGACGCTGCAGCATGTTTATGATTTCGGCTACCGCTTTTGCGCGGTGCCAGTGGTCGCCGGCAATTTCATGGTGGCGACGATGCAAAGCGGGCATGCCGTCGTGAGCCTCGATCTGCACGATCCGGAACATCCGCAGGAAGTCAGCCGTATCTTGCTGCCGCCGGATGAATATCCTCATTGGCTGGCGCTGGAGCCGGGGGGAGACCGCCTGGTCATCACCGGCGCCGGTGCGCTTGCGACTCGCGTGCGATTTGCCGCCATCGATCGCCGCACCGGGAAGCTGACACTCGAGCCTTCGGTGATCGATTTGACGCACGCCTGGCCGGACGGCTGGCAGGGGAGCGCCATTCCGCACGGCGCCGTTTTCAGTAATCCCTGAGGGGTCGGTCAAGCCCAAGCGCGGCGGTGCCGCCCGCGCCATCGTTGTGCTGACCGGCCATCTGGAACCGTGGGGCATTGCAATGCGTTGACTGCCAGATTGAACGGGAAGCTGGAGGCCAATCATGGCTGATGAGAAGTCGAGAGAGCTTCGCGAATCACGGGGTACCTTGATGGACGATCAGATCACCACGGAAAGCACTCGGCGTCGGCGCTCTTTCCTCACGGCCGTCGGCGCACTCGTGGCCGGTGGTGCCGTATCCCTTGCTTTGGGAGGCAGAGCTGCAGCCGTGGCTCAAAACAGCGATCCCGACAGGGTCAAGGATCCCGACAAGGAAAGGCGTGAACGCCCTGATCCGGATAAGGAGAGGCACATGCGCCATGATCCGGACAAGGCGAAGCACATGCGACATGATCCGGATAAGGAGAAATACGTGCAAGATCCCGACAAAGAGAGGCGCATGCGCCAGGATCCGGATCGGCCGAAGCCCCCTCCGGGAGATCCGGATCATTAGACAGGCCCAACGGGTGGGGGCGCGGACGCGTGCAGCCACCTTTTGAATGGCTGATCCAGCCGGTCACTGCCGATCTGTTTCTCGAGGAATACTGGGAGCGGCGACCCCTGGCGCTGTCGCGCAGTTGCGCCGGGTACTATGACCCACTGTTGTCGCTGGATGAGATCGACCGCGTTCTGACGACGCTCGATTTACGTTATCCCAATGTCGTCCTGAAGAATGCGGCGCGGGATGTTGCTCCGGAAGAGTATACGGTTGACGGAGGCGCTCTGGACGTGGCGCGCGTCTATCAACTCTTCGCCGAAGGCTCGACGGTGACTTTGGCGTATATGGACACTGTGATTCCCTCCCTGACGAGCCTCTGTCGCGGGCTGGAGTCGGTTTTCTGCCATCCCTTCCAAGCCAATGTCTACCTCACGCCACCGGGTAGCCAGGGCGCGAAAGTGCACTACGACACACACGACGTGTTCGTGTTGCAGGTCGCCGGCAGCAAGCGCTGGATCACCTATGGAGCCCCCATCGCGCTGCCGCTCAAGAATAAGTATTTCGATACTGCAACAACCGGGGAAATTGGCAAGCCGGAGCTGCAATTCGAATTGTCTGCCGGCGACGTCGCTTACATTCCGCGCGGTCATCTACACGAGGCCTGCGCGACGGGCGGCGTTTCGCTCCATATCACCCTGGGAATCCTCGCCTACACTTGGACGGATTTTCTCTTGGAGTCCGTCGCAGACGCCTGTTTGAACGACGCCGCATTCCGCAAGGCACTGCCATTCGGATTCGCCGGCGACGGCGCGCCGGAGCGGCAGGCGCGCGAAATCTTTGATCGCCTCCTGCGGCATCTGTCGGAGCGGGTATCTCCGGAGCGGATACTCGATCGCTTCGTGGATGAGTTCCTGGCGTCATGTCCCCCTTTGCTGCGCGGACAGATGGCACAATTGACCGCTCTGGAGCGTATGGGGATCGACACGATGCTCGAGCCCCGGCCGCACCTGATCGCGCGGGTGCAGATCGCTCGAGACTCGGTGTCGGTGCGTCACTTCGGACGTAAGATCACTTTCCCGCTGCATGTCGCGCAGGCTGTGCATTTCGCGCTCAGTCAAAAACCTTTTGTTATCCGTGATCTGCCGGGGGATTTGGACGATTCCAGCAAGCTCACGCTTGCCCGGCGGCTCGTCCGGGAGGGTTTGTTGATGGAGTGCCGGACCTGGTCCCGGTAGCGACCAACGCGCTATTGTTGACCGGCGCCACCCTCCGGGCATAAGGTATAAGGGGCAAGCCGAATCCGATGACGGTAGGTGGCGCAACCATGATAAATAAGCCCGCGAACCGTTGGAACGCCGTGTCGATAGTCTCCGCGACCACGAGTTGTGCCGCAGTCCAGGCGTTGAAGGGACGGCGTTATCTGGGGGCCGACGCACCCCGCCTTCCCCTTGCGGGGTGCACTTCAGCCGAGGCCTGCCGCTGTGTGTACCGCAAGCATCCTGACCGGCGTGCCGGCCCGCGCCGCGAAATCGATAGCAGCGGCCTCCGGCGCGTGAGCCCCAACCCGGAGCGGCGCAAGAGTCCCGGCCGCCGCAGCTCAGATCGTTGAGCTGTTTCGTTGTATCAAGTCAGGTCCGATGCAAACTCCGCCATTCGGACGCGGCGGGACCGCGTGGATCGGGGCCACGCGATGCTTGCGCATGGCCGCGACCGCCCGCTC
>Ga0126373_10002652_pt1 | contig 13206 bp, 15 predicted proteins | sample PanSoiMetPlot_11_FD_92545 | JGI IMG/M metagenome (GOLD analysis project Ga0126373, IMG submission 92545) | Tropical forest soil microbial communities from Panama - MetaG Plot_11 | ecosystem: Environmental > Terrestrial > Soil > Tropical forest > Bulk soil | place: Panama | collected 2016-02-17
CGCGCTCGGGTGATGGGTCCGGTGGGGGATTTGGCGGGGTCGCTGACGAGTGGCCTGCCAATGGACAAGCCCATCTCCCAGTGGACGCCGGATCAGGTGCAGCTTTATAGGAATAGGTTTCAGGGGGTCGCACTAGCGAGCGGGATGAAGCCGGAGGATATTAGGAATGCAACTGGGCAGATGGCGCCGGGGTTGCAGATTATCCAAACACCAACGGGAGCACTGACTGTACAGACGGGAACACAACCGCTTGGCGTAGGCGGAGCTCCTGGATTAGCTCCTGGACCAGCCAACGCGAATCAGCTGACAGGGGCACCTGCCCCCTCTGGTGGAGCACCACCTGATCCCTGGGCTGGTTCGCCGAGAGTTGCAACTGCTCAACCTATGGCTCCACAGCGTGGGCCAGGAGGAACACTGATATTGGGGGCGGGACCGAGCCCAGAGGCGGAGGCGACGGCGAAGGAGCAGGCTAGGATAAGCGGGGATGTGATTGAGGAACAGCATACGAACATGGCAACGAGTTTGCCGATTATGCAGAAGATTGATAAGCTGACGAGTTTGATGGGAGGTCCGGATGGTTTCCTGGCTGGTGGTGGAGCTGAATGGCGAGCGAGGTTGGCACAGAAGGTGCAGGCACTGAGGAACGTAGGGTTTCCAGGGATCTCTAACGATTTCATCAAGTCCATTGGAAATGAGAGTTTATCCGGCACCCAGCTGTTCAAGACTCTCATTCAGCAGTTTGCTACCAGGCAACTCTCCACGGATGCTAGAGGGCAAGGTAAGACTATGCTTCCGGAGGTCCGTGCGTATTTGGAGAACATGAGCGAGGATTTGGACCCGACGGCTTTGGTTGGCTACCTCAATATGGTGAAGCAGTTGGAGCAGCTTTATTACAATAAAGCTGTGCGGTTTAATGACTACCAACAGAAGGGATACGCACCGTGGGCCTATGACACGGTGTATAATCAGAAGTATGGTTTCGAAGATCAAAAGAGTTCTATACAGCCGCCTCCTGGCGTCTCGTTTGAGCCAACGCCAATCAGTGCAGTGAAGACGGGAGCACCGGAACTGCCGGATAGGGGACCGGATTTGTCGCAGTACGAGAGTTTGAAGGATCTGACGGCGGCGGTTACGAGCAAGAAGGTGGATTATGACAAGGCGGTAGCCTATGCCAGAAGCAAGAAGTGGATCAAGTAATGCCTGACCTTCCGAGCGCTGAGGACGTATTTGGTCCGCATCCCGATACGCTGCCCTCGGCAGAGGAAGCTTTTGGGGCGGCGCCGAGTGCTTGGAGTCTGGACGAGGCAGACCATCATTTTAGGTTGCTTTTTGGGAGTATGTTGGAAGGGGCAGCAGGTTTGTGGGGATTGCCTGGAGATTTGACGAAGGGTGTTACGAGTATAGCTGGGGAGCCGGGAGTTCTGGCGAAGAACGTGCCGAGTGAGAACTGGTTAGGATTTGAGCCGGCAATGGCTTCGGAGGCGGGGATAGCACATTTCAAGGAGCAGATGGGGCTAGGTGAGCAGGAGGTTCATGAGTATAAGCTGCCGGAAACCCACGAGATGCTCGGCGCGGCCCATAGTTTGGTGAATACGCCGGAGCCGAGGGACTTCAAAGAGAGGATGATCCAACAGGCAGGACGGAGTTTGGGGTTCGTGCTGGCGGGAGGAGGGTTCTTGGCGCCGGAGATACTGCCGGCGGCCGCGATGGGTGGAGCAGGTGGGCAAGCGGGTGCGGAGTTGACAGGTGGGAGTAAGGTGGGGGAGCTGGCTGGGAGTTTGATCGCCGGAGGGTTGCCATCAGGGCTGTGGTCATTGGGGAGGAATTTGGCTGCTGCTGGACCGCAGATGACGAGGAATGTAGCCCAACACGTTGTGGGGGGAGGATTGTTGGGAGAGGCAGCTATGGGAGCACTGGGGCACACAGTAGATCCGCTATGGGCAGGGTTGATTGGTGCCGCGGGAGGAGTCGTGTTGCCACCAGTTGCGCGGGCGATTGGGAGGACAATCACGGACCCCAATATCTATCGGAATGCACTGATTGGTGGGGTGGCGGCCTATCCACAGAGGGTGGAAGAGGAGCAATTCCAACAGGGGCAGCAGGCACGGGCGGATCAGGAAGCGCAGATTGCGCGGCAAAGTGGATTTTATCAATACTAACTTTTCACCAGTTTGACAATGAACCAGCACAACCATCCAATGGCGGCGATGGGGGTTCCGTAGATGATTGCGACGGTCAGGAATATGGCGGTTTGGGTGTCGGCTATTGGGAGGTAGGGACCGCCAAACCAGTTTGAATAGAGAACTACGCTGGAGATGATAGTGAAGGTGAGGATTTTGAGAAGGGACATTGGGGGGCTCCTTGATTATAACCGGGTTATATTGAGGGATGTAGGCCGGACGGAACGTAACCTACATCCCTCTCCCGCATCGCTGTCCGCCTTATTTCCGTCCTGTTGAAGGGGGCACTATTGCCCACCTTTTTGGCGACCCGAGCAATGGGTGTTGTGGATTTGGGGTATCGGGGTGCCTGCATGTTGTGAACGCCGTTCAACGGGGCATTTGGACCCGTTACTCGGGTCATTTCGGCGCCACTCTCTTAATGAGTCGCTCGACCCCCCGCCGCAACTCATCTATCTGATCTCTCATCTCTGTAAGATCTCGTAGGGGAAGATCTTCACGATCTGATTTCATTGCTCTCTCCAGCTTCATCCACAAGGCACCGTTACGAGCTTCAGGTAAAAGGAGCGCTATCTTTTCATCATCTATATAAAGAATATCTTTATCTACAAGCCAGCTTGACATCATTCCACTCCATGTTCTTGGCGGGGGACCGGGATGTAGGTGCGGGTGTTCGCGATCCTGGAAATGATCCCGGCTTTATCGGCGGTTTCCAGGAGGCTCTGAGCTTTCTCATGGGGAACCCGCCCTACGAGGAATTTGAACAGCATGACCTCCTGCACGGGTTGGCGTTTGGACCGTGCCCATTCCGCCAGCAAATACCGTTGAAGCTCTTCCAGCACCTGCGCATCAGATTTCCCGATCATCTCACGGAAGATGTCTGGCATCCGCTTCTCGGCCTCAGTCAACCAATAGATCGCGCGGCGAACATCTTGGAGTTGGATGTTCATCATTCCTGTGCGGGCAATGGCCGAGACGATGGATAACTTGAGGAGATGCTCGGTGCGGGATTTGTTATAGTATTGGAGCTTAGAGTGGGTGGGGACGGGTTCCCCACCATCTGGAAAGCCGGATTTATCCCAGGCTCGAACAGCGGCGAAGCTTGGCGCCTCACATCCCTCCGCGAAGCGCTCTCCATCCCAGGTGCATTCGCCATACATCTGTGAGATTTGGGAGATTTTCTCCAAGATCTTCTGGCGGACGGTTTCTTTTTTAGGATCAACGTGGCCGAGGTCTTTGTATTCGCCCTTCGTAGAGTGAATCATAATAATTCGGCGGACCAAGCCAGTGGCCCAGGCATCCTCCGGGAATTTACTCCCAAGCATCGCCGGTTGATATCCACCGAGGAGATTGAGGGTGGGGTTCTCTATGTCGACGAGTTGGTGGGTGCCGTAGCGCCGGGTCTCCGTGTGGTGATCTTTGTTATTCCAGATGCCATTGAGGGTCGCGATATACTCGGCGTTGTATTCGGGCAGGAGCACGCTGAACTCCTCACTCGCGACGAGGAGAGAGTGGTAGGTGATGGGAGAGCCGTCGGGCGGGATGTGGACCTTCACAGCAGATTCGATATTATCCACCAAGCTGGCTTTAGTCATACTATCTGGCCCGACATGGAATGCTTCCTCGGTGGAGTTGGGAACTTTGGTGTTGGCCCAGAACCACCGGACGGTTTCAACGATTTTCTTCCCGACTCCCGGCCCAGCGACAAGGAGGATGTAGAGGGATGGGTAGAGGGAACCGCGAGCGGTGGTGACATAGACGCGGCGTTCCAAAGCTCCGGCTACCAAGGAGATGGCAGACCAGAGCCGGAAAATCTCAGGGGACGTGCTTCCATCAGAGAACTCCATGAAATCGGCAATCAAGTCAGTCCACTCACCATTAGGGAGCACCGAGGTTGGTCCATTGGATTAGTGTTTGGATGGATCATTTTCTTCTTTGGGAGGGGGCCACAGGCCGGCCTCCTCGGCTTTAGCTACACACTCAGGGCATACTATGTCCGCATCTTCAGGCTTTGCGGAGGGGAAGTTTTTCTCGTACTCAGACCACGCTCTCTCAAGGGATTGGGATTTGGAGTAGGGAGTCATGCGAGCGTTGCCGCAGACTGCGCAAACGTATGAAAATCCTTCTTTCATGCCCCTACCATCCGTTCTAGTATGTCCTCGTTCCTCATCCTATCATCCACCATCCCGAGTTTCCATTTCTTGAGCCCCAGTGGATTAGGGTGTGCACCCTGGGCAAGTTGTTTGGCGGAGGGAACGTTCGCCCAGTTCCACCCCACCTTGGCATCCCCTGGGACCACATACTTGCGTCCATTAGGCGCCACCAACTCCACGCGTATGAGATCCAAAGCTTTGGAGATAATTTCATCGTGGTTCTCCCATTCGGGAAACTGGAATGTAATGGAGTCGTAGGTTTGGGCGAGGAGCTGGACCTGGGGGAGGTGCTTCCAAACACGCCAGAGCCCGAGGTTCATGCGATCGGCGGTGGTGGACTGTGGGAGGAAGGCGATGGCTTCGCGGAGAGTGGCGTCGTCGCCGGGGCGGCCGAGGAAGTGGCGGGTCCGGCCGAAGGGGGTGGTGAGATGGCCTATGGTTTGGAGCTGCTGGGCAACCCATTGCCAATAGCGGGGGATGACTGGGAAAGCGGGGGTTATTCCGTCACCTCCACGGCAATATCTAGCTTGGAAGTTTTCCATGATTTTAAGTGGGACTTTAAGGGATCGGGAAGCGGTCCAGGCAGTTCCCATGTAATTTGATAGATGTGATCCCCGTTTTGCCATGTCGCGGTAGCTAAATTCTCGATAGAAAATCTGTTCGGCGATGTTGCGATCTCCAGCAGGGTCTCCGGGCCAAGGGAGTTCTGGCCAGATTCTTTTAGCGTTATTCGTATGGAGGTCTCCAGATTCGCAGGCGTCAAGAAACCCCCAATCATCGAAGAGACAACCGCAGAAATATCCAACATCCCGTGCCTCCACCTGTTCCAAGTCGATAACGCACATCTTCATGCCTGGGTCGGCGACAAGTACGTATCGAAGATGCGGTGCAACGTTTTGAGCATTACCTCCAGTTCCGAATGCATTTTCAGAGCTTGAGGGCCTTCCTGTCTCAGTTCCTGCGATGTTATAACCTGCTCGGAATCTGTTGTCGGAGTCGATACCAATCGTAAAGAAATCAAGTTGTTTGGCAAGGTCTCGTATTCTAAGAATAAGCTGGACGAAGGGTCGAGCATAGTAATATTCATCTATCTTCTCCAGGGCTTCGCGGTTGCAACTTATGCGGCGGACCCCCTTCACGGAGATCCAGATTGGAGGGAGCTGCATGGCGCCAAAAAAGAAGGCTTGGAGTTGCTTGTAGGAAGCAGGATTGAGACCAGCATTCCATATGGCACCAGCAAATTCATCCAATACCTCCCGGCAATGGGCGATGCGCTTTTGAAGGGACTCGATGGCGCGGCCCCTCGCTACGGTGTCCACGAGAAACCCTCGCTGCATGATGTCCAAGTATGGAGCTTGGAGGGCGCGCTCGAAATCGTAGATGGCGGGGGAGGCGTTCCTCAGCCGTTGCAACTCCTCGAAGACTTCCAGGGTCACGCAGCAGTCGAGGCCGCAATAGACCTGATGGTTCTGATTGGCGGTGAGTAGGGTGCGTTCGAGGTGTTCGGTTTGGACGAGCATGAGCTATGCCCATTCTTCATCATCAGGATCTTTTTGATGCTGCCTCATTGGACTCCAGGTATGGTCCCATTCATCAACGAGGAAGTGAATGCAACGCCATTCGTAGTAGGATGGAGTATATGCACTTACGGGTGGAGTGAGGTTTCCTCCACGATCTCTCCATCCACGAGCACGGAGGAAGGCAAGGGGGCCTGCATCGTCAATGGGGTCGCCGAACCATTTTTCCATCAGATTGCGGAGATTCTCGCTGGCTGTGGGCATGTAGGGCCTATTGTTTGAGAGTTGTTGTTGGAGTGGGGATGAATGGGTTCCATGTAGGGCGTTTGCCGAATTTCTGTTCTAAGAAATCCGAGAGGAATTCCTGGCAAATATTGACTATTGCTTCTTGGCGAGCTGGATGGTTTAGCACAGCAGCGTGCTGAATTGAAGCGAGGAGGTAGGCTCCTTTCATGGTGGACTCTCTTGCATAGTAGATATTCCACATGGAACCCTCAACTCGAGCAGCAATCTGCCCGATCTCTTCGCTAGTCCAGCTGCGTGGTTCGTCGGTCATCTGGAGTCCCCCGATCCGGAGAGCTTGCCGCGGGTTTGGCGGCTGGCAAGCTTGGCAAGGTTCATGTCGGCGATGAAATCGAGATCCACATTCAGCTCCCTGGCTAGCATGGCAACGTACCAGAGAACATCCCCGAGTTCCTCACAGAGGGCAATGCGATCGTGCTCGTGGAAGGAGGAACCTCCATCACGGATGATCTTGCCAATCTTCTCCGCGATCTCTCCGGCTTCGCCATTGAGTTTGAGAGTGGTGTAGATTAAGCCACCGAAGTCGCCCTGGTCAGGGTAGATGGCTGTGCGTTGGGCGGCGGCTTGATACTCATCGAGGGTCATGTCATTCATCCCTTTTCACGGTGTCAGTTTTGGCTCTCCGCATGAGTTTCCAGGCGGGTTCGTTCGTGTAGATGGAGCCCAGGAAGCCCAAGTTCTTACGCATCTCCGGCCACATAGCATGGTGGTAGAGCATGGTATCGTGTAAGCAATTTTGAGGTCGTATTCCAGCCCTGAGGATGTATTGAATATCGTACAGGCCATTTTGAAAGAGCTTCGGCCAGGGGCCAACAAGAAGGGCCTCCACAAGGTTCCACGCCGCGATCTCGTCGAGTGGAGTCTGCCAATATGAACCATCTTCCTTACCTGAGTCTGCGAATGGAACTACGATCGCATCGTCCCGTCGGCGCGCGAAACCAATGCAGGTGATCTGGCCACCGCGAGTCTCCACATCGACGGACAAGGTGTCGAGGGGAGTCATGCGTGAGGTGAAGTTGATGATGTCGGAGAGGAGAGCATCGACTAGAACCCCACGCTTCGGCCTCCTTATTTCGGGGAATTTCCCCTCCAACTCGGCTTTGCCTAAGTCCGCGATCAATACCGGACGTTGTTTCCACTGGTAGATGATACTGGCGGGATGCCAAGCGGGTAGGACCTTAAGAGGTGATCCAGCTGAGCCATTGATAGCAGCAAAGCGTCCTCGGCACTGTGTGATGGCTCCGCGGATTGATCCGATAGATGTAGTCTGCAACAGAGCCCAACAGGCAGTATTTCCCAGTGCGACAATAAGATTTGGGCGAGCCTCTCGGACCTCCTCCTCAAGGCGGTCAAGCTCGGGCAGGTACTGGGGGTGCAGGTATAGACCACGGTCGATACTTGGGATGGAGGGATAGGTGGCGGGGAGTTCGTCTCGCTTGACACTGATGTTTGCAATCTTGTTGGAGGGTGGGCGGAAATTTAGGACGTTGGTGAAAGCGAGGCCCTTGGCCTCCATCCAATCCTTTCGATAGGGCAACCACTCGGCGTGGTCCTCGTAGGAGAAGTGGGAGCGGGCAGCTAGCCACGAGGGATCATCCTCCGCCCTGAAGGCACGGCCGAGCATCTTCCAGAATTCCTTGCCACTCGTGCCTACGAAGGGTTGCTTGGTGTAATCCTCCTGCTCACCCCAGGCTTCGCCGACGAAGAGGATCTGCGGGTGGTGGGGACCGGCCCAGGCGGAGAAGGGATCTAGGGTCATAGGTCCAGGTCCTCTGCAGTCATGGGAGTGGAGGAAGAGAGGGCGATGGTGGGGAGGATACCGGCTTCGGCGGCGCGCTCGATAGGGCCACTGGTGGTCGCCGCGCGGAGGTTGCGGGAGAGGAACAACTTGCCCTGGGCGGCCTTGCAGAGGAGCGGGTCGAGTTCGAGGCCGAGGGCGAAGTTGCTGCCCAAAGCCTCGGCCGCCCTAATGGAGGAGCCGGAGCCGCAGGTGGGGTCGAGGAGCACCGTGCTTTGATCCACAAACATGCTCATGAAGTGTTTCAGCATGGGTTCTGGTTTGGTGGAGGAGTGGAGTTCGCGATCGGGAGGGGCGGAGTAGGCATCAGATCTAACCACATTAATTCCCTTATTAAGCCAGCTACCGAATAGACACGTCTCGTAAATGTGGCGTGGATCGCGGCGGAAATCAGCCGCGACACCTGACTGGTCTGATTTGACCCAGATGAGAGGGAAGAGAGAGAAGCGGAAATGTGGGATTGCACTGAGGAGTTCCCGGGTTCTCGCCTCGATTTCTTGGCGATTGGAATACCAGAACATAAGGTGGCCCCCTAGAGGATTGGCCAGGGAGTTCCAGTTGGTGAGGAGACAATTGAGGAGGGTCCAGTAAGCTTCGGGGGTGTCTTCATACGGGTTCGGCTCCGCGGGATTGGCTTGGGCGCCCTTACCGAAGTTGATGCCATAAGGGAAGTCGCAATGGATGAAGTTGAATTTGGGACCGGAGTAGGTGGGCGCCCACTTGAGGAAATCCTGGTTGATGATGGCCGCCGGCGGGCGGGACCAGGTTTTGGGTTCGACGGGTGCTACTGGAGTGGAGGTAATAATGGGGATGGATTTGGTAGGGGCTGGGACATGGCCAGCCTCGGCGAGGACGTGCTCGAACCCACTGGTATCATTGACATCTCCGAGGTCGAACAACTCGGCGAGAGCTTCGGTCTTCGCGCGTTCGTCCCTGCGCTTGATGATGGAGATGGCTTCTGGCATGGTCGCCGCGCTCATCACTCGTTCATCGGAGAGGGAGTCGAGGAGGCGGAAATACTTGGAGATTGCGGCCTGGGTAAAGCCGAGGGAATTGGCGGTGTCGGTCTGAGTCCAGGCAGGGTTGGTGGATTTGTAGAGGGTATGGATTTCAGTGATGGCGCGAACTTGGTCCTGCCATACGAGATCATGGCGCTTGACGTTTTCCTCGAGTTCGATAATCATTTGGGCTACAGGGTCGAGGGACTCGAGGAAGGTGACGGGAATGCTGGTCTCGCCGATGTTGCGGAGCGCAGTAAGGCGCCGTTCGCCGGCCATGAGTTTGTAGGCTTGGCCCTCCGGCCCCTTTATCTTGGTGATAACCACGGGCTGGATGAGGCCGTGTTGGCGGATAGAGTCCTCAAGGTCAGCGGTGTCCACCAATCTCCGCTGGCGCTTCTCGCGGTTGATCCAGATGGATTCGATGGGAACCCGCGGAGTAGAGGAAGAGATGGGCATCGAATTTGGTTCCTGTTGAATCCGAGATTATAACCTGGTTATATTGGGGCGAAGCCCCTGATGGGCCGGGGAGGAGGCCCACATTTCCTCCTCCCCGGCTTGATCCCGAGCCAGTAGGTGGGAGACCGGACACGATCACCACCCTAGTCTCAGGGATAGAGCGGGCCGCCAGTTAGGGGGGCTTCGCTGGCGGCCCTAGGACCCGGTTCACAGGGGGGCCGAAACCGGGTCCATCTCGGCTACTCGGCGGCTTACGCTGCCACGTAGGTTCCCTTCACATTACCAATCTGGTTCTGCAACTCCCCGGTCCGCTGGTTCATGAATTGGGTGACCTCGACGAGGAGTTCCTGCCCGGAGAGTTCGGGGAGGGTTTCCCTATATTTCCTCCCTTCCGTGGTAATTCCGCAGCTCTTCAACACCTCGTCGAGGCGCCAGAGAGCGTTGTCGTAGAACTCCTTGCGGAATTGCCTCTTCGTGATGTCGATGGGCCGCGGGCCTTTGGGTCCCATCTGCATCTTGGCGTCATCCGAGATGCTCTCGGGCCACTCGGTCAACCCGATATTAAAGCGGATGACTTTGGTGTACTCCTTGTCGGGCGGTGCCTCGTGAGTGGAGTACTGGCCTTTGAAGAACCCGCGGTAGGTGCCCTGTGGAAGAACCGGGGGACGGGGTGCTTCACCGGCTGGGGCGTCGAGGAGATCGGAAAAGTCGGGCATGATTTGGTTCCTTGTTGAGAGATGATGATATGCAATGGCATGAGCCAGGTGGGGAGTGAACCCTATATCACGAGGTGAGTTCCTGTGTTGAGGATACGATCTGGGCGTTTGCGCCCATTACCCAGCTCCACCATGGAGCCGCATGGTTGGTAGAGGAAGTGGGGTTGGAGGAGACTAGCGACACGGTGGACCCGGAGGAGTTCACGATGGACCAGTCGGCACCAGGATTGCCAACGAAGTTGGAAGAGACAAGTTGGCCGGCGGACAGGCCCCATTCCCAGACCGTGCCTTGGGTGTCGTGCTGGAGTAGGATATCGAGCCGGCCGGGGTCCCACTGACCGGCGGCGGAGGTTAGGTCCCATGAGGAACCAGGAGCGCCGAGGAACTCGGAAGTGGCGATCTGGTTGTCGGCGAGCCGCCATTCCCAGACCTCACCATCGTCATGCTGCATGAGGAGGTCCGTCAAACCATCGCCAGGGTCCTGAGCCACCGTCTTGACATGCCAGTCGCTGCCGGGATTACCGAGCAGAGTGGTGGTGGAAGTGAGGGAGTCCCAGCTGGAGATGGAGCCATTAGGAGATTGGAGATAGGTATTGGGGCCGACCTGGGCCACCAAGTGGCCGTTGCCAGGTGGGGTGGAGATTTGGTAGATGCTGTCGAGACCTACACGGTCAATTTCAACTGTCATCGCGCCTTGCGAGCCGAATGTTGGGCTTTCGATAACGCCGGGGCTGCCCATATCTGAGTTCCAGAAAACATCGTAGTTGAGGTAGACGTGGGCAGCGGGGCTGGTCCAGATCAGATCGCCGAAGTTGGACATAGTGATGTGGTGGATGTCGGCTGGGTCGTTGGTCGCGCTTGTGCCGCCGAGCTGGGTGATTTCTGGAGTGACTGGGTTCCAAGGGGTGCTCACTGGGTCGGCGAACAAGCTCAGGACTGTGACCACGCCGGGGTCATCCGTAAGGGATGGGTTTGAGAACTCCTCCGATGCTTCGACCTTAAGCAGATCGCCGGGCTCAAGGTTGAGGGTCATCTGGTAGACGTGCGTCCCCGCGTAGGGACGAGCAATGGTATTGAGGAGGTTTTGGGCTGTGCCCTCAAGGATCTGCATCAAGCTACGGCTCCGCGGATGGATTTGAAAATGTCGGCTAGGCCAGTGGCTATGGGATACTTGGCTTGCAGGGCGAATGGAGCGGGGTTTTTGAGTTCAATTTGGTTAATGGGCGCGGTGTGGATGAAGCGGGGTGTAGCAGGACCCTGGCCCTCGCTCTTGGAGAGGAGGATGGTGTTGAAGTAGCGACCGATATGTGGAGAGAGGGCTTTGCCGAGGGTCATCGGATAGCCGTGAGGGGCGCCGATCTCCCCGATGAATTTGATATGAGCATTCACGATGACGTGGCAGCCGATTCCCGGATCATACAGCTTCTCAACCATGGATTCGATGAGGCCCTGGCTGATGAAGTAGTCGTTTTGCTGGGGAGTTTGGCCCAGGCGGTTGTTCATGGAGAGAATGTAGTTGAAGGCGGCCTTTGCGCAGAGGGTCAACGAGTCGATCACTAATACATCATTCGCAGTCCACGTGGTGAGCGGCCCGAGATTTCGCTCACCATCTTTCCATTCCTGGAGGAGGTTCACCGTCTTAATCCAGATTGTGGGGGCCGCGGGGACCAGTCGGTTGTTGGCGGTCTTTCGCATAGGATCGTGCAGGGGAATGAAGTCGATCTGGCCGATGGTGGTTTTGGGGTAGGTGGATTTGGGATGAGTGAGGAGGTGCCGGAGGATATCCAGGCCGTTGTCGTAGTCGAGGATGCGGAGGTTGTAACCGGCGGCGGCGAGGCTGGCGAGGGCGCCGGTCTTGCCACTTCCGGGGTCGCCCAGGTTGATGAGCTTGATAATACCGGAGGGGTTGTGTTGAGTGAGATTGGGCATCAGAGGATGAACCTGCAAGCTACTTTGTCGGGTTGGCCCATGATTGGGTAGATTTCGCCATGGATATGTCTGCGGATGGAGCCTTGGCGATGGGATTTTTCCCAGTCGATGTTGAGATCGCTGACTATCTGCTTGACCGCCGGCGTGATGACAGCGTGGGAGAACTGTTTCATGGGGAGGCGGAGGGTGACCTCATCGAGAATGGGGAGGCCGACGATACGGGTGCCATCATAGGAGCGGCCATCAATTGTGTCGGATAGGCGTTTACGCATCTCCTCAATAATTTGGTAAAGGGAGAGCATGGGGCCAGCGGTGACGAGAGTCGCACCTTCGACCTCCGCTGCCACAGCCTCGATCACATCTATTCCGGGGACTTTGACAATGGCAGGGGCTGCGAAGAGGGCGCCGAGCCCAGCTAGGAATCCGCGGCGAGTGGGGACAATGAGTTTGGCTTCGCTCATGCTAGATGTCTCCGCGGGCCTTGAGTGGGTCCCAGGTGCGTCGCATGAAATCCGCCTGCAACCATTGTTCGCGCGCCGATTGGGGTTTGGAGCAGATGGAACGGTAGGGGCACCCTCCATACATGTCGCAGGCCCGGTCGTTCTGCGGCCAACCATCTTCGTGGACGCGGGCTTTGTTGCCAGTGAGGGCGCAAACTTCGAGCTGGGCGAACCAATAGCCTAGTCCTTGAAGCCATTCCCCGAGTTGGGACTCATCGCGAGGGACGAGAGAGCGGTAGAAGCGAGAGAAATTCACCCCCACTTGTATCCCGTCGATCAGCATCCCGGCAAGGGGTTGTTTGAATGCCACTCGGCCGGCGAGGGTGTATCCGGTCATCTGGTTGTTGGGGGAGAATTGCTGGAACCATTCGGGGGACAAGGTGCGGGTAGTGGTCTTGATATCGCAGCCGAAGATGGCATCCCCTAACCTCCCTATCCGGTCTATATGGCCGCAGAGAAGGAACATTTCGCCGGTGGTCTGGGAGATGTAGCCGGAGTCGTAGTGGTAGGACAACTCGATCGCGGGGTTGCCGTTCCCCAAAATTAGGGTCTCACACGGATCGTCCTGGGCGATCTCATCCAGGTACCAGACCACGGTTTGGATCAGTGTCAGGCGGTTTTTCTGGGGATGACCTGAGAACCACGGGCGGCCC
>Ga0126373_10002653_pt1 | contig 13203 bp, 11 predicted proteins | sample PanSoiMetPlot_11_FD_92545 | JGI IMG/M metagenome (GOLD analysis project Ga0126373, IMG submission 92545) | Tropical forest soil microbial communities from Panama - MetaG Plot_11 | ecosystem: Environmental > Terrestrial > Soil > Tropical forest > Bulk soil | place: Panama | collected 2016-02-17
GAACTCCGGCATGGTGAAGACGTTGCTTCGCAAATAGAAAGGAACGAACACCCACCCGAGAATCAGCAGAATGAGGCAGGCGAGCCACTCAAAGTGGCCAACCGCGAGGCCAGAAGAAGCGCCTGTACCAGAAAGACCGATGAAGTGTTCGGTCGAAATATTCGAGACAAACAGGGACGCGCCGATGAAAAACCAGCCTACATCGCGCCCGGCAAGGAAGTAGTCTTCGGAAGTTCTATCGCGCCGGGCGAAATAAATCCCAATTCCGAAAACCAGAGCGAAATAGAATCCGATGATGACAATGTCCGGGGTGGCCAAAGCCCGATGACTTGTCTCAACCAGTGATGCGTAGAGCATCCACTCCTCCCTTTCGGCCCCCGCGCGACCGCGCACTCGGAGGCAGCCAACAATCGCGATGGCGAAGTCTATAACAGGCGAATCAAAGCCTCAACGGTGTTTCCATGAGGCGGAGCACTTGAACGGGCAGGCGAGTCCTAAGTGAGTGTGTCGGAGAAAAAGAAAAGAAAGAGAGTTGCCTGTACACCAGTGATGAAGAAAGTGGAGTTGGCTCCCCGGGCTACATTCGAACGAGCAACCCTTCGGTGAACAGTCCAAGTGGTTGAACTCCTAAATGCTTTATCGTGTGTCGCTTACCGGGAAACACGACCGATTTTGAGTCCCTCAGTTGGGCTACCACGTTTGCCCAACGATTTTCGACGCAAGGGCTCTCTAACAAACCGGAAATGCTCGGGGTGAATTGATTTGAACCGTCGATCTCCGGGTCCCGAATTAGGGTCTGGAACACACTAAAATGCTTTGTTAGCGAATGATTTCCCGCGCACCCGATCGCCGGCAAAAAATCCTTAAAGGATTTGCTTGTTTTTCGCAGCCAAAAAGGTGCGATACCATTTATCTGCGGTGCGGTAGGGTGAATCACGCTATTGCTTTCTCACTTCCAGAGCCACCGGACGCGCTACCGACCTAACGTCGGGGTCATAATATTCATACACACGCGACTGGAACGTTCGCGTCCGAATCGGGTACTTGGCGCGAAGCCGAAACTTGACCTGCACGGTCTGCCCTGGCGCGAACACGTTGAAGTATAGAATTGCCTGCGTTGCCGTCTGGCTGAATTTTTCCAATCGCCCACTCTTCAGCTTCGACGATTTGCCCTGGTATTCCTGAAAATCTTCGCTCAGGAGGTCAAAGCCCGGCGGAATTCCCAGATCCACCATCACCAGATTCGCAATCTTAGACAGGTTGTTTTGCATAATGGCCGTCGCGGTCACAATGTCATCCTGCGCCAGCTTCGTGCGGTCGTAATTCACAGAAATCGAAAAGGGCTCCTTCCCGCTTTCCTGTTCCCAGGGAATAAAGTATTGCCCCGCGGCCTGATACCCCACAATTCCTTTGCCCTCGTAGCGAAGCTCCACCAGGTTAGACCCGCTTCCGTTAACCTCCTTGAAAACGAACTGATGCAGCAGGTCATTGTTTTCCGGGGTTAAGACCAGCTTCTCGGCAGTTTTTCCGTTTACCGCGATCTCGACCGTTCCGCGCAAATCTGCCGTCCCCTTTTCGCTGGCAAGCAGCAGCGCGCGCAACGCCATGATCGTTGCTTGCGTGCTGCCCCAAGCGCCCGTTGCATCTTTTTTCGCCGTAATGAACGCAAGCGCTTTGCGTGTCGTCGCCGCAGCTCGACCCCATTTCAGCAGGGCCTGCACAGCCAACCCGGTGGTTTCCACGCCCGCGCTCGTTCCGGTCGAGTAAACGCCCGTTTCTTCCGAACTCCACCACACCTGTTCATCCTTCTCCGTGCGGGCTTCCAGCAGCATCTGCATGACTTGACGTGTGAACTCGGGATCCTTTCTGGAATCCACTGCAAAATTGGCCAGCACCGCCAACGTGTAAGGATCGACTTTCTCCGAAAGATGTTTTTGAAGGAACTCGCCGGCCTTTTGAAGCGCAGAGCCCTGGTAACCGGTGTTCCCTAACGACCAAGCGATGTACGCCGTAATTCGCAGCGCATCCTTGTTGTATCGGTTTGTCGCCCCTTCATTGATGAACTGCGTGTCCGGCTTCCAGCTACCATCCGGTTGTTGTTGCGATGCTAGCCACTGTTGCGTGCGATCAATCACGCGCGGGTCCACGTCATGCACTTTCGACATGTCGTAGAACTCCATCAGCCCGTATGACGTCAAAATCTTGTTCGCCGGCGCCTGCCCGAACCACGAGAATCCGCCGCTTTGCACTTCAAACGTCAGCAGCCGCTGATACCCGTTGGCGATATATCCCTCCGCCTTTGCATGCACCTCGGGTGTCAACTTCTTTGTCCGCTTCATATAGTCCAGCGCCAGCACGTTCGGATAGGTGCTTGACGAGGTTTGCTCAAAACATCCGTTCGGCATCCGCAAAATCGAATCCATCCCCTCAATAATCTGGCTCAGCGGCCCAGGGTACAGGCGCACAAAGATCTTGCTCGCTCCGGCAATCGCCGTTCGCGGGAATTCCACCGTGTGACTGGCCGTCGACTCCAGCTGCCCGTTGAAAACGATGTTTTGCTCTCGCCCATTGGGAACGACCTCGATTTCCCGCACGACCACGTCCGCCCGTTTCGTGTTCCCGGTCATTTGACCGGTCAGTGTCAGCTTGAACTTTCCGATTCGCTTTGCTTCCAAAGTGAATCGCGATCCACCAACATGCTGTGCGTCGACACCGACGGTTTTCTCTCCGGAATCGTCCACCAAGGCAAACCAGTCCTCGTCCTTGAGCTTTAGCCCCACTTCGCCTCTCGCATCCGTGTAGTTGTAGATGGCTACTGGCAACGACACTTGATCTCCCTGCGTCAGCACGACCGGCAAATCCAAGTCGACAAAAAAGTCTTGAAACACTTTCAGGCTCGACGTTGCCGTACCCAGGGTCCCGCGCTGCGTGGAAGCGATCATGGACATCCGCCACGTCGTGATGTTGTCCGCTAACGGAACGGAAATCTCCGCCATCCCATTGCGATCCGTGATGATCGCAGGATTGATGTACAGCGTCTCGGGAAAATATGAGCGCACGTGGACGTCCGCTGTTTCTTCCCTATCCGCACCCTTTGCATCCATCGCTGTCTGTTTAGTCTTGTCGCGGCTAATCATCGGCAGACTCATTAGGACCCTGGTTGCAGCTGGTGGCGCAGGAGCCCACTCTCGTTGGGCGGCCACGTCCCCCATTACTCCTCCAAAGACGCCGCCCGCGACTCCACGTGCAATGCTCCGGCCTTCTCCGAATCCAACGGCCTCCGTGCTGAGTACCACCACTGAATTCGCAGAAACCTCAATCATCTCCGTCGCAGTTCCAACCTCCAATCGCGCCGTGATTTCTGCAAGGTCCCGCTCTCTTAGTTGAAAAGTATCTTCCGCCAGGCGAAAACCCGGGCTGGCCACAGTCACTTTGTAAATTCCCGGACGCAGCGCCGAGGCATGAAACTCACCTGACGGATTCGTTTGCGCAGCCCGCGTTTCTGAAATCGTCATATTTGTGATCGTTATGACCGCATCTGGAATCACCGCGCCGGTCGGATCGACCACCAGCCCCGCAATCTTCGCGCGGCTGCCCCTCGGTCCGCTGTCGTGCTCAATCCTCACACTCAGTTTCGTGTCGCCTGCTGCCGCTGTGGTAACAATCTGGCTTCGCCGGAAATAAAGCGTTGCCCGCAGGTCGTCCGCCGTATCGAAGGTCTTGTCAAGCGCGGCGCCGTGAATCGTAAACATGGTCTTGTTGTTGTCCCACGGACTGCGCTCCACCCTCAGCTTCGTTCCCCACGCATCGCGAAATTCCGGCTTGCCGGAGTCCGCCAGCTTCTTGAACACTTTCTCCAGGTCGTTCTCCTTCGGGTCGCTTGCCATCGCATGGCGCAGCTCTGCCGCGATCTTCTTCGCATTTTCCTGGAACTGCACTTGATACCGATTCCAGTATTCGTAATACTTCGTTCGGGGAATCTCTCGTCCGGTCTCACCGTCGAATCGGTTCTGCCTCACGACTTCTGTAGCCGAGAAAAGTGCGTGCGCGGCAACATCGCGCTGTGCCTCTTTGTCGTCAGAAACCGGCTCTACGATCTCTGGCAGTCCAAAAGAGTGAATCTCATACCGCGGCTTCATCACTTCCTGCTCGAGGTAAAAGAACACTTTCGCGAATCCAGGTTTCTTTTCGGCCAGCGCGAACACCGCTTCATCCACAATCTGTAGCCCCAGCGCCGCGCTCACTCCTTGGCCGTTCTTGTCCGTCACGTGAAAGCGGATGTGGGAATCGTCGCCAGGTTTGTACACAGGACGATCCGCCACTGTCTCGACTCTCAGCTCATCCGCCGGTTGAACAAACAAAAGCCGGTGATCCGCGACGGGTTGTGCGCTTTCACCGAACAGGTAAGCGTTCACATCGACTGTGCCGGCCAACTCGGGGCCTGCTGCAATTGTCAGCTCCGCTTCACCTTTCGTTAAATCCAAATCGCGCGTCTCAATCGTTTGCCCTTCTTTGACCACGTCCACGTAGACGGTTCCGCTCTTCTTCGTCGCCAACACCCTGAGTCGAATCGACTCGCCTGCGCGGTACACGGCCTTCTCTGCACGCACCAGCACCTGCTCATCGCCTGCACGAGCCTGCAGCGGCACTTGCGCGGAAACCTTTTCGCCCTCTTTGTCGGTCCCATCAATCTGCAACACCTCGTCTCTCTGCGGCGCCTTCAGGGTGACCACGGCGAGGCCCGCGGCGTCGGTTGCGACGGCTTGCTCGCCGCCCGACTTTGACCGTATCTTGAGGCTCGCTTCCCCTGGCGTTCCATCCGGATACGACGCCACCAGGAACACCTGATTCTCCAGCCCCGGAACTAGCGTTCCACCTTCCGGAATCGCGGTCAGCAAAAAGGCAGACTCGCTGACCGTGATGGGCTCGCCCCGGCTCTCCGAGTGCCCTGCGGTGTCTTTTACCGTTGCTTCGACCAGCACCCTTGCCGCGCCTTTGTCGAGCGGCCTCCCTGCCAGATAATCCGGAAGTTGCAAATCGAAATGATAGCCGCCGTCGTGGTCGGTCTTCCCTTCCACCGAGGCAGCGTTGAACGTCGTGACATCCATTCCTTCCGCTTTCACGGAAACTTCCGCGCCATCCAGTGCTCTTCCAAAAAAATAGTTTGCCTGCACCGTACCGCTGACATGATCCCCGGGGCGATACCCGTGCTTCTTCTTTCCCGCGGGAGATGCGAAATTCAGTTCCACCTTGAATTTCGGCAGGACGTATTTCTCCACATCCAACGCAACCTCCGAAGTATTCGCCGAATCCGTGCCGGCCTCTCCCAGGACCGCCCGCGCGTGATACGTCCCCAGATTTACTTCGTTCGCCAGTCCAAAGTCCGCTGAACCGATTCCAAACTCATCCGTTTCCGTCGTCTTTTTGAAGACTTTGTTCCCGTGCGAATCCTCCATCTCAAAAACTAATTTGCGTTTCCCCGCTGCGCGGTGGTCCGCACGGTCAAGCGCGAGCGCGCGCACGTGGATCATTTGTCCCGGTTGATAGATCGTTTTGTCCGTCGTCAGCAGAATCCCTACTTTGTCCTGCAACCGGATTCCTTGGCTGTATTCGGTCGCTCCCAGTGAGGTATCCACGGTGTAATGCAAGTCGCAATTCCCTGTAACGCCTTCCGGAAACTGAAACTGGGCCTCTGTTGTGCCGCGATGATTCAAACGCCCGGCAAAAAGTGTCCGGCGCTCCTTGCCTTCTGCCTCCAACACAATTCGCACCGCGCCGCGCCCGGGAATCACCTGCCCTTTTGAATCGCTGACAATCACCCGCACACCCGCCTTGCTGCCCGCCAGATAAGTCCGCTGCCCCAGAACGCGCAGCACGGGGAGCCTCAGAATGTTGGAGATGGACTCCACGCCCTCCAGCGGATCCACTTTTGCGTCGTCGTAGCGAAACTCGTATTGCGCTCGATGCCAAACAAGCTCGTCCAACGGCACTGCCTTATCCAGCTTCATTTCCGCTCTAAACCGCGACGCGCCCTTCGTTACATCGGCAAGCTTCTCGGTGCGGCCGATAATGTGATTTTCTGGGTCTAGGACCTCCACTGTCAGCCGCCCCGAGCCCGCCTGCGCCGCGCGGTAAGGGATGACCACGCGAAGCACCCCGTGAGAATAAGTTGCCCATTCTCCCGCCTTCTCCGCCCCCGAAAAGGTCCTCACACAGGCGGCCGCCATCAGTAGCACGAGCGCAGAAAAGGTGCTCACAAGGATTCTCCGCCCGGACGTTTGAAAATTAGGCCACATCGATTCCTCCCCGCAGTGCGAGAGTGATCCCACACCACGACTCTTGGCTACACGCAGCACCTAGCCTTGGAACGATTTGGATTTCCCTTCTTGCGGACCTTTCGGGGGGTGCTGGAACCTACCCACGTTTCATGGACACCGCGCCATGAAATTCGGTTCCCTCTTTTGTCTTCTCAGATGTTTGACCGGGACTGCCTGGTTGCCTTCAAGCGGGCTTCTGAGCTCGGCATGTCTGTCTTCCAAAAGCCATATCGCATCAGCGAATCCTGTCCGGGAGCTATTTCCAGAAACGGAGACTGAACTTAGAAGCGACTGCCCAGTGGGCTAGTACCCGCAGGAAGCGCAAACTCGCGGAATTTGTTCTGGCGGAAAAAACTCTATTCCCTGTACGTATGAACAGCTAATGTCCGAAACACACCGCACCAAAGAGGGACTGGAACAGCTCACCAAAGAGTGCACAGAATTAGTGCACAGCGTTCCGTGATTTCTCGGAGGCCAAGCTCGTTGCACGGGCGAGCGGGGCATGTTGACAACTCAAATTCGGGAATCGATGGTCGCTCAGGTTGGCACAGAAATATGGACCGAGCTTTAGCCCCCCTCGCTATGAGTCCTCGTTCTCCGCAGGTTTTTGTCTACGGTACATTTCTTTGGATTCAAAAGCCACGGACCCAAGCGTTTTTCGGTACCGCGGACGAACCCGACGTAGCGTTGGAAATCCTCAGAGAGTTCAGTGCTTCGGAGTTCGTGGGCAAACTCCACATTAAGCCGGTCATTGGTCATTGGACCGTTGCGCAGTTCGAGGAAATCCGACGGACGGCTTGGTACGAGGTGTATGAGAAAGCGCCGCAGTTTATTGTGTTCGACATGCAAGGCTCGGGGCCATGGGAAGTACTTCACTTTAGGATTGAAAGCAATGACTCCGGGACCGCGCCCTATGTTGCCGTAGCACTGCGGCTATTTGAGAAGGGCAGGGCTCCTATCTGGGTGAAATCACTAAGAAGTTCCTTGGTTCCCTCCGAGTTAGCAAGCGAATAGGGCCGAAGGCAACCGGCGATGTCTGCAATGCTTAAGCTATCTGACGTTTTGACGTGCCTCTTGGAGTGGCATGACCGGCAGACACCCCTGCGTATCCTGCTGTCCACACCTGATGGTAGATTTGCATTCGATTGTACTTTGGTGAGGTTCTTCGACACAGGCATCTCCCTGCAACTGTGTGGAGATTCCGATTCCATCGATCTCCATTTGATCGGATACGATTTCGAGGCTTTGAACGAAGCGGCGGTTGACGCTGCAAACAAAGGAGCGATGGAGCGTACTGTCTCGGGGCGTGGTTTGAAGGCCAGTGGCGACGAACGAACGCTGCTCATTCTTGAGACGATCTCGGTCTCCAGTTAGCAACGCCGAAGTATTCAGCCTGCACTCAGTTGCGTCTTGCTTCCCATTCGACGTCGGTACAGGGGGCGCATTCACCTACGCCGATGGCCCAATTCGTCCGATAAGAGTTCGATATTCGGGTTCATTGCGCAGGTTTTGGAAAGCGGTATCCATGGCCAGATACAGCAAGTAGTTCTCACGCTTATCGTACGCCATCTTGAGGTACTGAAAGGCCTCTTCCTTTTTGTCAAGCCGGGCACACGTTACGGCTAAGGCATAGGCGGGCATGGATCCTTTCTCGTAGAACTGCTTCTGGATCCGCAAGGCGTTCTCTAGCATCTCTACGCGCCCAGCCCTTGTGAAGCCGTCTTTCGCTGCCCTTACGAGTGCGAGTTCTTGCTGGTCACGAGTAAGAAGAGCGGTCTTTTCCCATTCGGACAGATAGTCGTTATAGTCCTGACGGTTAAAGTAGATTTCGGACAAGTATTTATGTGACGAGGCAAAAGATGGTTCCGCGTCCTCAATCTGTCTCAACAGCGTCACCGCATCATCTGTCTGACCAGCGGCACTCAGCATCAGGCCTTTGTCCGCCAGAATGGATACAGACGAAGGATCGAGCCGCCGGGCTGTTTCGATCTGCGCCAGTGCTTCTGGGACGCGCCGGCTGGTTAACAGAAAGCTCGCATACCAATGGTGGGCTCGGGCGTCAGCAGCATTCAGAGCCAACGCATGCTTGAACTCACGTTCCGCCCCGACAGCATCCCAATTCCAGAAAAACGTCACAAATGCCAGAGAGGTATGCGCTTCCGCCAAGTTGTCGTCCAATTCGACCGCCTTCGAAGCCGCCGCAAGCGCCCGCGGATACGCTTCTCTGTCGGGCATAGCGCTGTACTCACGCAGCAGGTTGTAGCAGTCTGCCAGCCCCGCGTACGCTCTGGCATAACCCGGATCGCGCACAATTGCTTGCGTGAAATAGTCGACCGCACGGTTGAGATCATCGGGAGTTCGCTTATTCCAAAAGTAGCGGCCCTTCAGATAAAGGTCTTCGGCTTCAGAGTTTGAGCCAATCGAACCTCGCGCCGCGCGATTGGTTGTCCCCGACGCATGCACCCAAGGAGGGAGACCGCTGTGGTAAAAAGCCAGGGCAGCTATCAAAATTCCGCATGCCGCCAAAACCACTGCCAGTTTTTCGATGAATGGAAGGTGGGAACGCGTTTTAACGAGTTTGCCCCGTATCGTCGGGTTCTCTACTTCCGATTCGCGCGAATGGATTCCTTCATTAACCGCCTGTGATGCCATCAGCCATTCGCACAGTTCGCTTTCGTAAGCGAACACTCGTCCTTTTCCCCCACCCGGAACGCGATGCACAGGCAGCGCCTGCTCTTTTTCCCATCGGCGCACAGTCCTCTCGTCGCGTACGAAGAAGGACGCGATTTCCTTCCAGGAATCAAAGCGGCGTCCAGGATTCTCGCGTGCTGACTGGTCCATGAGCCCCCTGCCGTGCCCAACTATGTCCGGTTTTGCCCGGTTGTGTCTGTTGCTTGGAGGCGGCGAGACTCCCAAGTATACGCATGCCAATTATTGCCAGGCAATGCGCAAGAAGCATTAAACGCAAGCGGAAATGCATTTCAGGGACCGCGTTCGTCTCGACCACAATAGGTTTGTTTGTGACCGCGCTCACGGCCAATACGGAGGGCGAGGTTCCGAAGGTGGCCGTAGCGATGGCCAGTTGCGCCTGCCTACCGGGAGGCACTGCTGAGGAAGAACTTGGTTGCTGCGACCCTGGCAGCAGGAGTTTCACAACGAGCCGAGCATGATTAGGACCTGTCTCAAATGCGGTTCAGCCAGAGTGGAAGCAATGAACGTAGAGATGGCATTCGCACGTGGCAAAGCCGAGCCAGTTTACGTCCTTGTGAGTCACTCGGTTTGCTTGGATTGCGGTTTTGCCGAGTGTTTCCTTCCCCCAGAATCATTGGAGAAACTGAGAGAACTAGTTCAAGCCTGACGACCTGTTCAGATTTTGTTCTGACCCATCCTGGGAACGATGGCAGTTACGCGTGAAGCCAGTACCGATGAATTGTTTTGGGACATGCCACGCTAATTTGCTCGTGGCATTTCTGCTCAGATAAAGTAAAAGTCCCGGCGTGGTAGATCACCCCAAATTCTTCAAGGCACTTGGCCAGCGAGTCAAGGAACTCCGCAAGAGGCGCGGCCACAGCCAAGAAGATATGACTGCTTTTGGATTCTCCGCTCGCCATTGGCAACAGATCGAAGGTGGTCGCCCGATCACAGTGAAAACCCTTCTGAAGACATGCGATGCCTTCAAAGTTCGAATTGCTGCGCTTCTTCGAGGCACAGACAAAGGAATCTACCGCAATTCGGAATTCCCAAACAGCCTCCGGAGGCGGAACTCCATCCACCTCAAGAAGCCAGCACCGCTGGCGCAGGATGACAGTCCGAGAAGTTCGATGGACAGGAAGAGGATAGGTCGCTCCTTTAAGGTACTGGTAGTCGATGACTTTGAAGCGTTTCGCCGATTCACCCACTCGGCACTGCGACAAAAGGCTGAGTTTCAGATCACGGAGGCTTCGGATGGGCTGGAGGCCGTTCTGAAGGCCGAAGAATTGCGGCCAGATTTGATACTGATGGACATTGGCTTGCCGCGCATGAATGGTTTAGAGTCCGCGCGACGTATTCAGAGGCTTGCTCCCTCGGCAAAAATCCTATTCCTCAGCCAAGAGTCTTCACCCGCCGTAGTAACGGAAGCTCTTGGTTTAGGCGCAGGCTACGTTAATAAGGGGCGCGCTCAAAGCGATCTGCTACCGGCTATCGATGCGGTCCTTTCGGGGAAGCAATTTGTCAGTGGTGGGGCGCAAACGCCAAGCACCCACCAGCTAATGTTTTGCTCTGACGATGCTGCCCTTCTAGTCGGCCTTGCTCATTTTGTTGCTAGCGCTCTAAGCGCCGGCAACTCCTCTTTTGTCTTGGCCACCAAGTCACATCAGCACGCATTAATTCAGAGATTGCACTGGAGAGGCGTGGACATTGATGCCGCCATTCAAAGAGGGACATACGTTTCATTGGATTCGGACAAAGAGCCTGACCCCACTCGATTTATCGAGACCATCACAGGCTTGATTGACGCGGCCTCAAAAGCGGGCAAACAGAGTCCTCGCGTTGCTATTTTCTGTGAACGAGCAGGTCGCTTGTGGGCCGAGGATAAAACGGATGAGGCCATTCGGTTCGAGGAGTTCGGCAACGAACTAGCCAGGGACCATGTCATTGATATCTTGTGTGCATATCCATTGGTAAGCACCAGGGAAAACGATCCAGCGCTCAATCGCATCCGCGCAATACACTTTGACATTTCTTTCTGATGGAGTCCGATTCGATTCCGTGCGGGAATCGAGAGACGGATTAACGGCTTTTTGAGGGAGGAATGACCCTAAGTCCCGATTAGTAATCGCGATTTTTCGACGACTGACAACGCCTCAGCTTACATTGCTGTAATCAAAGCCTCAACTCAGCTATGGGTTGACGTTAAATCTAGGAGCGAGAATCCCAAGAAGGCGATGCTGTGGTCGCAAGGCCCAAGACACAAGCGCGACCACGGCCAATATCATGGGCGCGACTGCCTCTTCCATATTGTGCTCCTGCGCCAACCACGAAGCCACCGCGCCACTCAGCTCGAAGAAGATCCCGGCATAAGCCCATTCCTTCAGTCGTGGGTAACCGGGAATCAGCAAAACGATGCCTCCCACCAGCTTCCAGACGCCGATGAACCGAAGGAAATACAGGGGATAGCCAAGGGGCGTCACGATGTCAGCGACAGGGGGCCCTGCCACGAGGATTGCTTTGCCATGTACCAGATCGGCGACACCGCCGACAAGAGTCTCAAGAGCCATTAGGGTGGTGGCCGCCCAATAAGTGATTATCTTTGTCCTCATGCGTCCTCTCCCGACGGTCTTTGTGGGCCGGGCGAACCGGTGGTTACTCTCATAAACGAGTGAATTTGTATTTCGTTGCAGGCGAACGGCTGGTCCCCTTAGGGATAAGGGCCGGTCCGAGGGAGCCCTCGTGGAGGGAATTCGACCTGTGAACCTTCCAAGTCCCGATTAAGTCATGCGAATCGGAAACTTGGGCAGATCCCGAGTTTTTTACCGGGTTCCCGTTGACCAAAAGCTGACTTCGGGGTGAGTCCGAACCTGCCAACCCGTGTACTGTGAAATGAACCTGGCCAGCTGCAATAGTTCTTGTTCGCCTCGTTCAACTAGAAAGGAAGGCTTCCCATTCACTATCGCATATAGTCGATAGTACGGAAGCCCCCACTTGTTGAAACGCTGCGCTATTTCGAGCTGCGCATCGTGATAGCGTCGGGAAAACCCCACTCTCCTGATGCCGGTCTGATGCACGAGACAGTTCGTCTCCAGATGCCAGACTTCGTCGCCCAAAGCGCACCATAATGCGAATGCGGCCAGTATGACCGTAACAACCAGCCAAGGCGTGGGACGACCGCTATTCCATAGAGATACGGCTCGCAAGCCCGCCAGTCCGCCGAAAATTCCCGCTGTGGCGACGATGTATTTGCGTCCAGACGAATCGACGCGGAGGTCCACACCACTCGCCACGGTGTCTGATTGCCAGCCAGCGGGCGGTTTTAACTGCCCCGATTCTGTCATAAGAGGCATGCGGGAACTCGAGTATCGGCGTCCAACACTCTCTACGCATCGAGGCCGATTTCTCAGGTCGCTAAAAGTCCTGGATACAAACTCCAACACGGAGTTGACGTGTACGCCAATAAAATCAGCCATCAACCAGCCGCGTTCACGCACCCAATGGATGACGCCAACGCAATCCGTCGAACCTAGCGAAATCGCTATCAGTAGTGATCAATTCACAGCCATGCTCGATGGCTAGCGCCGCCACATAAGCATCGGTGACCAATGGGCCCTCGATAGCATTGCACAGCTTCACAAACAGATCCCAGTGCGTGCGACTCGGCATGACGAGGACGGCTCGCGGCCACTCCACAAGCCCACTGCAAAATGCCAAGGCTGTTGGCATCGGCGTCGCGGGCCGGAAGATCTTGGGATTTGTAACGATTCGCAGGAAGCCAGCAAGCACGATCTCCGCGACCGCAAACGGTTCCGGCGCCTCGACCAGAGCTCTGAGCCAAGCCGCGTATCGACCGTGCTCGGGCGCGTCCTGCCGATGCGCGTAGATTAGGACGTTGACGTCCGGCAGTCGCATCGGTTAGCGCCTCCGCGCAAAGCGCTCGATGTCGTCGGTCTCGAGGAGAGCTGCGGTTTTGTCGACATTAAGCGGCGTGAACTGACCACCCTCACCAAAAGTGACCAAATCGAAATGCCCTTGCCGCTGTGGTGCAGGTGCCTGCAACAGGAGCCGCACCGCGCGTTCGATCAACCCGCTGACGCTCGTGCCGGCCTCTGCGGCGCGCTTCTTCAGACGGTGCAGAAGGCGCTCATCTAACGTAATTGTCGTGCGCATGATGCAATATCATATCCCATCTGCA
>Ga0126373_10002654_pt1 | contig 13198 bp, 24 predicted proteins | sample PanSoiMetPlot_11_FD_92545 | JGI IMG/M metagenome (GOLD analysis project Ga0126373, IMG submission 92545) | Tropical forest soil microbial communities from Panama - MetaG Plot_11 | ecosystem: Environmental > Terrestrial > Soil > Tropical forest > Bulk soil | place: Panama | collected 2016-02-17
AACTTTCTTTTCCTTCTTCTTGAAGGTTTTCTTTTTGCCGGTTTTTGCTGGGGCTTTGGCCATTTTCAGTCCTTAGGTTTTCGCGGTGGCTTTCTTCTTGCCAGCGACCGTGGCGCGGCGCGGTCCCTTGCGGGTGCGCGCGTTGGTGTGAGTGCGCTGGCCGCGGACGGGCAGGCCACGGCGATGGCGCAGGCCGCGGTAAGAGCCCATTTCAATGAGACGCTTGATGTTCATCGAAAGTTCTTTGCGGAGGTCGCCTTCCACTTCGCCTTCGTTTTCGATGATGGTTCGGATGCGGTTTACTTCGTCCTCGGTGAGGTCGGCGATCTTCTTTTCCTTATCGACGCCAGCGCGGTGGAGAAGGGAAAGAGAGCGGCTGCGGCCGATGCCGTAGATATAGGTGAGGCCGATTTCGGCCCTTTTCTTTGCGGGGAGGTCAACGCCTGCGATACGCGCCATTGGTTATTTTTCCTTAGCCTTGCCGTTGCTTATTCATCAGCCCTGCTGCTGTTCTTCATCAGCCCTGCCGCTGCTTGTGTTTCGGGTTAGGACAAATGACGCGCACGACACCCTCTCGATGCACAATTTTGCATTTGTCGCACATTTTTTTTACGCTGGCTCGAACTTTCATGCCTTTCCTTTCACAGCGTTCACACGAGTGTGAACGCGTCACGCACGAAGTGCGTGCGCTACAGTAACCTCACGATTCTGGCACGGCCGGGATCGTGCGCCGATAATGCCACTTCGACCCGGTCACCTGGGCGCATTCGTACGAAATTCGTTTTTGTCGCTGCGGCCGGGTGGGCCAAAACCAGACTCTCGTTGGGCAGCTTTACCCGGACGACCGCATTGGGGAGTAGTTCCATCACCGTTGCCTCCACCTTTACGGCCGCGTCAGTACCCACGGTCCATTCTCCGTTACCGCTATGCAATGCTCGAAGTGGGCCGAGAACGACCCGTCTCGTGTCACTGCGGTCCACTTGTCGTTCAAAACTTTCATATCGGGCGCGCCAGCATTCACCATCGGCTCGATCGCCAGAACCATGCCTTCCTTGAGGCGCGGATTTTCGTTACGGCGGTCGACATAATTGGGGATCTGCGGCTCCTCGTGCAGCTTGGTGCCGATCCCGTGGCCGACCATCTCGCGCACCACCGAAAATCCGTTTTCGACCACATGGTGCTCAACCGTCCCGCAAATGTCGAACAGGCGGTTGCCGCTGCGCGCTTTGTCGATCGCCATTTCGAGCGATTCCTGAGTCACGCGCAGCAATTTCTTGGTCGACTCGCTGATCTCGCCAACCGGAACAGTGACGGCCGAATCGCCGAAGTAGCCGTTCAATGAGACTCCGGTGTCGATAGAAACGATGTCGCCCGCTTTCAATTTTCTTTTCGCCGACGGCATCCCGTGGACGATCTGTTCGTTCACCGAGGTGCACAGAACAAAGGGATACTTGCTGCCGGCGGAGGGCGTGTAATAGCCCTTGAACGCCGGTTTCGCGCCAGCGTCGGCCATCATTTTTTCCGCGGCGACTTCCAAATCTTGCGTCGTCACGCCTTCGTCGACCATGTTGGCAAGCTTCTGGAGAATTTCCCAGACCAACAGGCCGCTGCGGCGCATTTGCTCCAGTTCTTTTTTATTCCTGCGGATAATCATCGCCTGCCGGTGGGCGCCTGAGCGCGCGCACACGTTCGTCCCGCATAGGGCCGGTGTTGATAACAGTGTATCACGGCGGCGTAACTCATGCATTTATATGCCGCTTCGGCGGCCGCGGATGCGGCCCGAACGGGGCGTGAAGCCTTCGTAGTGGCGCATAATTAATTGCGCTTCGATCTGGTTGACGGTGTCCATCGCGACGCCCACGACGATCAGCAGCGAGGTGCCGCCGAAGTAGAAGTTGACGTTCAGCCCGTCCAAAAGCCAGCGTGGGAAATAAGAGTCGATGAAATTTCCGACCAGCGGGAGGCGCTGGAGCTTGATGCCGGCGATCATAATCTGCGGGATCAGGGAGAGGATCGAGAGATACAGTCCCCCGACCACCGTGATCTTTCGCAGGATCTTGTCCATATACTCAGCGGTGTTTTTGCCGGGACGGATGCCGGGGATAAATCCGCCGTACTTGCGCATGTTGTCGGCGGCTTCGCTCGGGTTGAAGATGATGGAGACGTAGAAGAAGCAGAAGAAGATGATCAGGACGCAGAACAGAAGATAGTAGAGCGGCTGCGCGTTGCCGATCGAGTTCAGCATGCTGCTCAGGAATGCGCTGTTCTTGACGACTGCAACGTTCTGGAGCGTTTGCGGGAACGCGAGTAGTGACGAGGCGAAGATCACTGGGATCACGCCGCCAGCGTTGACTTTGAGTGGCAAGTGCGTCTGCTGGCCTCCCATCATGCGGCGGCCGACCACACGCTTGGCATATTGGACCGGGATGCGGCGCTCACCGCGCTCAACCAGCACGATGAAGGCAACGACGGCGATCATCACCGCGAGAATCACGATCAGGTGTCCGATGTTCCAATCCCGGATTTTGAAGACATGGTCGGCCATGTTTTGGATGGCGCGCGGGAGACCGACTACGATGCCAGTGAAGATGATCAGCGACATGCCGTTGCCGATGCCGCGCTCGGTGATTTGCTCGCCGAGCCACATGATGAACGCCGTGCCGGTGGTAAGACTCAGCATCGTCATTAGGATGAAGCCGATGCCAGGGGTCATAACGAAGCCGCCTTGGGCGTTTTGCAGCGTCAGGGCGATGCCGAAGGACTGCATGATCGCGAGGATGACGGTGAGATAGCGGGTCCATTGCGTAATTTTCCGACGGCCGAGCTCGCCTTCCTTTTGCAGTTTTTCGAGCGTGGGGACGACAACGGTGAGCAACTGCAAGATGATCGACGCGGTGATATAGGGCATGATGCCCAGCGCAAAGATGGTCATGCGCCGGAACATGCCGCCGCTGAACAGGTCGAACATGCCGAACAGGGTGCCCTGGTTCTGCTGGAAGAACTGCTGGAGGCGGATGGCGTCGATGCCGGGCGTAGTAATGAACGCGCCGATGCGGTAGACGGCCAGCAATCCGAGCGTGAACAGGACCCGCTTGCGCAGGTCCGGAATCCGGAAAACATTGGCTACGGCTTCAAAAAACTTCATGAGTGCCTACCTCGCGCGCGGGAGCATGCTCTAGGACGCGCTCCCGATCACTTCTCCGCTTCCACCGGCCTTCTGGATTTTTTCCAGAGCCGATTTTGAAAACATGTGAGCCTTGACGGCGATCTTGCGGCTCAGCTCGCCGGTACCGAGGACTTTCAGGCCGGCGCCGAGCTTTCTGATTACTCCGAGTTCGAGCAGGCGGCCGGGATCGAAGCTGTCGCCTTCGAGCTGTTCGAGCCGTCCGATGTTGACGATGGCGTATTCTTTGCGAAAGATATTATTGAAACCGCGCTTGGGCAGGCGGCGATGCAGCGGCATCTGGCCGCCTTCGAAGCCGCGCATCATGCTGTAGCCCGAGATGGAGCGGGCGCCTTTGGCGCCGCGGCCGGAGTATTTGCCGCGGCCGGTACCCATGCCCTGACCGATCCGCTGCTTCTTTTGCTTTTGGCCCTTCGGAGGGCGGAGGTTGCTGAGATTCATGCGTTTTCCTTGTAGACGCGGATCTTGCGCTGACCCATGCTTTGAGCAAGTTGGACCAAGGCGTTCACACGAGTGTGAGCGCGGCACGCACGAGTGCGTGCGCCACAATTGGTCATCAATACTCGGCTCATGATGGTTGCCTTAGTCCTTTACGATCGCGAGCAGGTGTGGGATTTTTGCCACCATGCCGCGGAACTCGGGCGTGTCGGGGCGCTCGACCACGCGATTCATTTTCTTCAGGCCCAGCGAGCGCACGATGCTTTTGTGTTTTTCCGGGCAGCAGATCGGGCTGCCGATCAGTTTGATTTTTATCATCGCCGTCGCCATCTCGTTAGACTACCTTTTCCTGAGCGAGTCCGCGCATGTCAGCGACCTGATTTTTGTCGCGCAACTGCTCGAGCGCATTGATGGTGGCCTTCACCACATTGTGCGGGTTGTGCGAGCCGATTGACTTGGTAAGCACGTTGGGGATACCGACCGCCTGAATGACGGCGCGCACCGGGCCGCCGGCGATGACGCCGGTTCCTTCGGGGGCGGGCTTGAGCAGCACCATTCCGCTGCCAAACCGGCCGAGCACGGCGTGCAGGATCGTGGTTTCAAGCACGTTGACCTTGCGGAGATTTTTCTTCGCCGATTCGATGCCCTTCTTGATCGCCGCGGGAACTTCTTTCGCCTTGCCGGTGCCGAAGCCGACGATTTTCGCGCCGGGATCGCCCACGACGACGAGGGCCGAGAAGCTTAAGTTCTTGCCGCCTTTGACGACCTTGGTGACGCGGTTGATCGAGACCACTTGTTCCTTGAGGTTCAGGTTTCCGGCCTCGATGCGTTTCGCTGATGGTGTTGCCGCCATGATTAAAACTCCAATCCTGCTTCGCGCGCGGCATCGGCGAGCGCTTTGATGCGCCCGTGGTAAAGATAACCGCCGCGATCGAATACTACTTTCTTGACGCCGCTCGCCTGGGCGCGCTCGGCGATGAGCTTGCCGACCTGCTTGGCTCCGGCGACATTGCCGCCGCTGCCGACGTTAGATTTCTTTTCGCCCGACGATGCCGCTGCCAGCGTGTGGCCTTTGCGGTCGTCGATGACTTGCGCGTAGATGTGCTTCAAGCTGCGGAACACAGCCAGACGCGGACGCTCCCCGGTGCCGTGGACTTTGTTGCGGATGCGCTCGTGCACCCGGACGCGAACATCGTTCTTGGATGATTTCGCCATTTTACTTCGCTCCTGTGGCTCCAGCGCCGGTCTTGCCGGCCTTCTTGCGGAGCACTTCGCCCGTGTAGCGGACGCCTTTGTTCTTGTATGGATCGGGCGGGCGCAGCGCGCGGATGTTGGCGGCCACCTGCCCCAGAACCTGCTTGTCGTGCCCGGTGAGAACGAGATGGGTTTGTTTGTCGACCTTCATATCGACGCCATCGGGAAGCAGAAACTCGATCGGATGGGAGTAGCCCAGGGTGAAGGTGGCGATTTTGCCCTTGACGTCGGCGCGGTAGCCGGTGCCTGTGATGTCTAGCTCGCGCGTGAATCCGGTGGACACGCCCGTGACGGCGGACGCTGCGAGGGCGCGCGTCAGGCCATGCAGGGCCGCGCGCTGATCGGAATCGCGCAACACTTCGAGGTTGCCGTCCGCCTGGCGAACGGTGATGCCGTCGGGAATCGGGACCTTCAGTTTGCCCTTCGGACCTTCGACGGCGATTTCGCTGCCAATGGCGATCTTGACGCCCTTCGGCACCGGGATCGGTTTGTTTCCAACTCGCGACATATTTCGTCTCCCTTGTTCTATGCCGAAACTACCAGAGCTGGCAGAGAACCTCCCCTCCCAGGCGTTCTTTTCGCGCCGTGCTGCCGGTCATGACGCCGCGCGGCGTAGTTAGAATGTTGATGCCGAGCCCGCCGAGCACCTTCGGCACTTCCTTGCTTCCGACATAAACCCGGCAGCCGGGACGCGACACGCGCTCGATACGGGAAATCAGCGGCACGTTGCCGGCAGTGTACTTGAGGTAAATACGGATGCTTTTCTTGGCGCCGTCTTCGGCCAGCTTGAAGTTGGTGATGAAGCCTTCTTCCTTCAGGATCCGCGCGATCTCCATTTTCAGCTTGGAGGCCGGCACGTCGACCTTGGGATGGCGGGCCAACTGCGCATTGCGAATGCGCGTCAGCATGTCGGCGATGGGATCGGATGTTGCTGCCATGTTTCCTTTCCTTACCAGCTAGCCTTGATTACGCCCGGGATTTCGCCCGCGAGCGCAAGTTTTCGGAAGCAGATCCGGCACAGATTGAACTTGCGCAGATAGCCCCGCGGCCGTCCGCAGCGGAAGCAGCGGTTGCGATGCCGGATGCGAATGCGCGCCGGCACGTTCTTGGAGGCCGCCATTTTGGCTTTGGCTTTTTCTTCTTTCGCGATCTTGGCTGTAGTTGCCATAGGTGATCTGATTTAACTCCTAGCCGGCCTGCTGCCGGAACGGCATGCCCATGTGCTTGAGCAGCGCGAGACCCTCGGCGTCGGTGCGCGCCGTGGTGGTGATGGAAATGTTCATCCCTTTGACTTTCTCGACCTTGTTGTAGTCGATCTCGGGGAAAATCAACTGGTCCTTGATGCCGAGCGTGTAGTTGCCCCGGCCGTCGAAGGACTTGGTGGAGACGCCGCGGAAGTCGCGCACGCGCGGGAGCGCGACATTCATGAGCCGGTCGAGAAACTCATACATGCGGTCGCCGCGCAGAGTGACCATGGTTCCGATGGACATGCCTTCGCGCAACTTGAATGCGGCGATGGATTTTTTCGCTTTCGTGATGACCGGCTTTTGTCCCGCGATCTGTCCGAGCTCGTTCACCGCACCGTCCATCAGCTTGGCGTTTTGAGTCGCTTCGCCGAGGCCGATGTTGACCGAGACTTTGTCGACCTTGGGGACAGCCATCACGTTTTTGTAGCCGAATTCTTTGACGAGCGCCGGAATCACGCGTTCGTGATAGTGCTTGCGGAGGCGTGCGTCGACGCGCTTGGAAGCGGGCTTGGCTTTCTTGCCGCCGGCGGCCTCGGCGGCTTCCTGCTGAGGAGCTTCGCCCTTGGCTTGCTTAGGAGGCTTGGCTTCTTTCTTGGCGGCCGCCTGCTTTTTCGGTTCGCCCGACTGCTTTTCGTCTTTCGGTTCTTTTGCCATTTCGATTCCCTACTGCCGCTTGTCCAAAACTTCTCCGCTCTTCTTGGCGATGCGGACGCGATGCTCGCTCGCTCCGGTGCCTTCCAGGCGATAGCCGACGCGCGTTGGCACGCCGCCAGAGGTGAGCGCCATGACGTTCGAAATCGCAATGGGGCTTTCCTTCTCCGCGATTCCTCCCTTGATCTGCTTGGCCGGGTTAGGCCGGGTGTGGCGCTTGATCATCGACACGCCTTCGACCAACACCGTCCCGCGCTTGCGGTCGACCGAGATCACACGGCCGCTCTTGCCTTTGTCACGGCCCGTAATCACCTTCACCTGGTCATTCTTCTTGACCTTGATCTTGAGCCGCTCGTTGGTGGCGCTGCCGGCGCTGCGTACAAATTTGGTCTTGAAATTAATTTTCGCCATCGTTCACTCTGTCACATTACTGTCAGATCACTTCGGGAGCCAACGAAACAATCTTCATAAACTTCTTGTCGCGAAGCTCGCGGGCCACCGGGCCGAACACGCGCGTACCCACCGGCTCGCCGACTTCATTGATCAGCACGGCGGCATTGGTGTCGAAACGGATGTAGGTGCCATCCTTGCGCCGCGATTCCTTGCGCATACGGACGATTACGCAGCGGACCACTTTCCCCTTCTTAATGGGCGATTCGGGAGTGGCTTCCTTGACACTCGCCGTGATGACGTCGCCCAGACCCGCGCGCAATCCTAGATCGCCGCCGCGCGGCAGGATGCATTGCAGCTTGCGGGCGCCGCTGTTATCGGCGACATCGAGGATGGTTCTCATTCCGATCATTGCTTTTTCCTCCCCGATTTCGCTTTGAGCGACTTGGAACCGGCAGTCGACTGAACCATGTCGAGATCAACGGCGCCGGGTTCGACGGCAACTTGCACGGCTTGACGAAGCACCTCGCCCAACTGCCAGCGCTTCAGCTTGCTCATGGGCCGGCACTCGACGATCCGAACTACGTCGCCAACTTTGGCGGTGCGCTGCTCGTCGTGCGCGTAAAATTTCTTGCGCTTGGTGATGATGCGCTTATAGGCCGGATGCGAGACGCGGCGCGTGACTTCAACGACGATGGTCTTCTGCATCTTGGCCGAAACCACTTGGCCAACCTTCTCGTTCTTGTGGCCTACTTTGTGCTCGGCTGTTTCTCCTGCCATGGCCTATTTTCCTTTCTTCTTTTTCTTCGCCACCGGCTCGGGAGCGGTCTCGGGGTGCAGCTCGCGATCGCGCAGAATGGTCAGCATGCGCGCGCGGTCTTTCCGTATGGCGCGCAGTTTTTTCAGGCCATCGGTCTGGCCCATCGTGAGCTGGAAGCGCAGGCGGAAGGATTGCTCCTTGAGGTCGTTTGCCTGGCGCTGTAGTTCGGTGCTATCGAGTTCTCGTACTTTGTCAGCTCGCATCGTTATTCTCCGGCGTGCTCGCGGGTAACGAGCTTGGTGGGCAGCGGCAGTTTGCCAGCAGCCAACCGGAAAGCTTCTTCAGCGGTCGATTTCGGCACGCCTTCCATTTCGAACAAAATCTTTCCGGGCCGGATCACGGCGACCCACTGCTCCGGCGCGCCTTTGCCTTTTCCCATGCGCGTTTCAGCGGGCTTTTTGGTGATCGGCTTGTCGGGGAACAAACGGATCCAGACCTTGCCGCCGCGCTTGATGAAGCGCGTCATGGCGACGCGAGCCGCTTCGATCTGCCGGTCGGTAATCCAACCGCAGCGCATGGCTTTCAGGCCGAAGTCGCCGAAAGCGAGCGAAGAGCCGCGCCACGCCTTGCCGGTCATGCGCCCGCGCTGCTGTTTTCTGTACTTAACTTTCTTGGGCATCAACATGGCGTTCGGTCTCCGTTATTCTTCCTTCTTGTCGGGAGCGGTTTCGGGAGTCGAAGCCGGCTCGGGCTTGAATTCTTGCTTCCAGGATGGTTGCGGCGGGGCCATGGGAGGCAGAATCGGTTTGGCCACCGCGGGCTGATCGCTCGGCACGGCCTGCAACGGCGGCTCGACCTGCGTGATCGATCCGGGAGGTGCGCCGGCCCCGGGGAACCCACCGGCCGATGGACGGCGCTCCCGATCGCGATCCCGGTCGCGGTCGCGCCGGTCGCGCATTGGACGGCGAGTTTCCGGCTCATTGCGCATCGAGTCGTGCCGCGCGCCTTCCAGAATTTCGCCCTTGTAGGTCCAGCACTTGATGCCGATCACGCCGTAGGTGGTGTAGGCCTGCGCGAAACCGTAGTCCAGATCGGCGCGCAAGGTGTGCAGCGGAAGCTGGCCTTGCAGATACCATTCGCTGCGCGCGATTTCAGCGCCGTTCAGCCGGCCCGACACGCGGACTTTGATCCCTTTGCATCCGAAGCGGAGCGCGGAGTCGACGGCCTTTCTCATGGCTCTACGAAACGCCACGCGTTTTTCAAGCTGGAGAGCGATGGATTCGGCCACGAGCTGCGCGTCGAGCTCCGGCTTATGTACTTCCTGAATGTCGATAAAGACTTCGCGCTTGGTTTTCTTCGCGAGATCCTGTTTGAGCTTTTCGATTTCGGCGCCTTTGCGTCCGATGATGATGCCGGGCCGCGAGGTGCGGATGGTCACGCGGAGCTTGTTGCCGGGCCGGTCGACCTCCACCGAGCTGACGCCAGCGGCCTTCAGACGGTCACGCAGAGAATCCTTGAGTTCGAGGTCTTCGCGCAGGAGCTTAGCGTAGTCCTGGCGGGCGAACCAGCGCGAGCGCCAAGTCTTCGTGACGCCCAGACGAAATCCGTAAGGATGTACTTTCTGTCCCACTTATTCTTTCTCCTCGCCCTTGTTGTCGCCGACTTCAACCACAATGTGCGACATGCGGCGAACATATCGATACGCGCGGCCCATCGGAGCCGGACGGATGCGCTTCATGCGCGGCCCTTCATTGACGTAAGCGCCGGTGACGACGAGCTGGTCGACATCGACGTCGTTGGATCGATTCTCGGCGTTGGCGATGGCCGAGTCGAGAACTTTCAGAACCATCGGCGCCATGCGTTTGTTGGTCTGGCGCAGGATGATGCGCGCTTCATTGGCCGAGCGGCCGCGAATGAGGTCGACTACTAGCCGTGCCTTCTGCGGCGACGTTCGAACGTATCTGGCTTCTGCTCTGGCTTCCATGCAAGTCCTCTTTAGGATGGCTTCGCGGTCTGGGCGGTGGCGCCGGCGGCTGGCGCTGCGGCGGCTTTCACCGAGTGTCCCTTGAATTGGCGCGTTGGCGAAAATTCGCCGAGCTTGTGGCCCACCATGTTTTCGGTGATGTAGACCGGGATGAATTTTTTGCCGTTATGGACGGCGAGCGTGTGTCCGACGAACTCGGGCAGGATGGTCGACCGGCGCGACCACGTCCGTACCACTTTCTTTTCGTTCTTGTCGTTCATGTCGGCGACTTTCTTAGCGAGATGGTCGTCGGTGAACGGGCCTTTTTTCAGCGATCTGCTCATCTTACTTCTTCACCTTCCGGCTCACGATCCACTTATCAGTACGTTTGTTGTTACGCGTCTTGAAACCGCGTGTCGGCTGGCCCCAGGGCGTCACGGGATGACGTCCGCCGGAGGTCTTACCTTCGCCGCCGCCGTGCGGATGGTCCACCGGGTTCATCGAAACGCCGCGATTGTGCGGGCGCTTGCCCAGCCAACGCGTCTTTCCGGCTTTGCCATGCGACTCGTTTTCGTGCTCGACATTGCCAACTTGGCCGATGGTCGCCATGCAGTCGGTTTGGACGCGGCGAACTTCGCCCGAAGGCAGCTTGAGCAGGGCGATTTCGCCCTCACGCGAGACGAGCTGTGCCTGCGCGCCGGCGGATCGCGCCATTTGAGCGCCTTTTCCGGGCCGCAGCTCGATGTTGTGAATCACGGTGCCGGCCGGGATATTTTTCAACGGCAGCGCATTGCCGATCAGGATGTCAGCTTCGGGACCCGAGCTCACGGTGCGCCCGACTTGTAGTCCGACCGGGCAGATGATGTAGCGCTTCTCACCGTCGGCATAGTGCAGGAGCGCGATGCGCGCTGAGCGGTTGGGGTCGTATTCGATAGCCGCGACACGGGCCGGAATGCCCATTTTGTCGCGTTTGAAATCGATCGCGCGGTAAGCTTTCTTCGCTCCACCGCCGCGGAAGCGGGAAGAAATCAGGCCCTCGCTGTTACGGCCGCCAGTACGCTGTTTGCCGCGTACCAGCGATTTCTCAGGAGTTTGCTTGGTGATCTCCTCACGCGAGACGATGCTCATGAACCGGCGCGACGCCGTGGTCGGGTTGTAACTCTTCATCGGCATGACTGATCGTCTCCTTGATCAAAATCGCGCACAACGCAGCGTGTCGCGATCGTATTCTTCATATTGGCGGGCGCGCCCCGCTCTGTGCGCTCCATGGCTAAATCTCCGCGTACTCGGGCACCTTTTCGCCCGCCTTCAACACCACGTAGGCTTTTTTCCAATTCGAACGGTAGCCGGAGAACCGGCCGCGGCGGCGCAGCTTGCCGACTTGATTCGTAGTCCGCACTTCCGCGACTTTCACTTTGAACAACTTCTCCACCGCGGCCTTCACCAGCGTCTTGTTCGCCTCGGACGCCACTTCGAAGCACAGAGTGCGCTCGGCTTCTTTCTTCGAGACGCCTTTTTCGGTCACGATGGGCCGTTTGATCACTTCGTAAACTGTCATTTCGCGAGCGCCTCCGATAATTTCTTGGCCGCCTGTTCGGACATCAGAACGCCGGCGTGGCCCAGCAGATCATAAACCTCGACGTCGCGCGTGGAGACCAGCGTGACGCCGGCGAGATTGCGCGAGCTCAACGCCAGATTTTGGTTGTCGCCCGAATCGACCAGCAGCACGGTCTTCGGCGCGCCCAGTCCGTTTAGGATTCCGCGCATCGCCTTGGTCTTGTGATCGGCGAGTGCGAACTCACGAACGACCTTGAGCTCGCCGTCCCGCAGCTTGGCCGAAAGCGCCGAGCGCAGCGCGCCCAACAGCATTTTGCGAGGCAGCTTGTAACTGTAATCGCGCGGTTGCGGTCCGTGGGTGGTGCCACCGTGACGCCACAGCGGCGAGCGAATCGAACCCATGCGGGCGCGGCCGGTACCTTTCTGCCGCCAGAGCTTCTTGCCGGAGCCGGAAACCTCGTGCCGCGTCTTAGTCTTGGCATTGCCGCCGCGCTTCCCTGCTTGCGAGTGGCGCACGGCCTCGTACAGCAGATGCTCGTTCACGGGAGCGGCGAATACATCATCGGCCAGGTCAATTGAGCCGACGACTTCATTATTTAAGTCGATCACCTCTACGCTCGGCATGATCTACCTCTTCGCCCTTCTGACCAGAACGTATCCGCCATTCGGTCCGGGCACAGCGCCCTTCACCACCAGGACATTATCTTCCGCCACTACGTCGATCACTTCGAGATTGCGCACCGTCACCTGCTGTGTTCCCATGTGGCCAGCCATGCGCATTCCGGGGAACACGCGCGAGGGGAAGCTCGATGCGCCGATCGATCCTGGGGCGCGATGGAACATCGAACCGTGCGACTCGGGACCGCCGCGGAAATGATGGCGCTTCACGAGACTGGCGAAGCCGCGGCCCTTACTAGTTCCGATGACGTCGACCTTGTCGTTGGGCTTGAACTGATCCACCAGAACGCGATCGCCCTGTTTCAGGTCGTCATCGCCGGGACGCATCTTGAGCTCGCGCAAAAACTTCACGCCCTCGGCGTTGGCCTTTTTCAAGTGCCCGTTCAGCGGCTTCGAGATCCGCGACGCTTTGGCGAACTCGACAAAACCAAGCTGGATGGCATCGTAGCCGTCCGTGGTCGGTGTCTTGCGTTGAACCACAACGCAAGGTCCGGCCTTGAGCAGGGTCACGGGCACCACCTGCCAGTCCGGCCGGAACATTTGACTCATCCCGATTTTTTTCCCTAAAATTCCTGGGCCCATATAAGCACCTCTGGGAGTTCAGAATTCAGTCGGCTGAATTCTACTTGCCCTTTCCAAAAGCCTTGATCTCCACATCCACGCCCGCCGGCAGATCGAGCTTCATCAGCGCGTCCACGGTGTCCTGCGTCGGCTCGAGAATATCGAGCAGCCGTTTATGCGTGCGAATCTCGAACTGCTCGCGCGACTTCTTGTCGACGTGCGGCGAGCGCAGGACCGTGTAGCGGTTCTTGATGGTCGGGAGCGGTATCGGCCCGGCCACCTGCGCTCCCGTCCTCTTGGCGGTATCGACGATCTCGCTGGTCGACTGATCCAAAATCCGGTGATCGTACGCCTTGAGGCGGATGCGGATGCGTTCGCGTAGGCTCATTTGACTATTCCAAAATCTCCGTCACAGTTCCGGCGCCCACGGTCCTTCCGCCCTCGCGGATCGCGAACCGTAAGCCCTTGTCCATGGCGACCGGCGTAATCAGCTCGATCTCCAATCCCACGTTGTC
>Ga0126373_10002656_pt1 | contig 13186 bp, 8 predicted proteins | sample PanSoiMetPlot_11_FD_92545 | JGI IMG/M metagenome (GOLD analysis project Ga0126373, IMG submission 92545) | Tropical forest soil microbial communities from Panama - MetaG Plot_11 | ecosystem: Environmental > Terrestrial > Soil > Tropical forest > Bulk soil | place: Panama | collected 2016-02-17
AGGAGGACCTGCAGCGATCCTCTTCCAATTCCCAGCCGTCCACGGCGCCTTATCTCAGACTCAGGCACCTGAAAAACAGCATTCATTTCCCATAGCCAGCGTGCGCCGCGAGCACCAGCGGCTTCCTTCAAACCCCTTTTCGAAAATGCCTCGGCCCCAGCCAATCGACTCCTTGTTTGCAGCATCGCGCCGAGGCATTTCCGATCAAGGCTAGCGGTTTTACGACCGCTGGCAGATTAGTGTTGCGGGTGAAACAGGGCCTATCCGCTGGGCACATGTCCGAGACGACCACTTATAGTTGAGCCAATGCTGAAGGCGCAGGATGAGAGATTTCCACAGTAGTCGCTGGCAGGCAATTGTGGAAAAGCGCGCATTTTGTTTGATCGCAACAAATTTCCAGAGGGCGAAGACCTATATTCGAACCAGATCGGCAGCCGGTATTGTAGTGTCTACTCGCTTCTGTTCGGATCGACTAAACAATTGGTCATTGAAGCTTCAGGAGCCTGACCCTCCTGCGCTGGCGGACGTATGCAAAAGAGATCAGTCCAACTGCTAGGGCCAGTAGGAGCGAGGGTTCCGGAACAGGAGCAGCCTCAATTTGAAGTGCGATGGCAACCGGGTCTTCGGCGGTGCGTAGAATGCGAATTTCTCGGGCGCCTTTCATCATCCACCAGAAAGTGCGAACCCAATGCCAATCGTCGCCATCGAACTTCGCTTCGAGTGCATTTCCAATTGGCAGTTCTTCGAGGCTCTGTTTCTCTGTCGCCCAGCGCGCAAAAGCAGTCTGCAAAAGGCATGCGATACGATCGGGCGGAGAGGCAAGGACTCCAGGTTCCTTTTCATACTCGCCTAAAAGCGGAATGGCGTTGTTGATTCCTGCAAGCAAGGCCGCTTTTAGGCGCGGAGAGGTAACTCGCGGCACAAAGCATCGATGCGGGAACTTTTGCCAGTAGCGGCTCGAAGAGTCGCAACTCTACTATAAATTCGACTCGAACAACCAAGTAGGAGCATTTCCCCCCGATGCCGACTGCAGTACGTCTGCATGTGATCTTGCCTATCCTCGCAATCACCGAGCACCTCACGAGACACAACTTCGTCGATATCCCCGCCGGTTCGGTGATCGAAACTTCAGGTGATTTGTCAGATCCTGGTCTACACCCGGTGACCTTCGAATGTCAGCAGCTGCTGACATTCGCACCAGACATTGTCGAGCGAACGCAGCGGTGTAAGCAGTAATGGCATCGTAGGAACAATCGCCCTGACGCACTGCGACCATGAAGCTAAACGTGATCTGCCCACGCTTTTATCGCCCGTACAACCGTTCCATCGCCCACCCTGGACTAGTCTGCTGATGCCTCGGCGAAGATCCTGTCTCCCAACGGGCGAAGGCTAATCGTGAAGCGCTGGTGGATTGACTCAAAACGCGATACATCTCCTGGGTTCCCCGCGCATCATCAATAATGAGGTTTTACAAACCCGCAATCATCCTTCAAATTCCGGGGACGAGTTATGAAACGATACATGCTTCCCATCGCACTATTGATGGCTTTGCCTTTTTCTTTACCGGCCCAACTGCAGCCAAGATCTCAAAAACTTCAGGAAATAGCGACGGAGCTCCAGCTCACGCCGGAGCAAAAGATGCAACTCCTGCCGATTCTGGCAGCGGAAGCCCCAAAGGTCCGTGCGATTAAAAATGATACTTCCCTGTCGAGGGAACAAAAGCTGCAGCAGCTAAAGGCTCTGCACGATGAGACAAACCCTCAGGTGAAGTCGATCCTTACGCCTGAACAATACGAGAAGCTTCAAGAGATCCGGCGCACCGAACTTCTTCAAATAATGCGCAACAGACAAGCCCAATAACTGAGCGCTCGAATGTCGGCTGGACCGCGACATCGCTTCGAATGGCGCGGCACGTCAATTGACATGCCAAACACTCGAACGATATAGTGTTGTCCATCTGCCGCCAAGCCTTCGGCTCGTTCCGCTCGCTTGGCGCTTCCGGCAAAAACGGGGACGTTTTCGAGCTAACCCGGAAAGGGTGTGCGGGCGCCCTCATGAGTCGAAAGTAAGCCGTCCGCGCACTCCGTTTTCCGGGCAGTTTTAGAAGCGCAAAGGGTGCGGCGAGCGCCGCAAGGCGGAACTAGGAACGATTCGAGCCGCACTCCGTTTTGCGCGAGTTCCTGAGAAGAAGAAAGGAAGACTGTGAGTCGAACGAATCTTGTCCACCTGGCCGTGCTCCTAAGCGTGACCCTCCCAGCACTTGCCCAAACCGGCGCAAAGAATGGCGAATGGCCCACCTACGGAGGCGACCTCGGGTCCACCCGTTATTCTCCCCTCGATCAGATCAACGCCTCCAACTTCAATAAGCTCGAAGTCGCCTGGCGATTCAAAGCGGATAGCCTCGGCCCGCGGCCCGAATATCAGTACGAATCCACGCCGCTCATGGTGCACGGCGTCATCTATGTCCCCGCCGGAAGCCGGCGCGCCGTCGTGGCGCTTGACGCCTCAACCGGCGAAATGCTCTGGATGCACAGCGAGAATGAAGGCAAGCGCGGCGAAGAGGCCCCACGTCAGCTCTCCGGCCACGGCGTCTCTTATTGGACCGATGGCCGCGAGGAGCGCATTCTTTATGTAACGCCCGGCTATCGACTCATCGCTCTCAACGCCAAGACCGGCGTGCCCGTCCCCAGCTTCGGCAACAACGGCGTCGTCGATCTCAAGGAGAACGACGACCAGGAAATCGATCCTGTCACCGGCGAAGTCGGCCTGCACTCGACGCCTCTCGTCGCGGGCGATGTCGTTGTGATTGGCGCAGCGCATAAAGCCGGCGGCAACATTCCAAGCTACAAACACATCAAGGGCTACGTACGCGGCTTCGACGCCCGCACCGGCAAACGTCTCTGGATCTTCCACACCATCCCCAAGCCCGGCGAATTCGGCATCGAAACCTGGCTCAACGATTCCTGGTCTTACACCGGAAACACTGGTGTTTGGGCGCAGATGTCGGCCGACGTCTCGACCAATACTCTCTATCTTCCCGTCGAACTGCCCACCGGCGATTACTACGGCGGCCATCGCCCCGGCTCCGGCCTCTTCGGCGAAAGCATCGTCGCGCTCGATCTGAAAACCGGCGTGCGCAAGTGGCATTATCAACTGGTTCATCACGGCCTCTGGGACATGGATATCCCCTGCGCGCCGATCCTGGGCGACGTCACGGTAAACGGCCAGACCGTCCCCGCGCTTGCGCAACCCACCAAGCAGGCGTTCCTTTACGTCTTCAATCGCATTACGGGCCAGCCGATCTGGCCGATGGAAGAGCGACCGGTTCCGAAAGGCGATGTGCCTGGCGAATGGTATGCGCCGACGCAGCCGTTCCCCACCAAGCCCCCCGCTTACGACAATCAGGGCGTAACCGAAGACAGTCTCATCAACTTCACACCGGAACTCCATGACGAAGCCGTGAAGCTGGTCTTCAGGTATAAGATCGGTCCGATTTTCACCCCTCCGGTTGTCTCGAAAGCAGATGGACCGCTCGGTGCTATCACGTCGCCTGGATCGCTCGGTGGAACAAACTGGCCCGGCGGCTCCTACGATCCGGAAACTCACACCGTTTACGTGTTTTCGCAGACTGCCATCGCGACGCTCGGACTCGTGCCTCCTCAGTCCGGCCGCTCCGATATGAATTTCGTCCAGGGCAGTGCCGCTGCGGGTGGACGCAGCCAAGCCGCGCCGAATGGCGGCGTCGGTTCGCCGGCAGCTCCGCCCGAAGGAGGTGGCCGAGGCGGGCGCGGTGGACGTGGCGGTGGCGGCGGATCCGGTGAAGGCGGCGGTATCGGTTTGACCGTTCGCGGACTCCCACTCTTGAAGCCTCCCTACGGCCGCATCACTGCAATCAATCTCGACAAGGGCGAAATCACTTGGCAGGTTGCACACGGCGAAACGCCGGACAACATCAAGAACAATCCCGCGCTGAAAGGCCTCGACATCCCGCGCACCGGACGCTCAGGCATCATTGGCGTCCTGACCACCAAGACCCTGGTCATCGCCGGTGAAGCGGGCTTTTTCACCACGCCCAACGGACAGCGCGGCGCGATGCTGCGCGCCTATGACAAGGCCACCGGCAAGGAAGTCGGCTCTGTCTACATGCCTGCTCCGCAAAGCGGCTCGCCAATGACCTACATGCTGAACGGCCAGCAATACATCGTAGTCGCGATCAGTGGCGCCGGATACAGCGGCGAGTTGGTGGCATTCAGGCTCGGCGCGTAACCTAGGCTATTAGCTTCAACGATCTGCGCCGCTCCCACGCAGCGGCGCAGCAACCTCATTACTCCCCGCTAAGATCCTCAACGTCATCCCGCGGTCGAGCCTGCTAAGTATCGCTTGCTTAGAAACATCGCCGCATTAGACGACACCCAATATTGCATGTCGCCGAACAACAGAATTTACCATTCCCCCGCGCTCTTATGCGCGAAGGCTATGACGTTTCGGTTGCTTCCTGCCTTGCTCGCGATGTTCGGCGCCCCGAGCGTGCTTCCCGCCCAGCAAACTCCCACTCCCAATTCCTGGTCCATCGGAACCTCCATGCCGACTCCGCGAATGGGCGCGTTCACTACGGCCGTCGGAGGCAAAGTCTAGGTGATCGGCGGCATGAACAACAATGCCGCCTTGAGTGTCAACGAAATCTACAATCCCGCGACCAACACTTGGTCCACCGGCGCGCCTATGCCCACCGCGCGATGGTTAGGAGGAACAGCGGTCGTCAACAACATCGTCTACTGCATTGCCGGCTCTTCCACCAACGCCGCGTTTACGAACGTCGAAGCCTACGACCCCTCTACCAACACCTGGTCGACCAAGGCACCGTTTCCGACCTTCAACAACAGCGTCTACGCCGTCACCGTGAACAACATCATTTATATGGTGGGAGGGTTCAACGCGGCCGCCGGAGGCAGGCTCAAAACACTGGACTCCTGCAATCCGGCGACCGACACGTGGACGATGCTGCCCTCGCTCGCAGTGGGAAAATCCCAATCGGCTCTTGGCGTCTTTGGGCAAATGATAGTTGCAGGCGGAGGCCTGCTCGAGAACTAAAGCGCGACCACCGATAACGAGGGCTACAACGTCATAACCAACACCTGGACTACGCTCGCGCCGCTCCCCCTAGCGCGCCACGCCGGATGCCTCGAGGCCGACGGTGACATGCTCTTCTTTGCAGGCGGCCACAGCGTCGGAAACGGTTCGCCGCTTGCCACGTTGGATGCGTACAACGCTGCAACGAACGCATGGGCCACCAGTCTCGCTACTATGCCGCACGCCGTCGTGAATCCCGGCTCGGCGACGGTCGGAGGCGTCCTCTACTGTTTCGGCGGTTCACACACAGGCGATCCACAATAGGGCAACATCTTCAACTACACCCAAATCTACCAGCCGCCCAACCTACTGCCCGTTATTTCTTCCGGCGGCGTCGTGAGCGCTAGCGCGTTCGGCGGATTCAGCAACTTCTCGCCTGGCTCGTGGATCGAGACCTAAGGCAGCAGTCTCGCTTCCGACACCCGCGGCTGGAGCAGCTCAGATTTCAATGGCATCAACGCACCCTTCGCTCGATCAACGTCAGCGTCGGAGGCAAATCCGCTTTCGTGGACTACGTCAGCGCCGACCAGGTGAACGCACTGGTTCCTCGGACACCCTAACCGGCCAGCAGCAGCTCATCGTCAAGACAAGCGTCGGATCAAGCGCCGCTTACAACGTCACCGTGAACGCGACGCAACACGGACTGCTCGCCCTCTTCGTTCAAGATCAACGGTGTTCCCTATGTCGTCGCGGTTTTGTCCGACGGAAGTTACGCCCTGCCGACGGGCGCGATCTCTGGCGTTACTTCGCGCCCCGCCCATCCCGGCGAAACCGTCACGATGTATGGCGTCGGATTCGGACCCGTAACCCCAAACACACCCGCTGGACAACTAGCTCAGCAACTGACCATGCTGCCGGCAAGCGTTACGATGTCCATCGGCGGCATGGCTGTCTCGCTTCCCTACGCAGGTCTTGCGCCGAATTTTACCGGTCTCTATCAATTCGACGTCACGATTCCGACTGTTCCTTCGAGCAACGCGCCGCTCACCTTCAGCCTGAATGGAACGGCTGGCGTACAAACGCTCTACTTCGCCGTGCAGGATTGAGCGCTCAGAATTTGAACTGCAACCCGAGCTGGAACATCCGCGGATTCGCGATCACCGAAGGCGTCCCGCCGCCGAGTCCTCCCTTTGACGTGGGCAGGAACGGCGTGATCGAGCTTCCCAGCGCGTAGCTCTCGTTCAGCACTGTGCTCGTGTTGATCAGGTTGAAGACCTGCAGTTGTCCCATCAACGAGTATTTGTCGTGGAATGTGAATTTCTTTCTGATCCCAACGTCCACCTGATTGTATCGGGGCGACAGCACGCTGCCTGGCGCAACCAACTGAATCGTTTCTGAACCTTGATTCAGTCCCGGATCTACCTTGGCGCCCGGCGTGGGGCAGTTGCAGTTCATCGGGTAGGTCGTGCTCGGCGTTATGGTCCAGTTCACCATCCTGAATCCGGACTGATCGCCGGCGAAGACCGTCAGCGGCGTGTAGGTGGTCGTCTGATACGTCGTGTATTGGCTGAACACCGGAGCCGAGTAGATGGAAATGCTGCCCTCGATGCCCCACCGGATCGGCATGTTGGCCTGCATCTGGAACTCATTACGGAACGGGATCCCGACATTCTTGCCCAGGCTTTGATACAAGCCGCCCGACCAATCGCAGAAACGGTTGTAGTTCGGATCGTTTAAGTAGTTCGCTCCGGCAGTCTGATCGCACTCCTTGTCGATCTGGCGTTCAATCGTCCATCCGAAGTTGAAGAATCCGCCGTGCGCCAGGCGTCCGGTCACGGAAGACTCAAAGCCCTGGTAGTAATTACTCCTCAAGCTCTGAGGGGCGTTCGTCTCGTGCAACACCGGAGTGAGGCCGACATAATTCTGTGCCAGGTTGTAGACAGTGATCGGAGTCCCGTCCAACGGGTTCGTGATACTCGCGGGTGTCCAGGCCGATTGCGGTATCGCATAGTTCAACAACAACTGCTGCTGATAGTCTGAAACTCGATTCCAAACGAAATTCGCTGTAATGCCTCGCCAGACCTGCTGCTGAACGCCTATGTTGTACTGCCACTGATACTCGCGATGAAAGTTCGGGTCCAGGCTGATGTTGGGAAGTACGCCGAAACTCGGATTTGGATTCACGCCCAGTTGCCCCAGCGGAACCTGGCTGGTCGGCGTGCCTGGAGCCGCGAACCCACCCGTCGGATAGCACGCCGCCGGAGCATTCGTTGCAAAACAGGCCGTCGTTCCCCCATTCCAGAAAACAGCTTCGTTCGTCAGCAGCATCGGATTGAAGTTGTTCAAGTTCTGCTGTACGAGCGGGGTATTGTACTTGCCGATGCCGGCCTTCACTGCGGTTTTGTGATTGCCGAATACGTCATAAACGCCTCCCAGCCTCGGCGACCAGTCCTTGAAGCAGGAAAGCCCTTTGATCCGGTTGCAATCGATCAAAGGAAAATTCCGCGCCGGAACGAATCTGCCCGCCGGCGCGCTCTGCGGATTGATGTCGTTGTTCAAGTATTCCCAGCGGAGCCCTGCCGTGATCGCCAAGTGCTTGAACGTCCACGTGTCCTGACCGTAGATCCCCAGGTCATTGTTCAAATAAAACTTCTCGTAGACCGGCGTGTCCTCGGCCAGGAGCCTGAGCGGCACGCCGTTCGAGAACTGCGCAATCCCGTCGCCGTTAAAAAGGAAGTTCTGGTATGCCGGACCGTAGCTGCTTCCGATTCCGAATTTCACCTGGTGCGCGCCCGTGATGTATTGCCCGGTAGCATTCCAAACGAAGCGGTCGAACTTGTAGTAGCTGTTCTGCCCGCCCGAAATGCTGCGCGCCAGCTTGGTGATGTCCTGTTCCGCAGTCCCCGCATACCACGCCTGAGAAAACGGGGCCTGTAAAACACCCGGCTGGTTCAACACCGTGTAGTCCAATTTGTCGAACGACCATCCACCTTGAAAAATCAGTTTCGGCGTCGGCGTTGCCGTGATTCTTCCCTGCATGATGTAATACATCACCGGCTTACGGAAATTCGAAGACTGCAACGGGTTCGTATCATTGTAGCCGCCCGACCCCGATACGATGTCGTCCCCGATGTACTTCCAATCGCGAGTCCACATCAGCGTCGCCTTGAGCTTGGGATTTACCTGCCAGGTGATCCGCGCCGTCCCGTCATAAATGTGATCCAGCTCTACTCCCGGCGCGCCGTTCGGATAAAACGAGCCGGGCGACTGCAGATTGCTTAGCTGCTTCCGGCCCGTGATCAAAAACCAGAGCCGGTCTTTCAAGATCGGCCCGCCGACGGAGCCATCGAAATCCTGGATTTCAGTAACCTTCGATTGCCCTACCAGACCTCGCGCCACCAGTGCCGCCGTCGTGTTCGTGCCCACGAAACTCTCGTTCACCCAGCCTAGAAACAGATCGGCGTGGAGTTGGTTGCCTCCGTCTTTCGGGATCATGTTCACGTACGCGCCCCCGGCCGAAACCTCCACCGGAACATTATTCGCCTGCTGTGTACTCTCGGAGAAAATCTCGTTATCCACGTATGTTTGAATCTGCCCATCGCCCTGCGTCGTGTTGATTAGCAGCCCATCCAGTAAATACGTTGTGCGTGGCGAGGGATTGCCATGCACGGCAATGTAAGTCTGTTGGACCTGCATTGAACCGCCTACGTCCGGAGTGTTGAGATGGATGCCCGGAGTGTACGACGCGACAGACTGCATATTGCGCGCCGATGGGACTTCATCGATATCGCTGCGCGTCAAGTCCTGCGGGTGCGCGACATTTTGGATATCGACAGTCTGTACTAACGCTTCGACGTTGACTGTCTCTCCTACGGAGCCGACCTTCATATCCGCGTCCACAGGCACCGTCGTATTCACGGCCACCTCCACTTGCTGCTTTAAGGTGGAGAACCTGGCATCGTGAAGGTCACCGAATAACTGCCAGGTGGAAGATCGACCAGCGCGTACCTGCCATCGCCGCCCGTGCTCACCGTTCGCGATCCTTCGATCATCACGGGACTGGCGGCCTGAACAGTCACGCCAGCCATCACCGCGCCGGAACTGTCTCTGGCAACCCCTGCGATACTGCCGTACTGCGCATGCGCTGCCGGCGAGAACATCAACAAAATCGCCAGCAGAGCGAAAACGGAGAAGACAAACTTAGTCGTTGTCATCTTGGCCCCCAAAACTCGACGCGAAGTTTTCTGGCGTCGGATTTTATGCCAGCTAATTTTCGGTGTAAAGGGGTGTAACTGTTTCTTCGCTTGCCGCCCGCCGGCTAACGTGACCGCGTCACCCTATCGGACAGACCGTCCAAATTCGCGTGGCTTGCACAAAGGGTTTCTGATATCGTATTCTGAGTCGCCCAAAGAAGGAGGCCCGTTGAAACTCTATTCTGTGATCCTAGCAGGGTGTTTCTGCGCATTCGCGTTCGGCCAGGAACCGGCCACGCCCGCGCCCGAAATCCCGTTCGATTCCGTTCCCAATCTGCTCAAGCTCCCCGCCAACATGTATCTCGGCGAAGCCTCCGGCGTCGCCATCAATTCGAAGAAGCATATTTTCGTCTTTACTCGCGGAAACTCCACCGGCCCGGCTTTCGGCGCCACCGCCGCGCAAATCCTAGAATTCGGACCTGATGGGACCTACATCCGCGAAATCGGCCACAACCTGTATGCCTGGTCCTTCGCGCACGCCATTCGTTTCGACAAGGACGACAATCTCTGGGCCGTGGACAAAGGCAGCAACATGATCATCCGCTTCAATCCCGAAGGCCGCGTCACTATGGTGTTCGGGCGTAAGGCGGAAGCTTCGGACGAAAACGCCCATCCTTTGGAACATCCGCGCCCGCCACTGCCCGCTCAACCCGGTTCGTTCCGCCAGCCCACCGATGTGACGTGGGATCAGCAGGGCGACATCTTCATCAGCGACGGCTACATCAACTCGCGTGTCGCCAAGTTCGACAAGAACGGCGATTGGGTGAAACAGTGGGGCAACTTTACTCCGGAGGAGGATCGCGCGCATCCCAAAGAGTTCGAACTGAATACGCCGCACACCATCGCCGCTGATGCCAAAGGCAATATCTATGTCGGCGACCGCGGCAACCGCCGTATTATGGTTTACACTCCCGACGGCGACTTCGTCCGCGAGATTCGCATTAACGTGCCCCCACCCCAGGTCATCCATCCCTGGATGGGTAACATGCCCAACGCGCAGGCCCTGGCCGCTCAGAACGGCGCTCCGTGGGCCATCTGCATCACCCCCGGCCCTGGAACTCAATACCTGTATAGCTCCGACGCCATGCCCGGCCGCATTTACAAGCTGTCGCTCGAAGGCCAAGTGCTTGGCGTTTTGGGCAGCATGGGCCACCAAATGAAGCAGTTTGGGTGGATTCATGAACTGGCCTGCCCATCGGAGAATGAAATCTACGCAGGCGAGCTGCTCAACTGGCGCGTCCAGAAGCTGATCCTGCATCCAGGAAAGCCTTCCACATCAACTAACTAATCCAATCCCTTGAGTGGGCGGCGCTTTAGCCGCCCCACACCTTACCGTGGTGGTCCTAAGTCCCCGAAAGAGCCATTGACACCGTTTTTGTCAACGACTTAAACTATTTAAAGCTGCACCTACCTAGAAGGAGGGATGGATCGTGACTCCTAACGTCAGATTCCAGTCCAAGAATCTGTTGCGTCTTTCCCTGAGCGTGCTTTCGGCAAGTGCGGTTTTGTTTGCGGGCGACACCGCCGGATCCACTCAAACCACGAAAAATCCGACATTCACAAAGGACATCGCACCCATTCTGCAGGCGCGCTGTCAGGATTGCCATCGTCCCAACGCAATGGCGCCGATGTCGCTGCTGACTTACGAAGAGACTCGTCCCTGGGCGCGCTCCATCAAAGAACGCGTCGCGAAGCGTCAGATGCCGCCATGGCACCTCGATAAGAGCGTTGGCGTGCAGAACTTCCAGAACGACATGTCTCTCACCGACGAGCAGATCGCAACCGTCGTGAAGTGGGTCGATTCCGGATCTCCGCAAGGCGATCCCAAAGACATGCCTGCCGCCAAAGTCTTCCCGAAGGATGACGAATGGCAGCTCGCCAAGGTCTACAATCGACCGCCCGACATGATCATCAAGTCGGACGATTACACCATGCCGGCCGTCAGCCAGGATCAATGGTGGAAGCCCGTCGTCGACCTCGGCGTGAAAGAGCCGCTGTGGGTCAAAGCTGTTGAGATGCGGCCGGGTACGGCGCAGGGCCGCAAGATCACGCACCACGCGCTGGCGCACCTGATCCAGGACGATCCAGATACTAAGGGCGACACCGGCGACGACGCCGCTGCGAACCAGGGTGGCGTGTTGATGGAATGGGCCGTCGGCAAGAACTATGACATCTACCGGCCGGAGACCGGCAAGCTGATTCTGCCCGGTGCGAGAGTGTGGTGGGACATTCACTACCATGCTGTCGGCGAGCAGGTCACCGATCACGTTGAGCTCGGCGTTTGGCTCTATCCTCGCGATCAGAAGCCGAAGTATCGCACCTATCTCACTGGCTTCCAGGGCACCACTGCCGGCGCCGGCAGCCGTCTCGATATCGAGCCGAACTCCATCGGCGTCAGCCAGGGCTTCCATGTGCTGAAAGAACCCGCCATCCTTGGCAACTTCCAGCCGCATATGCACTTGCGCGGCAAGGCCATGTTGCTCGAAGCGATCCTACCCGATGGCACCACGCAAACCATCAGCTACGTGGATCACTTCAACTTTAACTGGATGACCAACTACATCTACACCGATGACGCCGCTCCCGTGCTGCCGAAGGGCACTGTGATTCACGTCGTAGCGTGGCACGACAACACCACCGCGAACCAGTTCAACCCGGATCCGAATCAATGGGTGGGCTGGGGCGATCGTACCGTCGACGAGATGGCGCACGCCTGGGTCAACGTCACCTACATCTCGCAAGAGGATTACGACAAGTGGGCGGCGACTCACAAGCCCGCTCGCGGCGCTGGCCGTTCGACCGCCGCACTGCGCAACAACGCGGCGCCGGCCGACAACCAGTAGCTTACCAACTCTCTCCGAACGAACGGCAGCTTCTTCAGAAGCTGCCGTTTTTATTTTGGTTGTGGCGCACGCACTCTCCAAAATCTCTCCTCAAGGAGTGGACCGGGCAGTTGGGAGCAAAGCGCAGCGGATCGATTCCAGCGCGAGGGAGCTCGGCGAGCAAGCATTGGAATTTGCGGCGCAGACGCTGGCGGATTCTGGGGTGGAGGCTCACGCTCGACGTAATCGACTCAGCGGCGCAAACAACACCCAGATCACGCGCGCGAGTCGATGAGCAATGGCCCAAGCGGCTGCCTTGGCGCCCAGTTTGGGACTCAGCTTTGCGAACAGACTGGCAAAAAAACGTTCCTTCGCTGCACAGGGCCGTCCAACCGAGCTGGCATAGCAGCCGGCGCAAATAATGATTCCCCTTGGGCGAGCGCGTTGGAGTAGCTCACACTCGCCGATTCCTGCTGGCCGGGGCACACACCTACCCAACTGGCAAACTGTGCGGCACTGGGGAACGCAACGGCTCCTGGTCCGATCTCGGCCAGCAAGTCGGGCGCTGCGCAAATCTGCACTCCTGGGAGCTGCAATACGACGGTGTGCTCCCGCATCGATTGATTCAACGCCAAGCCGATGTCGGCAATGTGCCGTGTAGTATCCTGGCAAGCCGGATGAAGCTCAGCAGCACGGACCAGTTGTGGGTTTGCGGACATCACCTACATCCGCTTGGCCCGTTGAGTTTTGTATCTGGCGGTGATTCTGGATGCTTTTTCTCGCAGAGTCATAAATAGGGTGCGGGCCATGAGATCGCTCAGTTCGCGTCCTGGATGACGCCTGTCGCTAACTGCCCTCATGGTTTCCTTTGCTTCCTCATCAGATAACCACAGGAGAATTAGCAACTAGGAGCTGCAAAACCAGCGGATTTACGGATGTAATTTCGCGCTTATTGCCCGCAAGTCTCCGGAGGACTGCTTAGGTCTACCGCGGCGGGCGGCTCAGCGCACGCCCGGCAAGCGCGCCTGTGTACTTTCCTCC
>Ga0126373_10002657_pt1 | contig 13184 bp, 10 predicted proteins | sample PanSoiMetPlot_11_FD_92545 | JGI IMG/M metagenome (GOLD analysis project Ga0126373, IMG submission 92545) | Tropical forest soil microbial communities from Panama - MetaG Plot_11 | ecosystem: Environmental > Terrestrial > Soil > Tropical forest > Bulk soil | place: Panama | collected 2016-02-17
AATCATGGTGGAGTATGCGAATCAGCAAGGCGCGGGGCGCTGGGTCGCGCCGACCGCGTTGCCGTGGCATTACACGGCGTTTGGAGGCAATGACGCAGCGCCTGAGCCTGACGGCCGCGTTCCGCTAGTGTTCAAAGAGGCCGAAAGCGGCCATCATTACACCATCAACGGCAAAGCTTTCCCACACACCGCGCCGATCGTCGTGAAAGCGGATCGGCGCTACCGCATGATCTTCGATAACCAGAGTGCCGACCCGCATCCAGTCCATCTGCATCGCCATCGGTTCGAGATCACGCGATTCGACAAGCGTCCGACATCGGGCGTTCTGAAAGACGTTGTTGTGGTTCCGGCGTGGAAGCAAGTGGAAGTCGACCTGATCGCTGATAACCCCGGCCCGACTCTATTCCACTGCCATCAGCAGTTCCACATGGACAACGGCTTCATGGCGATGATGGAGTATGAGGGGTAGGTTTCAGGTGTCAGTCTTTCTCACACGCGAGCTTCGGTCCGGCTGACACCTGACACCTAGCACCTGACACCTTGCTATCATCCCCACATGCGCGAAGCTGTGATCGTTGATGCCGTTCGTACCCCCGTCGGACGCCGTGACGGCGCTTTGAAGAATTGGCACCCGGTGGACTTGCTGGCCCACACCTTGAAGGCTGTGGTTCAGCGTAGCAAGCTGGATCCGTCGCTGATCGATGACGTGATCGCGGGCTGCGTGATGCAGGTCGGCGAGCAGGCTGCCAATATAGCGCGTAATGCTGTGCTTGCGGCGGGTTTTCCTGAATCGGTTCCAGGCACAACGGTCGACCGGCAATGCGGCTCAAGCCAGCAGGCGGTGCACTTCGCCGCGCAAGGCGTGCTGGCCGGAAGCTACGACATCGCGATCGGCAGCGGCGTCGAGTGCATGACGCGCGTGCCGATGGGTTCGAGCTACGCGAACGGCCCCGGCAAGCCGTTCGGGGCGGCGATGAACCGGCGCTACAACGACGTCGTCTTCAATCAGGGCATCGGTGCTGAGATGATGGCCGAGCGCTGGAAGATTACGCGCGAAGAGCTCGATGTCTACAGTCTCGAGAGCCATCGCCGCGCGGCGCGCGCTACGGAGGAAGGGCGCTTCTGTAACGAGATCGTGCCGACCCCGATCGAAACTGAAAACGGTCCTGCGCACATGACTCGCGATGAGGGGTTCCGCGCCAACGCAAGCCTTGAAAAGATGGCGACATTAAAGCCAGCGTTCAAACCCGACGGCGTGATTACCGCCGCCAGTTCATCCCAAATCAGCGACGGCGCCGCGGCGGTGTTGATCATGGAACGCGCGACCGCAGAAAGGCTGAAGCTGCGGCCGCTCGCGCGCTTTGTGGCGTTCGCGCTGGCGGGCGAAGATCCAGTAATTATGCTCTCGGCGCCGATTCCGGCGACGCGCAAGGTTCTGGACCGCGCAAAGCTCGCGCTTTCTGACATCGATCTGTTCGAAGTCAACGAAGCCTTCGCCAGCGTCCCGATGGCTTGGCAGCGTGAGCTGGGCGCGGATCCTGCGAAGCTCAATGTCAATGGCGGCGCAGTCGCGCTCGGCCATCCGTTGGGAGCAAGCGGCGCGCGCTTGATGACCACGCTGGTTCATGAACTCCAGCGCTGCGGTGGCCGTTACGGCCTCCAGACGATGTGCGAAGGCGGCGGACTGGCGAACGCCACGATCTTAGAGCGCGTTTAGACGAGCTTACTGAATTGCGGTCCGTTTGCGGCGGAAGGCGAAGCCCATCGCGCAGCCGGCTAGCAACAGCAGTCCGGTCGTCGTCGGCTCCGGCGTCGCGACACCGGTGATATTCCCACCGACATCCGTGCCGAACGAGAATACGCCCGAGGTGATGTGGGTTGTGCTCGTAACTCCCGCAATGTTGAACACAAACGTCTCTTCGCCCTGCAGAAATGGATTGTGATTACCGGTCAGAGACGAACCCGCATTCATGTAATCGGAAGCGCTTTCGCCGGGGGTGCCGCCAATAATGGTCTGTGTCGGTGATTGGCCGCCGCTCAGATCAGTGATGTGGAATGTCGTTGAGCCGCCGGACGTAGAGTCGGAAAATCCCCAGCTGCCGATCGAACCCGTTGACCCACCAGTCAAGTTGATCAAAGTACCGGTGGGAGTGTTCTCATTGGAGTTGGTCACGCTCCCGAACGTTCCCGAAAGCGTGAAGAAGAAATCGCTCAGCAACTGACCCGCGTCGTGCATTTGCGCGGCAGTCAACAAATCGAAGAGCTGCAGAGTCACCGTGCCATTGCCCGTCGTCACGATTGCTTCCGCATCCACTGGGTGAGTTAGGTCAGCCGGCTCGACGGACCCGGATGGCGTAGAATATGTAACCACGTCCGCCGAAGCGCTGACACAGCCAAAAATGAGGAATATTGCAATAAGAGATTTCGACACTAGTTCGAGTTGCTCTTTTTGTTCGGTTTAAGATGTTACGTTGTGTAACGTTCTGGGCGCAAGGTCCAAAACGTTTGTGGAGTACTGGTACCGGCTTGTTTATGAATGACTTAGCGCTAATGACATCACGCGTCAGACGGGCATGCCGTACAATTCGAAGAGAAATGGCGTGGCATTGGTCAGCTGCGTTGCTTGTTCTCGCTCTGGTCGCCGCCCGAGCCGAGGACGATCTTGCGCCCGGCAAGTTCCTAGTGGCCGGGCGGGAATTGGGCGATCCGAACTTCGCGGAGGCCGTGGTCCTGCTGGTCGATTACAGTGCGGATCACGGCGCCATGGGACTGATCGTCAATCGACGTACCGATGTCCCTTTGTCTCGCCTCTTCGGCGATTTCAAGGAAGCCAAAACGCGCACAGACCCGGTCTACGTCGGCGGTCCGGTCGAGATCTCCACCGTGTTCGCGCTGCTCAGATCATCGGCGCAGCCGGGCAGCGCGAAACGGGTCTTCGCCGGCGTCTATTTCATCAACACCAAGGATCAGTTGCAAAGGCGCTGGCGGAGCACGAGGATGCTGGTTCTTTTCACGTGTTCGTCGGATACGCCGGCTGGGGCGCGGGGCAGCTAGAGCATGAGGTCGGTCTCGGAGCTTGGCACGTGATGCCTGCCGAGGCTGCACTGGTTTTTCATTCCGATCCCGAGTCGGTCTGGCCGCGATTGATTAAGCGAACCGAGCAGCAGATCGCGCGCATTGCGGACTATTCGGCGCGCAGCGTCTCGAGCGGGTCGACCTCAGCCGCCCGCATGGCCGGCAGGTAGCAAGCAGCGGCCGTCACGAAAAGCATCGCGATCGAAACGCCAATCAAAATCCAGGGATCGTGCGGGCTGACCTGGAACAACAGGCTCGCGAGCCTACGGGAGAGTACGAGTGTTCCGAGCAAGCCGAGCGCCAGGCCGATGAAGCTCAGCCTCAGAGCGCGTCCGAGGATCAGACTGAAGATCCCGCGGGTGTCTGCGCCCAGAGCCATCCGCACGCCGATTTCCTGCCGCCGCTGCTCGACCGACCACGACATCACGCTATAAATCCCGATCAGCGCAAGGACCAGCGCGAGTGCAGCAAATACGGAAAGCAGCAGCGTCATGAAGCGCCGCGAGCCTGAAGACGCGTCCACCACTTGCTGCATGCTTGCGACGTCCGAGACCGGAACCATGGCATCGATGGCATAAATCTCGCGCCGTACGGCAGAGGCCAGCGCCAACGGATCGGACGACGTCCGAATCAGCAAATACGTCCCGCCATACCAAAGTGCGTAGAAATCGTTGGTCGAGCCTGAATCGAGGCCGAACTGCTTTACATCTCCGACGACTCCAATCACGGTTGACCAGCTTGGGTTGGCACCCCACGGACCGGTGATGAATCGCTTGCCAACCGCGTTTTCGCCCGGCCAGAACGTTCGCGCCATGGTCTGATTCACGATGATGTAGGGCTGGCCGACATCGCGCGGCTCGTACGTACGGCCCGCTATCAACGGAATGCCGAGTGCTCGGAAGTAGTCGGGCGTGATAAGGCAATTTTGCGCCATCGGAAGGAGATCGCCGTGCATTCCGGGCGAGCCAGGAACTACGAACCGAATCGTATTCCCGCGAGTCGAGCCGAGTGGGAGCGCGTTGGCGGCGGCAACTTCGGTCACTCCAGGCAGCGCTTTCAATCCCGAGTTGAGCCGATCGTGAAATGCGCGCAGCTTCTGATCGCCGGAATAGGACTGCGCCGGAAGCGTGAAGCGCATGGTCAACACATGCTCCGGCTGGAAACCGGGATCAACTTTGAGTAGAACCGCGAAGCTTCTCAGGAACAGTCCCGCGCCGAGCAGAAGTGAGAAAGTCAGCGCGAACTCCACGATAACGAGCGCATTTCGTCCGGCGGTGGCCCCGCGCGCGACGCTGCGGCCGCTCTCGCGCAGGCCAGTGTTCGGGTCTTGCCGGGCGGCTTCGAAGGCCGGAGCAATCCCAAAAATCAGCCCTGTGACGAGCGATGCGGCGAACAGGAAGCCGAGCGTCACCAGGTTCAAACGAACGGACGCGGGATCGATCGAGCCGGATGGCACCAGCCGCAGCAGGCTGTTCAAGCCGATATACGCGACTAGCAGTCCGACTGCACCACCCGCCAGCGCAAGCTCGAGGCTTTCGCCCATCGAATCGCGCACAATACGCCAACGTCCGGCGCCGAGCGCGATCCTTACTGCCATCTCATGACGCCGAGTCGCTGACCGCGCCAGCAGTAAGTTGGCGACATTCACGCAGGCGATTAGCAACACTAGCGTCACCGCGCCGAGCAATACGAGCATCGCGGGCCGCAGATTTCGAGCGAGATCTTCTTGAAGGCCGGTCACGACGAAGCCGAATCCATTACTCGTGGACGGATGATCGCGTCGGAGCTCGCGGCCGATCGTATCGAGCCGCGCCGAAACTTGCCTTTCGCCGACACCAGGCTTAAGTCGCGCCACTACACCGAACGCGTGCCGCACTGGATTCGTGGTTTCGTCATTGGCCTGGCCTTCGGGCATCCATACGTCGGCCCATGGCGCGAGTGGAAAATCCGAGGAAAAAACGCCAACGACGGTAAACGCCTGTTGGTTCCAACTCAAAGCAGAGCCAGGGAGACTGCTGACCTGAATCGGACTACCGATGATTTTCGGATCGGCGCGGAACTGATCGCGCCACAACCTATAACTGAGCAGCACGATGGGCGCGGCGGATTCGTTCGCACTGAAAAATCGGCCGATAGCGGGCCGCACACCGAGGGTCACGAAAAGGCTCGCGCTCGCCCAAGTGGAGCGGACACGGATGGGTTCAAAGCGTCCCGTAAGATTCACGCCGCTCGCGACATAACGATAGATTCCGGTGGACTCGAAAAGATCAGTTTGGCGTCGCCACCGCTCATATTCAGCGGGCGAAACACCGAGCTTCGGCTGGCCTGCGTAGTTGTCCCAGATGGCAACGAGACGGGCAGGATCGCGGACAGCAAGAGGCTGAAGCAGGACAGAGTATACGACGCTAAAGATCGCCGTGTTTGCGCCGATCCCGAGTGCGAGAGTGAGCACGATGGTGGCAGAGAGCGCCGGAGAACGGCGAAACATGGTGAATTAGACTCTTCGCGCCGCGAGGTCGTTACGCGGAACCGATCCTTGGTCAGACTTGTTTGACCCAGACTTGTTTCGCCTCTTTCACCTTTTCAATCGGCCCTGCGCATGTCCTAGTGACCGGGCTGCTCAAAGCCGAGCGGCGCGGCGCTAAATCGATCCAGAAAGGACCTGTATGAAAAAGCATTTGCTTAGTTCTGCCGTTCTTGGACTGCTGTCGCTCGGCACGCAAGCTGCGCAGGCGCAAGAATATGTGACTCCCGTGTTCAACGGCTGCATCCGCCAGTTCTACGACTCCAACATGTACAATTGGCTCTCGTATGAAAACACCTGCTCTCAGAGTTTGAGCATCGTGTATATTCCGCGTTCGCCGGGCTACGGCGCGAGCCAAATGGACTTAGGGTCAGGACGTCACAACTCGACCGGTTATTCGCGCAGCGAAGTCCAGAGCAAGAACGGTTTTGAGCTCTATGTGTGCCCGTCGGGATATGTTCCCGTAGGTCCTGACAATAGCTACGTCAATCGAATCATTCCCGAGTTCCGATGCAAGCGGCAGTAGTCGCGACCAGGCTGGAGCCGGCCGCAAGCTGGTTCCAGCCAATTGGAGTGATCGAAGACGTGTACAATGCTGAGATGGATTCGGAAGATTGGCAGCTCGCGGAGATAGAAACAGGTATTGAGGATCTCGACAACGGACGCACAGTTGCCGCGACGGAGGTCGTTACATGGCTTCGCTCCTGGGGAGAACCAACGGAAAGTAAAGCTCCGGAGTGAAGATCGGTCTCACGCGGACGAGCCTCCCCGAGCACATGGCGGAATGTTGGCGCGCGAAAATGCAGGGGCTACCGCGGAGCGCGAGCCTTTGTAGACCGCTGAACTAACGACGCGGCTGCGTTGCCACCTACTTGTACGCTGCCACTCCCGTCACCCGCTCGCCGATCACCAGCGTGTGGATGTGGTCGGTGCCCTCGTAGGTCTTCACCGTTTCCAGGTTGCACATGTGGCGCATGATCGGATACTCGTCCATGATGCCGTTGCCGCCCAGCAGGTCGCGGCTGGTGCGCGCTACTTCGAGCGCCATCCGCACGTTGTTCCGCTTCAACATTGATATGTGCCACGGCTCGATCCTGCCCTGGTCCTTGATGCGCCCGGCGTGCAGCGCAATCAACTGCGCCTTGGTGATCTCAGTCACCATGTCGGCTAGCTTCTCCTGCACCAGTTGATGACTCGCGATCGGCTTGTCGTCGAACTGCTTGCGCAGAATCGAGTATTGCCGCGCGGTTTCGTAGCAATCCATGGCAGCCCCAACCACGCCCCAGCCGATCCCGTAACGCGCCTGCGAGAGACAGCTCAGCGGACCCTTTAATCCCTTGGCGCAGGGCAGCATCGCCGAATTCGGGACACGGCAATCGGTCAGCGCCAAGCTGGCCGTCACCGACATACGCATCGACAGCTTGCCGTGTAGCTCGGACGATGTGAAACCCGGTGTGCCGCGCTCGACGACGAATCCGCGAATGCCCTCTTCGGTGCGCGCCCAGATGATCGCAACATCGGCCACGGACCCATTCGTAATCCAGGTCTTCTCGCCGTTCAGAATCCAATGATCGCCGTCCTTGCGGGCCTTGGTCTGCATGCCCGCGGGATTCGATCCGAAGCCCGGTTCGGTCAATCCGAAGCATCCGACTGCTTCGCCCGCTTGCAGCTTCGGCAGCCAGCGTTCTTTCTGCTCATCCGTGCCATAGGTCAGCAGCGGATACATGACCAACGCGCCTTGCACGGAGGCGAAACTGCGCAGTCCCGAATCGCCGCGCTCCAGCTCCTGCATCACCAGCCCGTACTCGACGTTGCTCATTCCGGCGCAGCCGTAGCCTTCGAGATTCGCGCCCAGGAAACCGAGCCGGCCGAGCTCAGGAATCAACTCCTTGGGAAATTTGCCTTCGCGGAAACAGTCGCGCACCAGCGGAACGACGCGGTCTTCGACGAACTGACGCGCGGTTTGACGAACTAACAGCTCTTGTTCGGAAAGAAGAGAATCGATAAGGAAATAATCAACGCCTGAGAATCGAGCCATTTTTTTATTGTATGCGGCGTTCCCAAGCCGGGGCGAGGACGAGCGAAATTAAACCCTCCGCAACACGCGGAACGGCAGCCTGATGATCGCCACCACCAGCTCCAACACTCCGCCGACGGCGATGCCAATCAGCCGGAACGGCAGCAACAGAAGCCAGACGATCGGGTAGAGAAACAGCGCGATCAGCGCCAGCGGCCAGCACATCACGAAGAGAATGCACCACAAAAGGAACCCAATCATGGAGCACCTCCAAATCTGGGTTACGTGAGAAAAGGTGTAGAAGTTCCAGGCATGGAGCGGGAGACGGGATTCGAACCCGCGACATCAACCTTGGCAAGGTTGCACTCTACCAGCTGAGTTACTCCCGCCCGAACTAGACTTTCATTCTCGCGCTTCGCTCGAAGGCTGTCAAACCAGACTGCCACAAATGCCGATTCGAGGCCGGGTTGGACACATTAACAGAACTGTGACCCGAACTGCTACCAACATTTGCGCCCCACTCTGTTCTAGAGTAACTGATTTGCAATCATTGAGATACGGGGGGGAATTTTTTTCCTTGCCACCCCTCGGATCTGTGCTAATCTGACTTCCGTGATCTGGAACTGACAGCTCGCTGGCGCCCCCTAACGTGTTGCAGAAACTGCCGGAACCCCGTCACTCAATCGAAAGGTAGACTGATCTTTCCACAGGCTGTGGAAAACTTGTGGGAAAGCTGCGTGTGTAACGAAGCGATGAATCCTTGGGAACAAATAAAAAACAGAATCCAAACAAAAATTAGCGCCGAGGCATATCAGAACTGGCTGTCGAAAACTGTTTTCCTCAGGGCCGCCGCTGGGCGGTTGCACGTTGGCGTCCCGTACCGCGAGATCAAGGACTGGATTGAACAGGAGTATGCTTCCGAAATCGCGTCCCTGATCCAGGAGCTCAAACTGGGCATGACGGAGATCGTTTATGAAGTTCACTCCGGCGAAACCAGACCGCCGAACACCGAAAAAAGCGACATTGTTTTTCAACCATCCGTCAGCTTAAACCCCAAATTCACGTTCGACTCGTTCGTGGTGGGTTCGTGCAACCAGTTCGCTCACGCGGCAGCGCACGCAGTCGCTACCAATCCCGCGCGCGCCTATAATCCGCTGTTTATCTACGGCGGTGTTGGGATGGGCAAGACGCACCTGATGCACGCCATCGGGCGCTCGCTCGTAGACCACTATGCCACCATGAAGATCGTTTACACCTCGAGCGAGCGCTTCATGAATGAGATGGTGAGCTGCATCAAAAGCGACCGCATGCAGCTTTTCCATCGCTACTACCGGTCGGCCGATGTGCTCTTGATCGACGATATCCAGATTCTCGAAGGAAAAGCCGGTACACAGGAAGAGTTCTTTCACACCTTCAACGAACTGTTCGAACACCAGAAGCAAATCGTGATCTCGAGCGATTCGCCACCCAAGAATTTGTCCGGACTCGTGGAACGGCTGCGCTCGCGCTTCGAATGGGGCCTGCTCGTGGATGTCCTGCCACCGGATCTCGAGACCAAGATGGCCATCCTCGACAAAAAAGCCGAGGCCGAACAGATCGCTCTGCCGGAAGAAGTCCGAATCTTCATCGCGACCAGAACGAAATCCAACGTTCGTGAACTCGAGGGTGCGCTGACTAAGTTGATTGCTTACTCCAAAGTCACCGGGTCTCCGATCACGCTGGCGATGGCTCAGCAACTGCTGAAACATCTGAACGGCGCGCCGGAGAAGCGGATCACCATCGAGTCCATCATCAAAGCCGCCGCTGAGCAGTTCTCCTTGCAGCCAGCGCAGCTCAAGCTAAAGACAAACGAGCAAAAGATTGTTTATCCCCGGCAGATCGCAATGTACCTGGCTAAGGAGCTCACGCGCGCATCGCTGCCCGAAATTGGGCGCGCGTTTGGAGGCAAGCACCACACCACCGTGCTACATTCGGTGGAGAAAATCGACCGGCTCCGGCAGCGTGATCACGATTTAGACAGCCTGCTCCACAAGCTAGTCGACACGATCCATTAGGGGTTTCTCACCTTTTCCACAACCGGTGTCTGTCGGCGCTTGTGGGAGCTGTTGAGGATTGTCGGCTCAGGCGATTTTTCGGGTCTTCCCCCACCCGGAATCCACAACTTTCGGTAGCGGCAAGCTTCTGGATTTTGTATAATTTAGAGAGAAACCCACATTTCGACAGAGCCTACTTTAAACTTCTTAGTTTCTGTATCTATTTAGGCAAGAGAAAATAGAAGAATGGCGGCTTCCGGAGAAGCAAAAATTAGAGCGGGGGAGACGATGGAGTTTACCGTTAGCAAGGCCGACCTGGTTCGCGAGTTGAACCTTTCGCAGGGTGTGGTGGAGAAGAAAACTACCATCCCGATTCTCTCCAATGTGCTCGTTGAGGCTTCGGGCGATCGTATTCAACTCACCGCCACGGATCTTGAGCTGGGGATCCGGTCGTCGTGTCCGGCACGAGTGAAAAAGCCGGGCGCGGGCACGATCCCTGCTAAGCGGCTACTCGATTATGTCCGATTGCTGCCAGATGCCGATGTCGACGTGAAGCTGCAGGAGAACCAGTGGGCGAGCCTGGTGTGCGGCAGGTCGCGCACTCGGATTGCGGGAATGTCGCGCGAGAGTTTCCCGGAGCTACCGGTCATGCCGGAAGTGCTGGCGCAGATTCCCGTGAAGGTGTTGGCTTCGATGATTGCGAAGACGATTTTTGCGATCTCGATGGAGGAATCGCGTTTTACCCTGAATGGCTCCTTGCTCCTCTTGAAGAGCAATAGTCTGACGATGGTTGCGACGGATGGTCATCGATTGGCCCTGGTCGAGAGCACGCTCGATTTTCCGGGCGTCACGGGAACGTATCGGGCGCTGTTACCGCGCAAAGCCATGAGCGAAATTCTGAAGCTGGATCAAGACTCCGGCGACGATGCGATGCTGCAGTTTTCGGGCGACGACAATCACCTATTTTTCCAGCTTGGTGATCGTTTGCTGCTCAGCCGCAAGCTAACCGGCAATTTTCCAGACTTTGAACGAGTGCTGCCGAAGGATCATCCGCACTCGGTGGCGCTCGATCGGGAAGAGCTCCGCAAATCCGTGGAACGAGTCGCACAGTTTTCCGATGAACGCTCCCGCGCGATCCGTCTGCGCGTGCAGGACGGTGAGCTGCACATCCACTCGTCGCTGTCGGAAACCGGGGAAAGCGAGGAGAGCCTTCCCGCCGAGTATGAGGGCAGTCCGGTAGAGATCGGTTTCAACGCGACGTATCTGATGGACTTTCTTCGCGCGACCTCGGGGGAAAAAGTCGCGTTCTATTTCAAGGATCCCAATAGTGCCGGCGAACTGCGGCCGGCGGGCGACGAGCAGTACAAGTATCGATACGTCGTCATGCCGATGCGGATCTGATGTGCCGGGCGCCTTCCCGGATTCGATACGAAGGATTGAGTATTACGCATGGCAACTAATGAAATGACCCCGATGGAAAACTACGATTCCAGTAGCATCAAGGTGCTGGAAGGCCTGGAAGCGGTGCGCTTGCGGCCGGCGATGTACATCGGCTCGACTACAGAAAACGGACTCCATCACCTGGTCTATGAAGTGGTGGACAACTCCGTCGACGAAGCGTTGGCGGGTTTCTGCGACAAGATTGACGTCACCGTCCACATCGACAACTCGATCACGGTTGTCGACAACGGCCGCGGCATTCCGGTCGATCTGCACGAGGACGAAGGCGTGTCGGCCGCGCAGGTGGTCATGACTAAGCTGCACGCCGGTGGCAAGTTCGATTCCAAGAGCTACAAAGTTTCCGGCGGTCTGCACGGCGTCGGCGTGAGCTGCGTGAACGCTTTGTCGGAACTGCTGCAGCTCGAAATTTGGCGCGACGGCTTCACCTGGGAGCAGGAATACCAGCGTGGAGTGCCCAAAGCGCCGCTTGGCAAGGCCGGCAAGGCCGGCAAGAAGACGGGAACCAAAGTCACCTTCAAGCCGGATCCGACCATCATGACGGTGACGGAGTTCAATTACGACACGCTGGCGCAGCGTTTGCGCGAGCTCGCGTTTTTGAACAAGGGGCTCACCATCTCGCTAAGCGACGAACGCGCCGATCCGGTGAAGCAGCAAGAGTTCCATTACAGCGGCGGAATTGCTGAGTTCATCAAGCACTTGAATCGGGGAAAAACCGCGCTGCACGATAAGCCGATTTCGTTCGAGGGCACGCGCGAGCTTCCGAACGGCGGAACGCTCGCCATAGAGGTCGCGCTGCAATACAACGACCTTTACTCGGAGAGCGTCTTCAGCTTCGCCAACAACATCAACACCGTTGACGGCGGCTCGCACCTTAGCGGATTCCGCAGCGCGTTGACGCGCACCATCAATTACTACGGCCAGCAGGCTGGGCTTTTCAAAGACGATAAAGAAAAAAATCTCACCGGTGACGACGTGCGCGAAGGCCTCACCGCGGTCGTAAGCGTGAAGCTACCGCAGCCACAGTTCGAAGGCCAGACCAAGGGCAAACTGAACAGCGATATTCAGGGCTATGTCGTGCAGTTGGTCAACGAAAAGCTGGGCGAGTATTTCGACAAGAACCCGGCCGTCATGCGCAAGATCGTCGGTAAGGCGATCGATGCTGCCCGCGCTCGCGAGGCCGCCCGCAAGGCTCGCGACCTCACTCGCCGCAAAGGCGCGCTCGATTCCGGCGGCCTGCCCGGCAAGTTGGCAGATTGCCAAGAAAAAGACCCCGAGCGTTGCGAGCTGTTTCTTGTCGAGGGCGAGTCGGCCGGCGGCACCGCGAAATCCGGCCGCGACCGGCGCTATCAGGCCATTCTTCCTCTCAAAGGAAAAATCCTGAACGTCGAGAAGGCTCGTTACGACAAGATGCTGGGCCACGAAGAGATTCGGTCGATGATCACCGCGATCGGCACAGGCATCGGCCTCACCGACTTCGATGCTTCGAAGCTCCGCTACAACAAGATCATCATCATGACCGACGCCGACGTGGACGGCTCCCACATCCGCACGCTGCTGCTCACGTTCTTCTTCCGCCATATGCAGGAGCTGATCAAGCGGGGCAACGTCTTTGTCGCGCAACCGCCGTTGTATCGCATCAAGAAGGGCAAGAGCGAGAAGTACATCAAGGACGATAAAGAATACACGCGCGAGATCCTGCGTCGCGCCACGGAAAACCTGACGGTCGAGGTGAAGGGCGGTACGAAACTAGAAGGCGCTGAGCTGCGGACCTTCCTGATGTCGCTCGATGAGCTCCAGCAGATGTTCCGCCGGATGGAGCGGCGCATGCGCGACGCTCGCGTAGTCGAGGTTCTATCGAACGTCGCGTTCAGTATCGATTCGAAGGCCGACTTCCATGAGAAAGCGAACCTCGAAGCCGTGGCGGCGGCGATGAAAGCCGCCAAAGTGGAGCCTGAGCTCGAGCGCGAGGAAGAGCACGACGCCTGGAGCATTAGCTATCACGATCCCACGAACGCCGAGCGGCGAATCGGCGTCGATCTGGTCCTGCAGCCCGAGTTCCGCCGTATGCGGTCCA
>Ga0126373_10002658_pt1 | contig 13180 bp, 9 predicted proteins | sample PanSoiMetPlot_11_FD_92545 | JGI IMG/M metagenome (GOLD analysis project Ga0126373, IMG submission 92545) | Tropical forest soil microbial communities from Panama - MetaG Plot_11 | ecosystem: Environmental > Terrestrial > Soil > Tropical forest > Bulk soil | place: Panama | collected 2016-02-17
CTTGAACCCCCATGCCCTTTTGGGGCACTAGCACCTCAAGCTAGCGCGTCTGCCTATTCCGCCACCCGGACCTGGGGCTCCGGCATGTTGCCGGGCCGGCCTCACGATAGCAAATCCGAGCACTCGCCGGCGACGTTGCGTTTGTCAGGCCTGCCAGGCTGACCCTCGACCTGCGGTAACAGGCAGATGGTGCAACGATGGCGAGATGACCGACAACCTCCATTCTTCGGTTTCCCGTGGAACATCCGCCCAGGACGAAGTCGCCACCCTGGCCAGTGACCTGATCAGGATCGACACCACCAATCCTGGGGACCACTCCGGACCAGGCGAACGGGCCGCCGCCGAGCACGTAGCCGCTCTGCTCGCCGACGTCGGTCTGGAGCCGAAGATCTATGAGTCCCATGCGAAGCGGGCCAGCGTTGTAGCAAGGGTCGAAGGCGCCGACTCCACCAGGCCGCCCCTGCTCATCCACGGCCACCTGGACGTTGTGCCGGCCGACGCGAGCGACTGGCGGGTGCACCCGTTCTCCGGCGAGATCGCTGATGGCTGCGTGTGGGGACGCGGTGCGGTTGACATGAAGGACTTCGACGCCATCACCCTGGCGACCCTGCGCCAGCGCCTGTCCGAGGGGCGCAAACCCGCCAGGGACATCGTCCTGGCCTTTCTGGCCGATGAGGAGGCGGGCGGTAGCTGGGGCGCCGGGTGGCTGGTCGACACCCATCCCGGGCTATTCGAGGGCGTGACTGAGGCGATCGGCGAGGTCGGCGGCTTCAGCGTCACGATCGGCGGAAAGCGCCTCTACCTGTTGCAGACCGCGGAGAAGGGCATTGCCTGGATGCGGCTCACGGCGCACGGCACCGCCGGCCATGGGTCGATGCTTCAGCCAGACAACGCGGTCACCGAGGTAGCCGAGGCCATCGCGCGGATTGGTCGGCATGAGTGGCCGATCAGGGAGACTGAGGCCGCTTTCGCATTCGCCAAGGAGGCCTGCAACGCCCTCGGAGTGGACTTCGACCCGGATAACCCGGCGGAGGTCATGGCCAAGATCGGTCCAATCTCGCGAATGGTCGGCGCCACCATGACCAACACGGCGAACCCGACGATGCTGTCCGCCGGATACAAGGTCAACGTCATCCCGCAGGCGGCGGCTGCACAGGTAGACGGGCGATTCCTGCCCGGCTACGAAGAAGAATTCCTCAACGAGATCGACGCGCTCGCGGGTCCGGGCGTGCGGCGCGAGTTCGTGCAACACAACATTGCTGTCGAGACCACCTTCGACGGCGACTTGGTGGCGGCAATGCATGGCGCCCTCAAGGCCGAGGACCCCGACGGCCGGATGGTTCCGTACTGCCTGTCCGGCGGCACTGATGCCAAGTCCTTCTCCCGGCTAGGTATCCGCTGCTTTGGCTTCACTCCGCTTCGACTGCCGGCCGAACTTGACTTCGCGGGCATGTTCCACGGTGTGGACGAGCGCGTACCGGTGTCCGCACTGCAGTTCGGCGTGCGGGTTCTCGACAATTTCCTGGATCGTTGTTAGCCGTTTTCGCAGGTCATGCCGCATTGCCACGCCATATGGCGAGCAGCCAGGACGTGTCCGGACCCGACTGTCTTTTCGTTTATCGACGCATGCACGTTAAGTAGTGCTATCGTGACTGGCTGTACGGGGCTGGTCATCCCCGGGGCGCTCCCCCTTTCCTACGCGCACCGGTCAGCGGTCTCGTGCCATGGCGGGCCCTGAGGAGAATGCCCTCCCCTGCGGCCAGCGCCAGCCGGCCGACGAGGAGGGTCGCCTGTGTTGCCGGAACAGGGTCAGAGCCTAGGTTCGCTGGTCTGCAGCCGCGCCAGCTCGCGGCGGCACGGCGCCGCGACCAGTAGTGCGCGGGCCTGTCGCCTGGGTTGCTTGGTCCTCTCGGCCGGCTGCGGGTACTCGCCCGCTCTGGTGGCCACGGCCTGCGGTTTTGCCGCAATGACAAGCCCGACCGTGGCCACCGATACCCGGATCGGGCCGGGCAGCAGCTAGCGAACCTGCCGCGGCAAGTGGCAGGCGGAGGAAGAGGACCAGCTAATGAGTGCATGGGTTGCCGTTGCGGCCAATCAGGTCGCGATTACCCCGAGCACCGGCATCGCCCTGCTGCACGGCGTGTCACGGGGCGCGATCGACGGATTCGCCGTCGGCGTCCTGGCGTCCGCGGCCTGCGGCCTGCTGGTCATCACCCTGCTGGTGATGCGCCGGGGCGGGCGCTCAGCGGTTGACGGGGCCGGCCGCCGCCTCAGGCACGCCCGGGGCAAGTCCGGTCGATTCCGCGCTGCGGCGGAGGACGAGGTCTTCGCTCCCGATGCGCTGGAAAGGCATGGCGCCGACGACCCGTTGAGCGCATTCGGCGACGAGGATGCCATTTTGCTGGGAACGGGGCTTGACCATGCCGGTCGTGACGAGCTCGGCTGGACTGGCTATGTCAGTAAGCACAGAATGACAGCTCCTGACGCAGATCTTCGGCTCGAGGTTCATCACAGCGAGCCGAGGCATGCCGCGCCGTCGGTCGAGCTCAGAAGTTGGGAGTCAGATGCGGCGGCTGGTGCGCGCAGCTGACCTATTAAATAGACGCCGGGCTGGCTCAAGCCTTAGCCCGGCCCTGAGCTCCAGTCAGGCCCGCTCGCAGCGCTCGCTCCGCGAGGTCTGGCCACCACCCAACGAGGCCCGTCGGCTCAGCGCTGCGGGGCCTGACTGGAACATGTGAGGCGTGAGAGTACATGTGAGGCGGGTGAGCGACGAGAACGTGGCAACCACATTGGGTCAGGCCCGCGGTCCGGGCTCCGGCGGCTTGCGGAGATTTGCTGGCCATTGCCCGACTGGGCTCGGTCCCAGCGTCTGTTGCGCGCGAATCTGACGGATGACCATACGGCGGAGAGTGGCCTTGCGGCTTCCGTCCGGATAGAGCCGGAGTCGTGACAGTTCCCAGTTGCCATATTCGGCGTGGTCGGTCAAGATTCGTCTGGCTGCATCCCTGGATGTGCCACGCGGGATATAGAGCTTCAGGTACGAGTACTCCGCCATCAACTCATTGTGCGCGATGAGAAGGATGGTTCAATCACCTTGAGGGAATCCACGGGTTCGACTCGTGGTCCAGCAGGGGTCGGGGAACACGCCGGCGTCCGCCGCAAGTTAAGTTCCTGTGAGGGAACGGGGTTGCACGCCATCACGGTGAAATGCCTGACGCACGCGGTATCGCCGCGCGAAACGCCAGAGCGAGGGGTGGCTGCAGACTTACCTGCGGTAACCTCCTGGGCGGATTACTGAGTAAGGACGGAGAAGTGGCAGCAGGGACCGAGGAAACCACTGGCGCCCCACAGTCCGGGGCCAATGGCGGACGCAAGCTGGTCATCGTCGAGTCGCCGAGGAAGGCGCGGACGATTGCTGGCTTCCTCGGCAAGGGCTACGTGGTTGAGTCGAGCATCGGACATATACGTGACATGCCCGACAAGGCGGCAGAGATCCCGACCAAGTACCGTGGCGAGGCCTGGGCTCGTCTCGGCGTGGACGTCGACCACGACTTCGAGCCGCTGTACGTCGTGAACTCAGATAAGAAGCAGCAAGTTACCAAGCTCAAGCAGTTGCTGAAGAACGCGGACGAACTGCTGCTCGCCACAGATGAGGACCGCGAGGGCGAGGCCATCGCCTGGCACCTGATGGAGGAGCTGAAGCCGCGGATACCCGCGAAGCGGATGGTCTTCCATGAGATCACGCCAGAGGCGATCGCACAGGCAGTCGCCGCGCCGCGTGACGTGGACCAGGGGCTCGTCGAGGCTTACCAGACGCGTCGCGTCCTTGACCGGCTCTACGGGTATGAAGTGTCGCCGGTGCTGTGGAAGAAGGTCATGCCGCAGCTGTCGGCGGGCCGAGTGCAGTCGGTGGCTGTTCGTCTCGTCGTTGACCGGGAGCGGGAACGCATAGCCTTCCGGCCAGCTGAGTACTGGGATCTTGAAGCGGAGTTTGCCCCGCAGGATCAGGCGGCTAAGGCCGAGGTGGCTTCGTTCATGGCGACGCTCGTGTCGGTCGACGGGCGGCGGGTTGCGCAGGGCCGCGACTTTACCTCGCTCGGCGAGTTGCGGGCGGACGGGAAGGACGGCGCGCAGGCAATACTGCACCTCGACGGTGAGGCAGCGGCTGGCCTCGCGCACCGGCTGACGGACTCGTCCTTCGCAGTGAAGTCGGTAGAGCGCAAGCCCTACCGCCGATCGCCGTACGCGCCGTTCCGCACGACGACGCTGCAACAGGAAGCTTCACGCAAGCTCGGCTTCTCGACGAAGTACACGATGTCGGTAGCGCAGCGGCTGTATGAGAACGGCCACATCACCTATATGCGAACCGACTCCGTGACGCTTTCACAGACCGCGCTTAACGCGGCCAGGGCGCAGGCGAGGCACCTCTACGGCGCCGAGTACGTGCCTGACGCACCGCGCATCTATGACAGCAAGGTGAAGAACGCGCAGGAGGCGCATGAGGCGATCAGGCCAGCTGGTGACACGTTCAAGACGCCGGCTCAGTCTGGCCTGTCAGGCGACGAACTGCGGCTATATGAACTGGTCTGGAAGCGCACCGTCGCCTCACAGATGAAGGACGCAACGGGCGAATCGGTATCGGTGCGCATCACCGGGACCTCCAGTGCTGGTGAGCAGGCCGACTTCGGCGCGACCGGCAAGGTCATCACGTTCCACGGATTCCTCAAGGCCTATGTCGAGGGCTCGGACGACCCCAATGCTGAGCTCGACGACAACCAGCGCAGGCTGCCGCCCATGGCCGAGCGTGATCCGATGGACGTGCTCCGCATGGACGTCGCCGACCACGCGACCAGGCCGCCGGCCAGGTATACCGAGGCAACTCTGATCAAGGAGCTAGAGGACCGGGAGATCGGGCGGCCCTCGACCTACGCGACGATCATCGGGACCATCCTGGATCGTGGCTACGTCTTCAAGAAGGGCAGCGCGCTCGTACCGTCATTCGTGGCCTTCGCCGTCATCACACTGCTCGAGCGGCACTTCATGCACCTGGTCGACTACGAGTTCACCGCCAGGATGGAGGACGCGCTCGACGACATCGCCAATGGCTCCGCTGAGCGTGTGCCGTGGCTGCGGCGGTTCTACTTCGGCTCGGATGGAGAAGAAGGCCTCAAGGAGATGGTCAGCGACCTCAGCGAGATCGACGCCCGCGACGTCAGCTCGTTCCCGCTGACCGGCACCGACATCGTGGTGCGCGTGGGGCGCTACGGTCCGTATTTGGAGCGAGACGGCCAGCGGGTGAACGTGCCGGAGGGCACAGCTCCGGACGAGCTCACGCCGACGTTCGCCGAAGAACTGCTAAGCCGGCCGAGCGGAGACAAGATCCTCGGCACGAGCCCACAGACCGGCAAGACCATCGTCGCGAAGGCGGGCAGGTTCGGCCCGTACGTGACAGAGGTCGATGAGGACGCGCCGGCCAACGCCAAGCCGAGGACGGCGTCGCTGCTGAAGTCGATGGACCTGGACAGCGTCACGCTGGACGACGCGCTCCGGCTGCTGACCCTGCCGCGGACGCTTGGTGAGCTCGATGGCGAGCCGGTGACCGTGCAGAACGGCCGCTATGGCCCGTACGTCAAGAGAGGCGCGGAGAGCCGGTCACTCGAGTCCGAGGAGCAGATGTTCACGCTGAGCATGGACGAGGCGAAGGCGCTGCTTGCCCAGCCCAAGCCGCGTGGCAGGGCTGCGCGCGCGGCTGCTGCCCCGCCGCTCAAGGAACTCGGCCAGGACTCCGCAACCGGCAAGCCGATCGTCCTTCGCGAGGGCAGGTTCGGCCCCTATGTGACCGACGGTGAGACCAACGCGTCGCTGCGCAAGGGCGACACGATCGAGTCGATCACACCGCAGCGGGCTATCGAGCTGCTTGCCGACCGGCGGGCGGCCGGTCCAGCGCCGAAGCGGCGCAGTACCGGGACAAAGTCCGGGAGCAAGTCGGCTAAGTCAGGCACCGGCACCAAGGCGAAGTCCTCGAAGTCCTCGAAGACCTCAAAGTCCTCTTAGCCGCGAGGCTGGCTCTCCTGGGCCCAACTAGCGCGCGGACTCGCCGCTGCGCCGTGAGCGTGTCTCAGGAGAGATAATCAAGGCTAGTGAGCAACTTTGCGGACCGCGGTGGGCTGGGCTAACCCCGTTACCATCATGATTCGCCTGATTATGGAAGCAGCTTGGCGCATGGAGCATGCGTTCCCCGGCTGTGCCTATACCCTGGCGCAGTGAACTTTAGATCCCCTTTGGGTGGCCGTGACTCGGGCGTGCTTTCCATCACGTCCTTCCGCCGCCTGTGGATCGCATTGTCGCTGTCCAGCCTGGGGGACTGGCTTAGTCTCGTCGCGCTATCGACACTGGCCGTGAAGATCGGCGGTCGCACCAACGGCGTGTACGCGGTCAGCGGTGTCTGGCTCAGCTCGCTGCTGCCGGCGGTGCTTCTCGGCCCGCTCGCCGGCGCAGTCGCGGACAAGTTCGACCGACGGCTCAACATGATCATCGGCGACGTGATCAGGGCTGTGCTGTATCTCACGATTCCTATCAATGCCACGGTTGGCTTCGCTAACCAGCTGACCTGGCTATATGTTGTGCAGTTCCTGGCGTCATGCGCTTCGCTCTTCTGGACGCCAGCCAAGGATGCATCGGTGCCGAACCTGGTGCCGCCGGACAAGCTTGAGGCCGCGAACCAGCTGAGCCTGTTCACGACGTATGGCACAGCGCCGATCGCTGGACTGCTGTTCTCCCTGCTCGCACTGGTCAGCACGGCTCTCGGGCACATTTCGCATTACTTCACTACCAACCAGGTAAATCTGGCGTTGTACTTCAACGCCGCGACATTTGTCGTGTCCGCGATAACCGTCTTCATGCTGCGCGAACTGAAACGCGGGCGTGACGGTGCGATCTCTACACCGTCGGTGCTGAAATCGATCTGGGAGGGCTGGCGGTTCGTCGTCCACATGCAGGTCGTGCGCGGGATCGTCTTCGGGATGACCGGGGCGTTCGCGGCTGCCGGCGTGGTCGTGGGCCTGGGTCCGTCGTACGTGAGGTTCACCTTGCGCGGCGGCAGCGCTGGCTGGGGCGCGGTATTCGCCGCGATCTTTTTCGGTCTTGCAATCGGCATGTTCCTGGGCCTCAGGGTACTGCGCGGCTTCTCCCGGCGGCGGCTGTTCGGCCTGTCGATCATGTTCGCCGCGCTGCCGCTGGCCCTGATTGCGCTGGTCCCGAGCCTCATCCTGACGGTCGCGCTCGTAGTCGTGCTCGGTGCCTGCGCCGGCGTCGCCTACGTGACTGGCTATACCGTCATTGGCCTGGAGGTCGACGACGAGACCAGGGGGCGCACGTTTGCCTTCCTCCAGTCTGCGATTCGGGTCATCTTGTTCGCCGTGATCGCAATCGCGCCGATATTGGCGGGGCTATTTAACTCGCTCGCGCAGGCCATGGGCGGATCCACCCTGCACGTCGGAGAATTCAACTACAGGAACCTCGGCCAGAACCTTGTGGTCCTGCTCGCGGCCGCAATCGCGGTGCTGCTTGGCCGGGCTTCCTATCGTCAGATGGACGATCGCAAGGGCGTGCCGCTGCGAGAGGATCTGAGTTCATTGTTCCGGGGTGAAGGCAAGCATGTCGCGCAGAACGGGGCCGCGGCTTCACAGCGGCCGCCCCGCCGACCTGGGCTGTTCCTGGCCCTCGAGGGCGGCGAGGGCGCCGGCAAGTCGACCCAGGCCAGGCTTCTCGCGATCTGGCTGCGTGACCAGGGCTATGACGTGGTGGCTACGCATGAGCCCGGTGCGACCAAGGTAGGCATGCGCTTGCGCGCGCTCCTGCTTGATACCGCACATGCCGGACTGGACGCCAGGGCCGAGGCGCTGATGTATGCGGCCGACCGGGCCGAGCATGTCAAGTCGCTGATCCTTCCGGCCCTTGAGCGAGGCGCTGTCGTCGTCACCGACCGGTATGTCGACTCCTCCCTGGCCTATCAGGGAGCAGGCCGCCAGCTTCAGCTGGAAGAGATCACCAGGCTCAATGATTGGGCGACGAATGGCCTCAAGCCCGACCTGACGATCGTCCTCGATCTGCCGCCGATTTCCGGGCTTGGCCGTCGGCACAGCTCCGCAGACCGGCTGGAATCGGAGCCGCTCGAATTCCACGAGCGGGTTCGGGAGGCGTTCCGGAACCTTGCGGCTGCCAGTCCGTCCAGGTACCTGGTACTGGACGGGACCAGGCCTGAGCTGGAAATCAGCCGCGACATTCAGGCTCGGGTTCGTGAGCTGTTGCCAGATCCTGTTCCGTTCGCGGCCGAGGAGAACACGGGCAGCTTCCCGGCGGTGCGGGATTGACTGAGAGCACTAAGGGCCCTGAGGCCGGCCCCGGGAGCGCTGCGGGCGCTGTATTCGGCGAGCTGACCGGCCAGGAGATCGTGGTCGACCAGCTGCAACGCGCGGTTGCGGCAGCTGACTCTGGCGTTGGCACGATGCACGCATGGCTGTTCACCGGACCGCCAGGCTCGGGCCGGTCAGTGGCGGCGCGGGCATTCGCGGCGGCGCTGCTGTGCGACTCCGGCGGGTGCGGCACGTGCCTGTCCTGTCATCAGGTGGCTGCTGGGACGCACGCCGACGTGCTGCTTGTGCGACCCGATGGGCTGTCCTACGGCGTCCGCCAGACCAGGGATCTCGTGCTCAAGGCTGCGACCGCGCCGGTGATCGGCCAGTGGCGCATCGTATTGTTCGAGGACGCTGACCGCGCCACCGAGCAGGCGGCGAATGCGCTGCTCAAGGCCATCGAGGAGCCAGCGCCGCGAACGATCTGGCTGTTGTGCGCCCCGTATGCGGACGACCTGCCGACCACGATCAGATCCCGGTGCCGCCTGGTCACGCTTCGAACCCCGCGGACGGCCGCGGTCGCGCAGACGCTCGAGCGCGAGGGCGTCTCGCCCGAGCTAGCGCTGACGGCAGCTCGTGCGGCGCAGGGGCACATCGGCCGGGCTCGCCGCCTGGCGACCGACCCAGCCGCCGCTGGCCGCCGCGCCGATGTACTGCGTGTGCCCGGTGAGGTCGGCAGCATGGGCGAGGCGTTCAAGGCTGCGGCTGCGCTCGTCCGGGCAGCCGACCTGGAGGCTGCCGCTGTCACCGAGGAGCTTGACGGCCCCGAGCGGGAGGCGTTGCGGCGCGCGTTCGGTGAGGGCTCGACTGGCAAGGGCGTGGCGTCTGCACTTCGCGGCGGCGCTGGCGCGATGAGCGACCTGGAAGCAAGGCAGAAGTCCCGAGCCACCAGAGTGAAGCGTGACTCGCTGGACCGAGCCCTGCTGGACCTGGCCGGTTACTACCGTGACGTGCTTGCCCTGCAGTTCGGGGCCGACGTGGAGCTGGCCAATGCGAGCGCCGCTGCGGAGTTGCGTCAGCAGGCGTCCGTATCGAGCGCGGCTGATACGGTGCGCCGGATCGAGGCCATCATGAAGTGCCGGGAGCGGCTCGAGCTGAGCGTTGCCCCGTTGCTGGCCGTGGAGGAGCTTACGCTCGCGCTGTCCGCGCTGCGCCGCGCGAGTTAGGGTCGACCCGCGATCGAGGTGGCGCTGGGGAGCCTAGATAGGCTGCCGTAAGCGCAAGTAGAGTGCGGACGGCGCAGCTCACCGCCGCGGGCCATGGGGGCCTCGCCTCGGCGGATCAAGGTTTCTGACCGGTGCATGCCGTCCGCGGCTGACCGGGGGACGTTGATGATCACAGCGAGGCGCCTGGCACGTATTCCAGCCGGGACTCGGACAAAGTGGCTCGTACTGGGGTTCTGGGTGATCGTACTGGTCATCGCGTTCCCGCTCTCCACCAAGCTCACCGGTGCGGAGAAGAACGACGCGAGCGCCTGGCTGCCCAGCAACGCGGAGTCGACCAAGGTCCTCAACGTGCAGGCCAAGTTCCAGTCGCCGAACGTCCTCTCCGGGGTTGTGGTCTACCAGCGCAATTCCGGCATCACGCCGGCGGACAGGGCCAAGGCGGCCACGGACGCCCGGCAGTTCGCCGGAATCCATGGCGTCGTGCCGGGCCAGATCATCGGGCCGATCCCGTCAGCTGACGGCAAGGCCCTCGCTACGATTCTCCAGGTCAATCTGGGCAAGCAGGGCTGGAACAACGCCGCCAAGGCGGCCGACTCAATCCGCGCGATCGTCTCGCCGAATCCCAGTGGCCTGAGCTACCACATCACCGGTCCGATTGGTAACGCAGCTGATAATTCGAAGGCGTTTAAAGGCATCGATAGCACGCTGCTAATCGCTGCGCTGGCGGTCGTAATCCTGATCTTGCTGATCACCTACCGGAGCCCCGCGTTGTGGATCCTGCCGGTGGTCTCCTCTGGCGTGGCGCTGATTGTCGCCGAGGCGGTTGTCTACCTGCTGGCAGCGCACGCCGGCCTAACCGTGAACGCGCAAAGCGCCGGCATCCTGTATGTGCTGGTCTTCGGCGCCAGCACGGACTATGCGCTGCTCATCGTCGCCCGCTACCGCGAGGAGTTGCGAAGACACGAGCGGCGCCACCTGGCGATGGTTGAGGCGCTGCGGCGCGCAGGCCCGGCAATCGTCGCGAGCGCTTCGACAGTGATCCTCGCCCTCATGACGCTATTCACGGCGGAATTGAACTCGACAAAGGATCTCGGCCCGGTTCTCGCCATCGGGGTCGCGGTGGGCCTGCTCGTCATGATCTCCCTATTGCCGGCCCTGCTGGTGATCTTCCCGCGCGGGGTGTTCTGGCCATATCGGCCGAGCTTCGGCTCTGCGGAGCCGACGAACCGAGGCGTGTGGGCGCGCATCGGCTGGAGTATCGCGCCGCGGCCCCGCAGGACGTGGATCATCACTTCCGTCATCCTGGGCGTGCTCGCACTCGGGCTGATCGGCCTGAAAGCAGACGGACTGACTGCCGCGCAGTCATTCCGCGGCCAGCCTGACTCCGTGGTGGGCGAGAAGGTGCTGGCTGCCCACTATCCGGCGGGCGCGGGACAGCCGGTCATCGTCATCGGCAACCCGGCCAAGGCGGTGCCACTACGCTCGGCCTTCGCCGGCACTCGCGGCATCGCGGCGGTAACGCCACCTTCGGTTCGCGCAGGCCATACATATCTGCAAGGGACCCTCACGTCGCCGCCCGACAGCAAGGCGGCGTACGCGACCATTGACCGGGTGCGCACATCGGTACATGCCGTACCGGGTGCGAATGCCCAGGTGGGCGGCACTACTGCGATCAACCTAGACGTGTCTCGCGCCTCGGCCCACGACCGTACGCTCATCATCCCGCTGATCATCGTTGTGGTGTTCGCCGTCCTCGGGCTGCTACTGCGATCAATCGTGGCCCCGCTGCTACTGACCGCGACCGTCGTGCTGTCGTTCGCGGCCGCGCTCGGCGTCAGCTCGTTCTTTTTCAACCACGTCTTCGGGTTCGGCGGGGCTGATACCGCCTTCCCGCTGTTCGTGTTCGTGTTCTTGGTTGCGCTCGGCATCGACTACAACATCTTCCTCATGACGCGGGTGCGTGAGGAAGCATCCAGACGGGATGCCCGGCACGGCGCGCTGGTCGGACTTTCCGCGACTGGCGGAGTTATCACCTCAGCCGGCTTCGTCCTGGCGGGCACTTTCGCCGTCCTTGCCACGATCCCGTCCACGTTCCTGACCGAGCTCGGCTTCGCGGTTGCATTCGGCATCCTGCTGGACACGATCGTGGTGCGGTCCGTGCTCGTTACCGCACTGAATCTGGACCTGGGCCGGTGGATGTGGTGGCCGAGCAGGCTTGCGGCCAAACCCGATCCCGGACCTCGTGAACTGAAAGCGGAACGCGCCACCGCTATGACGACGCGCTGATCGATAGCACGACACGGGTCAGCTACGCGTGTTAGCCGTGCAGTGCGCGACTTCGAGCGGCTACTTGAGGGGAGACGCAACCCGTGATCTGACCGTAATCTGGGCTAGTGGGCATGATGATGGCGGTGAGCTTTCAGCGGAATGGGCGGCTGTACTACCTCGATCCCGGCCCGTACCAGCCAACGGTCGGAACCAAGGTCCTCGTGCCAACGGAGACTGGCCCGGAAGTCGCCGAGTGCATCTGGGCTCCGCAGTGGGTGGACGACGAGATCACCGGCCTACCAGTCTGCGAAGGCTTGGCTGGCGAGGACGACATGAGCCGGGACGAGTCGAACCGATCCCGGCGGGCCGAGGCACGAGTCGCCTCGCGACGGCTGGCGCGTGAGCACGACCTGCCGATGAAAATCATCGGCGTGGATTACGTGGACAAGGCCAACGTCTTCACCGTGTACTTCAGCGCTCCTCAGCGGGTCGACTTCCGTGGACTGGTCAAGGACCTGGCGGGACGACTGCGCGCCAGAGTCGAGCTACGGCAGATCGGACCACGTGACGAGGCCAGGCTCCAGGGTGGTATCGGGCCGTGTAGCCGCGACCTTTGCTGCGCGACGTTCCTGAAAGACTTCGAGCCGGTCTCGGTGCGCATGGCTAAGGATCAGGACTTGCCGGTGAACCCCCTGCGGATTGCCGGCGCCTGCGGGCGCCTAATGTGCTGCCTGAAGTATGAGCATCCGCTCTACCAGGATTTCCGTGCCTCCGCGCCCAGCGTCGGCGAGGCTGTCGATACTCCCGACGGGCCCGGCATGGTGATCGGCCACAACGTGCCGGCCGATCAGGTGGTCGTCAAGCTGACCGAGGATGGCCGCCGCACTACCTGCCCAAAGGCCAGCGTCTGCGCGTCCCGCAAGGCCTACGAGGCCATGCACGGCGGCGCGCAGGAACCGTCCGCGGACCGGTAGACTCCTGTAGCTCCCGGGCTTTCAGCCGGGGCGCGCCGCCTTAGCTCAGTCGGCAGAGCGATTCACTCGTAATGAATAGGTCGTCGGTTCGATTCCGACAGGCGGCTCATAGTCTGACCTGGGAATACTCCAGGTTTCAAGATCCTTGATCTTGTGCGACAGTATCAACGGCAGTAGCAACAGCCCGGTTTTAGTATCCATCGGGAACTCCTCGGAAGGCTCCCGAAGCAGCCGGTCCATGCGCTTCGCAGCGTCCTGAGTCAGTGCCGACGACACATGCGAGTACCCTTGGGTGACCCGGATGTCGGAGTGGCCGAAGATCTCCTTCACCAGGACGAGCGGGATGCCGTATTCCAGC
>Ga0126373_10002659_pt1 | contig 13178 bp, 9 predicted proteins | sample PanSoiMetPlot_11_FD_92545 | JGI IMG/M metagenome (GOLD analysis project Ga0126373, IMG submission 92545) | Tropical forest soil microbial communities from Panama - MetaG Plot_11 | ecosystem: Environmental > Terrestrial > Soil > Tropical forest > Bulk soil | place: Panama | collected 2016-02-17
CGGCATGATTCGCCGGGCAGCAGTAATTCTCCGGAGCCTCCGCTGTGATCGCCACAGTGGCGCTCGCGATGGCAGCGAGGCATTGTTTGTTGCTGATTTTGACTTCGCGAGCCCTCGCCAGTTCTTCGCCCGGAGTTTTACATGCCCGGTGCAGGCGTCGATTGTCGGGTGGCGAGACGAGATTGTGGAAGAGGTCGAGTGCAGGATTCTCAACGACTCGAAATACGTGAAGCATAATTACGGAAGCGAGGAAGCGGGTGGCATGTCGGTGTTCTTCATCTCGGATGTGCGGTTCGAGAAGCTGGGATTTGGCGCGCCTCCGCAGCCGCCGATGCCTGCTTTGAGTGCGGCGGCATTGGCGGATGTGCCGACAGTGGTGCTGGTCGGCGGCGGGCAGGAGTTTTGTTGGAGCACTGAGCGCAGGAAGGATGTTGCGCTGGCGAAACGTGCGAGAGCCAAAAAGCCGAGAGCCTAAAGCCTACAGCCGAGGCGGGTCCGATTGCAGCGAGGATTTCACGAAAATAAAATCACGGGAACTGTTTCGCCTTATTTGCGTATCTAAGGAGGCACGATGTACCCATTATGCGAATGGCAAGATTTTGCTGTGTCGAGTTGCCCACAAGCGACATCTCAGCTTCGCCCAATTTTTATAGGAGCGTATTCGGGTGGAATGTGAGGACGCGCAAGGACGGCAGCGTTGCGTTTGACGATACGACCGGCGAGGTCAGCGGGAGTTGGGCGAAGGGGCGCCCGCCAGCAAGTCAACCGGGGGGTATTGTTCTACATCATGGTGGACAGCGTAGAGGAGACGGTGAACTCGGCACATGGCGGCGTGATCGTGCAGCCGATCGGCGCGGACGCGAGCCGGAGATCACGAGGTGCAAAGATCCTGGGGGGAACGTGATCGGGTAGTATCAGGAGCCCGCTCGATAAGAAGCGCTCTCGAGAGAAGCACATGAAAGTCAGAATTCGAATCGCGCTGGCCACGGGAATGTTTCTTTGTATCGCGGTGCTCGCCAAGACCATGCCTTTCTCGGAGCATGGCGGCAACTCCCATCAGCAATCCGAAGACGCGATCGGCGTTGCGCAATTGATTCAGCGGATCGAGGGGCCACAAGTTCCGAATCGGCAGGGCCTGGACAGTTTCACATTGCAAGAGGTCATGGCGAAGCTGCACACGCCGGGTGTGAGCATCGCGGTCATCAAAGATTTCAAGGTGCAGTGGGCGAAGGGCTACGGCGTTGCCGATGTGAAGACCGGACGTCCGGTAGAAGTGGACACGTTGTTTCAGGCGGCGTCAATCAGCAAGCCCGTGACGGCGATGGCGGCGATGAAATTCGTGCAAGATGGGCGGTTCACGCTGGATGACGACGTCAACAAGCTGCTCAAATCCTGGCACGTGCCGGAGAGCGAGTTCACGCGGGAGCAACCGGTCACGCCAAGAGCGCTTTTCAGTCATACGTCGGGAGCGGATGATGGCTTTGGCTTCCCCGGCTATCCGCCGGGCGCGCCGCTGCCGACGCTGGTGCAGATTCTGAATGGAGAGAAACCATCCAATGTCGGGCCCGTGAAGTTCGCAAGGCCGCCGTATCAGGGGTACAAGTATTCGGGTGGCGGTATCGTAATCATGCAGGTTGCGTTGACCGACATGCTCGGACAGCCGTTTGACCAGATCATGCAGAGGACGATTTTAGGGCCGCTTGGGATGTCGAACAGCACGTATCGGCAGCCGTTGCCGGAGGCGATGCAGGCGCACGCCGCGCATGCATACGACAACAACGGCATGGCTATGGATGCGCCCTGGCATGTGTATCCGGAGCAGGCTGCGGCTGGGCTTTGGACCACGCCGACAGATTTGGCGCAAGTTGCGCTTGAGCTGCAACGTGCGCTGCGGGGGCCGTCGGGAACAGTGCTGAAGGAAGCGACAGCGCGGGAAATGATTGCGGCGACGGGGACGGGGCCATTTGCGGTCGGATTCAAAATCGAGCAAACCGGGCAGGGATGGTACTTCAGCCACAGCGGTGGGAACTGGGGATTCCGGTGTCACCTGCTCGCACATGTGCGAAAGGGATACGGTGTAGTAATCATGACGAACTCGGATAACGGAGAGGCCGTATTCGATGAGATCGAAGCACGGGTAGCCGCCGCTTATGGATGGGATAGGCTGGACAAGCCAATCTTTCGTTAATGCGCGTTTCTGCTTGTTAAAACGGGCCGCCGAGAGGCAGCCTCTCAAGTCTTTCTCGCAATTACCAGGTTGCCGGCGCGATCGAGGAAGAAACGCATCGCGGGTGGGACGACGGTAGTGGCGCTGTATTCGGTGATGACAGCGGGGCCGGAATACTTTTTGGCGACGACCAGGGAGTCGCGGTCGAGGATTGCGGTCTTGAGCCGCTTGCCGTCGAACAAGACGGGTTGGAATTCCGGATGCGCCTGGGCAAGGCGACCGGATTCTGGAGTGGACGGTTGTATAGCGAGCTTTGCTTGCTGTGACTTCACGATCGCGCGCAGCCGAACAGTTACGAGTTCGACTTCGCGATCGGGGTGGCTATAGCCGTAGCGCTGGGCGTGGGCGTGGTGGAAGTCCGAGAGGAGGCTACGCGAGAAGGGGATACTGAGTTCATATCCTTGGCCGCGGTAACGGACGTCGATGCTGCGGTGCTGGTGGATGGCGCCTCTCCACTGCTCTGCGGTGAAGTCTTGCTTTGCGCTTTGAGAGAGTTTCCGGAATTCCGATTCCAAATATGACAGCGGCAGTTTCGCCGCAGCGCGCCGGACGATGGTGCGCGAATAGTCTTTGACGACGTCGCTGACGAGAATGCCGAAGGCGGAAAGAGCGCCGGGCATGGCGGGCACGATCACGCGAGGGATGCCAAGTGCCTGGGCGAGTTCGCAGGCGTGCAGGCCGCCGGCGCCACCGAAGGCGACGAGCGCGAAGCGGCGCGGGTCGTGGCCACGTTCGATTGAGACGACCCGAATGGCTTTTTCCATGGTGGCGTTGACGACGCGAACCACGCCAGCGGCGAACTGTTCAATGGAGAGAGATGACTTGTTTTGCCTGAGCCAGTCGGCAACCCGGCGGCGCGTGCGTTTGAGGTCGAGCGTGAAGTCGCCGCCGAGAAAGCGATGCGGCTGCAGACTTCCGAGGAGCAGGTTGGCGTCGGTGACCGTAGGTAGCGTGCCGCGGCCGTAGCAGATGGGGCCGGGATCGGCGCCGTTGGATTCGGGGCCAACCCGCAAAGCTCCGGCGGCGTCGAACCACGCGAGCGATCCGCCGCCCGCGCCGACGGTATGGATGTCGAGCATGGGGACGCCAACGGGAAGGCCGGCGATTTCGGATTGGCTGCTGGCTTGCGGTTCGTGATCAATAAGGGCGACGTCGGTGGACGTACCGCCCATGTCGAAGCTGATAATCTCGTCAAACCCGCTGCGGTGAGCGGTGGCGGCGGCCCCAACGACTCCCCCGGCTGGACCGGAGAGAACGGTGCGCACCGGTTCGCGAGCTGCGGTTGCGAGTGCAGTGATGCCGCCACTGGATTGCATGACGAAGATGGCGCTGCGAGAGTTGTGGACGGTCGGCTTTTGCAAGCGCGCGGCGAGGCTCTCCAGATATTTCTGCATCACCGGTTGCAGGTAAGCATTCACGACCACGGTGCTCGTTCGCTCGTACTCGCGGAACTCAGGAAGAATTTCGTGGGAGATAGAGAGAGGTAGTTGTAGCGTCTCGAGGGCTTGGGCAACGGCACGTTCATTGGCCGGGTTGGCAAAAGAAAATAACAGAGAGATGGCGATGGAGTCGGCCTGCTTTTCCCGGATTCGTTGGGCGAAGTCTGCGAGTTCTGTGGTGGGCGATGTTAGAAGAATCTTGCCCTCAGGGTCCGTGCGTTCGTTCACACCGAAACGAAGATCGCTCGGAACAAGCGGCTCAACCTTATCGAAGAAGAAATCGTAGAGCTTGGGCCGGGCCTGACGGCCGATTTCAATCGCATCTTCGAAGCCGGCGGTGGTAACGAGAGCCACTCGCGCGCCTTTGCGCTGCAGGAGTGTGTTCGTGCCAACGGTCGTCCCGTGCAGCAGGATGACTTCGGCGTTGGGGGAGATTTTCTGGACGGCTTCCGTGATTGCTTGGGAAGGGTCGGCGGGCGTGGAGAAAACCTTCAACATGCGGACGCGTCCGCGATCGACCCAGACGCAATCGGTAAATGTGCCGCCGGTGTCGATGGCGATGCGGAGCGTGGGCGAGCGGCGCGGCATGGGAACGGAAAGAGTATCGTGGCGGCGCGGTGTTGCGCAAAAAAACTGGTGCGCCCGGGTTAGCGTCCACCGCACGGACGCGAACCTGGGGCACTTGTCTTGAACGTGGTGAGAGGTCTGAGCGGAAAGGGCAAGATGCCCTCTCGACAGCCGGCGGGACGCCGGCGCTACTCGTTGGTTTGCTGCGATTTCAGGTACTCGGCGACCTGCGCGAGAGTCGCGAACCAGACGCCGGGTTTCGATTTCATATAGGAAATCAATTTGTCGAGCGCCTGAATGCGCGAGCGGTGCCCTGTGATGTGGGGATGCATGGTGAGGATGAAGAGGGAGTGCTCTTCGTAGGCGGCGTCAAACTCCCCTTTGTAGACCTCGAAGACGAGTTGGGGGTCGGGAAGCGAGCCGCTGGAATCAGGCTCGTAGTAGGGATAGTCGTCGGCGATCCAGTTGATGGGGAGTTCGATCATTCCAGTCTTCAGGCCGTTTGAAAGCAACTCGTATGGATCGTCCATGGCCATGAAGCTGCTGTCGTAGAGGAACCCGGCCTTGCGGATCTGGTCGAGGGTGTAGAGGCTGAATTCCCACGCGGGGGCGCGGAAGCCCACGGGACGTTTGCCCGTGGCCTTGGTGAGATAGTCGATCGACTGCGTGAGCAGCAGCTGCTCCTTTGCGGCATCTTCGACCGAGGCGAGGTTTTCGTGCATCCAACCATGGACCCCGATTTCGTGGCGCTTGGGTTCGAGGATCTGCTGGATCATCTGCGGGTGGAGCGCAGCGCTCATCGCAGGGATGTAGAACGACGCGGGGACGGAGTGGCGGTCGAGCAGATCTAGAATGCGCGGCAGGGCAGTGGTGGCCCCATATTCTCCTTGCGAGAGCGGAACGGGTTCGGGTTTGCGCCGCCAAAGAAGTTCGTTGTCGACATCGAAAGAGAGACAAACGGCAACGCGCGCGCCATTCGGCCAGGTTTTGGGCGCGAGTTTGGGGCCAGCCCGGACCAGGTCCACAGCTTTATGGACTTGATCTTCATTGGCGTCGATTGGGATAGGTGGGAAGGCAGGGTTGGGTTGCGTCTGGGAGTAGCTGCAGAGCGGAATGAGCGTAAACAGAAAAACGAGCGCCGGTAATTTGGAGAGCATGTTTTTCCTCTGGAAAACGGTGCCAGCCTACTCTTTCGCGCGGGGATGTCAATGTGGCGGCCGATGCTGCCTGCCGAGCGAGCGTGCCAACAACGGGCGCGAACCCGGGCCACCGGTCAACGAGAAGGATCCTCAGGAAATTAGTCCGACGCGGCGGAGCAAGTTCTGAAAGCGCGGTTCGGGGCGCAGGGGGTCGAGTTGCGGCTCGACGTTCAGGTAGCCCATCCACAGAGAGCGTTCTTCGAAGGCCCGTTCGAGCCAGGCGAAGGCTTCGTCATGCTCGGCCAATCCGACGTGAATCATTGCGATGTCGTAGGGCGAGACGTATTTCTGGTCGGGGAATTCGAACAATTGGTGCAGGACACTCCGAGCGCGGTCGGGCGATTCGGCAGCGGCAAAGCCGTGGGCGAGTTTCGCGAGCGAGAATGCGCTTGCTCCAGTGAGTTGAACGCCCGTCTGGAACTCGGTAATGGCGAGATCGAACATCTTCTTCTGCTCATAGGCTTGTCCGAGCCACAGGTGGGCGGTACTGAAGGTGGAATCCATTTCCAGAGCGGAGCGATACTGCGCGATGCATCGGTCGTACTCGCGGACGAAGTAGAGCATGCGCGCCAGGTCCGTGCGGACGACCACGGAGAGCGGATCGAGCGAGAGTGCGTGATTTTTCGTGGCGAGCGCCTCGGCATGGTGCCCGAGCATGCCGTGCAAGGTGCCGTGCCAGTGGTGAGCCTCTGCGTATCCGGGATTGAGCGCAACGGCTCGCGCGAATTCCTGTTCTGCCCCCAGCCAATTCCATTCAAAATCGCGTTTGATCACGCCCAAGGTCGCATGCGGTTCCGCCAGGGAAGGGTCGAGTTCAAGAGCTTTCAGGGCTGCGGCTTTCGCCTTAGGATAGGCCTCCATGGGGGCGAGAGTGTTGTAGTAACCAAGAATGGTGTAGGAGTCGGCGAGGCCCGCGTAGCCCTGTGCGTAAGCGGGGTCGAGGTCGAGCGCCTGTTGGAAGTGCGCGAGCGCTCTCTTTGCACCCTCCGCAGAGCGTTTGTTCCAGTGATAGCGGCCCTTCAAGTAGGCTTCGTGCGCGGAGGAATTGACCGACCGTACGGTGCCGAGGCGTGCTTTTTCTTCAGGCGTAACGATGACCTTGATCTCGCTCGCGACCTGGCGGGCGATTTCACTTTGCAGCGAGAGGATGTCGCGGAAGTCACGCTCGTAACTTTCGGCCCAAAGGTGCTGGTCGCTGGAGGCGTGGATGAGTTGGGTGGTGATGCGGACGCGCTGACCATCGCGAAGCACCGAGCCTTCGATGACTGCGTCGACGTTAAGTTCGCGAGCGATCGCGGGGAGTGATCTTCGCAGTCCTTTGTATTGCATGGCAGATGTGCGCGAGATCACCCGCAACGCCCCGATTTTGGCCAGGCTGGTGATCAGGGCCTCGGTCATGCCGTCGGCGAAGTAGTCCTGCGCCGGGTCGGCGGAGAGATTTTCGAGGGGGAGAACGGCGATGGCGTGGATCTTGGGAGATTCTCCAGTTGAGGCTCGTCCGATGGGCAAGGCGGTAACCTCAGCAGCGATGCGATCGACTCTGGCGACAAATCTGTACCCGCGTCGAGGCAAGGTTTCGATGTAGCGCGGATTGTCGGCCGAATCGCCCAGAATTTCACGGATGCGCGCTATGGCGTTGTGCAGGCTGTGATCGAAATCGACAAAGGTGTCGTCGGACCAGAGCTCGGCGCGGAGTTCGTCGCGCGTCACAAGATCGCCGGCGCGTTTGACCAGAGCGGCCAGTACAAGAAGAGGCTGGCCCTGGAGGCGAAGCTTGACGCCCTGCTTGCGGAGTTCTCCGGTGCGCACGTCGAGCTCAAAAGTGGCGAAGCGCAAGACGGATTCAGGTTGCGGGTGCGTCATGAGCTAGGGAAGTGGTTTACGATGTTCTCGAATCAAGTCGAGGATGTGCGCGAAATTGAATTCGTGCCGCTCTATCGGGCCATCGATAAAAGCATAGCCGTCCGCCGCATCCACCTCGATGAAAAAGCCATTGCTTCGGAGAAAGACATCGGCGGCGGTGAAAGCCATGCGCTTGTTGCCGTCAATAAAGCCGCGGTTACTGCCAAGGGATTCCATCAAGGCAGCGGCTTCTTCTTCGAGGGAATTGTAGTAGCCGATTTGGGGACGAAAAACAGCAGCCTGTACGGCACACTGCTCACCGACAGCATGGAGGCCGCCGAACATTTCGATTAGCAGATACTGCATCCGGTAGACTTCCGCTACCCTGAGGAATTCTCTCATTTACTTTGCAAGACGCTGCAGTAAGTCTCGGTTGCGAGCCACCGATCGCTCAAAGGCGTCCATCACTTCGGCGCGGACCAAATGCTGGGAGGGAACCACGTTATGCAGATAGAAAGACAGCGCTTGTTCTAGAACGTGCCGCTTGGTCTGCCCATTCCTTTCCGCAACCGCAACAAATTCGTCATAGAGGTCGGCGTCAATTTCGGGCGTGAACTTTTTTGTTTTTGAATTCGACACCATGGCCAACCCCTGACTATGGAAATTGTCTTGAATGATCTTTATCTGGGCGAGATCGTTGAATCAAGGTTAATCTTGCTATATATTGCAAAATCTTGATTTATACAACTTACTTAAAATGAAAAGCTTACATAAATAGTGAAGCAGCTATTCCTTTCCGTTCGTGAACGCCAGCGCCATCAGCGTCTTCTGCTCGACTTCGTGCGCGCCGGCCGATCCGGTCGACGGGCTCGGACTAGCCGAGCGCTTCACGGAAAGCACAGCACGCTCGCCTGCGATGTGGCGCAGACGAGGCATCGTATAGAAAAGTGGTCCCATATTTGCGGGTTCTTCCTGCACCCAGACCACCTCGCGCGCGCTCGGATGCTGATCGATCGCGGCCTTCAGCTCGGCCTCCGGGAAGGGATACATCTGATCGAGGAAGATGATGGCGGTGCTGGTGTCTTTTCGACGTTGGCGCTCGACGCGTAGCTCGTGACCGATCTTGCCGGAGCAGACGAGAATGCGGCGGGGGTCGACCGAGCCTGTGTCGGGCACGACGGGCAGGAAATTCTTGTGGGTGAAGTCTTCGATTGGCGAGCAGGCGTCGGGATGGCGCAGCATGCTCTTTGGCGTGAAAACGACTAGCGGCTTGCGCCAGTGACGCAGGGCCTGACGGCGCAGCAAATGAAAATAGTTGCTCGAGTTCGAGGGCTGGCAGATCTGAAAGTTGTCGCGGGCCGCGAGTTGCAGAAATCGCTCGATGCGCGCGCTGGAGTGCTCAGGTCCCTGACCTTCGTAGCCGTGCGGCAGAAGAAGGACGAGGCCAGAGAGTAGTCCCCATTTGTCTTCGCCAGCAGAAACGAACTGATCGATGACGGCCTGCGCGACGTTGGCGAAATCGCCGAACTGCGCTTCCCAGAGCACGAGTGCCTCGGGATAGTCGCGGCTGTAACCGTATTCGAATCCCATCACGCCGGCTTCGGAGAGCGTTGAATTGTAGATTTCGCAACGCGCCTGATCGGCGGCGATGTGCTGCAGCGGGACGTATTCCTGCTCGTCCTCGATATCGAGAAGTACCGAGTGGCGCTGGTTGAACGTACCGCGGCGCGAATCCTGGCCGCTCATGCGGATCGGGATACCGCCTCGCACGAGGCTTGCAAACGCCAAGGCCTCCGCCATGCCGTAGTCAACGGCGCGCTTGCCCGCGCCCATTTCCGCGCGCTGCTCGAGTAGCTTTTTCACCTTTGGATGGATGTGGAATCCGGCCGGGTAGGTGGTGAGCTTTTCGGTCAGCTGGGCGAGTTCTTCGGTCGAGAGACCGGTCTCGCGCTCGTACTCGGGCTTGTAGCGTCCACCGTAATAGCCATCCCAGTAACTGGGCAGATCGCGCATGGTCGGCTTCTTGGTGATGGAGCCGGCGTTCTTTTGTCCCGCTTCGTACTGGGCCTTAACCTCGGCGGCATTAGCTTCAGCCTCGAGGTCGGCGCCCATATCTTCGGCGTAGATCTCCCACAGAGGTGGATGTTCTTTGATCGCCTTATAGAGCAGCGGTTGGGTGACGGTGGGATCGTCGACTTCGCTGTGCCCATGGCGGCGATAGCCGATCACGTCGATCACGACGTCAGTGCCGAAGGTGTAGCGGTAGTCGAGAGCGATGCGGCCAACCCGGACGACGGCGTCGACGTCTTCGGCGTTGACGTGGAAGATCGGGATCGATTGGCGACGCGCGAGGTCGGCGGAGAAGCGCTCTGAATGCTCTTCGCGGCCCTCCGTAGTGAATCCGACGAGATTATTGACGATGATATGGATCGTGCCGCCGACGGTGTAGCCGGGCAGATCGGCGTAGTTCATGGTTTCGGCGAAGATGCCTTGCCCTGCGAACGCGGCATCGCCATGGACGAGTACTGGCAGATACTTGTCGCTCCCGCCTTCTCCGAAGCGATCCTGCTTGGCGCGCGTTCGGCCGATGGTGACGGGATCGACAGCTTCGAGGTGGCTGGGATTGGAGACCAGATGAATGTTCACCTTGGCGCCGCTGCGCGTGATGTATTCGCCGGTTGCGCCGAGGTGATACTTCACGTCGCCGGAGCCAAGAACGCTGCGCGGGTCTACATCTTCAAAAGAAGCGAATATTTCTTCGGGCGAGCGGCGCGCGACGTGGAGCAAAACATTGAGTCGTCCGCGATGGCTCATCCCCATGACGAGATTGATTGCGCCACGCTGACCGGCGCCGTCGAGAATTTCGTCGACGAGCGGGAGCAGGGCGGTATTGCCTTCGAGCGAGAAGCGCTTGGTGCCGAGGTACCGCGATTGCATGACCTGCTCGAAGATGTCAGCACGAATGAGCAAGTCGAGGATGCACTGCTGGTCGACAGGGCCGGGTTCTGCTTCGATGCGTTGCTGGATCCAGCGGCGGCGCTCGCCGTCGGTGATGTGCATGAACTCCACGCCGATGGTGCCGCAATAAAAATTGCGCGCTTCGCGGGCAAACTCATCTTCGATTTGTAACTCAGGAATCGGCTGCGGGCGAAGAAAGCCGAGCGGATCGAGATCGGCTTCGAGGTATCCCCAGTGGCGGAAGGCGTCGAAGACACGCTCGCGCTCGGAGTTGGGAGCCTCCATGAGAGTGGTGGCAGTGGATGTAATTGAGCTCTTAGGATTTCGAGAGGCCATAAAGTCGTTACTAGGATAACGGATGCGGCCTTGTCTCGGGGAGATTCAGGAGCACCCGCGCTACCATGGGCGCACGAAGGTGATGCCCTAAGTGGTTGCGGAATCAGCGACAAAGCGCGATGGCACGAAGCGGAGAAGCAGCCCATTAATAAGGATCGTGAACACGGAGGCGGCCAAGGTGGCGTTGTAGACGTCCTCGCCGACGAGATGGGCATCGCGCGCAACACGCACGAGGACGTATGAGAATTCGCCGATCTGGGTGAGGCCGATCCCAACCATGAATGCGGTGGTGTTCGGATAGCGAAACAGTTTGACCACGAGCCACCAGATTACGAACTTGCCGAGCACGACCATTGCGACGATCACGAACATGAGCGACGGACGCGAAATCAGAATGCGCGGGTTGACGAGAATTCCCATGGTCACGAAGAAGAGCGCGACGAAGGCGTCGCGGAGGGGAAGAAGACGATCCATGGTTTCGTGCGCGGCTTCGGATTCGCTGACGAGGAGTCCGGCGAGAAAGGCGCCGAGGGCCAGCGAGAGGCCGACGGCCTCGGTAAGGGCAGCCGTGAGGAAGCCTAAGGCGAGCGCAACAAGCACGAAATATTCGGGATTCGCGGCCTTCTGCACGCGCTGCATGAGCGGAGGGACAAGCTTGTAAGCGAAGAAGGTGATCGGGATGAGGATGAGGATTGCCTTGCCGAGCGCGATACCGAGCGAAAGAAGCCGGTCGGAGGTAATGTCGCTAAGCGAGGGAAGAAGGATGGTCATGATCACGACGGCGAGGTCTTCAACCAGCGTGATGCCGATCATCACCTGGCCCTGGCTGGTTTTCAGCTGACCGCGCTCGGTGAGAAAGCGTGAAAGAACCATCGTGCTCGCGGTCGAGATGATGGCGCCGATGGCGACACCCTCCTGCCAAGTCCAGCCGAAAAGGGCGCCCACGCCCAGGCCAAGCGCGATTGAGAGCGCAATGCCAAGCGGAGCGCCAATCATTGCCACCCATTTCACGCGGAGCAGATCGCGGAAGGAGAACTCGAGCCCGATGGAATACATCAGGAGGATGACGCCGACCTCGGCGAGCAGTTCGAACTCGTGGACGTCGGTAACGCTGATGCCAGGAGTGAACGGCCCGACGAGGATCCCGCCCAGCACGTAGCCCAGGATGAGAGGCTGGCGAAGGACCCGCGCGACCGCCCCGCCCACCACTGCGGCGCCGAAGACGTACGCGAGATCGCGGTAGAAGGTGGTTTCAGCGGTCATGGAGAGGGGACAGTGTAACTGAAAGGCGGTTGCGCATTCATCTGCCCGGTCATGGGATAGGGTCGTTATCAACCACAGGCTGAGCATGCCGACAATGCTTCTTGAGCGACGAGGTGCCTAACGTGCCAGTAGCAGCACCTCACCAATGGAGGCTCTTAAAGGCGATCGATCATTCAACGCGGGATCGAGGAACTGTACAGACAAAGTAATGCAATCTGAGAGCGGGAAGGGGAGAAGAATTGATCTTCTCCCGTTCATTTTTTGCGGCTAGTCGTCGTCGGCGTCGTGGTCTGGTGGAGGTGGTGGTGGCAGGGGAAGCGGCGCTGTTACGTCGTTGGCGTAACTTGGAATGGCGCAGCTGTTCGAGTCGCAACGGACTTCGGGATAAGCGAAGAGCGATTCGTGTCCCTGGCTGTCGACCGAGGCTATTGAGATGGAGAAGCTGTCGCCCGGAGTGAAACCCAGCGTTTGCGGCGAAATAGTTTGTCCGCCCGGATGAGCGATCACCACGCGCTGGCGGTAGAAGCTTTCCTTGATGGAGCGCGCCGCGACGACAAAGCGCGCGAAGGCGAGATGTTGTCCGTAGTACCGTCGGGATCGGTGGCAAGCCGTTCGCGTGGAATTCCCGGCGAGTAGAGGCGGAAATGCTGGAAATCGGAACCAGTGTTGGCCGTATTGTCGCCGCCAGGAATGTCGGTGTTTAGCATGGCGATAACCTGCGGTTCATCGAAGTAGCGAGAGAGGTTGGCCGCGATGGAAGCCGACCCGAACAAACCCTGCTCTTCGCCAGAGAAGGACATAAATACGAGAGTGGCATCGAATTCGTAGGTGGACAGCACGCGAGCAAGCTCGAGGACGACACCGGTCTGCACACCGGCATCGTTGCCGCCGGGAGCGTTGGAGGTATTGTCCAAGACCTTGGTGGTGCGCGAGTCGTAATGGCCGCCAACAATCACCAGTCGATTGGGATGACGACCGGGCAGCCAGGCAATGACGTTAAAAGTGGGGGCGGTCGGACAGCTGGCATGAACAAAGGGATCGAGGCGGATTTGCAGCCCGGGAATTGCACTGTAGCGGGCAAATAGATAATCACGCGCGGCCGTAACGCCCTGCCCGGGAGCGGGGGAGTCAGAACACGATTGCCGGGTACGGAAATTTTGAAGCGTTTGTGCAGTGTTGAAGATGTTGTTGGGGTTGATGTTGGTGAGGAGGGCACTAATTTCGGGATCGGTGGTGATGGCTCCGTTGCCGGAGCCGAACGCGACGAGAAGCAAAGTGAGAGCGAGCAGGAGAGCGCTGAGGGTCAGCGTTCGCTTCATAGACATCTCCTTCGTGGACAGGAATCAG
>Ga0126373_10002661_pt1 | contig 13176 bp, 13 predicted proteins | sample PanSoiMetPlot_11_FD_92545 | JGI IMG/M metagenome (GOLD analysis project Ga0126373, IMG submission 92545) | Tropical forest soil microbial communities from Panama - MetaG Plot_11 | ecosystem: Environmental > Terrestrial > Soil > Tropical forest > Bulk soil | place: Panama | collected 2016-02-17
CGTCGACGCTGATCGAGAGGCTCTTGCGGCAGACGGTCTGGCCCGGAAGCGCAAGGACGCGCTTGATGAGCGGGACGCCGCGAGGGAGATAGCCACCTTCCGATAAGAAGGTGGCTAGGCGCTCGGGCGGCATGGCGACGACAAGATCGGTGACCGTGAGCTTGCCGGCCGGCTGCACGCTATAGAACCCGATGGGAACGCTTTCGGATGCGTTCCAGACCAGGCTTGGCACCGGCTTTGGACCCATCGTGGCCGTCAGGAGAGCAGCGGCCGCGATCATCGTGATCAGCGTGCAGCACCGACTCACAGCGTGACCCTCCGCCGGTGCAGCCACGCCTGGTGCCGGCTCTGCGTGTAGCGGTGCGGCACTTCGTTGACCGATAGCCGGTTGTGGACATGACGCCAGTGCTCGGGCGCAGCGTCGGTCGGATCGATGCCGAGCGCTTCGATGGCGTCGATGGCCTGCAGCACCTTTTCGACCTTGGGCCAGCCCGCAAGCCGTAAGAGGATTTCTGCGCCGGGGCGCACGTAGGGCACGGTCGAATAGCGTTCGCCGGGCGTGATCGCGCGCAGGATGTCGATGCGCGAAGCGACGGTGCCGTAGTCGTTTGACGCCCATCGTACGAACGCAAAGATGCTGCCGGGCGAAAACGAGACGACGCGCCGGTTGCTGTTGATGATCGTCTCGTCGGCGATACGGCCGAAGCGAATCCAATTCTCGATGCGCTGTTTGAGCCACAGAAGTTCGACCTGGGTCAGATCGTTGGTGTGTTCGGGATCGGAGCTTGTCATGACACGATCCTTTCGACCTCGGCGGCGAGCGCGGCGATCTCTTGGACGGCTGCCCTGCTGTGCGGCAGCTCGAACGCGAGCCGGCCGTTTTCCATGGCCTCGGTAAAGACAGCACGTTCGGCAATCGAGCTTGTCGGCGCGGGCGGATCGTAGTCAGCGAGCGCTTGGGATAGATCTCGCTTGACGCTGGCGCGCCTTTTGCAGCGGTTGAGAACAAGTCGGATGCGCAGCTGCGGTCGAACGGTCGTCTCGACGAATGCCAAGCCTTGGAATGGCGGCGGCTGAACCGGTACGAGCACGAAATCCGCCGCCATCAGCGCGGAGCGTGTAATCGGTTCGATGTGCGATGGCCCATCGACGATCGCGCGATCAACGTCTCGCGCGACCGCTGCCAGCTCGCGGTGAAGCGTGTCGCGCGCGATCGCTATGACGGTGAACCGGCTCGGGAGCGTCTCCTGCGCGCGCAGCTCCGACCACTCGACGGCGCAGGCGTCGGGATCGGCATCGATGACGGCGACACGCCGCCCCTGGCAAGCCCAGACGCCGGCGAGATGCAACGCCAAGGTGGTCTTGCCGACTCCGCCCTGCTGGTTGAGGAGCGCGACGATCATGGCGTGCGCTCCCGGCGACGAACGGAATGCCGTCCGGGTTTTCCAGCCCGCGAGGCCTTCCCAACAACAAAGAATTTAGAGTCTGATTTAGAGTCTTTAGGCGCGCCGGATTCGTTGTTCGGCGAACGGCTTGGTGGCAGTCTGTGCGCCCGAAGTCCCGATAGGGATGCGCCCGAAATCCCGATACCGGTTGCGCCCGAAGTCCAGATAGCGGGGGACGGATTACACAGCTTATCCACGGGGTCTGTGGATAGAGTAGGCCGCATGAGGATGAGCTCGCGGCCATCATGGCGTTTCGAGCGCGAGCAGATAGCCGGGCGGCGGTTGGCGCGCGACAATCCGGCGGATGTCGAGCGCGAAGTCGGAGAAGCGCGCGAGACTCGCGCTCTTGGCGTGGAGATGCCTGAGCTCGAACCGCCAGCCGTCCCGCTGACGGCCGGCGTGCTTACGCGCGACGCGGTAGAGCCAGCGTTCGATACCGCCAGACAGCGCGAAGTAGGCCGGGTCGATTGCCAGCACCAGACGCCGGTCGAGGACGCCCTGGTGGAACCACTCGGGCAGGACGAACTCCATGCCCTCGCAGCGGCCAACGCGGGTGGTGAGCTCCTCCCATTCGTTGATCCAGGAGAACTGCTGGCGTCGCCAATGCTCGCCGTGACGGATGGTGGTGCGGATGACGGTCGACTGCAGGCGGGTGAGCGCGCCTTTGAGCAGGTGATACTCGCGGTTGCCGGTCGCCCGGCCGATGGCGATCAGGAGCTGGTACGGCGTGAAGCGGAAGAAGCGTGAGGTCGGCAGCCCGCGGTCCTGCGCGGCGAGGATCTGGCTCGCGGCCCAGATCAGCACATCGGCGTCCCAGATGGTCGCCATGCCGTGCTCGGGAACAGCGTAGACCTGCACTTGGGTTGCTCCGGCTTGGTAGAGGATCGGCGTCACGCGCTTGGCTTTGGCGAGCGAGAAGAACGGCCGCTCCATGAGGTCGCGCTGGTCGCGCGGCGGCACGTCGCCGGCGAGCGCGTCGAACGGATCAAGCGTCGCGCGTTCGCTTGTGGTCGGCCGCTTGCCCGCCATGATCAGCGCGCCGCCGGCAAGGGGCGGCGAAGCGGCGGGATGGCGGATTGATCCGGCAATGCGCCGCGCTTAGCCGGATAGACCGTTCCGGCGCCGGGATCCGAGGTCGAGGTCTTGGCGCCGAGATCGGCCCAGGCCTTCAAGTCGTCGAGGGCGTAGACCACGCGCCCGCCGATCTTGCGGTACTTCGGGCCGGTGCCGTAGGTGCGGTGCTTCTCGAGCGTCCGGCCGGAGAGGCCGAGGAAACGCGCCGCCTCGGGCGTACGCAGAAAGCGTGGCGGCAAGCCGGCGAGCGGGTCGGGCATGATCGAGCCTCCGTGATCTTCGCGAGCGCCGCTGCGTTTGGCGGCGAGTTGCGGATCACGATGGCGGAGTGCGATCGCGAAGGGGGATGGTGAAGATCGCAGCGGTGAAATCGCCACCCCTCCCCTCAATGCGACGGCCATTCGTTTGCGACGAATGACGATCGCGAGGACCCGAGGTGTCGTATTGGTGGTGCGGGTGGGAGCTCAGGCGCCGCGGAGAAGCTTTCGGTACCCGTCCCGCATCAAGGCGAGTCCGCCTTTCACCAGGCGGATGGTGCGGTCGCGCAGCGACGAGGTCTTCCAGGGTTCTCGCTCAAGCCGGGTTGCGCCGAACAGCACTTCGGCAATCTCTCGATACGAGGCGGCAGCGAGATGACCATCGAGTGCGCGCAGCATGAGGATGAGGCGATCGCGGCGCTGCTTGGTGAGTGAACAGGGTGTTTGGCCTGGCGCGCTGGCATGCATCCGCGCCCAGAGCCGCGATGCTGCTGCGGCACGCACGGGAAAGCCCCCGTCAAACGGAATGACAACCGACAATGATTGATCTCGCTCGAGCGTATAGACGCAGAGGCGGAACTCCTCATCTCGGCCGCGCACAATCAGATGCCGGCAGTGTTCATCGAGGCGCTCGGCAACGTCAGGTCCGAGGCGAGCGACGTCAATGGGAGGTGCGACGGGAAGGCCTGCGGGAGTGGGCGCGAGGAGGACGACGGTGGGCAGCACCTCTGGCTGCCAGAAGACGGTCGCTTGATCGGCAGCAAGCTGCGGGTCGATCGGGAAAGGTGAGCCCCCAACGCCAGACAAGGGGCTCGCGTCTTGTTCCCTCGTCCGCTGCGTCGGAGGCGGCCTCTCGAGCAATGGTGTTGTAGTCTTCTTGATAGGCAGGATTGCGACGCAGGAACTCCCACGCGAACCCCGGTCGATCGAGATCCTTCAGATAGTCATGTCCGGTTGATGACCGCCAATTGGAGGCCGATGGCATCTTTGGTCCCCGCAAGATGCGCTACACGCAAAGGATGTCCGCCCAGCCCACCAACAGATTCCCGTGTATCGGCGCGTTGGGGAGTCGCCCACAGGGCATCACGTGATGCCGCTGCGGCGTTGCACCAAACGTGAGCTTTCCGTGTTTAATGGAATCGAGCCGAATCGCTTGTTTGAAGTTTTTGTGAATCTCAAAACTTAACCAAGCGCCCGCGATGCTTGGATTTTTCCGCAGTCGTTCCGATCGACGCGAATTTGCGGCGCTGTCCTTCACGTCATCTCGCGACACAATAAGACGCGTTGCATGAGAGCCATGCACGGGCATGTCGCTCGGTTCCGAAGATCACTTGGGCGCGGTACCTCGCAGGAGTTCGCGATAGCCGTGCTCGGTCATCCACCTGGCGCGTGCCAAATGGCTTTCCCAGGCGCGGCGCGCGCGGGCCGGCTCGCGTGCAGGATCGATGTGCAGGACAAGGCTGGCGACCTCAGTCCAATCTGCGCCTTCCGCGTCCGCATCGAGGAGCCGCAGATACGTAACGAGGTGCTCCTCATCATAGGGCGTCAACGTCTCGGCGTTGGGGGCCACGTCTGCCACCGGCGGATCGAACGGTTGAGCCATGAAACGTCCTACACACGAAGGCTTATCGGACCCCGATCCGACCACAGAACAGGTCCGGTGATAGCGATGCACATCCCGCGAATCGCGACAACATCCTCCCGGATGTGTTTGACAGGATAATCACGCGGCAGGGGGGGAATACATATTATAGGAGATAAACCCGAAAGTGTGTAGCCGGCCACCCTTGCGCGCATGGACATGCGCAGGCTGGTGGGCCGGAATTTTGCGCGGCTGCGGCGGCAGAAGGGCTTCACTCAGGAGAGCTTCGCCGAGGCGGCAGGCGTGACGCAACAGTACGTCAGCGATCTCGAACGCGGGTTGCGCAACCCGACGGTCGTGACGCTGTACCATCTGGCGTCCGCCCTGGGGGTCAGTCACGTTGAGCTGGTCACGCCGGATGATGAAGCGCGGCGTGAAGCCGCCAAGGCATCGGGCGGCCGATCCTCAAAGCGCAGGTCCGGAAAGGCGTGAAGCGCGTTCGGCCGCCAGGAGCGGCCTGGCGCGGCGAGGCCGCATGGACGAACGGTGGCAGGTTGGGGCACAGAGATCCCCCGCCCGGTCGATCCGAACGGGGGCTTGCTGTCGGTCTGGTCTTAGTCGCCGTTAGCCTTGCGGCTGCGCGACCAGATGAGGGCGAAGGTTTCGCCGTCTTCGACCAGGTTGGCGTAGATCGGAGCGTTGAAGCTCGGATCGTCGAGCTTGACCGAGAGATAGTCGCGGCCCTCGTTGGAGCGCTTGGACCACGCTGCACCGATTTCAGCACGGCCCACGTAGACCCGATGGCTGGGGGCGTTGTCGCTCGTCCGGTTGGTCTCGGGGACGATGCGGACGCCCTTGCTCTGCAGGCTCAGGGTGACGATCTCGCCCTGGAACTCGTGGCCGGACTTCTTGAAGGTGCCGATATTTGCCATGAGACTTCTCCTTGGCTGTTCGAGCCCGCGACCATCGCGGCCTCGATGGCGATCTGCAGGCCGAAGGCGATCGCCGCCGCACCCGTCTTCGGGCCGGAGCGCAGCGGAGGATGGCGGGGCTGAGACTTTCTTGGCTCGCGAGGAATGGGCGAAGCCCAGGGGAAGAAAGTCTCAGCCCCGCCATTGCGGCACAGGCGATCGAGGCGCAGCCGTTTTTGGCCAGATCAAGCCATCAGAGGCCGCGCGGCTCGCGGTCCGGCAGCTATTTCCAAGGAGAAAGACGTGGCCGATAGCGCCCGCACAAGAGGCCAGGCTCATCGGGCGTATAAAAGGAAGCCCCAGCGTGCAGATGGGCGGCTGCAGGATGCCTGGACCTGACAGCGCAACGCCTCAACACGGGTCGGGCGGCGTGGCCGCTCGCGGCGCGCGCATGGTCAAAGCGCTCCAGAGACCGCGCTCAGGTCATGCGTGGCGATCAGAGATCGGCCCGGATAAACGCTCGTCAGAGACGGCAAGTTCACGCCTCACCGGTCTGCGAGGCTGGCAGACGAGGCGACGTCAGACCGGCGGCAACGTTCGGCTCGGCATCAGGCGGGGGAGAGAGCCACATGCGAGTGAAGGCCGTCGCCGCCACGATGGTCGCGCCCGCAATTGCGATTGCGTCGCGCCAAGCCTCCGCTGGCACGACGAGCTGCGCGAGCCCGTGAGCCGCATAATACCCGGCTACGGCGGCCGGTACGACAAAGAGCAGCGCGAGCGCGGCGCGCATGACGGGTGAGCGTAGCCTCGTGAAGGCGACCTGTCCGAGAGCGAGGATGATGCCGCCGGCGATCGCGCCGGTGATGATCGCTGCAACGGGCCCTGAGCCGCTGTGATAGGCGGCAAGCCCAACAGTAACGCCGGCAAAGAACGGAAGTGCATGGACTGCCAAAGCGAAGAGCAGCCAGCAGAGATAGGCGAGCCCGACAAAGCTCAGAACGATGCCGATGATGATCATGGTGGTGCGCTCCGTGCAAATCGACGGCTGCGCCTCCTCCACCACCATGGCGCAGGGTTTAGAATACCCGATCTCTGTCGCCTTTGGAATCCATGTTCGGAGGGTGCATGCAGTCGAGCCAGGGCGATAGCGGTGCGTGCCGGGTCGGTTTACGCGCGCGAAAAACATGTGCAGCCGAGCCGCAACGCCGTGTTTGCGGCTGTGCGAGCTTGCAGATGTGCTGAAATTCGATGGGAATGGCGGCGCTTATGCGCCGCCGAATTTCCAGACCGGGATGCCGAGCTTCCTGGCCTTGTCAGCGAGATTCGCGGAGATGCCGGAGCCGGGGAAGACGATGACGCCGATCGGCAACACGTCGAGGATCTGATCGTTGCGCTTGAACGGTGCAGCTTTATTGTGGCGGGCCCAGTCGGGCTTGAATGCGATCTGTGGAACCTTGCGGTGGTCGGCCCAGCGGGCGGCGATGCGCTCGGCGCCTCTGGGCGACCCGCCGTGGAGAAGCACCATGTCGGGGTGCTTGGCGTGGACCTTGTCGAGCCTGTCCCAGATCGCGTGATGATCATTGAAATCGATTCCGCCGGTGAAGGCGATTTTGGGGCCTGCGGGCAACAGCGGCTCGGTCTCGACGCGGCGCTTGGCGGCGAGGAATTCGCGGCTGTCGATCATTGCCGCCGTGAGCGTACGGTGGTTGACCAACGAGCCCGTGCGCGGACGCCACGGTGAGCCGGTCGCGCGTTCGAACTGGTCGGCGGCGATGTCGCGGAAGAGCTCCATGCTGTTGCGGCGCTCGATGAGGGTCAGGCCTTCGGCCACGAGGCGCTCGAGCTCGACCGAGCGGATTTCGGAGCCGTCCTGTTCCTTTTGGCTGCGCTTCTGGGCGGCCTCGTTGTCGTCGAGCTCGCGTTGCACGCGGTCGGCGGCACGGTGGAAGAGATTGACCGTCGACCACAAGAGGTCTGCGAGGTCGGGCTCAATGCGCGTGTCGGACAGCGTCGCGACGAGCGCGTCGAAGATGTCGGCGACCGCACCGGCGATGGAGTTGGCTTCGGGGAGCGGCCGGGGGTCAGGCTCGTCCTGGAATGGACGGTAGCCATAGAGCTGGAGCTCGGTGAGGACGTGGTCGGTGCGAGATGTGTGCGGGGTTGAGAATTCGGTGTCGTCGCGATCGGTCGCCATGATGATATCCCTTCTCGGATTTCGGCCGCGCCTATTGCGGCCTTCACGGCGATCACCCGACGGCGGGCGGCCCGGGCCTGCACCGCCGAGCGTCAGCGACAGCGGCCGGAGCGAAGCGGAGGACGGCGGGCGGCGGCTATTTTGTTTCGCGATGCAAAGCCGGAGCCGTAAGAGCTCTGCGCGGCGCAGCCGCGTCGGCTTGAGTTGCTCTCCGGCGGCGGAAAATAGCCGCCGACCGCCGTTGCGGGCCCGGGCCGCCTGCCGTCCGACCGCCCTCTTGAAGGCCGCAGCGCGGCCGCTTTCCGGGAAGGGAGGATCAGCGGAGACCGATGAGGTCGATCCGGAAGCTCAGCGTCGCACTCATCGTGCCGGCTCGGCCGCGTCGATCGAGTTGAGGAATCGCGGCACGTCTTCCGGGGCGAGCTGGACACGCAGAGCCGCGCGAAGCTCATCGATGCCGAGGTGGCGCAGGTCTTCGTTGAGATCGCCCAGTGCCGGCGTGAGCGTCAGCGCTTCGATGCCAGCAGACTGCGCCCGCTCGGTCAATGTCGCCACGGCCACGTCGCCGGCCGGATCGCGGTCGCGTGCGACGTAGAGGCGGCGAAGCGCGACCGGGAACAGGATGGCGGCGAGGTGATTGGCCGAGAGCGCGGCGAGCGTGGGCAGGGTTGGCAGAGCGCTGCGCAGCGAAAGCATGGTCTCGAGGCCCTCGCCAGCCGCTATGACATCGGTCGCGACACCGAAACGGACGCCGTTCCCGAGGAGATAGCCCATGGCGCGCCGCGGCGTGTCGACTGGCGCCTTGTCGCGGCCTGACGGGTCGAGCCAGGTGCGATGCGCGCCTGTGATCTTGCCGGTGAGGTCGGTGACGGCGGCGATCAGCGCTGGCCAGACCTCGGTCGGGGCGTCGGCATCGGGCCGGTAATAACACCGCGGATGAAATCGCAGAGCGCGGATTTCCTGCAAGGCCGTGATGCCGCGTTTGCGCAAATACATCTCGGCGATCGTGCCCGCAATCGGCTGTGACATCGCGAACAGACGGCGTGCGGATTCGGGTGAGCCGGTCGGCGCCGGCGGCTGTTTCCGCGCATGGCAGACGGGTGACGGCTGGGGCCGAGGCAAGTTGAGAAAGCGTCGGGCTTCGCCAACGACATCATGGAAGTCGACGAGGCCACAGCTTTCTCGGATCACGTCGAGGAGATCGCCGTGCTCGCCGGTCGCTGCGTCCGTCCATTTGCCGGCGGCGCCTTTGCCGGACGCCGGTCCCGCTAGGCGCACGAACATGGATCGTCCCGGCGTGTTGCGAACGTCACCCACGATCCAGTAGCGGCCTGCGCGCCGCCCGTTTGACAGATAATGCCGGCACACCGTTTCGGCGTGCTCGGCGAGGCGACGCGCGAGATCGGAAGCTTGCGTGGACATGAGCGCACTCCGAGACGCAGAGGGCCCGCCGTTGCCGGCGGGCCCGAGGGTGGCGCGTTACTGCTTTGTTACTCGGCCGAGACAGCGTGCGGCTCTGTCGCGACCGGCCCATCTTCGGAAGCAGCGTTGGATTCGGCCATGGCCGTTTCGCCGCCGATTGGCGCCGATTCTTCGCCGCCAGGCGCGACTGGTGAGCCAGCTTCGATTTCGGGCGCTGGCGATGCGGTCATGATCGCCCGACCAGGTGTGCGCAGTGGTTCTGGCAGCCAACCAGAGCAGGCAAGCAGTTCTTGTGCCCTCTCCGCCATCTCGCCTTTCTTCAGATGATCGATGAGTTGTGCAGCCTGCTCGCCCTTTGCCTCGCGTACGGCCTGGATGATGCGGGCCTTGGTCACACGGCCGAGATAGTTGTCGACCGTTGGCGACCACCCGGCGGCCGCGACGTCGAGGTCGACGGCCCCGGCAACGCGGTCGGCATGAGTGAGTACGCGCGGACGCCGATTCCACGACTCATGAACCGCGTTGACGCTCAGTGCCACGCAATGCGCGAACAGCGCTTGGCGGCTGTCGGTATCGAATGCGACGAGTGCGTCCGACAGCTCGCCCGGCTCCCGCGGCAGCTGCTCGGACCAACAGTGATGCCGGTCGTCGACGGCCTTCGCAATGGCGGTGTCGTTGAGACCAGGCGCCTGGTTCCCGAACACGACGCTCTTCACATCGATCTCAACGCGCGACTCGGACGTGCAGCGGTAGAACGCCGCGAGGAACGCCACGTCCGGATTCTGAGCAAGCGCATCGCGCAAGGCGAGCGTGCGGTACGCCGTGAGCTCGGTCATCAGACGATCGCGGATGGGCTTCAAGCCCTCGTCTTCCTCGGGCTCCTGTTGGTCCGCGGGGCTACTGACCTCCGGCTCCGCGCTTTCGACCGCAGCCGCATCGATAGCGCCTGCGTCCGTCGCGCAAGTCTCCTGCTCGGATTCGGGAACGGCTGGCTCGTCCTCCGGCCGTACATAGGCGCGCTCCACGCGCAAGATGCCCGAGCCATCGATGCTGACGAACGCGCCAGCACGCGTGATCTCCTCGGGATCATACTTGACCGGTCGATCATCGAGCGCGGCAAGTGCCGTCTCGATCTCGCCAAGCCGTTGGTCGACGTCCTCGGCGAGTTCCTCGGCATCCGAATGGGCCTGCTCGAGCTTGTCATACTCCGCCCGCAGCGCCTCGGCCGTGGCCACCTCCTCATCGCTCATCGCGACTGGCTCACCAGAAATATGGCGCAGCCCGTAGGCGTGGCCGTAGGGAAAGTCGGTGGCGTGCTCCTGACACTCGTGGTCCGGACTGACCGTGAACGCCATGAGCTGGTCGAGCGTCATGCCGTGCTCGGAATAGACATCGAGCAGCTTCGGCGAGACGGATGCAAGCTTGAGCCGCTGTTTCACCACTTGAACGTTCACGAAGAACGCAGCCGCGATCTCCTCCTCGCTCATGCCCTTCTCGCGCAGTGCGAGCAAGGCACGGAACTGATCAAGCGGATGGAGCGGCGCACGCTGGACGTTCTCGGCAAGCGAGTCCTCCTCCGCGAGGCCTTCGGTACGCACGACACAGGGGATCGGCGCGGTGCGGGCAAGACGCTTCTGCTTCACCAAGAGCTCAAGCGCGCGATGGCGTCGCCCGGCGGCCGGGACCTCGAACATGCCGGTCTCAGCGCCGTCGTTGTCGAGAACCTGCCGAACCGTGAGGCTCTGCAGGAGCGTGCGGCGTGCGATGTCTTCCGCGAGCTCCTCAATTGAGACGCCCGCCTTGATGCGGCGGACGTTCGCCTGGCTCAGCACCAAGCGGTTGAACGGAATGTCACGCGACTGGCTGAGACTGATTTTCTGCTTTGACTTTGACATTTCGGTTTCTCCGCGACGGGCGGTAGAGAGCTCCTCTCTCGACCTCCTGACCCGTCACGAAGCTGGCGCCGCCCTCTTCCTCTTGAGGGCGGCGCCGAAGAACCGACGAGCGGAAAGGCAAGAAAGTTGAAAGTCGGATGCGCGGAAGAACCGGATTGCGGCTCGATGGGCGTCAGGTCACCCGTTGCTTAAAGCATTGAAATTACTGGCGCGCCCGAAGAGATTCGAACTCCTGACCCCCTAGATTCGTAGTCTGTCGGTCTTGCGACCGGTAAGCGGGGATGGTGAGTCACGATGCCGCGGGTAAACGCCGCTACTGCTGCAATCCGGTTCACGGAAGGCCCCAACCACCGCGTCACCATCCCTCCCTTTAGAACGCCGAAGTTTCTTTTCTTGCGATTGAGTTGATCGCGCTCTTCCAAGATTTCCAGGCCACAGGCACTCTGCCCCGCACCCCGGCGCTCTTATCAACCACCTTTGCAATGCGACGTCCTGCCATAATTCCAGTGGGATCTTGGCCCCGGCGTATGCCGGCTGAATTGGCAGCGGGCTATTGCGGAGAGTCGACCGTTGAGGCTTTCTTGAAGCGGGTCGGCAGCGAATACCCGCAGCCACGCATCAGCGAGGGGCGGCGTCGATTATGGCTCCGAGACGATCTCGATCAAGCGATCTTACCGTTCGACCTGCAGCGGGTGCGGGACGTCGCCGAGGATCTGTGAGCGTGACGCGCCCCCTTCCCCGGTTCGTTCGTATCAAGACCCTGGCGAGCGGGACAGTTGCGTTCTATTGGGACTTGACTGGCCACTATCGCCGATCGGGCTGTTCGATTCCCGGCGAGCCACTCGGGACCGATTACGTCACGGCATGCGGTGAGGATGGCAACGGCGGGCGCGCGGCCGTGCTCAATGGATTGTTCGACGAGTGGCGACGTAGCCGATCCGACGAGCTGGTCGAAGGTCTCGTGAGATTCGGTACGGTCAATTGGCTGTTCCGCGAGTACAAACAAACGAAGGCCTATCTCGAGAAAGTCTCGCAGCGTTCGCGTCGTGATTACGAGCGGACGATGTTGCTGGTCACGGACATGGTCACCAAGAAGGGGGACCGTATCGGCAACCGAAAGGTGAAGGCGATTACTCCCGTCTCTGCAGACAAAATTTACGAGCGGATCCTTGCTGGTCCACGCGGGGAGCGACCGCGCCAGGGCGAAAAGGTTGTCGGCTTGTGCGCACGCGCGTGGAGTGTCGTGCATCGCCTCTATCCAGACGTCTTCAACCAGGACACCCCCAACCCGTGGCGCGGTGTGACAAAAAACCGGCGCATCAAAGCGGTCAAGCCAGCTGCCACTCGCGACCAGGTGTACACTTTCGCCAAGACCGCAATCGAGGCTGGGTACCCCGAAGCAGCGGCCGCCGCGGTGATTTGCTTCGAATGGCTACAGCGTCCCGAGAACGTTCTGGCTGGCTACATTCGATGGACTGATTATCGGAGCCGGGAGGCCCCGACGGCGATCCGAATCGTTCACCACAAGACGGGAGCGGTTGTTCTTCACCCGCTACAGGACGGCGATGGCACTCTGTTCTACGGTGATGCCGAGGAAGTGCTCGCCAAGGTGCCGCGTCGCGGGATTCCAATGATCCTGCATGAAACGCGGGACAAGACCGAACCCGGGCGGCCCAAGCCGACCAAGCTCTACTCGGAGAGCGGCATGGCCAAGTTGGTTCGCCGATTGCGCGATGAGGCTGGACTACCGACGACGTTCACTCTCGATGCTTGCCGACACGGTGGAATGACCGAACTAGAAGAAGCTGAGCTCACGGACGGTCAAGGCCGCGCGCTTTCGGCACACAAGAGTCGGGCGTATGAGGGTTACGCCAAACGAACGATGGAACGGGCACTGGCGGCAACGCGGAAGCGGCATGCGCATCGGATTGCGAGCCTATCGAACGCTCAGGGAACAGAATTTCGGAATGGAGCGCAGAATGAATTTCGGAATGACGAGAGTGGCGCGAGCGGTGCAACGAAATAACGCCTCTTCTTCAATAGTTTGGTCTGGCTGGGGCGGGAGGACTCGAACCTCCGAATGGCGGAATCAAAATCCGCTGCCTTACCACTTGGCTACGCCCCATCAGGCGGCGCTCTTCGCCGCCGCGGCGCGCGGACCATAGCGGCGGCAATTGGGCCAATCAACGGCTAGGTACCGGCGCCAAGCTCGTCCGGTTGACCGAAGCATCGCCGCGGATAGATTAAACTCAACGACGTCATCTGGCTCGGTTGCGCTTCGAGGCGCCCCAACCGCGGCGCGGGGAGTTGGAGGCCGTCCGCCCTAGGACAAAAGCGTTCTCACCCGGAGAGCAGACGATGACCTACCAGGCGCCGGTCGCCGATATCGTCTTTGC
>Ga0126373_10002662_pt1 | contig 13165 bp, 17 predicted proteins | sample PanSoiMetPlot_11_FD_92545 | JGI IMG/M metagenome (GOLD analysis project Ga0126373, IMG submission 92545) | Tropical forest soil microbial communities from Panama - MetaG Plot_11 | ecosystem: Environmental > Terrestrial > Soil > Tropical forest > Bulk soil | place: Panama | collected 2016-02-17
AGAAGCCGAGCGGGTTACAAGGGGGTCGGCCATGATCTTCAGGAGGCGCTCACCGCTCGCGACAACCAAGTGGCTAATCTTGAGGCCGAGCGGGCCGCGCTGGCCGCCGGACGTAAGCTCATCTCCGACGGCCCAGGACGCTTGGTGCTCGCCGAAGCACAACAGAGATTCATTCAGAAGAAGCGTTTGGTCGGGCGCGATGAGGAGACCATCAGTGCGTACGAAAGTCTCATCTCAGAGTTCTTGACGGGCAGCGGTAAGGTTTTCGCCGACCAGGTCGACGAAGTCGATCTTTTGCAGTTTTGTGATGCGCTGCGCAAACGCGGCCTGAGCGAGCGGACCGTGATGAATTATTACGGCTCCATCACCACTTTCTTGCGATCTTGCGGGATAGACCATAAAAACCTTGTCGCGAAAGAACATCGGCCACACAAGGAAGACGCCGATCCTGAGGCCTATACGGAGGAGGAGATCAATACCTTTCTTGCAGGCTGCAACTGTGAGCGAGATCGCCTATTCTTTGAGTTCCTGTTAAAGACGGGGGCTCGCGAGAAAGAAGCTACTCACGCCGAATGGACTGACATCAACTGGACCGAGAATGCCATCACCATCCACGGCGAGAAGAGCCTCAAGGTCCGGGTCGATACAGAGCAAAAGAAGGTGAAGTTTCGGACCAAGACCCGGCGCTCGCGTGATATCACTCTGGAAGAGGGGCTGCTTCTAGAGCTCAAAGCGTGGCGCACAAAGAATCGAACTACCCGGTTCATCTTCGGCACCGCACGCGATCTTCCGAACGGACATTTCCTCGAGACCTGCAAGAAAGCAGCTCGGCGGGCAGGATTAAACTGCACGCAGTGTCAAGGCTGTGTGGATCGCAGTGAATGCGAAAAGTGGTTCCTCCACAAGTTTCGTGCGACCTTCGCCACCTGGGCCTTGCAGGGCGGGGTAGACATCCGAACAGTTCAAAAGCTAATGGGCCACACAAAACTCGAAATGACAGTGCGATACCTAGCTCCGGCGAAGGGGAAGGCTGCTCAGGGAAAATTGAATGTGGTGTTTAGGAGCGTTGGATCAAACCCGTTTGCCGACGCTACGCGAGCGTAACCATTGCGCGGTGGTTTCCGGGTCGAACCTCACCATACTGCCGACTCGGAAAGAGGGCAAGGTGCCCCTCTTTACCATTTTGTAGAGTGCTTTCTTGGAGCATTGGAGTAGCTCGGCAAGCTGCTCGACAGTAAGAGCCTGCCCCATTGCTGCGATCTGGTCGGCCAACTTCATGTCGGCCTAATACGGCAGCGATCTGCATTTCCGAGATCTTCCCAGAATTTTCTTCGTTAATTGAAGATCCCAGGAACAACGCGTTAACAACGACGGGTCAGGGAGCCATCTCCGGCCCATTACCTACGTACCGTAGCATCCACCTCGTATCGGCGCGACACTTGGTTCTTGGTAAAAACCGTCTGTTCGTAACCAACTGACGATTACCAAAGATTCCTCGGTGCTTTCAGATGTTTTTCGACACCACTCAGTAGTTCTCTTCGTGGCACTTTTGCCACCAAGGAGAAACGTTTATGAGTGACACCGCATTAGAGAAAGCCAAACAATCTGCTGGGACATTTGTCCCACCAGAGTTCCGCTTCACCGAAACGCACTACGAGCCAACCCCGGACGTGACCAGGGAAGACTTGTCCGAACTTTCGGACAACGACCTCCTCACTGGCCTCAAGAAACAGTATTCCAACGTCCGCCAGACTCACGGTCAATTCGGCAGGGACCTCGGCGCTCTTGTGAGAATCTACGACGAAGTCGCGGCCCGTTTTAAGCACGAGAGGGTATCGGTTAACCGCAACGGCGAGCCAACCTTGCAGCAAGCGTTCGGCGCCATCGGGTGGAACTATGAAGCCGCCCGCAAGATGAGGCAACGTTACAACGCATACACAAGGGCAATTCCAGATTACGCCCGGCCCCCGAAGCCAAGGCAGCTTGCCGAAGGCGATCTCGTGATTGAGCACGGTAAGGACGGTGCGTTCGCCGTCATCAATGTGTATGGTCAAACACCAGCGAATAGCCCGACAGTTGACATCGTGCCGGATGGGGATGATGACGCTACCCCCCGCACCGTCACCACCGAGTCGCTGAAGAAGCTTCCAGTCAGGAAGATCAAGGTGGGCGATCTGCTCATGTGCGACGACAGCGGGACGGAATACAAGTATGAAGGCCACGGCAGATTTTCACGGACCAAGACACCCACGCTGCTTGAGAAGAAGCGCGAGCGTGAATTGGCGGCGATCAAGGCAAAACAGGAGCGTGAAATGGCGAAGGCGGAAGAGAAGAAACGTCAGATTGAACTCCGCAAGGCAGAGGCCGCCCGACGTGATCTGGAGCGGATTGCCGAAAAGGACGCCAAGGCTAAGAAGAAAGTTAACACCAAAGCTGCCAGGGCGACAAAGCCTAAAGCCAACGACGGAACCAAGTCTGCTCAGAAATCGACAAACACCAACGGGTCGGAGAGCAAACGAACAATGATAGTGGACGGGAAGCAAGTCTCTGTCACGGTCTTGCCTCCGATGCACGGTCAGGCTGATTGGCGCACCCAAGAAACTCTCCGCGACGAAGCCACGGATGCGGCCTTTGCAAAAAAGGGCTACATCAACGAGAACGGAAAGAACGTTTTTGTTGGCAAGTCCACCGACACGGTTTGATAATCACCTGAAAATTTTGACTACCCGGATCGCCTGTGTCGCGGGGCTGAAGTAAAGCCTCCTCCGACACAGGCGGTTTTTCGTGGAAAAAGTATGTGTAGCAACTCAAATGTCCGATGCACGAGTAGCAGAGCTCAAGGGCAAGATGCTCGATGATTCCCATGTGAAGTGCACAATCGAAAACGAGAGCACGACCGTAATTACGCCAGAGGGCAACGTGCTGGCTGTCCTTATTAAGCATGCCCTTCCCAGCACGCTCTGCGCCACAGCCGAGCCGTTTTTTCTTAGCGCAGCGACGCAAAACGTTATCCACTCGTTTCGTGGCACTGCAGCAGGCGAAAAAATGGTTCGACGTCCGAAAAAGGATGGCACCTTCAGCAAAATGCTCACGGTTCCAGACGTGCCGCGCCTTCGTGGTTCCAAGAATGGATTGTTGGGCTACATGGATGCAGGTACGAACGGCCTCAATCCGTGCCGTACCACGGCCTACACCCGCGATCACTGGGAGCAGTTCTCAACGACCGTGATGCCTTATGTCCAGGCCGTCGATCAGGTGTTCCAGATGCACATGCCCGAACGCTGGGCAGCGCAAAACAGTGTGGCGACGACCACGCCGGACTACACGATAGCTGGGACGGCGTTCTCAACGATCACCGTCAACCTAAACTTCGTAACCGCGACGCACCAAGACAAAGGTGACTTGCCAGAGGGCTTCGGCGTTTTGACGTGTTTTCGTTCGGGCGAGTACTCGGGCGGGAGCTTAGTCTTTCCGAAGTACGGCTTGGCAATGAACGTGGATACCGGGGATGTACTGCTGGCGGATGTTCACCAATGGCACGGCAATCTCCCGATCATCGGGACGCACGGCGAGTACCAGCGCCTCTCGTGCGTCATGTACTACCGCTCACGCCTGCCGCTCTGCCCACACGCGGCGCATTCACCACAGGGCCGGGGAAACGCCAGCCCCGGCCATTCTCCCTCTGCCAATTAGATGTTTTTCCGAACTGCCTCGTAGATTTCCTCAAACAAAAAACGGGCCAACAGCCCAAAGGAGATAACCTACGATGCCCAAACTACAGGTAAGGAAGAACAAACAGCGGTTTGCATGCGTTCCAGTAAGCGTGATGCACGAGATAGTCACAGCAATCCAGGACGTGAAACAGATTGCATTGGACCTGAAACAACGCGCCGAAGACCTCGAACGCGAGGAAAGCACGAAAGCTGACGTCGTGAAACAAGTGCAGCTTCGACTGGCGTCAAGCTACGGAGGCAGAGACGACCGATAAAAACAACTGACATTAACCTCCCCCGGTTGTTCCTTCCTCGCAATAGAAATATTCCAATAAGCTTTCATCGGTTTGGTATTAGCGTCTGCACCCACTTTTGGGTCACGCAGAAAAAACTATGGACTACACACCAGACTTTAACTTGGCTGAGACGATGATCGCTGCCTTCGAGCTCATGCGCGAAGTGCACGGCGACTAGTTCCGCGTCTACCGGGAGGTGATAGACCAAGCTAAAAACTACATGCGGTGCGAGGCGTGGGACGAGGGGCGGCATCTGCGCGAACACGCTCCTATCACCATCGCGGAAATGTGCGAATCGCACCTCGCCTAAGCAAATAGGCCGAAAATCAGCCAATGGCTGAATTAGACAAGGAGAAAAGATAATGCACCAAATCACTGTTTACAACCTCGACGGCGCCAAGCATGAGAACTACTTCGGTGTGTGTCTCAAATGCGGAAAGACGGATGGCTACATCAACATTGGTGCAGGCCATTGGTTCTATTGCAAGCAGCACAAGATGTGTTGGTGGGTTGGATCCAACCTATTCTCGGACTGGCGCGAGGAGACTCCCGAGGAGCAAGAGCGTATCTACAACGCGCTTGGATTTGAATCATTTGAAGAGTGTCGGCTGGAAGACACCACTGCTCTTGATAAGGACTAGGAGTTGACTGCTCGCCACTCGCTAAGTTTCCTCTAGACAATTTCATACGATAGAGCTCAATGCATAGGGGCCGACAGGCATTTCACGACCACGCGGCATCGGCCTCACCTTCCTGGAAACAGATTGGAGCTGTCCCTCCAAACCATATAAGCCCAAGTGTCCCGTGGCTAATCAAGAACAACGCGACTCTCAGACGAACAGCGATCAGCAAGACGCCAATACGGCAAACCACAACACCTGAGCAACTCTGTCCCGGCAAGCCCCGAACTTTGACTCAAACTTTGTCGCGCCAAAATCAGGTTTTCCGGCTGGCGCTGGTATTCGGGATTTAGAGGACGGAAGTCCTTAAATCCAAATACGGAGATGAACAAATGCAAGACAAGCCATTCCAATACACGCCAAACTTTCTAAGCAGCGACGAAACAAACGAACTCGCCTCTTACCTTGACACCCTTGAATTTCACGTGCGAACGACAAGGTGGGGTAAGCAAGTAAAGCGGCAAAGCCTCGGCTATATCGCCCAGAATGCCTTCAATGACCGCAAAAACTGGGGCACCGAATACGCCGACATTGAAACCGCACCCGAAATCCTGCAGCGGTTCCGAAGGAAGTTGGCGCAACACACAGGGCAAGAAATCAATTATATGAGCATCTTGAAATACCCGAACGGCGATGCCACCATCAACTGGCACAATCACCGGGAAGACCACTGGCACAACTCGCCTGTGTGGGATGTAACGATTGGCCCAACGGAACGCAGGTTTTGGGCACGCGAGATCGCCAATCCGAAAAGCACTGCGACTTCAGTTCTTGCGGAAGTAGGCTCCTTGATCACGTTGCCAGCCTCGATGAATACGACGCATGAGCATGCGATCTTGAAGGACAAGACTACGGGCATCCGTTACAGCATCAACTGCAAGTCCCTCCCGCTTTATGCCGTATGGGAATGCCGAGTGGGCAAGAACTACCCGCCCGATGCTGTCTATGTCGGCTGCCGCGTATGCGACCGGAGAGGGAACGTGATACGCGAAGGCACGATATTCGGCAACGGCGCCAACCCGCTCGTCTCGCACAAAGGTGGATTGAAGACCGAAGAAGAATTTAGGGAGCATGCAGAACGCAAGATGGCGGACCCGGACTTTCGCGCAAAGGTTCGGGAGCTACGAGGCAAGCACCTGCTCTGCTGGTGCGTTCAATCAGGCCCGAGACGTGCAGAGTTTTGCCATGCGCGGATGTGGTTGGAACTAGCTAATAGACCTTAAGACATGAGAGGGAACATCGTTTTGTGAGAAGCCGAGCAAGAGGTGCTCGGCTTTTTTTTTGCCAACAGAAGATTTGCCAAATTTTCCAGTAACACACACCCCTCCAAAGATTGTTAAGCCCGACAAAACAACTTTCGACCCATTGGTAGGGAGGTTTTACCAATGGCTAAAACATACAAGCAAATTGTCACGCAGTTCCGCACACAGGTCCGGGACATCATTGTTGCTCGCCCCGAGCAGTCCTACGCTCAAATAGCCAAACAGTTCGGGATAAGCGAGGTCACGGTTCACCACATTGCTGTAGAGTTCGGTGTTGGTCGCATTAAAACGGGGCCGAAGCCAGGTTGGTTGAAGAAGGCGAAAGAGGAGGTGCTCTAATGCCACACAAATTCACAGAAGCAATCTTCCGAGCAAAGCTGCCGCTTACGGAAAAGGTAGTGCTCTGGGTCTTGTCCGAACGGGCCAACGCCAATGGTGTTGCCTGGCCCGGACAAAGCCGCATTGCGGCGGATGCCGGATGCGATTACACGACGGTGGCCCATGCTCTCAAGCGGCTCCAAGACAAGGGGGTGATTACTCATACAGGCTGGCACACTAGTCCGAACGGTCCAACGAAGGAGTTCACTCTAAATCTAAACCGGATTCTCACTCTCGGCGGAGAACCCAGTGTGGGTCCAGCGCCCGGTGTGCGTGCAGAGGGTACTGTGGGTGGAGCACCTGAGAAACCCATCAGTTCTCAGCTTCCTGCCGGAGGCACTCCGATCACACAGACAGGGACACGAAGCACGGTGGGTTCAGTGGTCTCCCCTGATGGTCCTGCTGCTGTCGAGAGTTCATCAATTGCAATTGCAGATATTGCTGTTTCGCTTCGCTCAGAAAAGGCAGAAGAGCAAAAGCAACAGCAAAACATTCGGGACTCTGCCACGGACCCTGCCGGAGACCCTCTCGGTCCCGGCCCCAGCGGCATAGATGAGTCCCCGAACGAGGAGGATCCCAGTTCCGCATCCCCCTTCTCCCGCACTGGAGACAGGCCCCGCTGGCTTGCCAATCACCTGTGGATGTATCTGTCGGCCCGACCAGAGGTTGAAATTCCTTACTCGTGGGAAACATGGTGGTCCCTGGACTTTCAAGCAGCACTTGATCGGGGCTGGGAGCTTGAGCAACTGGAAGACATCATTCGTGCTAGCCAGCAGGGCGCAGCTCGCAAATACTACGTCCGGGCTAAGTCAATCTGCTCAGATGAGAACCTTGAGCGCCTGTACAAAATCGCCGAGGCTCTCAACAAGAGAGGCCTTCTACAGGATGAAGTCTGCCCCGAGTGTAAGGCCTTCTTCCCGAATACCGATCTGGTCGTGGAGCACTACTGGGCATCTCACCAACGCGAAATAGACCCGGCCGACGCTGCTGAAGAGGAAGCCATGTGGCTCGCCGACGAATTGGTTAGCGAGGGCTATCTTCCAGAGCACCCGGAATTGAGAATGTTTTACCCGTGGGACGACGAGGACGATCAAATGTTCTCGCCTTGGGCGGATGCGCCAAAACAACTGCCGGAAATGCTGGAAGCCGAGCAGATTCCATACTGAAAAAGAACTGGTCAGTAGCGGAATGAAATTGATGAAGCCGTCAGAGAGAACTCGGCAGCTCAGTCAAAGAACACAGCAGCAAATGAGCGTTGCCACAATTATTGCGTACTCCAGATTTCGCTGCGAGTGTTCCGCATACCACCACACTCTGGGGAACTATCTCATGCTCATGCACTGGATTGATGAGCGGAGAATCGAGATGCAAGCGGAGGGCAGGCAACACTGGGTGCCCTCAGTGCGCGATTTCGAGCAAGCCATGCGGGACTGTTGGGATGATCTGGTCAAATCTCAGAGTTCTGAAGTATTGAATGCCGAGGCGGCGAATGCCGTCCTCTTCTGCAAGGAGAGCCTATGAACACGACGGTAGAGCACGAGCACGATTGGACGAAGGTGCGCAAGCCCATTTATTTTTCCGATGATCCCAAGTACACGACGTCAGAAGAGTGTGGACAGCTTGCTGGCTATGTGTCGGTGATAGCTTGCCTCATGTGTGGTGAAGAGAGGAAATAGAGCTGCGCAATGTACGCAGAGCCTAGTTCAACCTGTCCAGCCTTGCTGCCCCTGTTTGAAACCCGAGAGCAGCTATACTGAAAATAGTATCCTTCCCGCACTTCCAGCCCTTGCCGCTCAGCCACGTTTGCGCTAATGCTACCGCGCAGCGGTTAGTGAGCAGGGGTTTATTCTTAGGGATATTATTAGGGATATTATTACTTGACATAATTGTTGACCCGCGTTAGCGTGTGCACCCGAAATCTCTCCTACCCTGTAGTCGCAGGAGACCCATGAAGCTACGACAGGTTGCATTCGGAGTAGCCGGCATTATTGGTCTATTGCTTGCTTTTGAGCTTGGTCGACACTTGCAGTCTCCATCAGGTCCTGCCCGCGCCCTCAACAATAGGCGCATAACCATTTCAGCTTCCCCGGATAAAGGCAAATGCGAGGTGGATTTCCCGGTCGCACTGGTCAGCAAAAGTGCACACACCGTTCAGTGGACGTCGAACGATAATCCGTATTGGGTAAGTTTTCTGACGATAAAGCCGCCCGCGGTAGCACCTCCATATACGCCGGAAAACCCCCTTGACGGCGATCCCGTGTATGTCGATGCGAGTCATCCCTCCAATATGTACAAGATTAAGGTGAACGCAACGACAAAATACTACTATTATGCGATTTACGATCATGATCCCAAGGGTGATAATTCCAATCCATGCAAGGACGCTGGCGACGACCATGACACTGGCCTGAATGTCAAACCATAAGCTCTCAGTTATGCCTTCCTAATGCACGAAACCTAGGGTCCTCGTGCATGTGATCGAAGTCTGGACTATCCTTGATTGCTTGCACCGAATATCCTACGGCAACCGCTTTCTCCAGAGATGCCAAACAACGTTCCTTATCGCCGAGTTGGTTATAGACGATGGCAGCTCGCAGCCTGACCTCTCCATCCGCGGGCGCTAACGCCAAAGCCTGATCTATTTTTTCGATTGCCTTTTGCTGGTTCCGCACCATCGCGTTGTAATCGGCTAGGAAAGCGAGTACCAGTGTATCCTTGGGATTCACTTCCAGTTTCTTCTCGGCTTGGGCAATTGCCTTCTGATAAGCCGTTATTGCCTGCGAGCGTCGTCCACTCCAAAAGAGAGAGTCGCCCAAATTCCCCCATAACAGCCAGTCGCTATCATCCAGAGTTAGGCCACGTTGGAACGCGTCCGCTGCATCAGAGAAGCGTCGCAATTGGAAGTAAGCATTGCCCAGATTATTAAATGCTTCGAGATTCGGTCGGATCTCTATCGATTTGTTCAAGAATTCGATGGCCTTCGCATACATCCCTTGTGCCACGTACATCGCGCCGAGATTTGAATATCCCCGATAGTTGAGCGGTGCGAGCTCAGTCACCTTCCGAAATTCAGTGATCGCGTCTTCGTAGCGCGCTTGGGTGTAATAGAAGACTCCAAGCCAGCTATACACTCCCCAATAGTTGGGCCGTAGCGAAATTGCTTTGCGGAAAGCAGCTTCTGCCGAAGCAGGATTTCCTAGCTTCACGTATGCATCTGCCTCGCCGCGCAAACCATCTTCATTATTCGGATCGATTTGCACAGAGCGCTGGAATTCCTGGACTGCGAGATCATACTTGCCGGTCAGGTTATATACACCACCGAGGCAGATGCGCCCCTCAGCTGTCTCTCGCACCGCAAGTGACTTCTCGCAGCTTTCTCGCGCCTGCTTCACCCAATCGCTACCGCGATTGGTCTGCTGGTATCCTAAGAGGTAGGCGTCACCGAGGGTCGCGTAGGCTTTGGCATATGAAGGGTCCAGCGTTACGGCGTTCCTCAGTTCGGCAATTGCAAGCTCAATATTTTCGGGTTTCTGGTAATCATTAAGGTATCCGCGACCTCGCAAGTAACTCGCGTAGGCTTCGGGATTATTTTCAGTTCTCGCTACTGGAGAAACTTGAGTCCGGGCGCCCCAATAGGCCGTGAGCAGTGAGGTGATCTCGTAGGCCAGTCGGTCTTCAAGTCCGAAGGTGTCCTTGATCTCTGCGGTGATGGTACGCGCCGCCAATTGCCGATGCGTCTTGGAATCCACAAGTGAGCAAACGACTCTGACCTGGTCGCCAACTCGATGAGCGCTACCTTCCAATACTAGATCGGAGCCGAATTCTCTCCAAGCCTGCTCGGCCGTCTTGACTCCTTGCTCTCTAAGGTCGCGGGTTGAAATTAGTTGCAAGTCTGGACCCGATGTTTCGGACAGTTTTGCGGTTAACGTCTCGGCCAGGCCGACGATCAGCGCACTTGTCTTTTCATCTTGCCCAGTGGAATCGAACGGAAGCACTGTCAACAGCCTGTTTCCGCTTGGGTGTGGATTACTCCACTTCTCGCGCAGGCGATAGACTCCGTATGTGCAACCTAACAGGACAACCGCTACGGCAATCCGAGCCGTCCATGACATCCGACTCTTGGGTGTCCTGAATTCGGTGATCGAAAGCTCACCGCTCGCCTCACTCGTTGGCACGAGTCTTGCTAGATCGACTCCCAACTCCTCCGCCGACTGATATCGGCGGGCTGGATCCTTATCCAATGCCTTCAGAATCACTGTGTCTAACGACGGCGTCACCTGATGGTTCAGTTTGCTGGGAGCCGGCGGGACGAGATGCTGGATGGCATCAATCAGTTTCACGTGCGATGCCATCGGGAACGGACGGTGGCCTGTGGACAACTCATACAGGGCTGCTCCCGCCCCCCAAATATCCGTTCGTGCATCAGCTTTTTCGCACCGGATCTGTTCGGGCGCCATGTAGGGTAAGGTGCCGGCCAAGCCGTGCTTGGTTTCGGCACTCAATGTTTCAGCGACCTCGCTAACCCGTTCCCGCCAGTAAGCCAAGCCGAAGTCGAGGATCTTCAGCTCGCCTTTGCTGGTCAAGCGCAGGTTTCCCGGCTTCAGATCGCGATGAATGATCTGCTCACGATGCGCTGCTGAAAGTCCCTTTGCCAATTGAATGCCCAGCTCGATTACCACTTTTTGTGGTAGTGCCCCATTGGCCAGTCTCGCCTCTAAAGTGATCCCGTCTACATATTCCGTCACCAAGAAATCGATACCATCCTGCTGGCCGTAATCAAAAGCCATCGCCACGTTGGGATGATTCAATCTCGCCAGGACACGCGCCTCGCGGCGAAAACGCTTCCTTGCATTTTCATCAGGAAAGATTCCGGGCGGCAGTATCTTCACGGCCACATCTCGTTCCAGCTGCTCGTCCCGGGCGCGGAACACGATTCCCATGCCTCCGTGACCGATTTGTTCGAGGATGCGGTAGTGACCCAGCAATGCCCCAATCGCTGGAGACTGAGCAGCCATGCGCCGGATAGTATGCCGCCGGATAGGTGCAGTCAACCGATAGTGCCGGTCCCCACCTCTGGGTGCCATGTGCCACAGACAGTTAGAAGCTGTGACGATCAAAGCGTCGTGAACGCTCTCCTACACGAGTACGGCACCCTTCGGCAAGTTCTAACCGGCTGTACCGCAGAGATTCCGCTCCAACCGGATCGGGCAAGACTCTTGCGGCATTTCTCGCCTGTTTCGACCAGTTCGTGCGCAAAGCGCTTACGACTCTCATGGCAAGCCCCACTTCCGTGATCTCCTCTTCCTGCGAGCCGAGTCGTTCTATTACGCTTTATTACGCTTTTGGCATCCTCTGGGACGAGTACACGTGTTCTGATGACGAGGTGGAGACGCTCACATTCCGCAACGGCGAGGACGTTCGTTATCCTGCCGCTGATCGACCGTGCCTAAACGAGGTAAACGTCCCCTGTACTGCGATCACATCGATGGAGATGGCAAAGGGCTTTTCCGTTTGGCGTGTGAGAACGACCACGAAGTCGGAGAAGCGGAAATCCGATCCGTACTTGCCGGATTACGCTACCTGTGCTGAAGGTTCGGAATCAAAACTATAGCCAGTGGGTGGGACGCGAAGAACTGCTTGAGCGGGAGCTCGAAGCGGTGCGCGTGTGGGATTCTTGCGTAGTCGCGTGCGATGAGGCCGAGAATCTCCCCGGTCTGTGAATTGCTGTTGCGCGTTGAGTCCTTCTCTTGGGATGAGAAGTTCCTCAGCAAAAACTATTCCCTTCTCGCGTAATTCTCAGCTTTACCTCTCCCAAGAATGCGGCTATGGTAGCCGAGCCATGTGTACTACTTGGTACACATGAGAACCAATGAAAAAGCAATCTCAAGCATCGCAGAAGAAATCGCGCGTCAGCCGGATTCGGCAAACAAACCGCAAAGTGTCCAGCCGAAAAGCGACTGCAAGCAAAATAAACGCGGCCCAAAAGTCTGCAGGCGTGAATCGCTCCGAGGGTATCCGTCTGTTTCAGCTCGCTGGAAGACCCACGAAGGAGCAGTTCATACAAGTCTATGGAGAGCGTGGGCCAGAGATGACGTGGGAGCAAAGGGCGGCGGCGGGTATACCAGCCGAGAAGTTCCAGGCCGCTCTGGCTTCCGCAACTCGACACGCTAGGTAAAGCCTAGTCCCGTTCAGATCGTCAACTGTGTTGGAGGGCCCACCGAGCCATGTCGGAATTTTTCACTATTTCACCGTTTCCTGGTCGTGAGATTTGCGACTTCTGTTCCGAGCAACCCACGACCCAGATATACCCTGCAAGAATTTCGTAATCCCCCGAACCAAGACCTCGGTGTTTCAACACGAGAGCGTCGGAGGTTGGGTAGCGTGCGGCAAGTGCGCGGAATTGATTGATCGTGGGCGCTGGGCAGAACTAACGGATCGCGCTTTCACGAACTTTCTGAAGAAACATTGCGTGCCCCGCTACTCGCATTTCGATGTGCGCGAGCAGTTCCGTGAGATCCATCAGCTGTTCAAAGAGAACCTTGTTAAGGAGAGCTGAGAATGCAGGTTCGCAACAATCGGGGAGAACTGATCGGCGAAATTAATACTTCATACACGGGTGCTGGAGAAGTCATTGTCACGAACACGACCTATGATCGCGGCAATCCGGTATTTCAAACGATCAGCGTCGGCGACAATCAAGGGCAAGTTCGCACGACAAATGTGATCCGAGGAAAGATTCTCCCTTAATCGCCAGCGGCCGAGTCCCCATCAGGAGCACGATCGCCGTGAGGCGATCTGGGATGTGGACCTTTGTGCCGCCCGGTAGGGCACACGCC
>Ga0126373_10002664_pt1 | contig 13162 bp, 9 predicted proteins | sample PanSoiMetPlot_11_FD_92545 | JGI IMG/M metagenome (GOLD analysis project Ga0126373, IMG submission 92545) | Tropical forest soil microbial communities from Panama - MetaG Plot_11 | ecosystem: Environmental > Terrestrial > Soil > Tropical forest > Bulk soil | place: Panama | collected 2016-02-17
CGTCAGCGATGATGCCTTCCAATTCGACGTCACCGGACGGGCCAAGGTCGAATTGACCTACCGCAACGACGTGCAAAGTCGTGCCGTCTTCATGAACGACCCTGTACTCGTGGCTGAATGGAGACTCGGTGCTGACCGCTTCCGCCAGCGCCCGCTCCAAAGCAGGGAAGTCATCGGGGTGTACGCGCTCTTTGAATACCTCGAACGGCACCGGGTTTACGTCAAGATTGATGTCGAAGATACGATAGCATTCGCGCGATGCCCGCGAGAGCAGAGTCCGTGTGTTCCACCGATAGCTGCCCATGCGGCCGATCTGCTGGCCCTTGACCATCCACATATTGGTTTCGCGGAGCGCCTCGAAAAGCCGCGCGGATTCAAAGGAGACGGCAGCCTGTGACGCCAGCATCGACATCACCGAGACACATCTTGGCGTGAACGTTTCTTGCTCCCGCTCTGACTCCAGGTAGAGAACACCGATTGTTCGTTCTTGATGAATCAGAGGTAGGCATAAGAGGGCTATGTCCGGCTCCGGCGGGCAATCTGCCGCGTCGAACAGGGCGGAGCCTTTCCAGCTATCATCTCTGATGATGGTTTCCTGGCGCGTAAGCACCCTTTCGCTGAGGTCGGCGGGCAATCGGAATTCGCCAACGGGGGGGTGCGAGGCAAAGACCTTCGCCCTTTCACGAGGAAAGCTCGCATCGGCCTTGGCAAGCAGTTCGTCTCCTTCGCTGAGCAACACAGCGCCTCGAACGGCTCCGGAATATCCAAGCGCGGCCTGGAGAAGAGCTTTAGCCAGACCTCGGTAACTGATCTCTTTCGAGATGGCCTGAAATGCTTTCGCGATCAGCTCTAATTCGAACGTCTCGTTCTCAAGCGTCATTGCGAGACGCCTCTCACCGACAACGGTCATCCGGGCTCCGGCATGAAGGCCTCGATGCCCATAGCCGACACATCCAGTTTCCGCATATTGCGCCCCGTCCTGCCGTCGAGTTGCGGCGTGCCAACCGGCCGCGACACGGCATCGTTAAGAAAGTGGACGCGCAACCGCCGATTTAGGCGAGCAGATCTTGCCGGCGGCATCTATCACGTCTTTGCGGTCGGTGGCCTTTTCGTGTTAAAAAGCACGTAGCGGATTTCCTCGACGTAGTAGCGCCCGCGCTTGCTGATAACTCCGCGAGGGAGATCAGGATGCAGGGCGCGGCCACTCAGCCGGACTGATTACCGGCCTCAACTGCGGAGTCCTCTGGACTGGCGCAAACGCGATTGTTCGGCCCCATAACCCATATTTCCTCGCATGCCCTAGCCTTGCGCAACGATCTCTCCGTTTGCCAATGCAGGCGAGTAAAGTATCGTAAATTTTCGCAACGGCCGAGACCCGCGGTTTTCCGTCTATCGGTGCCGACGATCAATGCCGAACGGTTCTGATCCGGCTCCGCGAGAAACTCTTGTGGAGCCACGAAATCCATCGCTCCGAAGTCGTCGGTGGATCGGTCCTGGACTTCATGTCTTGACTGCATTTGCAGAAACGCTGTCGTCGACAACCTCTTCGCCCAAGTAAGCCGAGCCCGCTTCTCCTGCGCAGAAGCCGCGATCACCATGGCCATGGACCGACGGAGAGAGACGGACCACCGACGCGCGCACCCGCGTGCCGCGGTGCGGCCCGGCGCCAGGAGCGCGACATCGGAGGTGACCAGCGGGGCGGTCGGAGCCTTCAAGCACGGCGCCGAGGGCCTCGATGGCGGTCGGCCGAACAGTTTTCCGCGAATTTCGAGAAGTCGTGATTGAAGGCCGTGTGGATTACGCCGTCCGCCGCAGCCGCCCCGGTTCTGAGGGTGTCCAGATCCTCGAGCGAACCGCGATAGACAGTGGCGCCTGCGCGGCGAGGGGTGCCGCCCTGCATCGGAGCGTAGCGTTCGCATGATCTTTCGCGATCGGGAGCGGCAGTCGACGGATTATTCGATAGGGAAGGCCTTAACCCCTTTCAAATCGGGCGTGTCGAAGCCCTCGGTGAACCGGCTGTGGATCGGCACGAGCGGGTCGCGGGTTCCGGTGCGTTTTCCTTGGTCGCCCCACACCCGCGCCATGCTCGTCGCCGCGCGCAGCTCGAGCGATTTTTGCGGTCCCGCGCAACGTCAGTGGTTCTGCACCGATCACCCGATCCTGAGCCCGTCGCCTTTCTTGCGGCCGGCACCTGGTTGCTTGCCCAGTTCAATCCCGGGCGATCGGCGGACGGCGCCTCCCACACCGCAGATCGTCACTAGATCTGTGCTCCCGTTACGAAAGCCCGCAGCGCAACGCCTATCTCGTCCGGAGAATCTTCTTGGATGAAATGAATGCCTTGCACCTTGACCTCTCGTTGATTTGGCCATCGTCGGCAGAATTCTAGCGCGCGGCCGACCAGAATCGCGCCCGGTTCGGCGGAGATGAACAACTTGGGCAAACTGCTTTTGGACAGCCATTCGCCATATTGTGTAACGATGACGACCACATCCGCAGGCTCACCTTCGATCGGCAACTCGCGCGGCCATATCAGGAGTGGACACCGTGCATTGCGATCAGGAAACGGCGCGCGGTAGGCATCCATCTCCTGCTCGCTCAGATGCCGTATAATGCTTTTCGGTAGCACTGTCTCAATGAAGAAGTTCTCATCAAGCACGAGGCGCTCACCTTGGTCGGAACGCATCGCTCGGAACATAGTATCGCGGCCTTGAGGGAAATCGGTCCAGCGGCGGGATTGGAGGATGGCCTCCATGTAGGCGATGGCTTTTACCTGTTGGGGATGGCGGAACGCTCGATAAAAGCCGAGTGCCGAGCCCCAGTCGTGCAGGACGAGCGTGACATTGCTCGTCAAGTCCAGCGCTTCAAACCATGCGTCGAGATACCGCGCGTGATCGACGAAACGGTAAGCCTGGCTCGGTGATTTTCCCGACTGTCCCATGCCGACCAGATCGGGCGCGAGGCAGCGTCCATGGCTGCTGAGATAGGGAATGATGTTCCGCCACAGATAGGAGGACGTCGGATTGCCGTGAAGGAAGACGATCGGATCACCACTTCCGGTATCCACGTAGGCCATTTCGGTATCGAGCACACGGATGCGCCGCCTTGGGTGACTATCGGTGTAGTTTACATTTCGGCTATGCATCACTCGTTCTCCGATGCCGGCGGTATTGGTGCGTGGTTGTCTAACCTCCAGTCCAACTAACCTGTAATATGGTCGGCGCCTACATGGAGTAGGACACCTTGTCGCCCAAGCCGGTTAGTATCTCAAACCGCATGGCAGATTCTTATTTGATCCGCGGGCACCACGACTGAGGTGCGATGTCCCTTGGTTGCCGACCTAACCCCGCAACCCGGCAGAGGCACGAAGATTACTCAATCATCCGGTCGGTGCAAGCACGCTACGCCTTGAAGGAGCGTCGAGATATAACGGATCCAGGAGAAGAGACGTTTATCAAAGTAATGCAGCCGAACTAGTTGGCGGTTGTCATCGACCTTTATACTTAAGATGGCGGAGCAGACGGAATCGGACAGGCGCCGGATCCGGATCAGCGGCTTACTTGCAAACGCGGTCGCTGCAACTGCAGCGGTCATAGCAGCAACTGCGGCGGTCATGGCAGCCGTGATCAAGGGTCACTACTGCTGTCTCTGGTCGAATGCCGCGGGGTCGCCTTGCGAACTGTCAATTGCCTGTGGGCAAGGGTATGTTGATGCCCTCCTTGGCGAGCATTTCGCGGACAGACTGGAGTCGCTCATATTGAGAAATCGTGATCGGGCCTGTGTAACTCTCGCTCTGTATCTTCCGCGGCGGGTATTTAATGTACGTCTTCATCAACTCCTTGATTGCCCCGCTGATTGTCACCAGAGTCCAGGTGCGTTCGGTGAAGTTGTTCATAAAGATGTCGTAACGTTCCTGCGGGTCCTGCCAAAGGTCGAACACCTGGGGAACGGTGGCGACATACTTGTTGGGGCCCTTCCACCCCTGGTTACTATCGACCGCGAGACCGCCGGTTGGGGCGCCGTCGTCTCCGCGTAGATTGAAGACGGCCTTGTAGTTACCGACCCGTGCGGCGCCGGGTGAAAGCTCATCCTCCGTGAAGTAGAACCAGGAATTACGTGCAGACTTGCCGGCGCCGAACAGGACTGGCGACATGTCGTAGCTGTCGAAGATGATCGGCTGGCCAGCGCGATCGTTTTCCGGCAGTTTGACGCCGGCTAGCGAGGCGAACGTGGCCATGAAGTCCAGGCCACCGACGATGTCATAATTTCTGGTGCCCGCCTTGATTTTCGGTCCCCATGCAATGGCGGGAACGCGGTTGCCACCCTCGCGCACGGTTCCCTTCGTGCCACGGAATGGCGTGTAGCCGGCATCGGGGTAAACGTCCTGCCAGGCGCCGTTGTCCGTGGTCCAAAACACGTATGTATTCTTGTCGAGACCAAGCGCGTGTACTTTGTCCATGATGTGCCCGATGCGGGCGTCGGCCTCCACAATAGAATCGGCATACTTGCTCTTGGACATCGACTGATGGACGAACTCCGGGTGCGGCAAATTCGGCTGATGCACCTTCATGAAATTGATACTCATGAAGAATGGCTTATCCGACTTGGATACCTTATCGAGATAGTCGGTCGCCGCTTTCTCCACGTACGCGTCCAGGAAGGGAATCCCGACGACCCCCCTGTCGGGCGTATCTACGTACTCGCCGTTGACTTTGAACTCCTCTCGCGCCGTTTCACCAGCGTTTCCAGACATCGCTCCTTTGGTCACCTGATTGAACATGGCGCGGAGGTCCGGGCTCATGTCAGGGAACCACTCCGGATCACCATAGGTGTAGGCGTTTAGATGGTAGAGAAGGGTATACTTCATCTCGTCGTAGCCTTGGGCGTTGGGCAAAGCATAGTCAGCTTCACCCAGATGCCACTTGCCGGTAAAAAACGTTTGGTAGCTGGCTGTTTTCAGGACAGAACCAAGCGTCCACTCCGCGGCTGGCAGGCCGCCGCCCTGGCCCTGGAAGGCCACGGTGGTCATGCCGCTGCGGTTGGGGATGCGGCCCGTCTGTATTGCCGCCCGACCGGGCGTGCAACTTGGCTGAGCATAGAATGAGAAAAACGTCATACCTTCATTGGCTAGACGTTCAATGTTGGGCGTGGGCATTCCGCGCCCCGGGCCTCCCCCGTAGGGGCTGGAGTCCCCGTAACCGAAGTCATCGGATACGATCAAGATGATGTTCGGCTTTTGAGTCTGCGCCTTCGCTGGGACAAACGAGTCCAGCAACAGCACTGACAGTATTGCCACTCCCAAATAATTGCCGAGACTTCTTAGATCCATGTTCCGTCTCCCTGTTACTTGGCACCCGGCTAATGTCGATACTGGATGTTACAATTTGGCGGATAAAGCAGTCCACTATGCTAGTGGCATCAATGCTGGGAAAAAATTGTGGCACGAACGGCATTAGCAGTTGAGGCAAAGGGACTGCTTTGGGTCAAAAAGTGCCAAAACGCGTCATCGCTCAGTTTCATTCGTTCACCTCGTCGGCGGTGGCGAGCAACATGGGCGGCATGGAAATGCCTAGCGCTTCGGCGGTCATGAGGTTGATCACCAGATCGAACCTCGACCGTATGCAATGCAGGGCAAGCTTGCGATCAGCACGCCCATGCGTGCTCAGTCAAACCGGCAAGCAGAAATTTGCGACAGCGTTCGCGTTCGGCTTGGGCTGATAGCACAACGCCTAGAACACTCGCGGCTCGCGTGCGATCAGCGCCGAGGAGGTATGATCGGCAATTATCTCTCGCTGTTCTTTGATACACGCTTCACCGTCAGCGAGAGCGCGGTTAATCCACCGAAGGTCGTCCAAACTTTCGATATCGATCATCGAGCAGTTTCCGGGGCTGATGGTCCATACTGTACGGTATTGGGGGGCCGGCTAAGTATCGTCACGAGCAGGCCCAGCGGGCCGCTATTAAGCAAAGCGAGCGCGATGGCAGGAATGTGCCAGTGATCGGGATAAATCGATAGGGTCCGAAGCCTGAACATCGCCGCAACGGCCCACAGCAGAAGTCGCGGCCAATCGGTGTCTAGCAGGAGCGTTTCGCCCGCGACTTGTCAACGCTAAAGGGCCACACCGGCTATTTTTGCGCCCTACAGGAGCCTCCCCTTCACTCTGTGAATTTTTGCACACCCGCCCGGTGCCGGCCGTGATAGCGTCGTGCTTCGAGCGGGCACCTGCACGTCGGTACCGAACGGCGCTGCGCTGAGGGTCAATACAACCCGGATGGGAGCCGCAATAGAGATTGACGGTCTAACACAAAACATATATATTGTTCTCTAATTCTCTGAGTCTCGGCCGTCAGGCTTCTCCTGGCGGCCGTTTTTCGTTAGAGCGCCTGGAAGGATCAATGGTCCGCGTTCATGGATCAATACCATCCTGGTGGCGACAAAACCGACAACCTCACGGTGGCCAGCTCACGGCCGCTCCGACGCTGCTCGAGAGGTGTGGGGGTGATCTCACCCGCAACACGGACTCATCTCCCCCGACCTCGCCTGCAATACCGTCGCCGACTGGTCCAAACCAGATCTGGGTCGCGCACATCACATACATCGCCGTCGCGGCGGGCTTCGTCTAGCTGGCAGCCATACTCGATGTTTGGTCTCGGCGGGTGGTCGGATATGCGATCAGCCGCTCGATCGATGCGCGTTGGCTATCGCGGCGCTGAAGGCAGCAATCCGAACCAGGCGGCCACCCCAGGGTATGTATTCACCAACTCGGATCGAGGATTCCAATGCCTCTGAGGCTTATCGCAGTCTGCTCGCCGACGATGGATTGGTGGGTTCCATGGGCGGCGTGGGAACCCTACGACAACGCTAAGGTCGAAAGTTTTATGATGACGCCGTCGATTGCCCCAAGATCACCGAGTTCTTGATCGCGTGACTGCACAAAACTCCGCTCCTTTTTCAATGGGAGCAAGACAGCCGATGCAGTCTCGCGATAAAGGACGAGAACGTTTCGACGAGATATGGTGGGTCACGCTCGCTCATCAGGATGTGGGCCTCCGTTCTCCAAGTCCTGATTGAGGTGCAATTCGGCGATGATAACAGTAGGGCCACGCTCTCTGAGCGTGGCCCTTGTCAGACCCGACGACGCCTTCAGGCACCGCCAACACACTTCCGTCTCAGCCGGCGCGGACGTACCCATACCGCAGGTTCGTCGGCTCCTTGGCTGCGAATTCATATTCCTTCTTCAGCTGAGCCAGCTTGTCCACGGAATAGGCTGGCATCGGCGTAGCGTCTGCCGCCTTGAGGTTAATGCGGTAGAGTCTAGCTGAGTTCAACCCGAAGATCGCCTGCTTCGTCGAGCTGTTGGCGCCACCAAGGGGCGCGAACCCATATTTCTTCTGCATGTCCTCGGGGATTTCGAGCCGGCGCATGGCTTCGATCTGCCATTGCGGAGAGCCGTACCACACGCTGTCGGTGCCCCAGATGACGTGATCGGCTCCCAGGCCCTTGATCAGCGTGCCGATCAACGCCGCCGAGAACTTGGGATGCGCCACCGCCGAATTGGCAAACGACGTGCCAATCTCGCCGTAGACGTTGCTGACCCCGTACTTCGCGGGAATATCGGCCAGATCAGAGGTCCATTTGATGCGACCGGAGGCCTCGAACTCTGCCCAGGCCAGGTCGGGCAGCTCGAGGAACGCGCGCAGCGCCGAGTGGTAGACGACAAAGTTCATCTGTGGCCAGTCCTTGGCAGCCTTGCCGATATCATCCGGTGTCGCGTATTCCCAGACGCCAGCGAAGGATTTCTCATAATCCGGCGGCAGTAGGCCCTTGTGGATGCAGATCGTGGTGATGCCTGCCTTGACCGCCTTTTCATAGAATGGATACATCACCTGCTCGTCGTCGAGACGCCACGGGTATTTCGATGGCGCGAGCGGGTCGCCGATGGTGTAGGACTTCCACGAATCGGGCTTGTAGGTCGAGATCGCCTTGTCGACCTCTTCCATCCAGCCAGGCTGCTTGGGCGTGATCACCGAATGGGCGAGCAGGCGCCGGGAGCCCGCGAAATCGTTGACCATCTCGCGCGCCGTGACGATCTGCTCGTTGGACAGAAGCCACCAGGATGGATCGTCGAATGGCGCACCGCTCAGGAGCGCCAAGTTAGTGTCGCTGTCGTAGTAGACCTCCTTGACGTAGTTCTGGAATTTGTACCTGGCCAGCCCCGGCGAGGTCTCTTCCTTGATCTTCGGGTTCCAGTGCTCGGCCGCGAATTGGTTGAGGCCGAGAAGCTCCTTGTGGTCGAAATCGTCGCGGACGAAATGAGTCTGCACGTCGAAGACGAATTGCCCAGCGAGACTCTGAGCGCGCGCCAGGATCAGTTCCGGCTCGCGCGCTTCGGCAGCGTCGATCTGGAACACGTTGGTGCCGTAAATCTCTTTCATGGCGAGGAACGCGGCGGCCATGCCGCAGCCGGTCGCCATGAACTGCCGGCGGCTCAGGCCGAGCCGCTTGCTGTGCTCGTCGGCTAACTCGAAAATCCGCCGCTCGACGCGCTTCTGCGTCTCGCTCTGCTTGGGTGGAAGATATTCCCCGTTGGAAACGATCTGGGTCGGAATCGGCGTCGCCGCAGAAGCGGTTTCGGCGCCTGCAACCATTCGCTGCTCTCGCTCACTGAGCCAACTACCCATTGCAATCCTCCCTCGGCTTTTGCTGGTGATCAACACCAGTGTTGATAGGGAAAGCTTAGACCTATCGTTTGGGCTTGACAACGTAAGTGCGGCAGTCCGCAGAGGCTCGTCGGGATTGGGTTGAGATCCCCAGGGTTGTTCGGCCTAGTGCATGTCCCGACCGACCGGGCGGCCGAACATGGGGCAGATGCGTGACCCTTTGTCTGACGGCGTCTTTCGTAACCAACGCTCGCGCAGCTTGACGCCGTGTGTCTACAATCACAATGTTTCATCGGCACGTGGAATTCATCGACCTCGATGTGCTCCGTGAACACGGTGCTTTCAAAACATCCTTTTCCATTTGTGGGCGGCTCCGGGTTGGCAAGGAGAATCTCCACGTCGCGCCGCTGGTCGGTGCAGCCATGTGTTTGGATGCAGGGTGCGGTTCACATGACCGCTGGCCGTAATACCCTCCGCGGATCAGGTCCCGGTCATAAACCCGCATTCGACAATGCAATGGCACTAGTGGGTTGTCCTGATCGCCGATCGACCGGCTCTGCATTACGTGCTGTTCGCCCTTCCCAACCTTCACATCGTGCCGAACGCTGGCACGATCTCCTTCATGCCACGAGTGCGACGGGTTTCTTGTAGCGCTCGCCCCTGGCCATCGTGGCCCCATGCCATTCTTGCCATCTTGTTGGCAAGCGCGATGGCCCGCGACTTTCGTTGGCCGCCGCGCTAACAACCTGGCAAGCCAAGGCCGGTGCTTAGTACCATGCCTCTTGACATAGCGGATCATGGCCAGCGCGCCCATCGCAAACAGGCCGCGCAGATAGCGATCACCTCGCTTGCTGACAATGCCCCCCGGAGCACCTCCCTTCCAGAACGCGCCGGCAGCGTGGGCACCTTATTGACGAATTCACGGAAACGTGGGGTTGATGGAAGTCATTCACCGGCGTTGTAGCGGTCTCGACGTTCACAAGGAGACCGTGGTGGCGAGCGTGCGCTTGGCATTGGACGGCAATGCACGGCACACCGATCCGTTTGTTGCCGATCGTGGCGCCGAGCTTGTTGACCTCGTAGAGCCGCCTTGGGCGCTGCCGAATCTCTTCGGCCACGTCACGGACATCGGCGAGGCTTTCAGCGTAGAGCTGCGGCCAGTTGCCGACCGCCATGACGATGTCGGGTCCGGTTCCCGACTGGATTGCCGAGGTAATGCCTCACCCTAACGACGCCGCACGCGCTAGCGATCCGGATTTGCGATCGCAAATCTCTGTAAATCATCAATACGCCCATTGCGTTGCCGCAGCTCGGCAAACTCGTGCGACTCATCCTCGGTCAAAAAGTCCGGTTCTCGCGCCGACAATAGCGCGACCTTTCTCTGCAAATCGCGCAAACGGACTGCTTCGAGCTTAAGCTTTTGGCGCTCCATATTGTGGGCATCGAGCCGTTTCTTGATGTCGTCGGCCATGTTCACACCTTCGTCGAACCACAGTTCTTCGTCGATCAAGTCAGTCGCCTTCGTCTTCCCTTGCCACACCAAGGAACTGTCGTCCGGTACTTTAGGGTCCGAGTCAACAATGAGTAGCTGCACCATCCGGCGAGAGATTTGCGGCACGTTTGCTGGCTCCTGTATCTCTTGATCGATCGATTCGGTTTTGGAGACTCACCACTTCATGGATCAGGTCGTCGACAGTGCGTGGCAGGATCGCGACCACTTCCCTACAATACGTCCCGGCACCACGCATGAACGCTCGAAGCCAGCTCTTGCGGGACGCCTCTTCACGCTCTAGTCCGCGAGCGGGTCACTCGATGCGGCACTCCATTGAATTACTCGATCGCTTGATTGTGTGTGCCAATCAGGTGGGGCCGTCGCAGGGCTATCCGGATGGGCCGCACAGTGCCAGGAGCGGACGTCGATGTTCAATCTTGAATTGAAGAGACAAATTAGCGGAACTAGCCATATGGGAGACGTGGCTATCACGTGTGCGTGGGTGTAATCTTCTATTGGCCTCAAAAGAGGCTCGTTGGAGACCGCGATGCAATTAATTGCGGACTGGCTCAATAAGCTCGGCATGTCCGAGTATGCTGAGCGCTTTGCTGAAAACGACATTGATTTAGATGTCCTCGGGGAGTTAACCGATCAGGATTTTGATCGGCTTGGCGTGGCTGTTGTTCACCGCCGGAGAATGCTAAGCGCGATCCAGAATCATGGGGGCGCTGCCGCTGAAGCAGCTCAATTTGCGGCGGCATCGCCAGCCCCGCTCGGCAGCGCCGAGCGCCGCCAGCTCACGGTGATGTTCTGCGATCTTGCAGGCTCCGCGGCGTTGTCTGCCACGCTCGATCCCGAGGACCTGCGTGCGATCATCAAAACTTTTCATCGTTGCGGTACGGAACTGATCGAGCGTAATGGCGGCTTTGTCGCCAAGTACATAGGCGACGGTCTGCTCGCCTATTTCGGCTACTCCCAGACCCAGGAGCATGACGCCGAGCGCGCCGTTCGCACTGGCCTCGCCCTCACGGAGGGAGTGCCAAAGCTCGCCACGAATCCCGGCCCGCCCTTGCAAGTGCGCATCGGGATTGCGACCGGGCTCGTGGTCGTCGGCGGCCTCGTTGGGGCGAGAGCGTCCCAGGAGCAGGCGGTCGTCGGCGCGACCTTGAACCTTGCCGCTGGTCTCCGCGCACTAGCTGAGCCGGGCGCCGTGGTGATTGCATCGAGCACACGACGGTTGACCGGCGGTTTGTTCGAGTATCGCGATCTCGGCAGCGTCCCGATCAAAAGCTTCGAGGAGAATCTGCCGGCCTTTCAGGTGGTGGGTGCGAACAACGCTGAAGGCCGGTTTGAAGCCTTGCCCAGTGCCGCTACACATTTGGTCGGGCGCGACGAGGAGATCGACCTGCTCATGCGACGGTGGGGGCAGGCGAAACGGGGCGACGGCTGCGTCGTGCTGGTGCAGGGCGAGCCCGGCATCGGCAAGTCGCGCCTTGCTCAGAGCATCCTGGAGCAGCTCAGCCACGAGCCCCATACCCGCTTGCGCTATTTCTGCTCGCCGCTTCACCAGGAAAGTGCGCTCTACCCTAGTATCGCGCAGCTCGAACGCGCGGCTGGGTTCGGGCGCCAGGACACCGACGAAGAGCGGCTGGCCAAGCTCGAAGGGGTGCTCACTCAGGCGACCAACGACCTTCACGTGGCCGCCCCTTTATTTGCAGCGTTGCTCTCGATTCCGATTGTCGGTCGCTACCCCACGCTCCAGCTTAGCCCACAGAAGCACAAGGAGAAAACGCTTCATGCGCTATTGGCACAGATGGAGGGGTTGGCGGCGCGACAGCCGCTACTGATCGTGTGGGAAGACCTCCAATGGAGCGACCCCACCTCGCGGGAATTGCTGGACTTGATCGTCGACCGGGTAACTTCCCTGTCGGTTCTCTTGATCGTTACCTACCGACCAGAGTTTACGTCCCCCTGGGTCGGGCGTCCACACGTGACCCTGCTTACTCTCAACCGCCTCCCGCGTCGGCGGAGCGCGGAAATGATCATCCATGTTACCGGCGGCAGGGCGTTGCCTAAGGAAATTGCCGACCAGATCGTCGATCGCACCGACGGCGTTCCGCTATTTGTGGAAGAGCTGACCAAGTCCGTGGTGGAGAGCGGCTTGGTGACGGATGCAGGCGATCGGTTTACTGTCACCGGGCCAGTGCCGTGGTTGAAGATTCCCACGACGCTCCACGGCTCGCTGCTGTCACGCCTTGATCACCTCGCGGGCACGCGAGAGGTGGCGCAGATTGGCGCAGCTCTTGGCAAGCAGTTCTCGCACGAGCTAATCAGTGCCGTCGCGGGAATGCCGCAGCAGCACCTTGCTGATGCCCTAGCGCATCTGGTGCGTGCGGACCTGATCATCCGGCGCGGAACCGCACCTGACGTTGAATACACATTTAAGCATGCATTGGTGCAGGATACCGCGTACAGCACTTTGTTGCGCAGCCGGCGGCAGCAACTGCATGGCCGTATCGCCTCCACGCTGGAAAGCCGGTTTCCAGAGATCGTAACGGCTCACCCCGAGCTTGTGGCACAGCATTACGCTGAAGCAGGCATGCCTGATAAAGCGGTCGGCTATCTGCTCAAGGCGGGCCAGCAGGCAGTCGCGCGCTCTGCCATGACGGAAGCGGTGGCGCAGTTGCAGCAAGGCTTGAGCCTGCTGGCCCGCTTACCTGACAGCCCTTGGCACCTACGACAGGAACTCGAATTGCTGCTGGCGCTCGGACGCGCACTGTTCGCCGCGAAAGGATGGGCGGCGCCCGCGGTCGGGGAGACCTACGCTCGAGCGGGCATCTTGGCCGAGCAGCTCGATCGATCCGACTGTCTGATTCCGCTGCTCTGTGGCCGATGGGGGTTCCACCTAGTTCGCTCCGAGCTGAGGCTGGCGCTGTCGCTCACGGAAAGGATCGAGCAGATCGGTAAGGCGCAAGACGATGTCGCGCTGCGATTGCTGGGTCACCTTGAACA
>Ga0126373_10002665_pt1 | contig 13161 bp, 9 predicted proteins | sample PanSoiMetPlot_11_FD_92545 | JGI IMG/M metagenome (GOLD analysis project Ga0126373, IMG submission 92545) | Tropical forest soil microbial communities from Panama - MetaG Plot_11 | ecosystem: Environmental > Terrestrial > Soil > Tropical forest > Bulk soil | place: Panama | collected 2016-02-17
ATTTTGTGCGCCGATGCCGATGCGCTGATGGGGGGCCCGCCGGTGACCGCGCTCATTATCCAGAATACCAACCCGGTGTCGGTGGCTCCCGATCAAGAGCGCGTTAAACGCGGCTTTTCACGCGAAGATCTGTTCGTTTGTGTTCACGAACAGTTCCTGACCGAGACCGCGCAGATGGCCGACATCGTGCTCCCGGCCACGATGTTTATGGAACATGACGACCTCTATCAGGGCGGGGGACATCAATACATCCAGTTTGGACCAAAGCTGATTGAGGCTCCTGGGGAGTGCCGCTCCAACCACGAGGTGATCACCGCGCTTGGCCATCGGCTCGGCGCCGAGCATCCTGGCTTCACGATGACACCGCGGGAGCTGATCGATTGGACGCTGACGCATTCCGGTTGGGGGACGTTGGAAGAGCTCGAACGCAACCGCTGGATCGATTGTCAACCTGACTTCGAGACCGCACACTACCTCAAGGGGTTCGCGTGGACCGACGGTCGGTTCCGCTTCAAGCCGGATTGGCCCAACGTGCCTTATCGCCATCCTTGGACGGCGGGGCCTATCGATACCATGCCGGCGCTGCCCGACCATTGGGCGAGCATTGAACAAGCCGATGAGCGTCATCCGTTCCGGCTAGCAACGTCGCCTTCGCGGCACTTTCTTAACTCCACATTTACCGAGACGCCCAGTTCCCAGTCGCACCAACCCCGACCGGAACTGATGATTCATCCCGAGGACGCCTGCGCGCTTGACATTGCCGATGGCGAGAAGGTGATTCTTGGCAATGATCGCGGCGAGGTGCGCTTGCATGTCCGGCTATTCGACGGCGTTTGCCGCGGGGTCGTGATTGCTGAATCCGTGTTCCCGAACGCGTCGTTCGAGGACGGGCGCGGAATCAATACCCTGACCGGTGCCGATGCGATTGCGCCCTTCGGGGGAGCGGCGTTCCACGACAACCGGGTGTGGATCAAGCCACTCCCTCGCTAGGGGGGCTAGTTGTTGCTGGGCCCATCGCCAAACAGGTTCCAAGCGCGGCTCAGTCTGGGCGTACACGGCGACCTTGTCGTCGCGGCACTTCCTAGTCGTTGAGCCATCGGTCAACCGCCCGACCCGCAGCATCTGGATCGGCGTACACCGCTGCGCGCCGGTCGCCCACCCTGTGTCGCCCGTGACCGTAACCCGCGGTGCGACCCGGCCATTGTCGGTCCGATTCGATGCGAAAGACTCCTCGTCGCGAATCGATCACGAGGCTGCCGCGGTCGCGACGGCGACTCGCCCCATCGAAGGCAAATAGTTGGTGGCGACGATTCAGCGGTGCGAACGATCGCGGCGCCGCGGCTCTGGTTGCTCGCCTTGGATCTTGTTCCTCGGCTGGGATCCTGGACCCCCGCGGGGCGACGTGTCACATTGATCGACAGGCATTTGCTCGATTCATTTGCTGCGCCGTCGACACGGGACCGTCACATCAAAATTGCTCACCCATTCAACGACAAGCTTGATGATGCTCGGGGGTGCTGCGGTCTTTCGACGATTCAAGGTGGCGATCCGATGCACGGTGTGGCGCGCAATATCGCCTTGCTAACGCCCCAATTTTCGTGTTGTTTTGCGTGGCAATCTGATTTTGGCCGTTCCGGCCGGCGCCCGCGGGTGCAGTCGCTTCGGATCTCTCCAAAAGCCGGGTTGTGGCGCGGGTCGCAGCGGGCGCTTCCGCGTGAAGATTGACTAGAAGCCAGGAGACAGACGATGCAGAAAGGCACCGTCAAGTGGTTCAATCCGACTAAGGGCTACGGGTTCATCAGGCCCTCGACCGGGGACAAGGACGTGTTCGTGCACATTTCGGCCGTGGAACGCGCCGGCCTCGGTACTCTCAACGAGGGGCAGGTCGTCGAGTATGAGCTCGTCACTAATCGCGGCAAGACGTCCGCGGAAAATCTCAAAGTCAGTTGACGGCTCATCGCGCCGGGCCATCCGCCCGGTCGGCAGATGCTTCCGTAGCCCCCGGCCCCGCGCCGGGGGTTTTCATTTGGCCATCTTCATTTCGGCTCCATGGCAAATCGTCAGGACGAGGATCAGGGCATCGCACCCATGCAAACGCCCGAGTGGTCATGCGGTGGCGATCAATAGACGGCGCATGCGTTGTGGCATGGTCGTCCGCACGGTGACGGCGAACTATTTTGCGAGGTTAAGGACAATAACATGCGTTTATGCATCGACGAATTAGGTAGGATCTCGAAAACCTCCTGATGAAGCCGCTTTGCGCGATGCGCTCTCACACCAACGACGGGGAGAGCAAAGCCCGCCCGATCGCTGACGGCGCGTCCCTGGCCCGCCTTCCACGAAAGCTTTTGGGATGCCGTCGACGCGCACAGCGCGCCATAGCTCAATGGCCCTCATAGACGGTGCCAAAGTTCCCGGTCGCTGTCGAGATTGTGCCGGTGCGCCCTCAGTCTCGCTCGTCGCATCGATTTGACGATGCCCTCAAACGCTACCGGGGCTGATTAATACATCTTCAACCCTACTCGGTCCCGCGATGACGCTTCGTGCGTCCTCTATCTGCACGCGTCCCTCGGCAAGCAGCTTGAGCGCGAGTGGATAAATTCGATGCTCGAGGCGGCGTACCCGCACCGCCAACGTCTGGGCGGTATCATGCTCGTGTACGGCAAGCGCTGCCTGCGTAAGGATCGGACCAGAATCCATCTCCGCGACGACGAGATGGACCGTTGCGCCGTGGATCTTAACGCCGGCCGCTAGCGCCCGCGCATGGGTGTTGAGGCCCTTGAAGGCCGGCAACAGGGCAGGGTGAACATTGAGCATCCGGCCTTGCCATCTCTCGACCAGCCAAGGCGAGAACAGGCGCATGAACCCGGCCAGGCAAACGAACTCGACGCCCCGCGGCTCCAATTCGGTTTCCAGGGCCCGCTCGAAGGCCTCGCGGTCGGCGCCGAACACATGGTGATCGACAACCGCGGTTGGGACGCCGGCCGCCGCTGCCCGCGCAAGGCCCGGCGCGTCCGGCCGGTCGGCGATCACCACCACGATCTGTGCCGGATAGAGGTCACTTGCTGCGGCCGCAACGAGCGCCTCCATGTTCGACCCACGACCGGAAATCAGAACTGCGACGCGCTTTTTTGCCACCGGGCCGCCGCCTCATCCCAGATCGAGATCGCCGACATAGACCACGCGCGGTGAATCAGCAGCCGAGGTCACTTCGCCGAGCGCCACGACGGTCTCGCCGCAACGACGAAACGCCGCGCTCACCGCATCAGCCCGACCGGAGTCGGCGATCGCCACCATTCCGATACCGCAATTGAACGTCCGCAACATCTCCTGCGGTGCAATCTCACCCGTTTGCGCCAACCATTTTAAAACGGGGGGTACCGTCAGGCGCTGCAAATGCACCCGAACCCCGAGCGCGGCTGGTAGCACCCGCGGCACGTTCTCGGTCAGCCCGCCCCCCGTGATATGCGCGAGAGCCTTCACGCCTTCCGGGTTTTCCCGCAACGCAGCCAGGCAGGAGGTGGCGTAAATTCGGGTGGGTTCAAGCAGCGCACGGCCGAGCCGGGATTGCGGATCGAATGGCGCCGGCGCGTCCCACCCGAGCCCCGCAAGGCTGACGATCCTTCGTACCAATGAGAAACCGTTGGAATGGACCCCCGAGGAGACAAGTCCCAGGACGGCGTCTCCGGGGCGAATGTCGGCCCGCGGCAGCAACCTCGCCCGTTCGACCGCTCCGACCGCAAAACCCGCCAAATCGTAGTCCTGGCTCGCGTACAGGCCTGGCATTTCGGCAGTCTCGCCGCCGATCAGCGCGCAGCCAGCTAGCCGGCAGGCCTTGGCAATGCCGGCCACGACTGTGGCGCCGGTCTTCGGATCGAGCTGGCCGCAGGCAAAGTAATCGAGAAAGAACAGCGGTTCGGCCCCTTGGGCGACAAGATCGTTGACCGACATGGCGACGAGATCGATCCCGATCGTGTCGTGATCACCCGTCTCGATAGCAATCTTGACCTTGGTGCCGACGCCATCGGTGGTGGCGACCAAAATCGGATCAGAAAAGCCGGCCTGCTTGAGATCAAAAAGGCCACCGAACCCGCCAATCTCGGCTCCGGCGCCCGGACGAGCGGTCGCGCGGACCAGTGGCTTGATCAAGTCAACCATCCGGTTGCCGGCATCAATGTCGACGCCTGCTCCCGCATAGGTGAGCTTTCCGCCTCCTGAGGTCATTTTCTGCTCCGATTCGTGGCGTCCTACGTGGGAATCGTCGCCGGCGCAACGTCTGCAGGCCGTTTTCGGTCGCCGCGGGGAGGCGGATTGGGGCTCCCCGTCTATGTTTGAGCCGAACGGGCGGCCTCTCCGGAGGGCCGGGACCCGATTTGTCTATTTGGAACAATGGAAGAAGTGGCTGTGCCGCAGTCAATTCTTTGGTTGCCGAGCAGCCTTTGCGTCCTCGCCGCACTGACTCCTGGAGACGGACACGAGAGCGTCCACGGGAGGGTATAAACACTCCACTATCTCATTTTACGGCGTTCGTGGCATGCCCGTGATGTCCGATCGCGTCTTGATGAAAGAACTAAGTGAAGCCAAGTCAGAGTTGAAAGGAGACGTAAGCTGTGAAAATACTCAACTTTGTGATGGCATTGGCTCAAATCTACAGATTTGAGCGGAGCCCGAGGCTCACACTACATGGAGAGGAAAGAGAAAGTGCGGGTCCGCGCGCGCTCGCGATATCCGCACAGAAACACCCAGCAGCCCCGCAGCAAGCATGATGCGGGACGGCCGCGCATAGGTCGGATTGGGATGGTATAGATCCCGGAACCAACGGGAGAAGCAGCAGCAGGCCCGCCCGGTTCAGTTTTCCGAGCGTGAGAAGCCGGCATCGTTCGCTTAGTCCACGCGGTTCGCCCAGACAAAAGCAAGCGGGAATTTTGCGCCCCCCTTTGATTCAACGAATGCAGCCTGTGCGGCATGGCGTTGTAATCGCGCAAGTCGAGCCCCCTGCCGACGTTACGGGCATCGTGGCGGAAATACAACAAGGCGCTACCTCGCCCGATGCGCGCCGGTCATCACCTGGTTCAAAGTGCACAATCAAGAAGATCGTGACGCGTTAGGTTAGTGGCTTCGCACCAATAGCAACTTGTCCGCTGTTGTCGGAATACGACAACAACAAGGGCACAGGATGTTTGAGCCAAATTGGTTGAGCGCGAAGCACAGCGGCGCCGTTGAGAGCGAGACCAAGAGGTCGAGTAACAAACAACCCGAAGCCGATTTCCGCAATTTGTTACGTCAACTGAGTTAACGGCTTGGCCTCAGAAGCACGGGGAATCGCGGGTCTTGACAACGCAACCGGAGCACAACGCGCTAAACTGCGCCCCTAAAGCCCGCAGGTTTTCCGCCATCCACGGGAGGGGTCGCAAGTATTCGTCAAGTATTGTATCCACATGCTATTCCCGCCTTGCCTTTGCGGCCGGCACGCGCACTCGTCTACGCCCGCGAATCACCCTGAGGTATCCTGGAGGGGTCCAATGTCCGCAATTCCCAACGTCCGAAAATGGGAATTTATTAATGTTTTCAATGGATGTAGCGCAAAATGGCCGAAAAGACGGCTTGGCAACTCGCCGTCGCGGGTCTATCAGCCAAGTCAATGTTGCCAGAGGGCGCGCCGGTTGAATCTCCCCAACCTCATCACCATAGCCCGCATTCTGTCGGTGCCGGTCATGGTCTGGGCCATTGCCTCGGGAGAGATGTTAATTGCCTTTGGGCTGTTCGTGCTCGCCGGTTTGAGCGACGCGGTCGACGGCTACTTGGCCAAGCGCTTCGGGATGCGAAGCGAACTGGGGGCCTATCTCGATCCGCTCGCCGACAAGGCGCTGATCGTGTCGATCTACATCGCGCTCGGGATCAGCGGTGCCGTTCCGCGCTCGCTCGTGATCCTCGTGGTCTCCCGTGACATCATGATTGTCGGCGCGGTCATGCTATCGTGGCTTGTCGGCAAGCCGATCGCCGTCAAACCGCTCCTGGTTTCCAAGCTTAATACCGCCGCGCAGATCGCGTTCGCGGCGCTGGTCCTGGCCTCTCTGGGCTTTAATTTCGAGGTCCGGCCGCTGCTCTCCGCAGCCACCGCCCTGGTCGCCGCCTTGACGCTGCTTTCGATCGCCGCCTATTTGCGGGAATGGGTGCGCCACATGGGCTCGGACAGCGCGGCCAACTGACGCCAACGGCGTAGCGCCCAGCGCCGACCGAGACCTCATCGGCAGGAGAACCACCGCGATGAGCCTTACGCGCCAAGTTTCATTCTGGGCCATCACGATCGCGGTTTTCGCGTTGGCCCTATGGCTATTGCACGATGTCCTGTTGCCGTTTGTCGCTGGACTCGCGCTCGCCTATTTGCTCAACCCGCTGGCAAACGGCATTGAGCGGGCCGGGGGTAGCCGTCTGATCGCGGCCCTGATCATTGTCGGCGGCTCCCTGATCGGGTCCCTCCTGTTGATCATCTTGGTCGCGCCGCTCCTGGGCAATCAGCTCACGGCCCTGATCGCCAAACTACCCGCCGACCTCGCACGCCTGCAGGAGCTCGTCACGAATCGACCCTGGTTAAGCAAAATTGTCGGCGAAGGATTTTCTGAAGCCCAGCAATCAACCGGCGAGCTCGTCAAGCAAGGAGTGGAGTGGGGCGGGAGCTTCCTCAAATCGCTGTGGTCCGGTGGTCAGGCGCTGGTGTCGATCTTCTCGTTATTGATCGTGACGCCGATCGTCGCCTTTTATCTGATTTATGACTGGAACCGGATGGTGATCGCCATGGACTCCATCGTGCCGCTGCCCCACCGGCAGACGGTACGTGGTCTTGCCGGCGAAATGAACGCCGCAATCGGCGGCTATTTTCGTGGCCAGACCCTCGTCGCGCTCGCTCTCGGCCTCTATTATGCGATTTCGCTCAGCGTAAGCGGGCTGAGTTTCGGGCTTCTCATTGGCTTTCTGTCTGGGTTTCTGACCTTCATTCCCTACGTGGGATCTCTGACCGGACTGGTCGTCGCGGTCGGGGTCGCGATCGCCCAATTCTGGCCGAATTACCCGCGGATTCTTATTGTCCTAGGAATTTTCCTGATCGGCCAGTTTATGGAGGGTAACGTGTTATCTCCTAAACTCGTCGGCGATCGGGTCGGTTTGCATCCGGTGTGGCTGATGTTTGCGTTGTTCGCGTTCGGATATTTGTTCGGATTTGTTGGTTTGCTTCTTGCGGTCCCGCTGGCCGCAGCGGTCGGGGTGCTAGTTCGGTTTGCGTTGCGGCGCTATCTGGAAAGTCCGCTCTACACCGGGACCGAGCGACCCGAAAACCGTGTCGAGGCGTCACGCGTGGAGCTCGGCTGATCGATGTCGGATGCGTCGGGGCCGCAACAGCTCGCCCTCGCCTTGGGGCACGCGGCAAGCTTTGCCCGCGAGGATTTTCTCGAAGGCCCGAGCAATGCGGCGGCGCTGGCGCTGATCGAGCGCTGGCCGGACTGGCCCGACCGTGTGGTTGCGCTGGTTGGACCCGAGGGAAGTGGCAAGAGCCATCTGGGTGCGATTTGGGCGGAGCGGGTCGGAGGGCGGGTCGTCTGCGCCCGGGCGCTGCGCGAGGTTGACCTGCCCGCCTCACTCGCCACCGGCGCGCTGGTGATCGACGATCTGCCGGCGGATGAGGGGGCCGAGCGTGCCTTGTTCCATCTGCTCAACCTCGCGCGCGAGGAACGGGCGTTCGCGCTCATCACCGCCCGGAGCGCCCCGGCGGGCTGGCCTGTGCAAATCCCCGACCTCGCTTCACGGTTGCGCGCCCTCCCGGTGATGCGGCTCGAACCACCTGACGACACCCTCTTGCGGGGCGTCTTGGTAAAGCTGTTCGCCGACCGGCAGTTGGTTGTCGACGAAAGCCTGATTGCCTACGTAATGACCAGGATCGAGCGCTCGTTCGCCGCCGCGCGTGCCGCGGTGGCCGAGCTCGATAGCGAGGCGCTGCGGCGGCAACGTCCGGTGACGCGGGCGCTCGCGGTGGAAACGCTGGGTCATTTTGAGCCTTGACGCGAGCCCGGCGGCGGCGTGACATAAAACGCGGCTGCGTCGCGTGCGCAAGACTGCGTTGAGAAACATGGTTGATTCGGCTGAAAGCATTGACGTCTTGGGCCCCCCGCCGGTTGCCAGCGCCCGTGCGCAGGTCGCCGAGGCGGTCGCGGCCGTGCGTCCGGCCGATCTCGTTGACAAGCCCGAGCGCCTCATCAATCGGGAATTGTCTTGGCTGCAATTCAATCGTCGCGTGCTGGAAGAAGCCAGCAATGACAGCCATCCACTGCTTGAACGCGTGCGGTTCCTGTCGATCTCCGCCAATAACCTTGACGAGTTTTTTATGGTCCGCGTGGCCGGCCTCAAGGGGCAAGTCCGCCAGGGGATCACCACACGTAGCCCCGATGGGCTCACGCCGCTCGAGCAGCTCGGACAGATCGCTGAGGCTGTATCCGCACTGACGAACGACCAGCAGCAGCGCTGGCGGGAGTTGCGCGCCGAGCTCGCCACCGAGCGCATTGTGCTGGTCGATGGTCCGGAGCTGACCAAACAGGAAAAGGCCTGGCTCGAAGATCATTTCCTCGGCCACATTTTTCCCGTGCTGACACCGTTGGCGATCGACCCGGCCCATCCATTCCCGTTTATTCCCAATCTGGGCTTCTCCATCGCGCTGCAGCTCGCGCGTGCCACTGACGGCAAGTCGATGAACGCCCTGATCAGGGTTCCTAACAAGATCGCGCGATTCATTCGGCTACCGGCTGCCCCGGACACGGGCACTTGCCGGCTGATCACACTGGAGCTGGCGGCCGGGTTGTTCGTCGCGCAGTTATTCCCCGGCTACTTGGTCAAGGGCCTGGGGGCCTTTCGGGTGTTGCGCGATTCAGAAATCGAAGTGGAGGAAGAGGCCGAAGATCTGGTTCGGCAATTTGAAACAGTGCTCAAACGCCGTCGCCGCGGGTCGGTCATTCGCTTGGATCTGGAGGCGGCGATGCCAGCGGAGTTGCGGCGCTTCGTGCAGCGGGCGCTTGCGGTCGCCGACGATGAAGTGTTCATGGTCGACGGCTTTTTGGCGCTCACCGAGCTCTCCGAACTCACCGGGATCGATCGCCCGGATCTAGAGTTCGTGCCCTATAATCCGCGGTTTCCCGAGCGCATCCGCGATCATGGTGGCGACTGCTTTGCGGCAATCCGGCAGAAAGATCTGATCGTCCACCATCCCTATGAGTCGTTTGACGTGGTGGTGCAGTTTCTCAACCAGGCCGCCCAAGACCCCAATGTGGTCGCCATCAAGCAGACGCTCTACCGCACGTCATCCGACAGCCCGATTGTACGAACCTTGGCGGAAGCCGCCGAGGCCGGCAAGTCGGTCACCGCCCTGGTCGAGCTCAAGGCGCGGTTCGACGAGGAGGCCAATATTCGCTGGGCCCGGGATCTGGAGCGGGCTGGCGCGCAGGTGGTGTTCGGCTTCATCGAGCTCAAGACCCATGCCAAGCTCTCGTTGGTGGTGCGCCGCGAGGGGGGATCATTGGCCTCCTACGTCCACGTCGGGACCGGCAACTATCACCCGGTGACGGCCCGCGTCTATACCGACCTGTCGTTCTTTACTGCCGATCCGGTGATCGCCCGGGATGTGGCGCGGATCTTCAATTTCATCACCGGCTATGCCGAGCCCACCGAGCTTGACCTGCTCGCGGCCTCCCCTCTCAACCTGAAGTCGCGGATCCTCATGCATATCCGCGAAGAAATCGCCCATGCCCAGACCGGCCGTCCGGCCGCGATCTGGATGAAAATGAATTCGCTGGTCGATCCGGAGATCATCGACGCGCTCTATGCGGCTTCCCGGGCCGGGGTCGAGATCGCCCTCGTGGTCCGCGGCATTTACTGCCTTCGCCCCGGCGTGGCCGGCCTGTCTGAAAATATCCGTGTCAAGTCCATCGTCGGCCGGTTTCTCGAACATGGCCGGATCTATTGCTTCGGCGCCGGGCATCCGCTGCCCCATCCTCGCGCCGCGGTCTACATTTCGTCGGCCGACATGATGCCGCGCAACCTCGATCGGCGCGTCGAGGTTTTGTGCCCCATTCTCAATCCGACGGTTCACGAACAGGTGCTCGACCAGATTATGGTGGCGAATTTCAAGGACAACCAGCAAAGCTGGAAACTCTTGCCCGACGGCACCTCGACGCGCATAAAGGCAGCCCCGGGCGAGGAGCCCTTTAATGTTCACAAGTATTTTATGACCAATCCAAGTCTGTCGGGCCGTGGCACCTCCCTCAAAGAATCATCCCCTCGCAGCCTCCTTCGGCGACGCGATCGCGCCTAAGCCCGCCACGCTGCCCGCTCCCGCCGCGCAGGGGCGGCCGAATCTCGGCCCCCCGGTGGCGGTCATCGATATTGGTTCGAATTCGGTGCGTCTCATCATCTATGAAGGGCTCGCCCGCAGTCCGACGCCAAGGTTCAACGAGAAGGTCCTGGCGGGGCTTGGCCGGGAAGTGCAGTCGACCGGGTTGCTGCCGGTCGACGCGGTCGACAAGGCGCTCGCGGCGTTGCGGCGGTTCCGCGCGGTGTGCGACACCGTCAAAGTGGGCCATCTGTGGGTACTGGCAACGGCTGCCTGCCGCGACGCCACCAACGGCCACGGCTTCATCAGCGAGGCCGAGCGGATCTGTGGGACTAAGATCGAGGTGGTGTCCGGCAAACGTGAAGCGCGGCTCTCCGCACTTGGCGTCATGTCTGGGGTCGACCGGCCCGATGGCATCGTGGGCGATCTTGGCGGCGGCTCCCTCGAGCTCGTCGATATTCACGGGAGCAAGATCCGCGAGGGCGTGTCACTGCCGCTGGGGGGATTGGCGCTCCAGGACATTTCCGCAAAGTCGCTCAAGAAGGCTGAGAAGTTTGTCAAGCGGCAGCTGGCTCAGGTTCCCGAGCTAAAGGCTGGGGCCGGGCGCAGCCTCTACGCTGTCGGCGGCACATGGCGTGCGCTGGCACGCTTGCACATGTGGCAGACCGGGTATCCGCTGCGGGTGATGCACGGCTACGTCATCCCGCCCCGGGAGGCCCTTGAGTTCTCCAGACTGGTCCACCGCGTGAGCCCGGATATGTTGTCGCGGATCGAGGTCATCGCCGACGCTCGCCGCCCTCTGCTCGCCTACGCAGCGCTCGTGCTCGAACATCTGGTGCGCATCGCCAAACCCAAAGAGGTGATGATTTCCGCGCTCGGCGTGCGCGAGGGATTGCTGTTTTCCATGCTCGATCCCGAGGAACGCAAGAAGGATCCGTTAATTGCGGCGACCCGCTACCTCAACGGTCTGCGCTCGCGCTCCCCGCTGCATGCCGAGGAACTGCTTGGTTGGACCGATGCCTTTATGGAAAGCTCGGGACTCGACGAGATGACCGAGGAAAGGCGCCTGCGGCATGCGGCTTGTCTGCTCGCCGATATCGGTTGGCGGGCGCATCCCGATTATCGCGGCGAGCAATCGCTGAACGTTGTCGCTCATGCGGCCTTCATCGGCGTCGACCATCCTGGCCGCGCGTTCCTGGCGATGACGGTGTTCTTTCGTCACATGGGCCTGATCAACGAGGAACTCTCGCCCCACCTGCGTGAACTGGCCTCGACCCGCGCGCTCGATCGCGCCCGCGTGCTCGGCGCCTCGCTGCGGGTTGCCTTCCTGATTTCGGCAGCGATGCCGGGCGTGCTCCCACGCGCGCCCATGAAGGTCGAGCATGGAAAATTGGTGCTTGAGCTTGACGCCAAGCTTGCCGCACTGGCAGGCGAACGGGTGTTCAATCGTTTGAAGCAGCTCGGCCGCTTGATCGGACGCGATCCGGTGCTGGTGACCGGGTGAGGGCCAAGACCGTTCCCCGGTCGCAAGGCCGGCTCGCTCGCCCGCGGGGCTCAGTCGCGGCCCACGGCGACGACGCGACCATTCTCGATGGCGAGCGCCAGCTCGCCATGTTTCAAGGCCAAGGCATTGTCGCCAAATAGCTCACGCCGCCACCCCCGTAGGGCCGCGACATCGGCAGTATCGTCAGCGGCGATGCGATCGAGATCCTCGACGGTGGCAATCACCTTGGCGGCGACGGCATGCCGTTCCGCCGTCATCCGTAGCAGCACTTTAAGGAGCTCCACAGTTGCGGCGCCGTTTGCCGTCGATCGCCCTTTTTCGATTCGCGGCAGGGTCTTGGGGTCGCGGGCAAGGCCGCGGCTGACGGCTTCGATGATGGCCTCGCCCCACCGTGAGCGTTCGAACCCCTTGGGCAGCGAGCGCAGCGCTCCGAGCTTTTCCAGCGTGGTTGGGGCCTGTACGGCGATGTCGCCAATGACTTCGTCCTTGAGCACGCGACCGCGGGGCACGTCGCGGGCCCGAGCCTCGCGCTCGCGCCAAGCCGCGACTTCGATAAGCACCGCCAGCTCCTTGGGCTTGCGCACCCGCGTGCGCAGCCGCTCCCAGGCGGACTCAGGGTCGAGCCGATAGGTATCGGGCGAGATCAGGATCTGCATCTCTTCGTTGACCCATTCGGTGCGCTGGCGACGGTCCAGGTCCGCGGAGAGCGCGAGATAGACATCGCGCAAATGCGTCACGTCAGAGATCGCGTAGGCGATTTGCGGCTGGCTGAGCGGTCTGCGCGACCAGTCGGTGAACCGATGTGACTTGTCGAGGTGATCACCAGTGATGCGCTGGACGAGTTGCTCGTAGGAAATCGAGTCACCGTAGCCGAGAACCATCGCGGCAACCTGGGTGTCGAACACCGGGTGGGGAATGAGGCCGGCGCGGTGCCAGACGATCTCAATGTCCTGTCGACCCGCGTGAAAGACCTTGAGCACCCGCTCATTCGCCATCAGCTGGAAAAACGGCTCGAGATCGACGCCGCTTGCCAGCGCATCCACGACCACCGCCTCTTCGGTGCTCGCCATCTGGATAACGCAGAGCACGGGAAAATACGTGCTTTCGCGGAGGAACTCGGTATCGATGGTTACGAAGGGGTGGTCGGCAAGACGGGTGCACGCCTCAGCCAGTGCGTGGGTCGTCGTGATCAGGTTCCTGGCCGGTTATTAACGATGTCGGCCACCGGAGTCGCGGGGCGAGTTGATCGGGAGGACACGAGCTGCGCCACCATTACCGATGAGATGAC
>Ga0126373_10002666_pt1 | contig 13161 bp, 24 predicted proteins | sample PanSoiMetPlot_11_FD_92545 | JGI IMG/M metagenome (GOLD analysis project Ga0126373, IMG submission 92545) | Tropical forest soil microbial communities from Panama - MetaG Plot_11 | ecosystem: Environmental > Terrestrial > Soil > Tropical forest > Bulk soil | place: Panama | collected 2016-02-17
AGGTCTCAGCGTTGTCGAGCCTGCTCACCAGGAAGGTGTCGACGGCCTCGCCCATGGTGGAGCGGAACTGTCTGATCTGGAACTCAAAGGCGTCAGCGAAGCTGTGCCGGTGGATGCTGTGCTTCCAGAAGCGGATGAGATCGACCTGCTGCTCCAGCACGTCGATGGGTCGGTAGACGCTCGCCATCAGGGCCACACCGCCTCAGGGTGACGCTCGATGAAGGCCAGCCGGTCCTTGTTGAAGGGCACCCACTGGGGCTGGCCGGTGCGCTGGATCTCCTGGGCGATGGCGTAGTACTCGTCGTAGAGCGCCCGCTGCTTGTTGCGCTTGATCAGGTACCACACAGCGAAGATGGGCAGGACCAGGAAGACGAAGACCGCATCGACCCCGCAGATGAGGGGGCCGACGATGGCTGAGATCAGGAACGTGGTGTACCACTTGGTCCACACGTTCTTGCTCTCTTCCATGAGTCCCTGGGCGCCGAAGGGATCGACGTAGCGACCCAGCACCGCACGCCCGTTGACCCACCGATAGGTGGGGGCAGGAGGCTCAGGCTGGCCTCGCAGCCTGGCCCAGTAGTCCTGGGAGTCGAGTAGGTAGTGGTCATAGTTTGGCTGTGGTAGCAGTTGCATCATGGTCTCATTCTATCGCATGGATGAGCGAACGCAGGTAGGTGGCAGGGATTTCTCCCTGCCACCATGTACCTACGACTTGCGAACCTCCCTGATGTTGGTGGTGCAGTTGCGGAGCCTGGCGCCCAGGCGACACGTCCACCTGTTGTAGGAGTCAGAGAGGTGGTCGGCCTCCCAGTTGTGAGCGAACTCGTGGATGAGTAGCTCGTCAATGTCCTCCTGGGACGCGTCCTGGGGCCAGCGCTTGCCCAGGTAGCGGAGGTTGAAGATGATCTCCCGGTTCCCCCACATGGCACGGGCGTTCGGCCCAGCCAGGCCCTGGTTGTAGAAGTTGACCTCAGGCTCAAAGCCCAAGAGGAACTCGCCCACGGCCCTGGTGTAGGTAGCCAGGCTGACCATGCCAGCGGTCCACTCCACCTCTTCGATGGGAGGCATGCCATCGAGAGACGTGGGCACGCCCACCTCGATGACCTGGCCGCTGGGCTTGGCGATGCCCTCGCCCTTCATGCGGTCCCAGGTGTCGCCGGAGTAGCTGCGCCCGTAAACGATGCGCCGCCCCTCATCCATGGCCCGCTTGTTGGCCTCCGGGTTGGACGGGTCGAAGCTGACAGCGTCCTCGCCCCACACGGTGTCCCAGTGGGTCTTCAGGGCCTCAGCACTGGCCTTGGGCAGCGCGTCCTTGACCCAGCCAGCTTGCAGTTCCTCCACAGTCAGCAGGTCATGCGTGGCATTGAAGGCCACCTCGTTGAGCCGACGCAGATAGGAGGGGCGCACGTTGTCACGGGCGCTGTTCAACGGCACCTTTTGGTTGACGTTGATGTGGAACTTGCCGGGGTGGCTGACGACAGGCACGCCCAGTTCCATGATGTGAGGATCCTGGTTGGGACCAGGCTCAAAGATCTCCACCACGGTCTTGCGGGTGGACTCTTTCATCTCCCCGTCCTTGTTCCAGAACACAGTGTCGAGCGACTCGCTGACCGTGCGGACTGGCGTCGGGCGATCGACCACCTTGTCGTTGAAGCGGAAGGTGACCTCCTGCGGAGGGATGATGGTTGCGACCAGGCGGCGGAACTCGGCTGCCTCCTTGACGTTCAGCTTCAGGCGAGCCGTCAGCTTGGTGCCCAGGCTGGTCTTGGCCTCCTTGTCCTCAGTGCGACCGTCCAGGTTGAAGGTGACGGTGCCCGTGGTGGAGGCGATGGTGAGGAAGGCTTCCTTGCCGTCGCAGCAGATGGCGATCAGTTCCTTCTCGCCTTGTCCGAAGCGACCACGAAGCGAGGTGTCCTCACGCCGCTCAGAGGCAGCGAAGAGGGTCCACGCGTCCTTCAGGCTCTTGAAGCCGTCCGGGTCGTTGTCCTCGACAGTCAGGTCAGCCCAGCCATCCTTCTGCGCGAAGGTGACGTGGATGACGGTGGTGTTAGTGTCTGCCGCATTGGACCAGCCCTCCAGGAGGATGCGAGCCTTGCCTTTGTTCTGCAAGGTCTGGCGGTACCCCTGGAGATCTATCTCCAATACGTTTGGGTTATGGGTGGTATTTGCCATGCATCTAAGCTACCACACATCCATGTCACATACAAGTCACCCCCAAACCGTGTGAGCTGTGACATGCGTCACATCAACCCGATCCACACAGGTCTGCTCGCTGTGCTATGCTAGAGGGATGACTCAGTTCACTCCTGAAGTCCACACCTACGAGGATGACTTCCCCCGTTACCTTGGCCCGCCCCCGGTCGCCAACTACACCGGGGAGAAGCTGACGGCTGACGGCCCGCCCACCATGCTGGTTCAACTGGACCAGGGTGCTTTTTGGGCACTGTGGGAGCTACTGGAGAAGGAAGCCAAGCATCGCTTCCCCGCAGCCAAAGCTATCTCTTCCTATGCGGCTCTGCTCCGGGCAGTCAAGTCGTTCCGGACCTGCTACTGGTCGCATAACGTGCCACCTGAGCCGCCCAGCAACGGGCCACGTCGACTAGTCAGGAAGCCACGCAAGTGAGTCAGTTCTATGAGACAGACCCCGATGACCCGGAGGCTCCGACCCTCCTGGACGAGTACAACGGGCTGAAGCCTGGTGACCACGTCCTCTACCAAGTGGATGAGTGGAGGCAGCCAGACGGCAGCTACAAGACCGGAGGCATGGACCCTCCCCTGGTCATCACTGAGCTTGTCCACCTGGGTGACGAGTTCGTGACTGCCATCATCAACAACGGGCAGTGGGAGGTCAACGCAGACAACCTGACCCTAGAAAAATCTGAGGGGTTATAGGGTCTGACTGGGTAGTACCCTCCAGTCTCGGACGGTGTGGAACAGAGGTGCGGTGCCCTAACCTAGGAAGGGGGCACAGCAAGGGCCACATCATGTCGGTAGGGGATAGGCCGACGCTTAATCAGGGATGACGTTCTCCAGCATGCCCAGGCTGGCCTCCAGGCTGATCCTGGCCTCGCGTAGCTGGTCTAGTTGGTACTCTCGGCCTTGACTGCCGTTCCGGTACCGGGAGATCGCCTGGCCCGCTGTCATGAGGGCCAGGTCGACCTCAGCCACGATCTCCGGCTCCCTCAGTGAGGCTGAGCGGTCGCGTGCCTTCTTCCAGTAGCCGACGTCCCGTCTGTCCTGCCGCCAGGCTTTAAGCGGATTCGCCACTTGCCGTCTTGCCTATCCGGACGAGACGACGTGGTTGTGGCTGAGGTAGCTCAGTGATGGTCGCTAGCTCTTCGACCGGCTTGGCCTTCCGCTCTCGTGCCCTCACTCGCTTGGCTCGCTCTCGCTCTAGCTCTCGCTGCCGCCTCTTGTCGGCAGCCATGGCCTCTCTGGCCCCAGGCATCAGACCGTCCTTCCTGGGCCTCCCACGGCCTCGTACAGCCCCGTCGAGGACGTCCTTGGCCTGGGCACGCCTATCCGCCTCTGTACGGCCCTGTGGAGGATCCTGGAGGGAGAAGGCAGCCTTGGTGAACTCATGTCGAGGCCCGTACCGCAGCTTGGAGCCAGGCACGGTGAAGTCGACAGTCTGTCTGACGTGAGAGTCCCTCGATCCCACTGGTAGGACGAAGGCAGGGTGCCTGCCCATCCGCACCTGGATCTTGATGTCGTCGTAGGCCAGGGACATGGCGTCTTGGACATGAAGAGGAACCGATGTAGTCGGCCCGGTGTTGAAGAACGCCTCAGCCCACTGTTTAACGTCAGCTTCGGTCTTGATGGGCTTGTTGAGGAGTCCCTTGACTCGGATCCCCAGCTTCTCTAGTTCGGGCAGGGTCTCAGGAAAAGCAGCCAGTAGAGCCAAGACGTTCTGCCTTAGCTTTTCCACCTTGGCCGGGTCTGCCGCAGTCTCTACGCCAGGCCAGACGATAGCTGTATTTCGATAAAAGGCCCACTCGCCGTTGTCAAACACTGGGATCACTCCGGCCCGCCCAACCTTCACCGGTTCCCCAGTGAGCTTCTGCCAAGCCTCAGTTACGTTCAAGTCCTCTCTCCAAGTCGCTCGCTCTGGCTACGACATCACGCCAGTCCTTCTCAGACGGCGCGTCGCTCAAGATACGGGGTTCCTTCCCACGAATCCAGACGCCGACTGCACTAGCACGATGTTTTCTGTGGAACATGATACCCAGGCCCCTACGCCAGGGAGCCGTGATTTCCCTGGTGAGTGCCACCGTCACGGGCCAGTGGCCCTGCCGTGGCTCGCCTCGCCAGAAGTAGAAAATCCAGAGTGACTTGGTGTTGTCAGGAACTGAGGCCGGGTCCGGGAGGTTGGGTAGTACCCACAGATTTTCCTCCGGATCGTCGTAGTCGTCGGGGTGGATCTCCAAGAGGTTGGGCCTCGTTCTCCTCTAGGGCCTTGTCGATCTCAGCCAGGATCTGGTCGATCCTCGACGGCAACTTCGGCTTGGGTGGCTCTTTCTCTACTCCCCGACAACGCTGCCCCATCCGCCTCTCCCGTATGGATAGCCGTTCAGCACCGAGTTGATGTAGCGGCCTGGGGACTCCACGCGCTTGAACCGAGTCCAGATGCCCGGAGGCACCTCGTCGTAGTGCCAGGGGGTGCCGTCCCGGAAGATGACCTCCAGCCGTCGCTGAGTCCTGGAATACCGGGCCTGGAGGGTCCGGGGCCTGGGTGGGTTGATGGTCCGAGTGGGCCAGTAGAAGTCCCAGTCGGGCATCGGACTGGGACCGAACGGGCCTTGCATGCCATGTGGCTCAGTGGCGTCTGGTCCCGTCGTCTCGGTGGGGAACGGGAGATCCGCCTGGACCCACTCGGGTATCTCTTCCTCGACGCCCGCAGCCTGAGCCTGGCGGATGCTCCTGATTTTCTGTGACCGGAACCGTTCCTCCCGCTCCTGACGGTAGGTGGATCCCTTCTGTTGGTAGAGCCGCTCGCCCTTGACCTTGGCGAAGCTGACGCCCCTCCGGCGCGCTTCAGCCCGGATGGACTCGCTCTCAGGCATGGCTGGTTAAGGAGACGTCAGCCCTGGGATAGCTGGCCTCATGGTGGGCACCTGTGCCCCAGCCGAGTTCGCCACGAACTCCTTCTGATCCACCCAGCCGCCGAAGGGGTCAGTCGGCTTGATGGTGGTGGGCGTGGCTGAGTAGGGCGGGATCGAGGTGGCCGGGTTGATCAGGTCGGTGATCGGCCCCACGCCGGGGAACGGCGTGTTCGGCACGTAGGGGGTGCCAGGCGGGTTGGGGGCTGTCGGCAATGAGCCGCCGCCCTGGTTCGTCCAGGCCCTCCAGTCAACTACTCCCATTTCCGCTTCCTTCCTTCACTGTTCTGACGGGTGTGCCCTTTTCCTGGGCCAGCTTCTGCCTGATGACGTAAAGCTCCGTGAGTGTGTTGTCCACGAGGTCGATCTGACGGCCCCGGTCCTCTGACTCCTGGACCTCCTGTAGCTCGCTCAGGACGTTCCTGAGTCGATGCTGCCAGGACATGATCGGCACCTTGGGCTTACGCGCCGCCGTCATGTGTTCCTGCTCAAAGTGGGCCTGGACGTCATGGTGGATAGCGGTGTTGCAGAGGTAGCAGAAGCCACTCAGCACCTGGGCGTCAGACACGAGATCCAGCCTAGGTGGCCGGGGTGCGCCCACCTGGGCCACCTACGCTTGAAGCGTGTCGGTCCCCTTCAACACGAAGCAGTTTGAGGACAAGCCCAACCCGAAAATGCCAGCCACCACGGTGCGCCTGGACAAGGTCGTAGCCACCCAGCGGTACCTGGACCCGGCCAAGGTCCAGAGCATCGCCAAGAAGGGCGCCTACGACGGCACTGACCCCCTGGTCGCCAAGCACAACGGCAGGTACTACGTCCTCGACGGCCACCACCGGGTAGGAGGCGCCCTGGAGCGGGGTGACACCAAGATCCGGGTCCGGAGGGTGAAATGAAGAAGCCTCTTGGTCGGACGCCGAAGGCTACGAACTGGAGCAGCTTCTACGACTCTGCAAACGGCTCACGCGATCCCGGAGAGTGGCCCAGCCCCCTGAGGGAGTCTTGGGAGACCCACTTCGGCCAGACCCAGCCCTACCCCTACGGCCCGGACAACATCCACAGCAAGGGGTCCAGAGCCAGTCAGTACACCTCATGAGTACGGTCCTGATCAGCATCGAGGGAGTGCTGGGGGATTATTCCACCCTGAACGGGTTTTATCCCATCCCTGACGGGGTCAAGCTGGCCCACGCCCTCCGGACGGGCTACTCGATGATGCTCGGGACCGTCCAGGCTGACCACGTCGCTACGGAGCATTGGCTGCTGGTCAACGGCATGACCCAGCCTGCCTTCTACCACCGGCTCCTGGTCCGGAGTCCGGAACAGGCGGATATGTCCGATTCTGAGCTACGGGCTGACCAGGCTGCCTATCTACGCCGGGAGGGCCATGACCTGGGCCTGGTGGTCTCGGCTGACCCGGCCACCATCCTCCTGGTGACCGAGATGGGCATCCCCTGCCTGCTGTTCACCAACCCGTCCTACCGGTGGGCCGAGTACCGCCCTGACAAGAAAAGACTGCCTCGTCCCTGGCAAGAAATAGACGAGGAAATAACTCGCCAGAGGGAGTTAAAAGCCACCGATCCACGCCTCACTGAGCAGGAGCCAGAGCGCATATGAGTGCCGGAGCTTTGTCGAACCAGCAGTTCAACACCGAACGCAGCATGATCGAACAAGGGAATGCCGACGAACTGACCACCAGGGTTCGTGGTATTCAGCACATGACGTCGAACGTGTTTCGCCCCTCATTTTCCAACGACCTCACCACGGTTCGGGGCATGCCGTCTGGCACCGAGTTCGGTGGTGAGGGGGGCGGTCGCAACATGATGCCGTGGAGTGAAGAGGGTGGAGAGGAAGAGTGAGTGACCAGCCTCTTCGACCCCCGCCCGGATCCTAGGGCACACCTCAAGGAGCAGCCCTCCCTCTTCGACCAGAGGCAGGTCAAGCCCCGCTCGGACATCCGCTACCAGCGTGGCTACACGCCGGAGCGGATGCGGGAGGTACGCGCCGCCACGCCCAACGTCAGCATCCCCACCTACGGGGAGGTGCCAGGCCCGCCCACCAAGGAGCCGTGCCCCCACTGTGGGGGCCGGGGAGAGAACCCCACCTTCCGGGTCACCGGGGACATGCTGACCAGCCCAGTCACCCAGGCCCACTGGAAGGAGAGGGGCATCACCCACAACGGGGTGGTCGCCACCGCTCCTGGGACGTGCTGGTCCTGTGGAGGCAAGGGCACCACCCAGGTGGCCCAGCAGACCAACCGGGGGATGGCTGCCTCCCTCGATCACCCCTTCTACCAGCCTGGGGGCCACGGGGAGCGGATGATGCGGGAGGCCATCGCCCGCTCGACGGTGCCAGCCCAGCACCTGGAGGGTCTCCAGTCCATCGAGATCCCGGCAGAGCGCAAGCTGGGCACCGGCAGCATGAAGAACGTCCTGGGCCTCTACACCGGCAAGAGGGGCCAGGGCACCGGCAAGGTGCGGCTGTACCCGGTACCGGCCAAGACACCTGGGCGTGGGGAGCAGAAGGGTCAACGGCTCATCGAGGACATGGACAAGCCGTCAGCCGCCCTTCGGCAGGCTGGCAAGCCCACCTTCGTGCCCAAGGCTGGTCACCGGCAACGCCAGCAGTCGGAGGCCACCCTGATCCACGAGATCGGCCATCACGTCTCGGAGTCACCGGCTGGACCGGCTGAGGAGGCTCGGGCTGACCGCTACATGGTCACCCACTACCGGCCTGATCCCAGGGACGTAAAGGCCGGGCGCGCCCTTAATGCCAACCGTACGACGTACCTGTCTCGCCTGGGTGGTCCCTACACCAGAGGCCAGTTTGAGGAGACCCAGTCGCCGGAGCCGAAGCCGCCCAAGCAGAAGAGGGTCAACGTCAGGCGTGCCCTGCTCAACCCTAAGTACGGCCCATGACCGTCCTAAGCTCCCAGCAGTTCCCCGTGGAACCATGGCAGACGACGAACCCGCCACCCTTTGCGGAACGCAAGCTCAATCCAGAGGCCATCGCTCAACGGCAGTCGGCCAGGGACTGGATAGGCAAGAATGTCGAGTCTTCGGTGGAGCCTACGGAACACGAAGGCTCGTATGTCATGAGTTCAGCAGGCATCAACTCTGCCATCCGACACAAGGACGCTCCTCCGGAGTTCATGAAGCAGATCGCCCCGGTTATCGAGGGCATTGATAAGTCGATTGCTGGCAGTCATGTGAAGGTCAATACGACGGCCTTCCGGGGTCAGCCGAAGTCGATCCTGGCAGGGAGAAAGGTGGGTGACGTCTACAGTGACGAGGGCTTCGGCTCGACGTCGCTGCTCCATCGCACGGCGGCCAGCTACGCCGGTCATGAGGGTGAGACCGTCGAGGTGCGTATCCCCAAAGGCACTGAAGCCAGCGCGCCAACGATGGAAGTCAACCGGAGGATGACTGAGGGCCGACGTGAAGGGAATGCGGACCAGGAGATCCTTCTCGGTCGTAATAGGCAATATCGAGTTGAGCGTTTAGGGCCACATCCCAGGGTCAGCGTGGTGCCCCGTTACACACAAGGCAAGCTGTTTTGAATGAGCCAGCGCGCCCTGAACACTGAGCAGTTCGGCTTCCTGTTCCACGGCTCGACTCATCGGGAGATGGGCGGCAAGCCCTACCACACTGTTGAGGTCTGGCCCAGGGAGAAGCTGGAGTCGGAGTACGCACAGATGCACCCAGGGGAGCGGCTCCGGGATCCCCGATCGGCTGACCCCGCCCAGGCCCCGGCTGCCTCGCTCTCCTGGCACCACCGCTCCGGGGAGATCCTGGGGCTGTACACGAACCCGGAGCATCAGCGTCAGGGCATCGCCACAGCCATGTTGGGGGAGGCTCGCCGGATCGCCGGAGACACTCGTGGTGTGACCCAGCCCAGGCACTCGGAGCATCGCACTGACTCAGGAGAAGCCTGGGCCAGGTCGACTGGGGACCGCCTACCCCGGAGGCGCCAGTGAGCTATGAGGCGCGCTGGGGTTACGACGAGTACACGCACAAAGAGGTCATCCCGAAACGGCCACCATGGCGTTGGCGGGTCGGCCCAGTCACCGAGAAGTTGCTTCAACCAGTGCCGGGACCGCCCGGTCGACCCCCAACAGGAAGAGAGGACATCCTCATGCAACTGACCGCTGACCAGCAGGTCGAACTCTCCATCACCGGAGAGGACGCCTATGGCAACCCAGTCACCATCGCCGGGGACACCCAGTGGAAGTCTTCGGACACGTCCATCGTGACGGTGACGGTCCATGACCCCTCCCACGCCACGGCGGTAGCTGTCGGCCCGGTGGGATCCGCTGCGGTGACGGTCTCCAACGACGTCAACCAGGACGGGACCGGTGACTACATCGGCTCGCTGGCTATCGACGTGGTGGCCGGTGTCATGACTGAGATCGCCATCGTGGCCGGGACGCCGGAGAACAAGCCAGCCTGACCATGACCGACGCCCTGGGTCGCCAGTGGGCTGGCACCACGCTCCACCACATGGTGGGTGACTACGTAGAGAGTGCCGTCCGGGCGGGCAAGGTCACCCGCCTGGAGAGGCTACGTGGCCTCTCGGAGTCGTTCGCCAAGCAGGCCACTGACATGCCCTACGTGCGTGGTGACCTGGGCCATGGCTTCGGCTCTGTGCAGTCTCAGATCCGCCCAGGGGCCAAGGTGGTCCTTCGGGGTGAGGACGAGGAGCATGGGGACGAGGACATCACGGTCAGGCCCTCCCTGTGGAAGCCGGAGCATTTCCACGAGTACGACATCCACAACCCCAGGGCGGTCTCCCGGCTGTCGGCAGGCCCTCAGTTCACCGGGGCTGACCTGGCCCGCAAACCTGAGTCCCACCGACTCAAGTCCTGGGCCGACAACGAGTTCTACCACCACACCTCAGAGGCAGCCGCCCACGACATCATGGGGCGGCTGCACCAGGGCAAGCCAGGGCTGCTGGTGTCCAGGACCGGTGACACCGGGCCGGGGATCTACACCTCTGCTGACAAGACCGCCTGGCAGTACATAGGCCATCGTCGGGAGCATCCTGGCTACGAGTTCGCCCTGCACCTCCACCAGTCCAGTGGCAAGCGGTCCCTGGGGACTGGCCCAGGAGGGTCAACCATGTGGGATCCGGATCCGCCCAAACGCGTCGAGCAGATGTGGCGCCGCACCAGCCGTTACGACTACCGCATGGGCCGGGGCATCGACCCCAACTTCTGGCGTCAGCACGGCTACGACACCTTGGCCCTGGGAGGCAAGGAGACCGTGGTGACGCACCCCCGCCAGGTACAGGTGCTGAGGGCCACTGACAAGGCCACGGGCCTGGTGACTCACTTCCAGGACCAAGCCTTCCGCCACCTCAAGCCTGAGGCCCAGGTGGAGGAGCGCCACTACTCTCCCAGGCAGGAGAGGAACTGATGAAGGCCCCGCCGCCCCGCACGGGGGAGATCACCTACGGTCCTGCCCACGTCAGGATCAATCAGGTCTCTCCCGGTCATCACTACCTCCACAACCTGTGGGTCAACCCTGACCAACGAGGCCATGGGATTGGCACTCACCTCATGCACCAGATCCTGGAGGAGCATGACAAGGCCCACTCCCGGATCACCCTGCACACGGCCAGGCCAGAGCTTGTCCAGTGGTACAGCAGGATGGGGTTCCATACGGTGGAGGAAGACGAGCTAGGGACCAAGATGACGAGGGCACCCCACGAGTGGACGGCGCTTCATGAGTATCCATAGGCTGGAGCTTTATTTCGCCGGGGCAGAGGTGCCCACCTGGCGCAAGCTATTGCGCGAGGAGAAGGCCCCTCATGAGGCTATCAACTACATGCACCTGAAGCCTCGATTGCCACAGAAGAAGCAGTGGCTACTGGTGAACAACTTCCCCGAAGACCAGAGGATCTTCCTGCTGTCAGGGGCCAGCAGCACTGAGAAGAAGAACTGGACGCTGGCTCAGCACGAGGCATATCTCACCGACTACGTGGCCTTCGTTAGCCAGAACATAGACCGGCTGACCTTCTTTACCGAGTACGACCCGGCCCTCAACCTGGAGTGGATCGAGCGCCAGCGTGAGGTGTGGGAGGGCCTGGATCAGGACAAGCTGGTGCCGGTCTGGCACGAGGACTGGGGTGCCCCGTTGCTCCGCAGGATGGTGGAGCAGTACACCAACTTAGGGGTGCCGCCAGTCGCGCCACGCACCCAAAATGTCCTGTCCTCTCTCGTACGGCGCACCAGGCTGAACCTGCATGGGCTGAGCTTCTCTCACCCCTACGACGCTCCTGGCGGCTTGTACAGCACGCTAGTTAGCTCCTCCTGGATCTCGCCAACGAGATTTGGAGAGACCGTGGTGTGGGACAACAACCGGCTGCGTCGGTACCCGGCTGACGAGAAGGAGAAGATCCGCACCCGGCACCGGCAGCACTTCACCCAGGCAGGCTTCGACGCCGCCAAGATCCTGGCTGACGACTCCAAGGAGGTGGGCCGCTACACCATATGGGCCTGGCGCCAGATGGAGGCCAGCATGGAGGCGCCAGACCGTTCGGGATTAACTCACGAGGGCAACGGGCGTGTACCCGAAAACGGGTCGACTGCCGTTGAACTAGTTGGTCACGTACCCCTGGAGATGCAACAAAACGGGGATACGCGCCGGGTGTTGCCGGTCTTCGACTACCGCCCGGTAACCACCGTGGTGCCCAATCCGGACGGCGCCGGGACCAAGGAGATCGTCACCCAGGTAGCTCACATGGGGAACGCTGACCTGCGGCTATGCGACTCCTGTGCCCTGGCCGTGGTCTGCCCCCTCTACGAGGCAGCCTCAGCCTGCAAGTACAAGATCCCCAGTGAGATCCGGAATCGTGACCAACTAATGGGCATCCTGTACTCCCTCCTGGAGATGCAGGGTCAGCGCATCCAGTTCACCTTCCTGTCGGAGCAGCTACAGGGGGGCTACCCGGACGCCAACCTCAGCATGGAACTGGACCGGTTCATGAAGATGACCCAGTCGGTGAAGGAGATACAGGACAACCGTGACTTCCTCAAGGTCACCGTGGAGGGGCGAGCGCAAGCAGGCGTCCTATCAAGGCTCTTCGGCGCTGAACGGGCAGAGACCCTACGACGCGTCGACCCCGACAGGGCAGAGGACGCCATCCGGCGCACGATGGAGTAGGTCATGCATCTGGATCCTGTTCATGCTGGCCCTGGGGCTGGTGATCCTGCTGGGCTTCACGCTGGGTGTGCTGTTCGCCCTGATGACTTCCTAGGAGGACTGAGATGAGTCAGAAGCATCAGATCCTTTCTTCTCAGCAGTTCAGCAGCTTCGTTGACACCCATGAGGAGCAGAGCGCTGCCAATCCTCAAGAGCAGGCCAGGAACCCCGAACCTGAGGATGTGCCGGGTGCCTTGGATGGATGAGCTATCGCTCTAGGCGGATCTCTTCTACATGGTGGGTGGCCCTCACCCAGGCGTCCTGGCGGCTGGTGCTTCTCTCCAGGTCATTGCAGTAGGCACACCACGCCAGCCAGGCGTAGTGACGCGCCCGCCATAACCGCCATCTCCACCGTAAATACTTCATCAGTCAGGGAGTCGCTTACCCTTTATTTTCTCGGAGTCCATGGCCTGGCCGTGGAAGTAGTCCGCAATGTCTAGCATCCGCTGACGCTCTTCCGCAGTCATGGACGCGTCCCTGTCGTCCATTAGCTCCAGGAAACTCATGATGGTATTGCAGTAGGTGTAAAGGGCTGTTGCTGCAAAGGGATCCTTGCGCCGGATGACCACGGCGTCGTCCACCCTGCCCTGGAGGCCAGCCCTTTTCGTGCCACCCACCAGATCGTTCCAGCGGTTGAACTCCTCCAGCTTGAAGACGATGTACTTATCCTCAGGCTCTTCCCAGTCTTCGGTGGTAGTCATGCTCTAGCTTTAGCAGAGCCAGCCACGGGCCGTCAGGGGCCTGGGCGAATATCTCCGGAGACAATCGCCCACCGTCCCAGGGGCGCCCTGTGGCCCCACGTACGCTCGGGACATGGACGAGAAGGCCCTCCCCCGCTTCCAGGTGAAGATCAGGCGGGAGCTACG